>Ga0126373_10004437_pt1 | contig 10728 bp, 12 predicted proteins | sample PanSoiMetPlot_11_FD_92545 | JGI IMG/M metagenome (GOLD analysis project Ga0126373, IMG submission 92545) | Tropical forest soil microbial communities from Panama - MetaG Plot_11 | ecosystem: Environmental > Terrestrial > Soil > Tropical forest > Bulk soil | place: Panama | collected 2016-02-17
CCACCGGCGGGTGCGCGTGACACACCGAATTGATGTCCGGCCGGCGCGCGTAAATGAGCAGGTGCATCCCCAGCTCGGAGGAGGGATTCCGCCGGCCGCTCAGCTTGCGCCCTTGGAGATCAGTGATCACCAGGTCGTCCGGCGTCATCATGCCTTTGCTGATTCCGGTGGGCGACGTCAGAATCCGCCGCGGGTCCAGCCGCAGCGAGATGTTTCCATCAGTCGAGGCGACATACCCTCGCCCGTGGATCCACCGCCCGACGCTGCAAATGTCGCGCCGATGCTCGTCCTCGCTCTTCAGCGCCCCGGGCGATATCGAATCAGCGAACAGACCAGCCTCCGAACCTCTACCCGCTGCGGCGGGGTGCTCCGTATCGCGAGCATTTACGCATAAATGCCGCGAAGCTTCAATGCGCGAGCCACGCGGTCAATCGCCACCATATACGCGGCGATGCGGTTGTTCACTTTGTGCGTTTCGGCGTACAGCAACACCTGATCGAAGCTATGGTCCATCACGTCCTGCAAGCGCTCGTTCACTTCGCTTTCGCGCCAGAAGAAGCCCTGGCGGTCCTGCACCCATTCGAAATAGCTCACCGTTACGCCGCCGGCGTTCCCGAGAATATCCGGCACCACAAAAATGCCCTTCTTCTCGATGATCTCGTCTGCGTGCGACGTCGTCGGGCCGTTCGCACCTTCGCACAAGATTTTGCAGTCCACGCGCTCGGCGTTCTTCGTCGTGATCTGGTTTTCGGTTGCGGCGGGAACCAAAATGTCGCACTTGTTGAACAGCACGTCGCGCGCGCTCATTTTCGTGCCGCCGCCTGGAAACTCCGGCAACGGTTTTCGCTGGTTGTACACCCAGTCGTTCATCTTCGGCAGGTCGAAGCCATTTTCGTTGAAGAGCCCGCCGTTAATGTCGGCCAAGCCGATGATTTTGTACCCCGCCGCGTGCATCAGCAGCGCCGCCTGCGAACCCACGTTGCCGAAGCCCTGAATGATGACGCGGCATCCTTCGCGCTTCATCTGCAGCTTTTCGAGTGCGCGGTTGCAGCACATCATCAGGCCGCGTCCCGTAGCTTCCTTGCGGCCTTGCGATCCGCCCAAGTCGAGCGGCTTGCCTGTGACGACGGCCGTGGTTGCTTGCCTGACGTGCATTGCGTAGGTGTCCATCACCCACGCCATTGTCTGGTCGTTCGTTCCGATGTCCGGCGCCGGCACATCGCGCTCCGGGCCAAACCATTCACTCAACTCGGCCGTGTAGCGCCGCGTGATGCGTTCCAGCTCGCCCCTCGACAACTTCGACGGATCGCAAATCACGCCGCCCTTCGCGCCGCCGAAGGGAATATTCACGACGGCGCACTTCCACGTCATCCACGCTGCCAGCGCGCGCACTTCATCGATCGAAACTTCCGGCGCAAACCGAATCCCGCCCTTGCCGGGCCCGCGAATCGACGAGTGCAGGACGCGATACCCGATGAAGATCTCGAGCTGTCCGCTGTCGCGCGCAATCGGAATGTACAGCGTCACTTCCTTGCTCGGCACCTTCAGGTAGCGGTACAGCCCGTCTTCCAGGCCTAGCTTCTGCGCGGCGATTTCAAAGCGCGCTTCTGCGGACTGGTACACATTCAACTCATCTTGCGCAGGCGCAAGCATGACGACCTCCCGAATTCCACCGTATTGCGAGTCATTATTTGCCGGTGCGCGGGTGCGCTCCGGGTTTTGCTGCTTCCGAACAGCGGCTGGTCAGTATACGAACACGGCTCAGGCCGCGCAAGGAAGGCATTCGAAAAATCCGTCGCGGCGCCGGCGGAACCGATGCCTCATCCTTCGCATCTCATTGGATGGATGCAGATCTAATTCTAAGGAGCGATTCGCCATGGTGAAGCTCGCAATCTGGGCCGGCCTGGAAGCCAAGCCGGGCAAGGAAAAGGAAGTCGAGGATTTCTTGAAATCCGCTCAACCGCTCGCGGCAAAGGAAAAGGGAACCGTCACGTGGTACGCCATCAAAATGGTCCCGGGGAAGTACGGCATTTTCGACACATTCACCGACGAGAAAGGCCGAGAAGCTCACCTGTCAGGCGATATCGCCAAAGCGCTATTCGCCAAAGCCAAGGATTTGTTGGCGAAGCCGCCCGAAGTTGCGAAACCCGAAATCCTCGCCGCCAAAGTGCCCGGCAACTGAACGCAGTTCCCGCCACTAGGACTTCGCTTGCTGCTTACTCACGAATTCGTTCAGCAGCAGAGTGGTTAGTTTGGTCTGATCGTGGCGCACCACAGCGCCTTCCTGCACCAAATCGCCAGTGACGTAACGCAGCCCCATGAGATCCAGCTCATCAAACGACGGGTCGACCGGCTCGGCGCCCTGATGTCGATAGCGCCCTAGCGCCCTGCGCGTCACGGGCTTTTGGTTGATCACCACGAAATCGAACAATCCTTTTCGCGTGTGGTCGTAGATCGCGCGCACATGATCCGCCACCGAGTAGTGCTGCGTTTCACCCGGCTGCGTCATCAGGTTCGCGATATATACCCTCGTGGCCGCTGAGTGAGCGATCACCTCCACCATTTCCTCCACCAGCAGATTCGGGATGATGCTGGTGTAAAGGGAGCCCGGCCCCACCAGGATCAAGTCTGCTTCGCGAATTGCCGTCAGCACTTCCGGCATGGGCTGCACGCGGCGCGGGACGAGGTAGATCCGCCGGATTGGCTTCCGCGACTTGGAAATATTCGTCTCTCCCGCCACCATCGTGCCGTCGTCCAGTTCCGCTTCGAGCGTCACGTTCTGCGCTGTGGACGGAAAAATTCGCCCGCGAATCGCCAGCACCTGAGCGGACACCCGCACTGCCTCCGGAAAGTCTCCCGTCACGTGTGTCAGCGCGGTCAAAAACAAATTGCCGAAGCTGTGCCCGGCGAGCCCGCGGCCGTCCTGAAACCGGTATTGAAACAGTTTGCCCAGCAGGTCTTCATCGGTCGAAAGGGCGACCATGCAGTTGCGGATGTCGCCCGGAGGCAGGATCTTGTACTCGCGCCGCAGGCGGCCGGAGCTGCCGCCGTCGTCCATCACCGTCACCACTGCGGCCAAATCCGATATGGGCCGCTTCGATTGCTTCTTCTTTTCGGCGACGTATTCCTTCAGCCCGCGGAGCACGGTCGAAAGACCCGTGCCTCCGCCCAGCGCCACGATTCTCACCGGGCGTGCACGCGGTTGTGCGATCTCTTTCACGGAGGAAAGGAGAATGCTATCCGGCCGAGCCGTCTCGCTCCGGATAGAGCAATTCCGTAAAGCGCGGATCTTCCTGCAGGAACGCGAAGTCCTCGTCGTTCCGCGCGTGGTAGCGGTTTTCAGGACGCAACTGAATCGCGAGCTTCAGATTGTCCATCGCGGACTCGGCTTCGCCGGTCAGGCAATCGAGCGCGGCCATGGCATAGACGATGTGGTCCGCTTTCGGAGCCGCTTTGCGCGCGCGGTCCAGATGTTCGCGCGCTTCATCCCAGCGCCCTAGATTCATGAGCGCCACGCCCTGCGTGTAGTGATCCTCGGCCGACTTCGGCGGCGGAGCGGGAGCCCGTGAAACCCGCTGCTCGCAAACGCGCAAATGCATCTGCGCGCGGTCCCTCAATTCGCGCGTGGGACCCTCGAGCACCCGCTCGAGCAGCGGCTTTGCTCGCTGGAACTTCTGCTCCTGGAACAGTTTGAGAGCCTCCTCATACTGTTTCAGTTGCTCGGCCTTGGCGGGGGCTTCCGGGTCAAGATGCACAGACTGTGCGTGCGCCTTTGACTTTAACGTCTTTGTTTTCAGTCGCTTGGAGCTTCGTGAGGTGCTCGACGACCGAATGGCTCGACGCTTCACTTGTCTGCTCCCGATCTAAACAGGGAAGATAACAGAGTGCGGAACTAAGGTCAATGCAGGCATTTGGGTACTACTTGCGTCGCGCTCCGCCTTGCCCATTCGAGGCTTTTCGCCCGGCCTTCGCACACGGCGCGAGCCCGCGGTTTCCGACCACATACTCGCCATGTGACACATTTTGACCCGGTCGGGGCCGGTGACTGCGGTCACCGCTAAAGCCAAGCAAAAAAGCACGTTGTCAGTTGCGAACAGCCGCCGTCCCGCGCTATGGCCTGCGTCCTTGCGTGCATGGTATAAGGTAGCGGCAACCCAACTCTGAGGAAATCTGTGCCGTTCATCAACTTTCCCGCGCGGGAAATTAACTGCAAGCTTGTGTACTACGGCCCCGGCCTTGGCGGCAAAACCGCCAACTTGCAGTGGATCTATGACCATACTGGTACGAACCAAAAGGGAAAGATGGTCTCGCTCGCCACAGAGACCGACCGCACTCTTTTCTTCGACTTTCTTCCGCTCGACCTCGGCACTGTGCGCGGGTTTCGCACGCGCTTCCACCTTTACACGGTTCCCGGCCAGGTTTTTTATGAAGCCAGCCGCCGCCTGATTCTGAAGGGTGCCGATGGCGTCGTCTTCGTCGCCGATTCGCAGGAAGAGCGCCTCGACGCCAATCTCGAAACGCTCGACAACCTGCGTGAACATCTGAAAGATCACAACCTCGATTTCACAACGATCCCTTACGTCCTTCAGCTCAACAAGCGCGATCTCCCCAACATCCTCCCCGTCGATGACCTCCGCAAACAGCTCGCCGTAAAAAACGAACCTTCGCTCGAAGCCGTGGCCGTCACCGGCCAGGGCGTCTTCGACACCCTCAAAGAAGTCGCCAAGCTCGTCCTCGCCGAACTCAAAAAGAATGCGTAGCTCTTGATCGCACAGGCGTTCACTTAGCCAAACAGGCAGAGAAAAACAGATAAAAGACGGAGCGAACATCGCTGTCGTCGTACGAGGCTGGAAATTTCGACGTGCGTGAAAGCAGCCGGTCACGCAGTAAGCCTTCGATCGCGCCCATCAGTCCCGAGCGAATCGCCGCGAGCCGTATTTCGCTTCGCAGTTCGCCGCGTTCTGCCATGTCGTTGAGAATCTCGTCCAGCAATTTCACGAACTCCAGATAGCCCGGAACAAGCACCACCATGTGGCCGTCGCCCCGAATGCGCCGGCCTTCCAACAAGAAAATGGCGCACAGCTCGCGATCTTTGAGCAGAAAATTCAGAACGATTTCGGTGAGTATGTTGAGTTTGTCGCGCGCCGCCGGCAAGGACTGGGTGGCCAGCCGCACCGTAGGATTGATCTGTTCCCAGGCGTGCTGAAACACGGCGTCGAGCAACCCTTGTTTGTCCGTAAAATGTTTCACCAATTGCGACTGGCTGGTGCCGGCGAGGCGGCAGATTTCCGCCGTCGAGGTGCCCTCATAGCCCCGCTCGGCAAACAACCGCTTCGCCGTCTCGCGAATCCGCTCAGGACTCGAGATGAGCGCTCTAGCGCCGGCTCGCTTTGCTGCGCCTCGAACCATCGTCTTTCCGCGACTGCCTCCGCTGGTAATCATACTACGAAAGTCAGTACTAGGAATTCTTACCGCAACTGACTGGAATCCCGAGGTCGGGGAAATGCTGTATTGACCACATCGGTCGGCTCTCCAACTATTCGTAGCGCAGTAGTGCGACTTCTAATTATGATAGCGACACTATCTTGCCGAGAGTACGAAGGACGCTCTCATTCTCCGGAGGCAAAGAAATGCGCATCGTTTCGAAGTTGTTTCTCATCCTTTGGTTCATCGGGCAATTCTGCCCTTCGAGTTCCGCGCAGTTAGCTTGGGTTTCAACCGCGACAAAGGCTTACCCGGTCCAAGATCTTCAGAACGCCGTCCTGATCGGGCCGCTCGCTTCGTCCACATCTCTGCACGTAGTTGTTGGACTGCTGATGCAAAACTCGAGCCAGGTTCAGCCGATCCTCAAACGCATGACTACGCCAGGCGACCCGCTCTATGGCTCCGCGCTCACTCTCAACAGTTCGTTGCGCAGTTTGCTCCGTCCGCTGTGCAAGTGCAGGCGGTAGAGAACTATCTCGCGAGCAACGGGTTTTCGAATGTTACTGTCTCTGATAATCAGCTGTTGATTGAAGCGGATGGAACCGCTGCAGATGTGCAGGCTGCCTTCGACACAACGCTGACTCAGTATTCGGTAAATGGCGCCACCGTATATGTGAATACGGCGGATGCGCAGGTACCCGCGTCGCTTTCCACCACTGTCGCCGCTGTCCTTGGTTTAAACAACGTGGTTACTCTGCATGGGGATATCCGCACGCTGTCGCTCAACCCTTCCCCGTCCACGGATCCTTGCTCGCCTCCGAACTGCCCGACTCCTGATCTGAACAATGAGACCTTCACGCCGCAGCAATACCAGATCGCGTACGACGCTGCTTGCCCCTCCGACAATCCTGCCTGCCCGGCTAAAGGCTTTACGTCCGCGTCGGCTACGGCAATCGGCATCATCACTGAGGGAGACATGACTCAGGTGGTGAAAGATCTGCGGACCTACGAGCAGACGTTTAGTCTGCCGGTTGTCCCTGTTACGGTTGTGAACGCCGGCATACCGAGCCCGGACACGAGTGGTGCTGACGAATGGGATCTCGATTCCCAAACCTCGACTGGGATCGCGCAGCAGGTGTCTCATCTCTACTTCTATGTGGCCACAACTCTCACTGACTCGGACATCGCCCTCGCAATCAACAAAGCCGTGACCCAAAACCACGTCAAGGCTTTCAACATGTCGTTCGGCGAGTGCGAAGTCAGTCCTTTCCTCGATGGCGCGATGCTTGTCGATGACGAAGTGTTTGCCGAAGCTGCGCTCCAGGGAATAACTCCCTTTGCCTCCACCGGCGACAACGGCTCGGCTTGTCCCGTGGAGGGCGCGACGAACGGCGTCCCGCTGACGGGCCCTCCAGACACTGCCTATCCCGCTTCGTCGCCGTACGTGATTGCCGTCGGCGGAACTAACCTGTTTACGAATGCGGACTTCAAACGACTTCGAAACGGGCTGGGAAGCTGGTGGCGGGGGGCCCAGCCTTTTTGAGTCCGCGCCGTTTTGGCAAGCTTTTACTGGCTCAGGTACCCTGCCAATCGTCCCAAGCTCGGAAGGATCTGCGGCGGGTACGGGACGCGGTTTGCCGGACGTGTCCATGTGCGCCGGCGGCAGCTTCCTTGCGATTTGCGCCGCGAACATTTTCGTGAACGGCGCCGCCACCCTTGTCGGCGGAACGAGTCTGTCTTCGCCTCTCGCGGTCGGTTCATGGGCTCGCATCCAAACCGCCCACAAGAACCGGCTTGGCTTTGCCGGCCCTCTGATCTACCAGCTCGCGAACGGCGGTCCTTCTCCGAGTAGTCCCGATTTCAATGATGTGGTTCTCGGCGGAAACGGACTCTTCACGGCACTGCCGGGATATGACTACGTCACCGGGCTCGGGTCGTGGGACATTTTCAGAATCAACAAAGTGATCCCTTCAAACTAACCGCTTCGGCGAAACATCGACTGTTGCTGTCAGCCGCGCCGGTGGCGCACCCGCTGCCGGCGCGGTCGCGTTTGGCTTGGCCCGACCAGGGCTCAACAAACGACCGCCTCACCCCGTCAGTGAGCTATGCAGGAACCGTCTGCGGGAGATGACCCGAGTCGGCCGGCTACGAGCTGCTCTTAGGCGGAACCTTCGCGCCTTTCTTGCGCGCTTCCGAAAGCCCAATTGCAATTGCTTGCTTCCGGCTCTTGACGCGACCGCCCTTTCCGCCCCTGCCGGAACGCAACGTGCCGCGCTTCCTTCGCCGCATCGCGCTTGCCACTCTCTTGCTTGCCGCTCTTCCGTACCTTGGCATCAATCCTCCTTTGCGCCGCTCATTCGCGAATACCCAATTCGCATGGTGAAAGCCGTGTGAAGGCGCGTCGATACAGCAAAAGGCGTAATTTCGTGGATTCGCTCGGACTAGTGCAAGGACAAAGCGAACGAAGATGAACGAACGCGCCCCGGGCGTTAGGCGAGCACGGCGCCGCCGCGGAAGCTCGCTATGGCCTTCGCTTCGTCGTAAAAGGTAGGGATTGAATTAATCAGCCTCGTCAGCTCCAGCACTTCGCGCACGTGCCCGGTGGGATTCAGCAGCCTTAGCCCGCCACCCTGCCTTTCGAGCGATACAAACGACCGCACCACTGTGCTGATGCCCGAGCTGTCCATCTGCTGCACGCCTGTCAAGTTCACAATAACGTCCGCGGGTCCGGCTTCCGCCAGCTTCCGGAGTTCGGCGCTCAGGGTGTCGTTGCTGGGGCCGATCGTGATTCGTCCTTGCAGATCTAGGATCGTCACGGTTCCCGATTTTCTAGCTGATATTTGCAGCCCCATGCTGTCTCCTTTGCCTCGGCTGCGATGCCATGCGCCGTGGCACACCCGCCCGGCCCGTTCGGGGAATTATAACCCCTCCGATTCACGGAAGGGCAGCAATCTCAACGCAATCGTTTCTCGCGGGGTAGCGAGCGCGGCGAACAGAAATCAAACCCGCAAAAACTTGAGCCAAGAAAAATAGGAGGTGAAAAGCCAGGCGGCATTTTCACCTCCCAGGGTGGGTGGGGTTGTTGCCGGAACAGGTGATGCGTTGTTGTGCCAGCAAACCGGCCTCAGGCCGGCGTCCACGAATGGCGGTCAAATATCACAAGCCGCGAAACAGTGTCAATCGCAATCGCAGAGATAATCGGTTAGCCAGGCCCAGGCTACGGCAGCGACAGCATTCGCCTGTGTTGGTACAAGGTTTCCCGCGCGGTCGACACCCGATCCCGCGGCGAATACGGCTTCTGCAGCACCGGCAGCTGCTGGTCCTGAATCTTTTGCAGCATCGCGATGTCCGCGCTGTACCCCGTGGCAAACAGCACAGGCGTGTCCGGCTTTTCCGCGGAAATTCGCGCGTACACCTCGGGCCCGCTGATCTTCGGCATCACCACGTCGAGCATCACCAGGTCAATCTCGTCGCGGTGAAGTTCAAACTCGCGCAGCGCACTCTCGCCGTCCGATACAATCAGCACTCGGTAGCCCTGTCCGGAAAGAGTCTCGCGCGCAAGTTCTCGCTAGCCCTTCGTGGTCCTCCGCCACGAACGACCGGCGCCCCGAATGTTTTCCCCGGTACCTTTCCGGCAGCAACCTCTCGACCGGCTGGCCGAGCCGCTCGCTCTCCGCTTATCCGAACAGCTTTTCGGTCTAGGTGCTGGCCCACAGGTTTTGTTTCCGGGGAAGAGGCACTCGGAAGCAAGGAGTATGAACGGTACCTGTAAATTCAGCGAAAAGGAGACAGCGAAGGGGGAGCGAACCGCCAGTCTCTACTAAGAAGCTAGTTCTGCGCCGGTTCCGCCGGTGGGTGGGCCGTGAAATACTGACCCAGACCGGTCGTAAACTGCTGAACCCCGGCCTTCAGGTTCCGGTTCATCGCTTCTACCAGGTTTTCGACGCCCTTGCCCTGCACGGGCTCGTCGTGCGTGTAGGTGTCCTGCCACACCGTCGTGCCCGCCTTTTGCTCGAACAATTCCAGCTGCATCGAAAATCGCGCTACGAGGTTCGGCCGGTCCACCCCGTAGAACGCAAACAACCGGGGGCGCAGCACGTAGTCGCCGCGCGCGCTGCTGCCGGTTCGCGTCACGGACCGATATTGCCCTGTTGCCCGCAGCGACGAAACCAAGGCATCCTGCACCATGTCCGCGGGCATTTCCGCCCACCGTTCGTACTCGTACACGCCCATCTCCACGTCGCCGTTGCCGTACACCAGCCGGTCGTCTCGGTAAAGGTGCGGCGTGAATACGCGTCCCACCAGCAACTTGACCTGCCACGGCGTGCCCGGCGCAGACGGGCCCGGCGCCGCCGCCGGCGCCGCGTCCAGCCAGTAGTAATGATACGGGCGCCCGGCAGAGCACCTGGCGCTCAAGGCCGCGAGCACAACCACTGCGGCCACCTCCATGCGGCGCTTCAGCATCTTCTTCTCCCTGCCTTACTTCGGCAACGCCTGCCCGGGCACATGCGGTTTCGGGTTCGAGCTGCGGATCAGCGTGTACGGACGCCGCTTGATCGTGTCCGTAAATTCCTTCATGTTCTCGCTCACCTGGCGCAGGTTCTCGATGATTTCGTCCAGGCTCTCGGCGTTGTTCCCGAGCGTGCGGTCCAGTTGGTCCGTCAGCGAGTTCGTCGAAATCAGAGTCTGCCGCAGGTTCTTCAGCGACTCGCGGATGTCCGGCCGGTTCTCGCCGACCACTTCGTCGATGTGCGTGATCGCGTCGTCCGCTTTCGCCATCGTCTTCTTCAGGTCGTCGATCAGCGGGCTGATCTTCGCGCTCGACGCGCTCAGATTGCTCAGCGTCGTCCGGATCGCGGGACGGTCTTCTTCCAGCATCCCGCGGATATTCGACAGGCTCGCCGCGACGTTCGCGCGGTTCTTCTCATCCAACAGGTCGTTTATGCGGTCGATCGTCTCCTTCAAATCCACCGCCCGGTCGTTAAGATGCACGATCAGATCCTGCGCGTGCGGTCCGAGGTCCGCGAACATCGCGCCGATGTCTGCGAAGCTCGTGTACTCGAGCGACAGAATCGCCGTATTTGGCGGGGCGGGAGGTCCCTTCGCTTTTTCGTTTGAGATTCCCAGGAAATTCTCACCCAGCGGGCTCGTGGCGGTGATTGACGCCACGCTGTCCGTCCGGATCGGCGTGCCCGGTTTCACCGCAAAATCGATCCGCATGCGTGACGAATTGTTCGGGTCCGGCTGCACCTTCGTCACGCGTCCGATCGCCGGCCCGCCCGCGTACCTTACTTCGTGCCCCGG
>Ga0126373_10004438_pt1 | contig 10728 bp, 9 predicted proteins | sample PanSoiMetPlot_11_FD_92545 | JGI IMG/M metagenome (GOLD analysis project Ga0126373, IMG submission 92545) | Tropical forest soil microbial communities from Panama - MetaG Plot_11 | ecosystem: Environmental > Terrestrial > Soil > Tropical forest > Bulk soil | place: Panama | collected 2016-02-17
CGACATGAACCACAAGATGCTCACTTCCTACGGCATCCTGAAAACCTACAGCATCGAAAACGAAGACTATCAGTGGGCTCTTCGGGCGAACATTGTCATCGACAAGCAAGGCGCCATCCGCCTAATCGACGAAGGCGACAACGCCGTCGATCCCAACACCGCCCTAACCCTGTGCACCACCCTCCATAAGAAGCCTGCCTCCGACTAGCTTTTGGCATCCGTGCTATCATTTCGCGCCAAGGCTGCCCATGAAGCGTCTGTTCGCCCTGCTCTTCGTTGTTTTCTTGGCTCACCCTTCTCCTCGGCAACCCAAGACTTTTCGCGACCTCCAATGGAAATTCCCGCGTGTTCGCACGGCATCGGCAGAAAAGGACGACCTTCTGCGCCAGCGATTCCAGGAAAAAGGTCTCCCTTATCCCCCGCACGCCATTCTGCTTCGCGCCTTCAAAAAGGAAACTTCCCTCGAACTTTGGGCCACCGCCGCCGCCGACGAGCCTTACGTGCTCATCCACGACTACCGCATCTGCGCCTCCTCCGGGGTCCTCGGCCCGAAGCGCCGGTTCGGCGACGAGCAGGTTCCCGAAGGTTTTTATGAACTCGACTGGTTCAATCCACAAAGCAATTTCTTTCTGAGCCTGCACATCAGCTATCCGAACGCTGCCGACCGTATTCTTGGCTATCGGCCAAATCTCGGTGGCGACATTTTCCTTCATGGGAACTGTGCGTCCATCGGTTGCATTCCCATAACGGACGACGGCATCAAAGAAGTCTATTGGCTTGCTGTTCTCGTCCATAACCAGGGGCAGCAACATCTCCCGATCGAGATTTTTCCCGCACGCCTCACCGATGATGGCCTGCGATCTCTCGCGGCCACGCGTCGCTATCAAGCGGAACTCATTTCGTTCTGGAGCAATCTCAAGGAGGGCTACGACTTCTTCGAGAAAGGGCACCGCGCTCCGCGTGTCACGACGCGCACCGATGGTTCTTATGTTTTTGGTGAGAAATAAGCGCCCGAGGAAGTGCCGCTAGTTCGAGGTGCCGGTGGCGGCGTAGCTATCCTTCGCGGCGTCTCCGTAGAGGTGTAGAAGCTGCGAAGCGCGCTTCAGCAGGTCGGAGGGCATGTCTCCTGGCTGGTAATCCACCCAACCCGTGGTGTACGCCAGCGAAATTCTCTTTCCGGCGCATTCCAGGTTCATCGAGCCCATGCGGTTCAGCACCTGGGTTACTTCGCCGACGTTGCACTTCGGCAGCACCAGCACGAAGTCTTCGTTGGCCAGCCGCACCGCGTAATCCGAGCCGCGGCTTACTTCCTTCAGCCGCCTGGCAAATTCCTTCAGCGCCTGATCCACGGCGGTCTTGCCGTACTGCTGCGTAAGGTCGGCCAAATCTTCCAGGTGAATCGTGGCTAGGCTCAGCGCCGAGTTCTGCCTTTTCGCGCGGGCGATTTCTCTGCCCAGATGCAGTAACGCCGAAGTGCGCGTGTACAGGCCTGTCACGGGATCTATGGCCGCCAAATCGTCCACCGCCGCCGCGTTGTCCTCGGATCCAGCGCTTGGCGCCGTGGCTTCTTTGCGCAGCTTTCGCAACGACCGTTGGCGGTATAGCATCCATCCATTGAACAGAACGAGCAAACACAAGATTCCCCAGCGCGCCTGCTCGGGGGTCAGTTCGTAGAAGTGATCTTTGTGTAGGAACAGCCGGGAGAACTGACTGAGCAATAATCCCGCGCCGGAGAGCATCGTCACTGCCAGCGCGGAAAACCAGAGCCACCATTCGCGCCGGCCCAGCTTCTTCAGATCGATTGCGGCGGACTGCCCGTAATAGCTCGCGGGTCCCTCGAGCGGTGACGGCTTGGCACGCATGCTTAGGCGGTTTCGCAGTAATGGCATGATTTATCAGACGGCAAGCCGGGACAACATAGCCTCACTCTAGGCTCTGGCGCTTGGCGAGGCAATCGCTAAAAGGTACAGGAACTTCCTTTTAGGAACCTGCACCAAAGTACTGTTTCTTAAAATATAGTTTGCGGACACTCCTCGGATCCCCGCGAGCGGCCCGCTTGCCCCGTGCTTCGAAGGGAGGCTGTACGCACGAACCCAGATTCTCAATCGTCGCTCTTCAGCCGTTTTGCAACGGCGCTTGGAAGCTTGCCAGATCGCGTCCAATCCTCGGTGGGCGGATACAGCTCGAGCCCAATTTCGTACGAGCCATCCTTGCGTGTCTCGCAATGCGCCACGCGACCACGCGAGGGCAGGCTGCCCCGGATCGGTTGGAGAAAGAGGTCGTGGTTCGTTTCCCAAAGGTTCTTGCTGACGACGCGCGCGCCGTGGCAGCTCACATCAATCGTGGAGGTAATTTCAAATGCGCCCGTCATGGGGTCCGACAACTTCACGAACATCTTGAAGAAGATGCGGTGCTCGGCGCGGCGCAGAAGGGGAGCGTCCACAAATGTGATCCTGCACACCTGTATTTTTAGGGAAAAATGAAGGCGGGGCCGCTTTCACCGTCATTTATCCGCCGGTTATCTCCGCGGGTCAATAGTACTCGGGTACTCTTTCGACGTTTTTTGCCAAGGTCCGGCGCGCCGCTGGCTTGCTATTCGAGGCCGAAACTCTCGCCGGGGGTATACGCGTAGAGGGCCGCATACCGACTCAGCTTTCGACGAGGCGGAAACGCTGGCCGGGCGCGAAGCGGTAGCCTTGAAAATATTCGTAGGCCACGCTCCACACCGCGCCTCCGGTCGTCGCGAACATCAGCTCTTCGATGGGAACGCCGCCGAGACGGATGCCAGAGATGTTCTGAAGATGGTAGTAGCGTTCAATGAAATCGGGGTACAGAGCCAGGAAATACACGAAGAGCAGGAAATACAAAATGGTGAAAACGATTGCGCCGGTGAACATCGTCGGAATCAAGTCGCTGCGAAGAATTGCAACCACCATGGCGCAGGCCGCGAAAGCGATCGCGGTGCTGTAAATGTTTTTGTTGGGGTACAAGAAATGCAGAATCAGGAAAACCGCCAGCATCACGAGGAAAGGCGCATAGTGCTTCTTGCGATGTTCCTTTCGGTGCGCCGCAAGCCTTTGTTTTAGGACGATTTCGCCCACCACCGAGGCGATGCCGCCGACGGCCCCGGCCCAGAGAAAGTCCTCGATCCCCACGCGAAGGTGAGTGTCCAGGTCAAATAGCGACGGCGGAGTCCAGTATTGTGGGACGAAGAGGAAACTCGTGAGCGCCAGGGGAGCGGTAACCACAGTGCCCCAAATGATTTGCGGGCGGTACCTCTTTCCGATGATGTAGCAGGCCAGCCAAGCGGCGTCGAACAGGAGCGCCCCGGTTAGGTAGGCTAGGTGGTCGTTCATTGCTGGTTTCCCTCCCTTAGTTGTGTCTTTGCGGGCATTTCCGTTGCAGCCAGCGGATGTTTCGATCGATGTCAAGACTTACAAAAGGCAAATAGTTATTGAGCACTGGCACATGTCGTTAGCAGTTTAAGGAGAACAGGCACAAAACACGCTGATTGAATCCAAACATGTGTTGGTCATGATATAGAATGCCCGGCAACCCCCGCGGCCACACCACCGATCAACGAGAGGATCATTCTTGTGCAATCTGAGCGTCCACGCGCACGCCGCTATCGCTTCGTAGCCAGCATCGAGATGACCGATGTGGAATCAGAGGCGCAGATGGTCGAACAAACCAGCGACTTGAGCCTGTTTGGATGCGGGGTGACGACGCAGAAGCCGTTGCCGGCGGGAGTGCGGATTCTCATCCGGATTCAGCATGCCGGGGCGAGTTTTGCGGCTCTCGGCAAAGTGGCTCACGCCGGTCATGGGACGCGCATGGGAGTTGTATTTACGAAGATTGAGCCGCCCCAACAATTGGTTTTGGAAAAGTGGGTCGCAGAACTAAGAGAAGCGCACGGTGTTCGGCCGGTGAAAGCGTAGATCGCGGTACCGCCGTTGACGGCTGCGATCAGTTGGCGACGGTGAGTTCGATGGTGGCGGAAGCGGGAACTTTCGCCCCGGCCAAGGGAGTCTGATCAATCACCGACCCGTGGGGCCACTGGGGGGCGGAAACGTAGTTCACTTTGCGGCGCATCTGCGCCTGATCCAGGCGGCGCTGCGCGTCAACTTCACCTAATCCCACGAGATGAGGCATCACGTAAGAAGCTTCTTTCGGGCCCTGGGAGATGAGCACGTCCACTCGGGGCGTCGCGGCGCCGGCGCCGGGCTTGGGATTCTGGAGCACAATATCATCGGCGGGTTTCGCCGGCATGGTTACGCCTGAGACTTCGCCGACTTGCAGGCCCTGGCGGAGCAATTCGACCCGCGAAGCTCGCAGGGAATTGCCTTCCAGTAGCGGAATCTGGAGTTGGCGCTGGCCGAGCGAAAGCACGACGTGGGCCTGCTGCGAAACTTTCATCAGCAAGCCGGCCGTCGGCGTTTGACGAAGAACAACATTCATGGGCTGGTCGCTGTAGATGCGGTCGGCGACGCGCAGCACCAGGCCGCGCGACTGCAACATCCCGCTCGCCTCGGAGACATTTTTGCCGACAAGATTAGGCATGGTGACTTCGCGGCCGTGAATCGCGATGCGCATAGCGGTTATCGCGCTGAGGAACGCCGCAGACGCCAGGATGAAGACCAGAAACGTCATGCGGGTGAGCCATTCGAGCCGTTCTTTGAGAGTCATGGTGAACAGGAATTAGAGAATAGAAATTGGAAAATGGAAAGGGCAAAGAACAGATTGCCCTTCACGGTACCCGGCTGTCGGCGTCGGTCCACTATTTCTTCGACGGCGGCGGTGGCGGGTACTCCGGCAATTTGTCCTTGCTCGTGTCGGCGCGCTTCACTTCCAATTCGTCAAAGAGCAACGAGGGGCTAATAACCGTGGTGGGCACGCCGCCGGGGCGATTGCTGACCAGCGGATCATTGCCCGCACCAATCACGGCGGTTCGGAGCGCGCGTGTGTCCAGTTCGCTGAACACCGCTCCCCGCACCAGTTCTTCGTGGCCGTCGCTTGGGTAAACACGATAGAGGAGCCGCGGCGTGTTTCCCGGCTGTCCGAGCGTTTCAACGCGATAGCCGTACGGTTTGCCCTGTTCCTTCACCATATCGATGACTTTCTTTTTCAAGTCGCCGGGTGATTGTGCCTCGGAGCTTTTCAGGAGCAACACCCCGAGGTTCGGGCCGGCAGCCATTCCGGCGCCAGCCCGGCCATGGCCGTTCGAGGCCGGGAAGTCGCGCAGCGGCTGCCGCCCGATTAGATAATTGGTGAGCATGCCGTTTTCAATGGTATTGACAGGCTGCGCCTTCACGCCTTCGCTGTCGAACACGTAGCTGCCGATGAGACTCTTGCCCTGAAAATCTTTCAACGTGGGATCGTCGACAACGGAAAGAAAATTCGGAAGCACACGCGCTTTGTAGCTAGTTGCGAACGCTCCGGTGGTACGGTTGGGGCGGCCAAGAGCGGGCTTGCGGCCGACAACGTTTTGACCAATTAAAGAAGCGACCACATCGTCGGCGGCGTCGGCGGAAAACAAAACCGGCCCGCGATACTCTTCTTCGACGATCGGCGCCTTGCGCAGGGCTACGATCGTGTCGAGCATGACTTTGCTGTCAGTCACCAGCGCGTCATGTGAAGGCAGTTCTTCCATGCGCGCGACGACGAAGGCTGGACTGCGGCTGAGTCGCATGCCGTCCTCGGCTTGCGCGGTGCCGTTCAACTGGAGGCTGTAAGTCGTTTTGCCGCAGCGCGTGACCGTGCCTTCGGTATTGACGAGGTACTCGTTGATGGCCGTGAAGCGCGCGGAGGCCGTCACCGATTGCACGTCGGGATACGGGTGATAAAGATTGGTGACATCCTCAAGCGTTTTCTTCCAGGAAGCTTCGTCGACCTTGAGCGAAATGGTGGGTTCGACCGCGATGAGCGGGGCGGATTTGGCGAAGTCGTCGATGGGATTCGCGTCGGTGGTGAAGCGCTTGAGTTCCGCTTGTTTTTCGGCGAGGGCCTGTCCGGCGGCCTTGTAAGCATCATCGGTGGCGAGCCAGATCTGATGTCGAAGGGCGATCGGATCATTGTCGAGTGGGAGAATCGTGGATTCGCCTTCGCCGCGCGCGTAGAAGCTGTCTTGTTTGTAATCGCCGATACGCACGACGACGCGCAGGACGCGATAGTGCCCGCGCTGGCTTTCGCGCAACGCACCGAAGGCGGCTTCCGCTGAAAAATCGTCCACATCATTGACGCGATACTCGATGAAATACGGTGGCTGGACCTGGTCCATCTTGAGCTGGGCCTTCGAGCGATCGAGTTCGGTTAGCAGCGCCTCGAGCAAGCCATCGCCTTTGGCTGCGGCGTGGGCGGCAGCCATAGCGGGGTCCGCCGAGGGTTTTGAATCATTGGAATCGGCGCGAGGCGAAGGAGCCATCAGCGCAATGGCTAAGGCCAGCAGGAATGCAGATTTGCGGCGAAGGGCTTGGGCGCTCACGGCTGCACCTCGGTTTTAACTTTCGAGGCGGTCTTTGACGGGGCTGCATGGTCTTCGAAGCCGGGCGGGGGTAACAGCGGCGGACGCTCGTGCTGATGCGCGCGTTTTTGCACTTCCATTTCAGAGAAAAGCATCGAAGGAGCGACGGCCGCGACGGGCACCTGGCCGCTTTCCGCCCCGCAGACGCCGTTAAACACGTGCGGCTGGTCGCCGGTGGTGAGAATGCGGGTGAGCGCCGCGAGGGGCGTGCCGACAATGTCCACGCCGCGCACGAGTTCGTCGGGGCGGCCGTCAGGGTAAACCTTGTACACCATCACCGGAAGCACCTGAAACGCTTGCGGCAACTGGCGGGTGGTGATGGTGAAGCCCCCTTGGATGTCATCGAAATACAAGCCATACGGCTTTCCCTGCTTTTTTACCTCGTCGATAAGTCTTTGGCGCATCTGGCTGTCCGGCACGGTTTGCGTTGAGGTGACAATTAGATTTCCCTGACGGCCGGTGGGCATCAGGCCCGGTTGATTGCGGCCGTGGCCGTTCGAAACGCTGAAATTCTTTATGGGCATCCGCGACATAAGGAAATTCCTAAGGATGCCGTCTTTGATAACGTCGACGTGCTGGCCAGGGGAGCCTTCGTTATCGTAGTCGTAGGCGCCTGCGAGTTTCACACCCGCAATTTCGTGAACCGTGGGATCGTCCACGACGCTGAGGAATTTTGGCAAAACTTCCTGGCCAATTTTCTTGGTGAAAGTCTGGCCTTCTTCTTCGTCTCGCTGGCGGTGGCCTTCGAGGCGGTGACCGAGGACTTCGTGGAAGAAAACGGCTGCGGCGCGCCCGCTCAGAAGCGCGGGGCCGTCGTAGGGCTCGGCCACGGGGGCTTTGCGGAGGTCGCTGAGATCACGGGCCATTGTTTCGATTTTGGCATTGAGTTCGGCTTCAGCGGGCAGCCCCTTTGCGTTGGGAGCCTGAAAAGTTTCAACACGCAGGAGATCCATGCCATCGTCGGCGCGGGTTTGCGCTTCCATGATGAGGCGCGTCGAGGAACTGGGCGAAACCAGCGTGGTGCCTTCACTGGTAACCATGCGCGAATTGGAATTCGCGACCTGCAGCACGACGCTGGCGAAGTAAACGTCCGGGTATTTGCGGAAAGCCGAGGACAGGCGCTTGATTTCGCTTTCCCAGGCCGCACGATCAAAGGGCGCGGCGGAGGCCTCGCCGATGTGTGTTTCGGGCTTCTCCTTGGAAAAATCCGGGGACTTGTCTTCCTCTTCGGCGCGCACGGCCGTGTCGGTGCGAACATTCATCAGAGCGGGGACGGCGCGCTTATATTCGCGGTCGGTCAGCTCCCACAAAACGCGGGCAATGGCGTCTGAGTCATTGCCAATAGGAAGGGTGCCGGAACTAACGCCGCTCGAACGGCTTTGCCCGTGAGTGTTGTCCATGTCGGGGGACCCGACGCGCATGGTCACATCGGCAAAACGCCGGTGCACGTTGTTGCTGCCAAGCAGGCTGCCGTAGGCACCGGCAAGCACGACGAAATCCTGGTCGTAAACGGTGTAGCCAAGGTAGTAGGGAGCCTGCTCACTCTTGCCGAGCTCGGTGACGGCGCGGGCGAGCTCCGTTTGCATTGCTTTTAGGACGGGATCATCGGTTGAAACGGGGGTTGGCACGGTGGCCGACGAGGAGGTCAGCTTGTCAGCCGCGGTGGCCATGGGGAGGAGCGCAAGTTGCGCTGCCAGGCAGCAGGCAGCTGTAGTGCGCAAGACCTTCGAGTTGCGGCCGTTTGCTAAACCGCGATGCTTCAAAGATTCAGAGATCAGCATGAAAGATAGGCTCCCCGCGCGATTGGCGAATCCGAACCGTCAACCAATCTGTGTCATTCATCGGAAACAGCGCAGAATTCGAGTATGCCTTAGTGTTTTGGCGCGCGCAATTTGAGTGTGTCTCAGCGATGCACTGGCAGCCACGCCCTGCTTCCAGAAGCTCTCCGGGACTGTTTGGCCGGCGAGAAGTCTCTACAGGACCGGTGACGGGAACGGGGTGGGTCGGCGGCCGACTGCGGGGACCACCGAAGTCGAGAAGGGTCTTCCTGCCGAAAAAGAGCAAAACGATGATCGCCAGCACGATCAGCCAGTGAAAAATACTGAATTCGCCCACAGCAACCTCCCCCGGCTGAACCGACCCGCCTTAAAACCGACTCGCTCAAGAACAAACCAGGATCATCCGATTTGGTGCGCCGGACTCGCTTCACTTGTCAAGGATCAGCGAGCCGTTCGCCGGGCTTGAGGCGAGCGCCGTTGGCGAATTCGGAAGCGCTGATTTGTTTGCGGCCTTCCACTTTGACGGATTGCAGGCGCAGAAGGGTTGCGTTGCCGCAGGAGACGAACCAGTCGCTCTTGGCGCGAAGGATGGTCCCGGGAAGGGAGCGGGCGGCAGCGAACGACGGGTCGCCCAGCAAGGGGGCGAGCGAATCAGGCTCGACGACGGCTTCCGCCGAGAGATGGCAGGTTTGGCCGCGGAACGTGGTGAAAGCGCCGGGCCAAGGGGCGAAGCCCCGCATGCGGTTGTAGATTTCCTGGGCGGGGCGGTTCCAATCGATGTGGCCGTCTTCCTTTCTTAGAAGGGGGGCCACGGTCGCTGCGCCGTGATTCTGAGCCCGCGGAACAAGGATGCCCGCGGTAAGCCCCCGTAGCGTTTCTTCCATGAGCGGCGCACCAGCTTCGGACATTCGCGCGGCTAGTTCAGGAGCGGTTTCTTTATGGCCGATTTCCATTTCGCGTTGAAGAAGAATGTCTCCGGTGTCCATGCCGGCGTCAATGCGCATGGTGGTGAAGCCCGTACGAAGTTCTCCATTCGCAATTGCCCAGTTGATAGGGGCAGCGCCGCGGTATTTGGGAAGCAGAGAAGCGTGGAGATTGATCCAGCCATGTTTGGGAATCGAAAGAAGCCGCGCGGGAATAATTTGGCCGTAGGCAATGATGACGATTACTTCGGGGGCGAGTTTTTCCAAAAGTTCCTGAAATTCGGGAGCGCGAATTTTCTCCGGCTGGTGTACCGGAACATTTCGGCCAAGCGCGACGCCCTTCACGGGAGAAACGGAAACCTGCTGACCACGGCCACGCGGTCGGTCCGGCTGCGAAATGACCGCGAGCACCTCGAAATCAGATTTAGCGAGCAGATGCTTCAGCGTGGGAACAGCAAATTGAGGCGTACCACAGAAAATTAAGCGCATGCGGGCACCGTCGGGTGCTCCCGATTACCATTCGCCTTGCTTGCGCAGCTTTTTGATTTTGCGCTTGATCATGTCGCGTTTCAGCATGCCCAAGTGTTGCAAGAATAGAATTCCGTTGAGGTGGTCGATTTCGTGGCAAAACGCGCGTGCCAAAAGGTTTTCGCCGCGGATCTCAAAAGGCTCTCCTTTCACGTTTTGTGCTTTGACAGTAACAAATTGTGGTCGTACGACGTAGCCGCGGAAACCCGGAATGGAGAGGCAACCTTCCTCTTCCCGAACTTCGCCTTCAGCGTGCGTCACCTCGGGATTCGCTAAAACGATTTTCGCCTCCGGATTCTTTCCGCCGGTGACATCGACCACCGCAAAGCGCAGGCTTTTCCCGATTTGCGGCGCGGCCAGCCCCACGCCCTGCGCCGCGTACATGGAAGCGAACATGTCTTCGGCAAGCTCTTCAAGTTCGGCGTCAAATAGGTTTACCGGCGCGCCAGGCTTTTCGAGAACCGCATCGCCGTACTTGATGATGGGATAAATCTTGCGCGGCGGCGAAGACGCTTGTGGCGTTTCAGTTGCAGTAGCCGCGGGCGTCTTAGAACTCATCGATTTGTCGGACATAGTTGTCGAAATTCCGCCGCATCTCGGCGAGAGAATCTCCCCCAAATTTTTGCAGAAAAGTGTCGGCTAATACAAGAGCAACCATGGCTTCGCCCGCGACCGCGCCGGCGGGGACCACGCACCAGTCGGAACGCTCATAGGCGGCCTGCACTGGCTCTTTGGTGACCAGGTTGGCGGTGTGCAGAGGCTTGCGCAATGTGGAAATGGGCTTTAAGTACCCGCGAATCACGATGTCTTCGCCGTTGGTGATGCCGCCTTCGAGTCCCCCCGCGCGATTGCTGAAGCGGCGAAAACGACGCGCCGCCTTGTCGTAGGAGATTTCGTCCTGCACATCGCTTCCGGGAGAGCCGGCGATGGATACGCCGTCGCCGATTTCGACCGCTTTCACGGCTTGCACGCTCATCAG
>Ga0126373_10004439_pt1 | contig 10727 bp, 9 predicted proteins | sample PanSoiMetPlot_11_FD_92545 | JGI IMG/M metagenome (GOLD analysis project Ga0126373, IMG submission 92545) | Tropical forest soil microbial communities from Panama - MetaG Plot_11 | ecosystem: Environmental > Terrestrial > Soil > Tropical forest > Bulk soil | place: Panama | collected 2016-02-17
AGCGTCGCCAGCAGCCGGCCGAGCCTGATTGCCTCCGCGCACATGTCCGGCCGGATGAGCTCATCGCCCGAGCCGGCCGCGTAGCCCCCATTGAAGATCAGGTAGACCACCGCGAGTACTGCAGTGAGCCGGCCAGGGAGGTCAGCTTCGGCGGGCACGCGGTAGGGAATGCGGGCGTCGCGGATCTTTCCCTTTGCGCGCACTAGTCGCTGGGCCATTGTCGGCTCTGGCACCAGGAAGGCATGCGCGATCTCGGCAGTGTTCAGCCCGCCGAGCAGGCGCAGCGTCAAGGCAACCTGTGCGCTGACGCTGAGCGCTGGGTGGCAGCAGGTGAATATCAGCCGCAGCCTGTCATCCTGCACGGGGCTCTCCTCGGCCGGCTCGCTTTCGGCGGTCAGCAGCGCGGCCTGCGCCTGCTTGTCCTGGCGCGCCGCCTCCCGGCGCAATTTGTCTATCGCCCGGTTCCTCGCCGTGGTGATGATCCAGCCAGGCGGGCTCGGCGGCAGGCCGGTGTCGGGCCAGTGCGTGACGGCGGTGGCGAATGCGTCCTGGACCGCGTCCTCGGCGATGTCGATGTCACCGAAGACACGGGTCAGGGTAGCGACCGCGCGGCCATACTCGGCACGGAAGACTTCGGCGATCGCGACTTCCAGCTGCCGCGAGTCGGCGAGGCCTGCCTGGGGCGGATCTGGCATGTCCGCGGTCAGGTCCCGTCGGCTGCCTGCGCGACGGGCCGGATCTCGATCGAGAGCCCGGTGATCTCGGCGAGCTGGCGCCCCCAGTCAAGAGCGGCGTCCAGATCGGGTGCGTTGATGACGGTGAACCCGCCCAGGTGCTCTTTGCCTTCGGCAAATGGCCCGTCGGTGATGAGCATCCCGCCGCCACTTGCCTGCACCACGGTGGCGGTGCTCGGCGGCTGCAGGCCGGCAGTGAAGACCCACGAATCGGCTATCTTCAGGCGCTGCTCCCAGTCCTGGACCTTCGCCATGATCGGCCCGAGGACCTCGGGCGGCGGCGGCTCAGAGTCAGGCTGGTAGACGCTGATCAGATACTGCAGCATCAGGCACTCCTCGTGGTGGACGCGACCGGCCGGCGACCGGTCTCTCACCCACTACACGAACGGAGCCCGATGATATCGACACGGGCGCCAGGATCATTGTGGTCGGCTAGCGGCTCCGGGACTGGTGACCGGCATGTCCGGTTACGCCGCCAGAGCTACATCAGGGCCGGTGATTGGCCCACTGATACCGCTTTGAGCCGCGGCCGAGCAGCTTGTCGACCGCCGTGCTCACGCCGCCGTCCTCGTGGATCAGCCTGCGCATGACGAAGATTAGTGCGGGGATTGCCCAGAAGTCGCCGCAGATCCACAGGATGCCGGCGCCAATTTGCTGGTCAGGGAAGGCCGGCAGCGTGACACCGGGGATGTGGTCGTACACCGGGTACCACGAGCTGCTAGTCATGATCCCCATCGCCATCGCGATCAGCCACATCAGCACGTTCGTCCCTATCAGTGCGATGGCCTGCGAGGTGAGCGGCATCTTGCGGCGGAACGGCGGCGACGAGATGAACTGAAGCCAGAACAGTACCCCAACCAGGAAGAAGCTGGCGTGCGCGAGCCAGATGTGCACCGCGGCGTTGCGCTCGGCCAGGTCAAAGAGCGCCGGAACGTGCCACGCCACCATCACCAGATTGAAGGCCACCACGCTGACCCACGGGCGCAGCAGCCAGCCCACGACGGCGCGCACTGGACGAGTCCAGCCGCCGGTCATGACTTCTCTGGTGGCGTCGCGACCCATGTGCCGGGGCAGTGCGTCCAGCAGCGGCTGCCAGGGGGCGCCCGCGACTATCAGCGTCGGCGCCGCAAACATCAGCAGCAGGTGCTGGATCATGTGCACGAAAAAGTAGTCGTCGGACCAGTAGTCGATCGGCGACTGAACCGCAAGCAGCAGGACGCCGAGCCCGGCGTAACACCACAGCGAGCGGAGCCGGCGCTCCCTGGTCCGCTCGGGCCGAGACCGGCGGGCCAGCTTGGCCAGGCCGATCTCATGCCAGATCACCAGCACGATAGCCACGATCATGAACGGGTCGAACGACCAGTGCTGGGTCAGGTAGTGCATCGCGCTCCGATCACCGTGCCTCGATCAACCGGACGACCCGTCCGGAATCGTCACCTTGAGCTGCTGAAGCCGATCCCACCCGACACCGCTAGGGGCAAGTTGCCAGACCGTCAAAGTGGCGCCGCTCGGCACCAGCGCTTGCAGCTGCCCGGCCGGCCCGAGCGCTAGCGTCGCGGTGCCCGCTGGCAACTGCGGCAGTGACCGCCAGCTTGAGCCCATCGCAGATATGGTGTCCGCCTTGCCGCCGGCTAGCACGAGAGCCGCACTTCCATCAGCCCAAATATCGAGGGAACGGGGTGGCCCGCCGCCGGTCGCGTCCGCAGCCGACACGGTCCACTGGCTGGCTCCGTTGGGTAGCCACGCGGCCAGCACCCGCGTCGAGTAGCCAGCGCCGAGCTGTATCAGCGCTACGGTGCGGTTGGCCTGCGTGGTCAGGCAGAGCACCGTGACCGGGCTGGCCGAGCCGGCGGACAGCGACGGCACGACGCCGGCCGCCGCCTCTCGCTCTGCTGCGAAGATTCCCGCCGTACCCGGTCGTGCGCAGGATCCGCCCACCAGCGGCACTCCGCCGGTGCCGAAAGCGACTGCAGTCAGCGCGGTCAGTCCGCAGGAACGGCCAGCGGCGGTGCGCTGCAGTGACTGCAACGTGGTCAGGTGTGTCCAGCTTGTGCCGTCGCTCGTGCTAAGCAGCACCTCGCCGGTCCGGGTCAGCGCCAGGAGCTGGTGATCAGGTCCCGCAGCCAGCGCACCTGGCACGCTGGCCAGGCCCGGATTGACCAGAGCGTTGCCCTCCGACCACGCTGCTGCTGGGCTCGCGATCGACGCCAGCGGCGAGAATGTCAGATCCTGGCTCGGCTGGAATCCGGCCACGAGCCCGGAGCCGACGCCGGCGACGGCTAGGCCTCCGTTGCTAGCGACGCCGGGCGGAGTGGCGGCTTTCCACTGGTCCGAGCTGGTTGCCCGGACGAACAGCTCCCAGAAGCTGTCGTGCCCCTTGCTCGAGCCGCCCATCGGCACGACCGCCCAGCCCGGCTGGCCCGGCCCGGCCAGCGAGGTGGCGATCGGGAGGCTCGTGGTTACCTGGCCTGTTGCGGGCGCGGGACCGGCACCGGGATGCGTGCTGCCGCATGCTGCCGCGAGCGCGGCAGTGGCCACGATCAGGACTGTGGCAATGATCCGCTGTCGAGCGCTCATGCCGGCCGCATGACATTCTGGGCGGCGTCGGCGAGTTCGACGGCGAACGACGACATCGAGCTAGTCGTGCCTGGCCCTGGATCGAAGTTGAGCTCGGTCCTGGTACGGCCCCGCGCGTCGATGACGTAGGCAACGTCGTTGTGCGCGATCATGCCGCCGCCTGGCAGGGTCTGCGCGGTGATTGAGTAGTTCTTCCATGCCTGCTGCAGCTGGGGGAGCGGACCGGTGAGGAACAGCCAGTTACGCAGGCCGGACATCCCCTCCTGGCTGTCGAACGCTCGGGTGTAGGCGACGCCGCGGTAGACCGGATTCGCCACGATCGCGACGAGCTCGACGCCAGCCGAGCTGGCACCAAGCAGCTGGTCAGCATGGCGGAATTCCTGGGCGATGAGCGGGCAGTCGGATGTGCACACCGGATCGAGGAAAGTGAGCAGCACGACCTTGCCGTGCAAGCTGGCCAGGCTGACTGCGTGGCCGTTCTGATCGGTCAGCGTGAAGCCAGGGGCGCCGAAGTTGAGCGGGGCTGCGTCGCCGTCTATGGCCTGGGCAATGATCGGATCCGCGGTCGAGCTGGCCTGCGCCGCCACCATCGGGCCGACGCCCACTAGCACGATCGTGGCGGCCCAGATCGCGAGGACCGCGCGCATGCTGACCGAGCCGAACCTGGCCGCCAGCGCGGCTGGCCGAAGAATGGCCGGCCGCGTGGGCGCAGGATCAGCAGCAGGCGCAGGTTCAGTAGCAGGAGCAGGTTCAGTGGCAGCAGCAGAGGCAGCCGCGGTCGCGGCGGCCGGCTCGGCGGCGGCTGACTCGGCAGCGACGAACAGGGGCCGCTGCAGGGCTAGGTAGCCGCCTGCGATGAGCAGGAGGATAGGCAGCATGCTGTTCGGATCGGTGCCGACGCCGCCGAAGAAGCCCAGGTCCTGCACCAGTAGCCAAGTCGCCAGGCAGAGCACCGCGGCGACGCCCAGCGTCGGCCAGCCCAGCCGCGCGTCGCCGGAGACCAGCCCGGCACCGATTGCGGCGAGCGCAATCACCACCACCAGGTTCACGGCGAAGCCGTGCGCGACATCGAACGACTCGAATGCGGAAAGCGCCGAGCTCAGGAAATGCGGCTGGGGTACCGCGGCCATCGAGTTCACCATGTCGGCGATCGAGCCACGCTGGCCGTGCGAGACGCCTTGCCAGAAGCCGCGTCCTGGCCAAGCCTGCAACACAGCCATGCCGATGAAGAACAACCCGAGACCAGCGACAACGGCCCGGCCGAGCCTCGGGGTCTGCCAGGCACGGTCTGGTAGCGCGACGAGCAGACCGGCCACGCAGTAGAACAGCACCGCGCCGGGCGCGCCGAACAAAAAGCTCAGACCGGGGCTGAAGATCCCGCCGAACGATTCGCCGAACACCCAGACGACCAAGCCCCAGCCGACGCTGACGAGCCCGGCAAGCCGGGCTCCTCGGCCCGGCGGAGCCGCGATCAGCCATGCGCCGATGCCGAGCTGAATCCAGACCGCGGCGGGAGCTGCCTGCAGCGGGTGGAAGGACCAGGTGGTGCCGGCCCAGTTGATCAGGTGTTGCACCCAGCCTGGCGAGCTGGCGGCACCCGGCTCGATGACCTGTGCTGACATGCCAGCTGGCATGGCGGGTTGTGCCTGCAGGATGCCGTCAAACAGCCAGAGCACGCCGAAGCCGATGCGCAGCAGTCGCCGGCCCGCTGACTCGGCGGCAGCGAGCGCCGGTACCGCATTACGGCTTGCGGGCCCGTTCCTCGCTGCCGGAATCCACTCCCGCAGGCTGACCCAGGCGATCGCGAGCACCGCAAGAACGACCAGGATGATCAGTCCCTGGTGCAGCAGTGCAGCTCGGAACGCGGCCACCAGCGTCGGGTTGGTGTCGGTGAGGCCGGAGTTCATCCCAGGCATCTGGCTCGCGTCTCCTGTCAATCCAAGGCACTACGTGCTGTAGTAGTATGTCAGCCCGGTAGCCTCGGCCCAGTCTCGTGCACTCCGAGGGCCTTGATCGCCACGCTTAGCACGGACTCGATCGTCGCGCGCTTCCTGTCCAGCGCTGTCAGGTCGATCTGGAGACGAGTTTGCGCCTGGCTGCGCGCCTGCGAGGTCCGGGCGGACAGCACGTTGGCGACGTCGGTCTGCACTCGCACCGCGCCGGGTGCCGCCCAGTCGATCAGCCCGGTCACCACGACCTTCAGCCGGTACTTGGCCAAGGACTCAGTTACCTGGTAGTTCTCCAGGTCATCGATCAGCTCGTTGTTTGCGGGTGAGCAGTTCGCCGCGCCCTGCTGAGCGACGCTGATGCCGTCCCTGACGTCGGCAGCGGTGGCATCGGCACCGGACTGGACCTGGCGCAACACGGTCAGCGACTCCCCGACGCCGCCCGCGCAGGATTCGATGTCCGCCGTGACGTCGTGCAGGAACCCGCGTAGGTCCGAGGCTTGCTGGCCTTTGGTGGGCTTGTGAACGAGGGCCACCGCGACGGCGATCGCCAGCAGCACGACGCCAGCCAGGTAGACCCACCTGGGCATCCGGCGCTGCGGCCATGCGCTCGATCTGATGGGCACGTAGGGGGGACTTGTTTGCACTCGGGGTTCGGCCTCCTCTTGTTCAGGCGCGGTGAGCCGGCAAGTAGTGGGTCGCGGCCGGTGTCGGCGGCGCTGGCGGCGGCAGCGCGGGAGAAGCTTCCTCAGCCGGCCGCAATGTCGGCAGCACCAGCTCGAACGTGCTGCCAGCGCCAGGGGCGCTCTGCACCCGCACCTCTCCGCCGTGGCCACGCGCAACAGCCCGCACAAGCGCGAGCCCGAGACCTGTTCCGCGCCGCCCGGCGCCTGATCCGGTGGTGAATCGGTTGAAGATTCCATCCAGCTCGGTGCGCGCCATGCCGTCCCCGCTGTCCTCGATCGCCAGGCTGGCAAACTCGGGGTCGCCGTCACGCCGCACCGAAAGCCGGATCAGGTCGCCCGGAGCTGTGTGCTTGACCGCGTTCTCCAGCAGGGCGTCCACCGCTAGCCGGAATCGCTCCTGATCGGCATGCACGATCACCTGGTCCAGGTGGCCGACCTGCCAGCGGCGGTCAGCAGTAGGCCGCCAGCGCCTGATCACCTCCCTTGTGAGCTGGTCGAGGGCCACTGGCTCGGGCTGGAGGAAGTCGGGATTTGCCGACGTGGCGATCAGCAGCAATCGCTCGCTGAGAATCCGAAGCCGGTCCAGCTCGCCGACGATCACGTTGATGTCACGCTTGTCCTGGGCTGCGACGAGTCGGCGAGCTAGCAGCTCAGAGTGCCCGAGCGCGATCGTGATCGGCGTCCTGAGCTGGTGCGAGGCATCCTGGAGGAACTCGCGTTGCGTTGCCAGCAGCCGCTCGTTCTCCTCGCTGACACCGGCCCGGTCGGCGTTCGCCGCTAGCCGGCGGTGCCGGTGCCCGATCACGACCCAGAACATCGTGGCTATGAGCAGGGCGAACAAGATCCAGATCAGGTAGAAGGGAATCACTTTCCACTGCTCGACGAGCACGATCCCGGCCAGGCCGAGAACCCACAGCACAACCCAGGTGAGGTCCAGCCAGCCCGGCTGGCTGGCCACCCGGCCAATGACGCTGTTAGCTGGCGAGCCGGTAACCCGCACCACGAACCGTCTCGATCAGATCAAAGCCCAGCTTGGATCGCAGCCGCCGGACGCACACATCCACGACGTTGGATCCTGGGTCAAAGTCGATACCCCACACTGTCGCGAGGAGCTGACCCTTCGGCACCGACTGACCCGGATGCTCCATGAGCTCGCGCAGCAGCATCACTTCGAGCCGTGTCAGGGCAACCGGCCCGATTCCGTTATCGGCCTGCAGCCGGCCCAGGTCGAGCACGAGCTGGCCAGAGCGCAGGACCTCGTGCAACTGATGCTCGTGCACCGGGTGCTCGCCCCGAAGCTGCACCCGCACCCGCGCCAGCAGCTCCGCTAGCGCGAACGGCTTAGTCAGGTAGTCCTTCGCGCCAAGGTCGAGGCAGTCGACCTTGGTAGGCACGTCGCTGACGCACGACAGGACCAGGACAGCCTGCTCCGGACGTTCACGGTGCAGCTCAGCCAGGACGCTGCGACCATCGGTCCGCGGCATGACCAGGTCGAGAATGATCAGCTCATAGTCGTGCCCCGCTACCTGGCGCAACCCTTCTGCTCCGTCGCGCGCCGAGTCCACCGCGTATCCATCGGCAACTAGCGCGCGGATTATGAAGTCACGTATCTCCGGCTCATCGTCGACGACGAGGATGCGCGGCCGTGTCTGGTAGTCCGATTCCTGATATGTATTCATTATCCCTAAGTGGCCAGTTAAGGGATGATAGGCGTGTTTCGTGCGTTAAGGACATGCCGCTCAGCTTTCCTCAGCAGAGGATCTACTCCATCCGGGCCGCAGAGGTCAAGGACAGTGCGTAATGCGCAGCCGCATGCTAACTGTCGGTGACCGTCGGACTGTGCCCCTTGCCGCTGACCTCGTCACGCCTCTCCATCGCCAACGATGACAATTTCGTCATTCACGGTTGACTTTCTTGCCCGCGCCACCGCAGCGCTCCAAGATCGGACTCGTCCAGCAGTGCACGTCCCTCGCCGCAATCGGTTGCGGCGGCCGGCTGATGCTGGTCACGGCGAAGAAGCGAGGTGATTGCCGGTGTCGTTGCCGGCACGTATTGGAGTCCTGGTAGTGGCGTTCCTCGCCGTCGTCGCGGGCGGAGCCTTCATAGTCGTTCACTACCTCCTCGGCGGTCCGCCGACCGTCGACTACTCGGCTGGCGTGACTGCGGACAGCGGCGCCGTCGTGCACGTGGTGCTGCAGGAGGACCCGCAGAACACGGTGACGGCCCATCCCGACTGGGTCTCCTACTTCGTCCAGGACCCGAAGACCAAGGCGTGGGTGCACACCACGTTGTTCCAGGTCCCGGCCGGGAGCCAGGTCGACATGACGATCCTCGGATACGACGGCTGCACGCCGCTGCGCAACCCGTTCTTTGGCAAGGTGACCGGCACGATCGGCAACGTCGCCTACGAGAACGGCAAGCCCATCACGCAGCTCAACTCGTGGTCTGGCTGCAACGTCGGGCACACATTCTCGATCCCCGGCATCGACCTGAACGTGCCGATGGGCACCCCGTCACTGACTGCGAACCTGTGCGGCACCTCGCCCTGCACCTCAGGTCCGAAGCAGGTAATGACGTTCAGCTTCATGACCCCGAAGAAAACGGGCGACTACTTCTGGCAATGCAGGGTCCCCTGCGGTGGCGGTTTCATTGACGGATTTGGCGGTCCCATGCAGACGCTCGGCTACATGACCGGCAACATGGTGGTGGTGAACTGATGGCCGCAGTAGTCGGCGACCAGCGTCCGGCCGAGTCGGCCGGGCCCAATCACGGTCTGCGGATTTTCCTCATCTGGCTGCCGGTCGCGCTGGCGGTGGACCTGCTGCTGTACTTCGTCTACGGCCCGCACATGCCGCCGGGCACGATGTCGACCTCGGCGGCCAGCCAGCAGTTCGACATCAAGGTGATGGCTGTGATGGCCGCGCCGGTGATGGCATTCGTGCTGGTGTACGCGGCGTATGCGCTCATCGTCTGGCGTCGGCGCGAGGGCGACGACGAGGACGGGCCGGCGATCTACGGCCACACCAGGATCCAGGCCACCTGGATCACGATCAGCACGGTCATCGTGCTGTCCCTGGCCGCCTTCGGCACCTACGAGCTGGCGTGGCCAGGCTTCGCTGGCGCGGGGGCGGGCGAGGGCCCGGCTCCGATCTGGAAGCCGACATCCGGCGGCCCGCCGCTGCAGATCCAGGTCATCGCCCAGCAATGGCGTTTCACCTACCGGTATCCGCAATTCGGCGGCTTCGAGACCAACATTCTCGAGATGCCGATCAACCGGCCGGTGCAGTTCAACGTGACTTCGCTGGACGTCATTCACGACTTCTGGGCCTACCAGCTCGGCGTGAAGGCCGACGCGAACCCCGGTGTCAACAACGTCGCGTTCACCACGCCGCGCCAGCTGGGGTCTTTCACGGTGCGCTGCAACGAGCTCTGCGGCCTGTGGCATGGCGCCATGTTCAACTACGGCCACGTCGTGACCGACTCCCAGTTCATGTCCTGGGCCTCGACAACTGAGACCCAGCTCGCGTCTGTCACCGCCATGCTGCCGCCGTATTCGACTACCTACGACCCGACCGTCGTCCCGAGCATCAACAAGGCCATGGCCAAGGCCGGTATCGCCGGCGCCAACGGCTACTACTACCCGCCGAACGACCCAGTGCAGCCGTGAGCGACTTCGTGACCGCAACCCCCAGCCGGGGCGGGACCAGGTACCCCGAGTCAACAGCGATGAAGAGGTGACCGGATGGCCATCGAGACACAGCCCGAGATGGCGAAGGGATCGGGCGGCGGTACGCCGACATCGACAGCTTCGCCGTGGTGGCGGCGACCTGCGATCCACACGGCGATTATCGGTGCCGTCATCGGCTACCTCATTGGCTCCCTCCTGGGCAGCTTCCTGACGGGCACCGGTAACGGCCTGTATCCGAACGTGTCGTTGTCGGACTCCAAGGACTGGCCGATTGTCCTCGGTTACCTGTTCGCGATCGTCGGCTGGCTCGCCGGGCTCGGTGTCTTCAACGATGTCTTCAGGCAGGTCCTCGGCCGCCCGGCCAACGGCAACGGCTTGCCCGAGCACGAGCAGTCCGGCCTCGCCAGGTACTTCCGTTACTCACTTGATCACAAGGTCGTAGGCCTCCAGTACCTCGTCGGCATGCTGATCTACTTCTGCACCGCCGGGCTGTTCGCGATGGCGATCAGGACCGAGCTGCTCTCGCCGACCCATCACGTATTCAGCTCGCAGGTCTACGTCGAGATCGTCGGCGAGCACGGCACGATGATGATGATGCTGATGACCTCGGTCATCGTCGGGCCGTTCGGCAATTACCTGGTGCCGTTGATGATCGGTTCCAAGCGGGTCGCGTTCCCGCGGATTGAGGCCCTGTCCTTCTGGCTTACGCCGTGCGCCTTCCTCATCTTGCTATCGGGGCTGCTCCTCGGCGGATTCCCGTTCGGGTGGACCGGCTACGCGCCGCTGTCGATCCAGGCCACCGTCGGGGCGGACTCCTATGCCATGGCGTTCGGGCTCATGGGCATCTCGGTGATCCTGGCGGGGTTCAACATCATCGTCACGGTGATCTGCTACCGGGCACCCGGCATGCGGTGGAGCCGGCTGCCAGTGTTTGTCTGGGCGATGGTTTCCACCTCGTTCCTGTTCGTGCTGGCCGGGCCGGTGCTGGTCGGCGGCATGTACATGATGCTGATGGACCGGACGGCGCAGACAGCGTTCTTCGAGGACTCGCTCGGCGGCAGCAATTACCTGTACGAGAACTTGTTCTGGTTCTTCG
>Ga0126373_10004440_pt1 | contig 10726 bp, 12 predicted proteins | sample PanSoiMetPlot_11_FD_92545 | JGI IMG/M metagenome (GOLD analysis project Ga0126373, IMG submission 92545) | Tropical forest soil microbial communities from Panama - MetaG Plot_11 | ecosystem: Environmental > Terrestrial > Soil > Tropical forest > Bulk soil | place: Panama | collected 2016-02-17
CAGATCCTTCGTCTCCAGCATGAAACGAATGTCCCCGTTACCACAGCCGCGTGACTTCGGATCGCGAAACGTGTTTACCACGATCCACTCGTAAATCGCGCGCGCCTTTTCAACGTCCGTCTTACTTCCGGCTATGATCTTATCCGCCGTCGTCTTGACGATCCCGTCCGTGGGCAGCTGTCTTGTCGGTCGAAGGAAATAGTCCAGTTCCGTACGATTCTCCTTCACGGGCTTGCCCGGTTTGGAAAGATCGACGGCATAGTTCCGGGTTGCGACTCGACTAACGAGTGTCACGGCGGGCTTTCGCCCGGCCGGAAACTCCGCCACGACGATTCCGAGTGCATCCGCCTTGCCTTCGACCAGCCTGGCTGTGCCTCCCTCGGCCTTGAATTCATTCGCTAACGTTTTTTGAAAAGGAGTCTCACTAAGCAGCGCAGCCGGCACCCAGACGCGTGTCGGACCGGACGGTTTGAGAACCGCGACGCGCGTGGTTAGTTCGAACGTGCGCCAGCCATCGGGCACAGGATCCTGAGCAAAAGCCCGGTCCACCCGGGAAAGTGCGGTGCCTACGGCTGCCCCACTCCCATAAGTCAGAAACTCACGACGGTTCATTGCAGCCCCCTCTGACGCCAAGCTAGCATTGGAACCTGGCCAAAATCGCGTCTGGATGCGACTATAGCTCCGACCCAAGCCGATGAAGATAATACCGCAAACGGGGTTGGGTTGAGTTAATGCCAAATGAAGCGTAGCTGACAGATCTTTTGAGGGGTCCTGAGCTGCTACACTCGCCCCACAAACACAATTTGCGAAGTTTTTACCTGTGCGGATCGGCTTCAAAAACCGAGTGATCCAATTCGATGCGACTCAGCGATTTCCGGTGCGCTGACCAATTACTGCGCCTGTACCAAGGGCATCTGCGACGACAGCTGCAGTTCGATCATCATTGCGATGCGCCGATCTAATTGGAAAAACGTTGCTGATTTCCTTCCTTCCAGCACCTTGGACACGATCGGCACATACTTCTGCCGCAATTGGGCTATCTCAATGTCCGCGTCCAACCATCGCCTGACAAATGTCAGGGCCTGCTCGTTCGTCAGTTTTCCCCAATTATCCGCATACTCCTGAATCACCGCAAACTTCTTGTCATTGATGGCGATCAGCTCCGACACGTATTGGTCGTAGACTGGCCAGAATTTTGTCGCTTCCTCGTCTGTCAGCTTCAAGTTCGCCGCAATGAGCTGTTTTCTCTGGGAGCGAATGTCTTTCCGCAGCAGGTCCAAATCCTGGTTGCTGATCACGTGTGGAGAGCTCTCTTGTGACGCTGCCGTTTGGGCACTTGTCCTCGGGCCTATCACCAAACCAGCCCCTACCACTAGAACCGCGGCCATTACTCTTTTCACCATGCTCCCTCCCTTGCCAGTCATTCTGCATCTAGAGGCGGACATATGCGCGGAGCTACTAGGAAAACCTAAAGTGCCCTACAGAATGTCGTGAGCACCGCGAGAAGCCTACTGTCATTTCTTACAGCGAGGCACACAACCTAATTCTCAATGTAAGCGGAAAACCGGCAAAGTGGCTGTCAATACCCAGTGACTAATTTCCGAAGTGCGCATTTTCGAGGCCGACGGACTGTACACCGCTGCATCATTCGTCTCTCTCGCTGTTCCGGCTCGCGGTTGGCTCGCAGCGCCGATTTGCCGGAAGCCCCGAGTGTGCGAGCTGGCGGGCCAAGATAGATTCAGCGATTCAGGGATTGCTCCGCGAACCACTATCAGAACCCGATGCGCTTAGCACATTGACTTTGTTACTAGCTTCACGACAGCCAAGAGAAAACGCAAGAGAGCTTCACCTCAATTAGTAGAAGAGATGAGTGAAGACACCTAGTAAACGGCATTGAGGACATTAGGTACCATTACTCGCAGCGCAGGGCTACTATGGGATCGACCTTCGTGGCGCGGCGCGTCGGGATATAGCTGGCCAGAACCGCCAGGCTGAGCAGGAACCCGGGAACGCCCAGGAAAACCCCTGGATCCACGGGACTGATACCATACAGAAAACGCAAGGAAACATCCCAAGGCAAAACCGTTGCCAGCGCCCAAGCGACAGCAGCGCAGCCGGCGATGCCAATCAAGGCGCCGATCATCACGGGGCGCAGCGCCTGGCGCAGAACGAGGCTCAGAACGTCCCAATTGGCCGCTCCCAGTGCCATGCGGATGCCGATTTCCCGCACGCGCCGACTCACCACGTAGGACACCAATCCATACACGCCAATGGCGGAGAGGAGCAGAGCGAGCGCGCTGAGGAATCCAGACAGAGTCGAAAAAATCCGGCCTGGTGTCAGCCAGGGCTTGAGATTTTCTTCGAGAGGAACAATCTCCACAGCCAGTTCCGGATCAACACTGGCAACAATTGCGCGGAGGTTTTCCATTGCGGGCGCCCCAGCGGTGCCAGAAATCAACACGCGCAGATCCAACTGTTGCTTGGGGCCCGCTGGAAAATAGGCGTAAATGTTGTCCGCGCGGCCCAGGAAAGAGACCTGAGCGTCTTTCGCGACGCCCACAACCTCGTAGCTCGCATCCGTACGAACAGCTTTGCCCGGCGCATCTTGATAGTTGGCGTTCAGACCAATCGTCTTGCCGATGGCATCCTGCCGCGGCCACAGCCGACGCGCGGTTGATTCCGGCAGGATCGCCACGGGAGCGCCTGCTTGATTCTCCGTCTCGGTAAAGTTACGACCGCGCACGATGGGGATGCCCAGCAGCGGAAAATAGGCAGGCGAGACGTAGTTGTACTCGACAGCGAAGTGCTCTTGCCGGCCAGCGATAGTGAGGTCTGTGGCACGGTGATTGTCATCGAGCGGAACGCCGCTGGCTTGGGCTACCGCGTTCACGCCGGGAAGCGCTGCAAATCGCTGGAGCAATTGCCGCTGCAACGTCGCAGCGCGCGGATTCTCGTAGCCTGCTTCATTGAGATCGAAGGAGATTGCGGCGATGTTCTTCATGCGGAAACCAGGGTCAATTGTCTGGGCACGGTGAAGGCCCCGCAGCAACAGCCCCGCAGCGAGCAACAAGATCATGCATGCAGCCACTTGCGCAGCAACGAGCGCGCCGGAGAAGAAATTTCTCGACCGGGGCTTGGCTTCCGAGTCGACAGCTTCTCCCTTCATGGCCAGGTTAAGATCCGCTCGCGAAGATTGGAGCGCGGGGACCAAACCGAAAGCTACCCCGGTGAACAACGTCAAGGCGAGGGCATAAGCCAGGACATGAAGGTCGGGATTTACGTTGAGCGCCACCGGCCAGTAGCCAGTCGAGATGTTGGATTGAAGAAATCGCGCGAGGCCCACGGTCGACCAGAACGAAATCAGCGAACCCAGCATTCCGGCGAGAGCTGCGACCAAAAGGCTTTCGGTAAGGAGTTGCGCAATGAGTCGGCCTCGGCTGGCGCCCATAGCCAACCTCACCGCAATTTCTTTGCGGCGTCCGGTGGCGCGTGCGAGCAGCAGGCTGGCAACGTTTGCGCACGCAATCAGCAGGACCAGGCCAACGGCAAAGAGGAGGACGCCGCCCATGCTCAACAGCACGAATCGCTCTTCCGGGACAGAGAACATCGTCGCGGAATCGACGGAAATCGTGGTGACACGTCCCGGATCACGCAGATCGATTTGGCGGGCGATCACTGCGAGATCAGCGCGAACTTGTTTTACGGATACGCCGGGCTTCATGCGCCCGAGGAGCCCGAGCCAGCTTTGAGAATCGTCGGCGAGGCGGTCCGGCTCGTGCAGGAGAGTACTCTGCATCGTCAACGGCGCCCAAAACTGCGATGGCACCGGCTCGCTACCCTGAAAGCCCGGAAGGGCAACGCCAATGACCGTGAACGAAACGCGATTGAACATAATTGGCTTTCCGATGATAGAAGGGTCTGCACTGAACGCTCTGCGCCACAGCCCATCACTCAACACCACCACGGGAACTGCGTTGCCTGCGGAGCATTCCGCGTCGGCGAACCCGCGGCCGATAGCAGGAGCCATTTGCAGCACGTCAAAGTAGTTGCAGGAGGTGAGCGCTCCGAGTAGGTGCCCCTGTGCATGCGCGCCGCCCAGATTCACCTCGATGAAAGGTGCATAGGCCAGAAGGCCGGTGAAGACGCGATTTTGCTCGCGATAGGCCCGGTATTCGGAATAAGAAAAGAAGCTGGCATTTTCTCGGACATTGCGGTGGATGGACCCATCCAGCTTGCGATAAGTTTGCGATACGGCGAGGACTTGGTCCGCATGAGGCACGGGGAGGAGCCGTAAGGCAGCGCCATTTAGAATGGTGAAGATGCTGGTGTTCAGGCCGATGCCGAGCGCCAAAGTAAGCACGGCAACGGCGGTGAACCCCGGATTCTTCCGCAGCGTGCGTGCACCAAACCGCAGGTCCCGCAAACAACTTTCCAGGATCGGTAGACCGCTGCGAGCGCGATAGTTCTCTTTGGTTTGTTCGATGCCACCGAGTTTGATCTCTGCGTCGCTTCGCGCTTCTCCTAGGCTCATACCTGCGCGCATATTTTCTTCGATGCGCAGCAGGAGATGGGCTTCCATCTCGTCGGCAAGCTCTTGGTCGCGTCGCTCCCTGTCGAACAGAGCAGCCAGCCGCAATAGCCAAGCACGCAGCGATCTCATGAACGCCTCGCTCGTTCAGGGTTTTACCGAAAACCCCATATGTTTCCAGCTATTTCCTATGGAAATGCAATATACGATACGGTCGAGGGGCTAAATTTGTTTCCAGGGTCTCAGATTTTTATGGAAGGCGTCGTGAGCGCCGAGATAGGATTCCTTTCGACAACTCCTTCCATCTGATTACCGCCGAGGTTCGTACTAGCCGGTTGACCGCGCACTCTATTGCAAATGAAGCCCGCGGTGCGGCTTGATACGAAGAGCGATGAAAGATTCTGGTAGATATTCCAGCGTGACGGAAGTTGCTGCCAGCAGTTCATCATAATACTCTGCAGGTACACGAATTTTCTTTCCTGCCAAAGAAACGAAGCAAATCCCGAAACCGTTTCTCCAGACTCTGGCAGGAGAACCGTCCACAATCTCGACCATGCGTGCATCTACGTCGCGTTGGACGCGCTGCTTGTTGCGGAGAAAGAGGAGCCAGAAGAGAGCAGAAGATGTACCCAATAATACGGCTATGAACAATTTGGCAGAAAGCTCTTCGTGCCAGAAGGCGGCGAGGAATGCAAGGCACATCAGAGTGAGAGCCAGGGGCGGGGCCCAGTGCTGCCAATCGAGGACGCGCTTGGCGTCTTCAATTTCGAGTTCGTTCATCTGGCGCTGCACGTTGAATGACTCTTTGTGAGATACGGTGACGACCTTGTGGCCCGCGTAGCCACGATTCTAAAGGTGAACGCGTTTTACTGTCCATTGCGTACCATAAGCCACCTTTCCGGCACAACAAATCGGGCTAGTACAATAGCCGTGAATTGTGAGAGCTTCCAAGTCAAAGCCAATGAGATACGCAGTCGTCGAAGTTGATTTGGGCGCGGTGGACTGTCCCGGTTGGTGTGATCGGGAGTTGATCGGCAGACTGGCGGATTTCGGGACTTTGCCTGATTGACGCTGGAAAGCTACTTGATAGCATTTCGTGGCATGCTTAAAAAAGAAAAAAAGCGACAAGGGTGACGGGAGCATTGAAGGCTTGCGCCTCCTCGCTCATTCCCCTTAACAGCGGAACATTCCGCCGACTTGCAAACGCCACCAGGTGTGTCGGGGTCTAAATGAACAGCAATCCTGGGAGAGCACATCATGCTGAGCTGGTATCGCGATCTCGTACTGGGTCTCCGTTCGCTCCGCCAAAACCCGGTCCTTTCCCCTCACAGCCGTGCTCACGTTGATGTTGGGCATCGGCGCCAATACCGCCATTTTTACCTTGCTCTATGGACTCGTGTTACGAAGCTTGCCGGTGCATGACGCATCAGGACTCGTGAAGGTCGGAATCGCCAGCGCGGCCGAGCCAAATCAGGAGGACGCCTCGTTCATGCCTTATCGCATGTTCCAGGCGCTCGGTCTTCCTCATTCATTGTCCTCGCTAGCCTTGGCGGTGGTTTGGCTCGAATTCTAGCTCAAAACGATACTGATCCGTTGGTTAAAATCCGGAAGTAATGGGCTTGTGTTCTGTTGACACACGCTCAGGTCAGCGCGGCGACGCGGCGTGCTAACGTAGGGGGCCGCGACGCCACCCGTTTCGGAGGTTTGCATGCACATCCAGGATGCTCAACGCGAAAATCGGTCTGTGTACATTGGCGGCTTTTGGGGACAGCTTGTCTCGTCCGTGATTTGGCTTGCGTCCGCGGCGGTAGGCACGTGGGTCACTCCAAAAGCGTCGATTCTGACCGCCGTCATCGGGGGATTCTTCATCTTTCCACTCGTGCAAATGTTGCTGCGTTTGTCGGGCCGCCCCGCGCGCGTGAGCAAAGAAAATTCCTTCCATTACCTCGGGATGCAGATTGCCTTTGTGCTGCCGATCTCAATGCTGCTCCTTGTGCCAGTGAGTCTTTACGACTTGAACTTGTTTTTTCCCGCTCTGATGATCCTTTTGGGTGCGCACTACCTGCCGTTTGCTACTCTCTACGGGATGCGCATGTTCCTGTTCCTCGCTGGAATTCTGATCACCGCTGGCGTCCTGACCGCACATTATTATTCAAGAACTTTCAGCCCAGGCGGATGGATCGGCGGCCTCGTCCTGTTCGTCTTCGCCTTGATTGGCCGCTCCATCGCCACTGGCGAGGCTTCCGCGCCATCCACTCTCTGACTCCCTTAATGCCTCGTTGGGACAGCAGCAGGATTATCGAGACGGAGATTTCCAACGACACCGATTCCTCACAGCTCCTGATTCCGAGCATCAACTCAGTCAGCGATGGGGGACTGCAAATAGGGCCGCGAGATTTTAACGATAATGTCACGAGCGTCTTCCTCCAGAGTGACTCGTCCGTCGCCGTCTCGGCCCGGTCTGCCCACGGCTCGAAATTCAACGTCGACTTTGAAATATGGGCACTCCCGGCTACCGAAGGTGCGGTGCAATCCCGTCGAAAGCCCACCTTCGGTTCTGAAAACCTTCATGAGTTCTTCCCTCGTCATTCCCGGCGTTATGGATTTCATTTTCGCCAATGTATCCCTGACCCACTCATCGCGGTTTTGAGAGCATGAGTCCTGCGATGAGAACGCTGTCCGCTTAACGAGACTTGAAGCGCAAACGCTGGCTAACAGAAATATTGCAGAAGACCGCAAAACCACAGAATGGCGTGTCATTTCAGAACTCCAAAACGGCTGGCTGAATTCCTTGCTCTGTCTTGCTCAGTATAGATTGCTGCTCAATCTAAATGGAGTTGTCCCATTCCGCTGTGCCAAGGTCCGGGGAAACCGGGTTATCGGAAAGGTAGGCGCTAATTCAGAGTGGCTCGGAGTTTAGTCAGGCCTCGAATTGTTTAACGTCCACAATGGAAAAAGTCGAACAAGATGCTACTGTGAGAGAAAAGTTGACAGCTATTTCTTTTTTGGCTTCTGCCTTGGGACGGGCAAGCACGACCCTAGCAGCGGCTATACCAGGGACGCCGTCCACGCGAATGCGAAGTTCATAGTTGCCCGGCTTTAACTGGTCAAAGGAAAACTTGCCGTGGTCGTCGGTTTTTTGAACGGCAATTTCTTTGTCCCCCTCCAGCACCGATACGTTCGCGTTGGGGACGCGGTTGCCCGAGGGAAAGAAAACTACCCCACAGACGCGGTGAAGAGTCTTGAGAGGCGGCATTCCTACGCAAGTCGTTGCGGAGGGCGCAGCGCTCGGGACCATAAGAAGAAGAGCAGCAAGAAGTGACGCCCAGGGAATGCGGACTCGTTTCATGTATTCAATTTTGCTGCACACGGAAATGGCGTTAGGGACGAATTGCCTTCTCGACACCGGCCTAGGTCCTGATGGGTGCATTTCCGCGTGGCCTGTCCGAAGTTCCTAGGGCAAAGTTTCACGAATGGGCGGGCCACTCCATCGTGTACTCGGTGTGGGCACGAAGCTACTACCAAAAACTACGCAGCAGAGGCAAAGGACACCACGCCGCCATACGAGCGTTGGCTTTTAAATGGATTCGCGTCGTATTCCGTTGTTGGAAAGATGGGGTTGCCAATGACGAGAGCAAATGTCTAGCCTCGCTCGCCAGGCGTGGCTCTCCGCTGGCCGCCATCATCGCTACGGGGAAAACGCCGTGAACTCAATGTGGATATTCAGTGGAGGTCGAAAACAAAATGTGAAAAAGCAACTTGACAGTCTTACGCAGACGTCTGGTAAACGCCTTACCAGACATCCAGGTACTAGTGGCGTGTCCCGGAAATACATCAACTAAGCCGCGTTCTCTAAAGCACGCAGATTCAATCGACGGGCCTGCGGCACATTTCCTATGTATTTGCGGGACGGTACACTAGCAGCAAGGGAGCAGGACCGAGAGACTTGGGCAAGAGACTTGGACAGAGACTTGGGCAAGGACTTGACTTCGCGAACGCTCGGGGACTACCTTCCTGTTCAGCCAGGCGGAGACAAAAACGGCGCGGGTGTGAAGACCAACCGAAGAGTCGATTTTCTCCTCACCATCCTACTCTGCGCAGTCTTAGTCTCGGCGTCGGACTGTGCAACCCCGCGCCAATCCGGAGAAACACTCGGAAGGCCCTATCGCAAAGTGTACTGGACCCCCCCGCGGGTCGATGGCCCCCTCCGCTCACCTCTTTCATCGCCCCATTGCGCTATCGCCGATGTGCTCGAAAAGGCGGCCGCACGCGCGAACGATCTAGCCGCCAATCTGCAGAGATTTACGGCTCAGGAAACGGTCAAATATGAGGCTTCCGACCACCAAGACAATTACCTCGAAACTAGCGAGGGCATCTTCGAGTACGTTGTCGATGTTCGCGATTCTCCTACAGGGCTGGCGATTCAAGAGAGCCGTAATCCCACGCAAGGTAGCCGATTGTCGGCAGCTATGACTCAAGACGTCGCATTGCCAGCGATCGCCATGATCTTTCTTCCTAAAATGCGGAGTGACTATGAAATGAGCTGCGAGGGCACGGTTGAATGGAAACGGCGGCCCACTTGGGTGATTCGACTCGAGCAACGCAAGGACAGGCCGAAGCGCACTCTGGTCTTCCGCAGGAGAGACCACGTCTACTCCGGTATGTTGAGGGGACGCGCTTGGCTAACCGCCGATTCTGGCGATGTTGTGCACATGGAATTGGCCCTTATGGAACCAATCGAGGAAATGAAGGTTCGCGAATGGTACCTGTCGATCGGCTACGCCCCAGTTCAGTTTCGGTCGCGGGACGTCAGAGTTTGGTTACCGCAGACTGCCGATACCTTCTACAATTTTGATGACTATCGCACGATGCTCCGCCACACCTTCACGGATTTTTTGCTCTTCGCCGTAGACGCGGACCAGACCGTAGGGAAACCGAAGTAAACGGGCCCGCACATATCGTGCGAACCGGCGTAATCGAGTCCTTGGGCAACATGCGCGTTATCCACACCGGCCACGGTTTGGTCCCTGCGCCCGAGCTCATTTCTTCAGCCTCGACGGCCAAATTCACAACTATCGAGAAAGTTTGTGCCTTCGCTGCCAGCGGCGTCGTATTTGCGGAAAAGCCAAACCGCTGGGCCAAAGTGTCCAGAAACCGAGCGCATCGTGCGGCCGGTCAAAACAGATCGTGCTCATTTAAAGGGGCTGCGAAGCAAGAAAACTTCCGGCTCCAGGGGAGAAGTTTTCTCTTGACTTCGCCCTTTAGAACAAACCAAGAGGTGACCGGGAACCGAGCCCACCCGCCGCCGTGCCGCTTTGATTCCGGAGTGGGTGGCAACTGCTCCCACTGTTGCGGCCTTCCTCCTAAAGGCGCAGTCAGGAAAAAAGGACAATTACGATCCTGAAATACCGCCACAGCCAACGGTAAATTCACATCGCTCACCTCTAATCATGGCTTTCGAGTTTGCCCCTTAAAGCAGACTCCCTGTCGCGATATGCAGGTGCCGTGAGGCAACAAACTATGCAACTCATACCCATTACCACACCGCGTCGCTCCTCCAAGAAGCCAAGTTTGTCTAACACTCGAATCGACGCTCGGTTCTCGGGATGGACGATAGAGACAAGACGGGAGAGCTTCAGCTCACCGAATGCTCTCTCCATCAGTGCGGACGCTGCCTCGGTGGCAAGACCCCGGCCCCAGTAAGACCGCGCAAGACGGTACCCAAAATCCACCCAACCGTAATCGGGAATGAACAGCAGGCCAGCATCTCCAATCGGTCTGCCTGAGTTTTGGTCAGCAATGACCCACTTGCTGAAACCATGTTCGGCTTGATGTCGCTGGTAGCTGGCGATTCGCGTGGCCGTCTCCGTCATATCCCGGTCAGGCCCAGTCGGAGTGTAGCGCATTACAAGGGGGTCTCCGAACCATCCGAAGGCCTCCCGGAGGTCCTCAAGGGCGAAAGGGCGCAATGTTAGCCGAACGGTTTGTATTGGCTCTTGCACTTCAACTCATCCGCCCGTTCAGTATAAGTTCAAGATGCGCGGGCCATCCAATCCGAACTCGACCTCCGCTCGTTAAGGGCGTACTTGGTCCTGGTCCGTAACCGGACATCAAGCGGAGTGGAGATTTGGGAGCTTAAACCGCTGCGCGTTTACGTCAGGGTAGGACGTGAATTTCAACTTCCATCGCACGCCCATC
>Ga0126373_10004442_pt1 | contig 10718 bp, 8 predicted proteins | sample PanSoiMetPlot_11_FD_92545 | JGI IMG/M metagenome (GOLD analysis project Ga0126373, IMG submission 92545) | Tropical forest soil microbial communities from Panama - MetaG Plot_11 | ecosystem: Environmental > Terrestrial > Soil > Tropical forest > Bulk soil | place: Panama | collected 2016-02-17
ATAGGGAAAACGGAACAAACTAAAATTTGCGGCAGTTACCTTCCAGAATGGGCCATCGTCGAGGTGCCTCCGCAATGGAAGCGATGGCCTGTTGGATCTCATCTAAGAAAGCGCCGGGAGCACGGGTGCTGCGCTCCGCGTACCAGGTAAGTGCAGCGTCCGCTTCAATAAGTGCTTCAGGATGCACCTCAACCCGTCTGGCCCTCATTTCTTGAGCTTTGCCAAAAGCCGTGCGCGAGCCTTAGACCATGGAATTGCAGTGACTGCTCCGGAATCTAACTCTTCCACCCGCCGACGAATCTCTTTCAGCCACGCTTCCTCGGCTCCCGGATCTGTCTCCTGGTCGAGGCTATCCCATAACGAATCAGCAATAGCCGCACGGGCCTCAGCAGGCAATGCCAATGCCTCTTTTAGAATCTCGCCAGCGTCGCGGTTCATGCTGCGATTTTAACCGCAAAACCCTGCGACGCTCTGCGTCGCTTTCCCACCTCCGAGGGTGCCACACGATTCTCGTAGCTGATAAAATTTTCTTTTGCCCACCAGCAGCAAATCCGTACAAAAGGGTCGCGTCTTCCTCATGGACACGATGTCCTTCATCTTCCGCGCCTATCATGCCATGGCGCGGCAAAGGCCCATGTCCACTAAGACTGGCATTCCCACCGCAGCGACCTATGTTTTCGTCAACATGCTGCGCAAGCTGCGCGACGACTTTCACCCTGAGTACCTGGCTGCCGTCTTTGATGTGGCCGGCCCGACCTTCCGTGACGAGCAGGCCAAAACTGTAACCTCAGTCCGCAAATTCGATATCAAGACCCAGACTTTTCAGGAAGTCGCCTATCACGGTTACAAAGCCCAGCGATCGGAGATGCCCCCGGACCTCGCGCAACAGGTCCCTTATATCCGGCGGGCCCTTGAAGCTTATCGCATTCCCATCCTCGAGCAACAACGGTTCGAAGCTGACGACGTGATCGGCACTCTGGCGCGCAAGGCGGCTGAGAAGTCATATCAGGTGTTTGTAGTTTCCAGCGACAAGGACATGCTTCAGCTCGTGAATCACAAAATCAGCGTGCTGAATCCGCCAAAGGACAACCTGATCTGCGATGCGGCCAAGGTTGAGGAGATTCTGGGCGTGCGTCCCGATCAGGTGATCGATGTGATGGCCCTGCGCGGCGATTCCATCGACAACATTCCCGGCGCGCCCGGAATCGGCGATAAAGGCTCGGTGGATATCATCAAGCGCTTTGGGACACTGGAGAACGCTCTTGAGCATGCCGAAGAAGTGGAGCGCAAGACCTACCGCGAATCCTTGCTCAATAACAAAGACACAATCCTGTGGAGCAAGCAGCTCGTCACCATCGATCAGTATGTCGGCATTGAGCTTGACCTCGACAAGATGATCGCGGGCGAGCCGGACATGGAGGCCCTGCGTTCGCTCTTCACCGAACTTGAGTTCACCACGCTGCTCAAAGAGTTGGTGCCGACGCTCGAGCTTCGAGATACCGATTATCAGGAGGCGAAGTCAGGCAAGGATCTGAAGGCAGTGGAGAAAGCCGAATCGCTGGCAATCGCGGTGGAAATAAGAGTTGAGCCCGCCATCACCGAAGACGAAGAGGACGAGTCCGCACCGGAATCCGGCACACTGCCGCTGATCGCCGTCGCCGAGGCGAGCAGCGAGGCAGGCGCTCCTCTCAAAATCGCAGTTTCGACCGAGCCGGGGAAGGTGTGGACGATTTCTGTGGGCCCCAACGGCGACGAGATCGGCCAGGAACTGAGAAAGATTCTCAGCAACCCGAGAGTTCACAAGACCGTTCACGACTACAAAGCAGCTCTTCGCGAGCTGCAAACACGGGGCATTGAGCTTACAGGAGTTCGCGATGAGCCGATGCTTTACTCCTACCTCATCAATCCCACCTACGCCAGGCACACGCTTCCGGAAATCGCGGTTCGCAGCTTCAATCTGAAATTGTCCGACTCATTGGCGGAAGCCGCAGACGTTACCGGACGCGTCACCCCTGTCCTCCGCAAAGAAGTTGAAGACTCCGGGTTGTTGCGGGTCTACCAGGACATCGATCTTCCGCTGGTGCCTGTGCTGGCTCGCATGGAAGAGGCCGGAGTCAAGATTGATTGCGATCTCCTGCAAGAACTTTCCGTGCGTCTCGATAAAGACTGCGACGCAAAAGCGCGAGAGATCTACCAGAAGGCTGATTTCACTTTCAACATTAACTCGCCTAAACAACTTGGTGCCGTCCTCTTCAACAAGCTGAATCTGCCGAAACCGGTCAAATATGGGAAAGGCAAAACTATTTCGACTGCAGTGGATGTGCTGGAGGAGCTTTCCGTTGAGCATGAAGTTCCGCGCCTGGTGCTCGATTACCGCCAGCTCTCCAAACTGAAGAGCACATACGTTGACGCGTTGCCGGTACTGCTCAACCGCTGCACCAATCGCCTGCACACTACTTTTAATCAAGCGGGCACGGCCACGGGAAGGCTGTCATCTACCAATCCCAATTTGCAGAACATTCCCATTCGCACGGAATTGGGTCGTGAAATTCGCGCTGCTTTCATCGCCGAACCCGGGTGCGTGCTGCTTTCCGCAGACTATTCCCAGATCGAGCTGCGGCTCCTGGCACATTTCTCTGATGACCCTCTGCTGGTGGAGGCGTTTCGTCGCGGCGACGACATTCACTCCCTTACCGCCTCACAGGTATTTGGGGTGCCGCCCATGATGCTGGACGCCGAGCATCGCCGCCGCGCGAAGGTGGTCAACTTCGGAATCGTCTATGGGCTTTCTCCCTTCGGACTTTCGCAGCAACTCGGAATCGAGCAGCGCGAAGCCAAGAAATTTATCGACGCCTACTTCGAAAAATATCAGGGCGTACGCAGATTCATTGACAGCGTGCTGGAAGAAACGCGGCGCGAGCAGCGAGTCAAGACATTATTCGGGCGTGTGCGCCCCATTCCGGATATCAATAGCAAAAACGCCAATATGCGCGGATTCGCCGAGCGTACCGCTGTCAATACGCCTCTCCAGGGAACGGCAGCAGACTTGATCAAGCTGGCAATGATTCGCATTGATGAGGAACTGCGCGGACGAAAGCTCAAGTCGCGCATGCTGCTTCAGGTACACGACGAGCTGCTCTTCGAAGTCCCGCATGCAGAGTTAGGACAGGTGCGCGATCTGGTCCAGGAAAAGATGCAGGATGTATATCCGCTCAAGGTGCCGTTGGTGGTAGAGATTGGAGTAGGACCGAATTGGAGAGACGTCGAATAACCCACAAAAGCTAAGAAGTTTGTCGTTCCGATGCCCCGATGCGCCGATATCCCGATTTTCAAGTCCCTAAAGCGTGTTCAATCGCCTCAGCTATCGCCGTTGCGTGCTTTTCTGTGAGCGCGCTTGATTCTGCTTCAATCATCACTCTGGCCAGCGCCTCAGTCCCCGAGTAGCGCACCACCACACGTCCGGTACCATTCAAGTCGCGTTGAGCAGAATCAATGGCGACCTTCACCGCCTGGACCTGATCCAGAGGCGTTTTCTCGCGTACGCGCACATTCTTGATGACCTGAGGAAAGACTTTCAAATCGGCAACCAGCGCTGCCAAAGACTTTCCGGAACGGGCAATGATTTCCACTACCTTTAAGGCAGTCAGCAGCCCATCTCCGGTAGTAGCAATCTCTGAAAGAATAATGTGTCCAGACTGCTCGCCTCCCAGAACGGCGCCAGACTTCTTCATCTCCTCCAGCACATACTTGTCACCCACCGGGGCCCGCAGCATGCGGATGCCTGCCTCGCGGAGGGCAATCTCCAGCCCCATATTGGACATTGTGGTGGCCACCACCAGATCATTTCTGAGCCTGCCCGCACGCTTCAATTCGCGCGCCAGTAGAAGCATGACAGCATCGCCATTCACAACGTTTCCCCGATGATCGGCAAAAAGCGCGCGGTCAGCGTCGCCGTCGAAGCAAATGCCGATATCAGCCTTGCGCGCCACTACTGCCTTCGCTACCACTTCAGGATGCAGCGCCCCACAATCCCGATTGATGTTGCGGCCATCGGGAGCGTTGTGGATGAATTCGGCGGATATGCCGCGCAGCCGGAAAATTTCCGGGGCCAGCGCACTGGCCGCGCCGTTGGCGCAGTCAACAACCGCTCTTAGATCCTTGGCTCCAGCAATCGAACGAGTCATCCATGCGCTGTAGGCGTTGCGCAGTTCTGCATCGCCGGGAAGGGAATGAGCTACTGAAGTCTGCGGCAACGCCCCGCCGGCGTTGAGCTGACTGAATATCTCCTGCTCGATTTCCAGTTCAATCTCGTCTGAAAGCTTATAGCCGTCCGATCCAAAAACCTTGATGCCATTGTCCTGCCACGGATTGTGTGAAGCCGATATGACGACCCCAGCAGAGAAGTTAAGAGTATGAGTAAGGTAGGCAATGCCGGGAGTCGTAATTACGCCCGCGCTGCACGTTTCAACTCCCGTGTCCTTCAGCCCGCTGGCGAGGGTATCAGCGATCCACGCACTGGATTCGCGTGTGTCCTGCCCGATAACCACACGCCTCGGACCCGCAGGCAGGTGATGTCCCAGCGCCCGGCCGATTGCATATACGGTTTGCTGGTCCAGCGGATACTCACCGGCTACTCCTCGAATTCCGTCAGTACCGAATAGTTTTCTCAAGCTGTTTTTCGCACCATTGCGACCCGGTTTTGATGTCTTGTACTGATTATAGTGGCGTATGTTGGCGCTTGGCTTACAGGCATCGAAACTGATATTGATTTCGTCTTATATCACGGTCGCAGCTCACGCCAACCGCAGAGCAGAAAAAGCTCACGGCAGGGCGGTTGGTGGGTGCTGCGTCCTTTTTATTTGTGGGCAAACTGCTGCCCTGCTGTGAAGTTTTACCCACCTATGCAGGTCGATCCGGACATAATTCTCAGCGACAAAATTAATGATCAGATGTGTTTTGAGGTATCAGATCGACCGACCTCAAGGCAGAAAGCACTGCTTCGTGGGGTAAGCAGTGCTTTCTGGCCTAGGCACGGGGTGCTTTGGACATGAGGGAACTCGAAACGCAAGTATGAGTTCCAATGAGAGTTTAGCGGTCAGGGATGCTCCGTTAAAGCGCACCGTTGTGCCTTGAAGCGTCAAGTTGCGACATCCAGGTCAGAATCTGGCATGAAACGCATCACCACTTGCTTCCAGGCATCCTAGTTTATGGAGACTCAAAATTTTTGCGCATGGAGTCTTTGTCCTCTCCTGTTGAATGGCTGCTCATGGTCGAGCAGCCATTTTCTTGGCTCAGACATGCAGGGTTGGTTCCGTCTTCTGTTTAGGCTAAGTTTTGACGCCTGATCCCGTCGTTTTCTTCGGCTTCATTGCCTGCCATTGACCTAATCCTTATGTCGCTACGCTCCCCACCGCTTTAAGGGATAGCTTCCCTCAAGATCCTTCGGCGCTTGTGACAGCGGGCTCAGCACGCAAGTCGGCTTCGCCCTCTTTCTAGACTAAGTTTTGACGCCTGATCCCGTCGTCTTCTTCGGCTTCATTGCCTGCCATTGTTCTTCAGTTAAGAGGTCGCCCAGGTGGCTGAATTCCGATGCGCCCTGGAGCCATTCGCCGCCGTCCATCACGACGAAGTCGCCATTGATATATCCCGACTGATCACTCACCAGGAATGCTGCCAGATTGGCCAGTTCTTCATGAGTGCCGAAGCGTCCCAGTGGATTGCGTTTTTTTGCCAGGCCTTCGAGTTCCTTCGCCGGCATGAGGCGCGAAAAAGCGCCTTCCGTGGGAACCGGTCCCGGAGCCAGCGCATTGAAGCGGATTCCTCGCTTGCCCCATTCCACCGCCAGGCTTCGCGTCATCGCCAGCACGCCTGCTTTGCCGATCGCCGACGGGACCACATACGCAGAGCCACTTTCCGCGTAAGTGGTAGAGATGTTCAACACGTTCGCCTTGTGCCCTTCCTTCAGCCAGCGGCGTCCGCAGGCCATGGTGGTATAAAGCGTCCCCATCAATACGATGCCGATTACGGCCTCAAACGCTCCGTTGGATAGCTCTTCTGTTCGCGCCAGGAAATTGCCGGCTGCATTGTTCACCAGGACATCGAGCGGCCCATCCTGCCAGAAAGTTTCGATCATCGCTTCCACGCGTGCAGCATCGCGAACATCACAAGGAAAGGTCTTGACCGTTCCTCCGGTGGAAGCCCGCAATTCGGCTGCGGCATCGGCCAGTACCTGCTCGCGACGCCCGCATATATACAGCGATGCGCCCAGTTCCAGGAAGCGCTTGCCCATGCTTTTACCCAGACCCGTCGCGCCGCCAGTGACAAGAATTCTTTTTCCAGAAAGTAAGTTGGGTTGAAACATGGCGAACATGCTACCACCAGCCAGGGCACACATCGCAGGTTACAGGTAACAGGTGAAAATTCGAGACTTTGCCGTTGTGACGCGAGGCGGAAAGGATGCTCATCGCTAAAATTCGACGGCGCAAGTTGGCGTACTACTCCAAACCCGGAGGGTGACAGGATTACATCCAACTTACTTGAGTACGAATAAAATGAAGTGGGGGGCGTATTATGCCCCAACCTATCCGCATATTATCGGTCGGGTACGACCGCAACCTCATGTCTTCGCGGTCACTGCTGCTGCGCCATGCCGGGTATCTAGTCGAGGAAGCCTATTCGCGTCGCGAAGCCGAAGAGATCGCTCGCTCAGACATGATCGGTCTTGTACTGATTTGCCACACAGTACCCGAAGACGAAAAAGCAGCCATCATTAGCGCCGTGCGGAAACAAGAATCCCTGGTGCCGATTATCTGCATTGCTGATCACGACTATTACCGGCTTCGAGCCGACGACTGCTCCGTAGTTTCGAATACTCCAGCAGAGCTTCTGGCGGCAGTAAGTTCCGCAGCCGGTAGCCATCCTGTGTAATAGATAATTGAGGGTTGCTATTGTCCCCTCATGATCTTCCCCCTGATCTTTTTATTGGTCGCGGTGGTTGCTGGCGCAATCGCATTTGTTGCCGGCTTCGGTGTTGGCAGCCTTCTGACGCCCTTTCTCGCCATCAGGACCGGAACCAAAGTTGCGGTCGCGGCCGTCTCTGTCCCCCATCTGATCGCCAGCGCCATTCGCTTCTGGATGCTTCGAAAGCACCTCGATAAAAGCATTTTGTTGAGCTTCGGAATCACGAGCGCTGCCGGTGGCCTGTTGGGCGCACTGCTGCACAGCTCCTCCACCAGTACTGCATTGCACATCCTGCTCGCGGTACTGCTGATATTTGCTGGCGGAATGGGCTTGCTGGGATGGGCGGGCCGGTTGAGGTTCCCTCGAAAAGTGGCCTGGATTGCGGGTGCAGTCTCCGGTATGCTGGGCGGCCTGGTCGGCAATCAGGGTGGCATCCGCTCCGCCGCCATGCTGGGGCTCGACGTTCCCAGAGAAAACTTTGTGGCCACCGCTACTGCGATCGCGCTGTTCGTCGACGCAGCTCGAATGTCAGTTTACCTGGCTGTGGAAGCTCGTGATGTGCTCCGGATCTGGCCGCTGGTTGTAGTCGCCACGATCGGCGTCCTGCTGGGAACGTTTCTTGGACAAGGATTGCTGAAGCGCATTCCGGAGAACGTGTTTCACCGCGTTGTCGGCGGTCTGATTTTTGTTTTGGGTGTGGCCATGCTGGCGGGATTCGGAAGATAGAATCCGATCATCTGCGTTGCCGGTGAGCCTATAATTCAAGCATGAATCCCGCTGCTCCAGCGATTGAAGCCTCGGCCGATGAGGCCTTGAATCAGGTCCCACCACTCACCAACTACAACCTCTTTCTCGCTGACGGCACTCTGCTGGCGGCAGTGGAACGCTCAGGAGCAGGATGGGCACGCGAACAACTAATCGAACTCGGTCGCCTGCTGGGCACTGAAGAACTGCAGCGTTGGGGGTTCGACGCCAATGAAAACACTCCGGTTCTGCACACCCACGACCGCTTCGGTAATCGCCGCGATGAAGTCGTATTTCACCCTTCGTGGCACAACCTGATGCGCACCGCGATTGCCAATCGCGTACACAGTCTTCCATGGGTTGAGAAACGAAAAGGCGCGCATGTGGCGCGCGCAGCGCTCATGATGCTCACTTCGCAGAATGAAGGTGGACATAACTGTCCAATCTCAATGACGTTTTCCGGTGTGGCCACGCTGCGCTCCGAACCCGATCTGGCCGGGAAATGGGAGCCCCGGATTTTCTCTTGCGAATACGATCCGCGGTTTGCACCAGCGCCGGAAAAGAAAGGTGTCCTGCTGGGCATGGGCATGACGGAAAAGCAGGGCGGCTCCGACGTACGCGCCAACACCACACGTGCCGAGAAACTTGGCAGGAGCAATGAATACCTGATTACCGGGCATAAATGGTTTTGCTCCGCGCCCATGTGCGATGCATTCCTGATTCTGGCCCAGGCGCCCAAAGGCCTCTCATGTTTCCTGCTCCCGCGATGGACGCCCACCGGTGAACGCAATCATTTTTACATTCAGCGGCTCAAGAACAAGATGGGCAATCGCTCCAACGCTTCTGCTGAAGTTGAGTTTGCCCAGGCTTGGGCGCAGCTCGTTGGCGAAGAGGGTCGCGGCGTCAGCACCATCATCGAAATGGTCAACCACACCCGCCTCGATTGCGCCATTGGCTCTGCGGCATTGATGCGCCAGGCGGTTGTACAGGCCATTCATCATGCCCGGCATCGCAAGGCGTTTGGAAAGTTGCTGATTGACCAGCCGCTGATGCGCAACGTGCTGGCTGATCTGCTCATTGAATCGGAGGCTGCAACTTTGTTGATGGTCCGGCTGGCCAGTGCCTTCGATGCTCGTGAGTCTGATCCTGAAGAGCGGGCCTTTGCCCGCATCACTGCAGCCATCGCCAAATATTGGCTGTGCAAGCGTGCTTGCATGCAGGTGGGCGAAGCCCTGGAATGTCTCGGCGGAAACGGTTTTGTCGAAGAGTCCATCATGCCCAGGCTCTATCGTGAAGCGCCGCTCAATTCCATCTGGGAAGGTTCAGGGAACGTGATCTGTCTGGACATCCTGCGCGCACTTGCCAAAGAGCCGCTTGCACTCGAAGTCCTCATGCGTGAGCTGCGGCAGAACCAAAGCCCGGACGCTCGGCTTAACAAGTTTGTTCAGGACCTTGAGACGCGACTGTCTCAGACCACACGTGACCCAAATTTAGAAGCGCAGGCGCGCAACTTGGCAGAAGCTTTGGCACTGGCTCTGCAAGCCAATCTGATGGTTCGTTACAGCTCTCCCGCGATGGCCGAAGCATTCTTGCTCTCTCGGCTGAATGGCGAGCATGGATACACGTTCGGAACATTACCGGCGAGTGTTGATGTGGGATCAATTCTCTCGAGTAACCATTAGCACACAAATCCATACAGTTCTGTTACTTTAATCTCCCGCAAAACGGAGCACGAATGAAACCACTTTGGTTGTGTGCTGTAACGTTGCTGACTGTTTCCGCGCTCGGCCAGAAAATCCCAGGAAACCTCGAAGACGACATGCGCGATTTCGTGCAGACGCCGGCCGTTCCCGGCTACGAGCAGGAACTCGCGGCAAAAATATCCAAAAAGCTCGAGAGCTTCAAACCTAAAACCGACGAGATGTCGAACGTGATCGTCAACATTGGCTCGGGTTCTCCCCGTCGCCTGATCGTTGCACCTATGGATGAGCCCGGATATGTCGTGAGTGGCATCACCAACGATGGTTTCCTGCGTCTCCAGCGGCTGCCGCAGGGTGGATCGTTGCCTCTCTTCAATGAGCTTTACTCGGCGCAGCCGGTGAAGGTCCGCGCCGGCGATAAATGGATTGACGGCGCGGTCGCAGGTGTCTCTATTCATTTGCAACCTCAGGTGCAGCATCCGCCCAGCCCTGCTGACCTGGACAACATGTATGTAGATATCGGAGCAGAGAACGAGCAGCAGGCGCGTGCTGCCGGCGTCGATCTACTGAACCCGCTCGCAATCGAACGAAGTGCATTCGAATTGGCCAATGGAGAATGGACTGCGCCCGCTATCGGCGATCGCTTTGGCGACGCTGGGCTGGTGGAAGTGCTGCGCAATCTCGATCCTCAAAAGCTGCACGGCACTCTCACCGTGGCCTTCGTCGCACAACAATGGACGGATGGTCGCGGCCTCGATCGCATGCTCCAGAATTTGAACCCTGATGAGCTCATCTATATTGGCCGGCTTATTCGCCGCGCTCAGCCGCCTGCGGCAATGGAAGGCGGCGCTGAGGGCGGGCCGCCTCCAGGTTTCACTCAAAAACCGGGGAGCGGAGTGCTGGTAGGTGTCCCCGACCCAAAAGCAGAACTCTCGGGATTGGCCGCGGAACTCAAACAGCTTGCAACCAAAAACGGTGTTTCGCTGCAAAGTGATTTTTCTGGCCCAATCGTGCCTCCTGCCAGACGCGGCTCATTACCTCGCCCGCCGTTGCCTGCTCGCTCCGTTCATCTGGCGATCGCCACAGCTTGGCCCTCGACGCCGGCAGAACTTCTTGATGTGCACGATCTCGCCAACCTGACGGCGCTCCTGGAAACATATCTCCAGGGCCAGGCCGCCAAGCTGCAAGCTGTGGCAGCGCAGCCCATTGCCGAGCCTAAAGCTCCAGCTCGACCGGCAGCAGTGCCCGTCAACGACGCCATCCTGAGGCAGCTCATAGAAACCTACGGAGTCAGCGGCGGGCATGAAGCCAATG
>Ga0126373_10004444_pt1 | contig 10717 bp, 2 predicted proteins | sample PanSoiMetPlot_11_FD_92545 | JGI IMG/M metagenome (GOLD analysis project Ga0126373, IMG submission 92545) | Tropical forest soil microbial communities from Panama - MetaG Plot_11 | ecosystem: Environmental > Terrestrial > Soil > Tropical forest > Bulk soil | place: Panama | collected 2016-02-17
ACGCGCTGCACGCCGATGGGCACGAAAGTTCCCGTGACTCTTGCCAGGTTCTCGGCGCTCAAGGTTGCGAGCAGCGCCTGAAGGCAGGCGTCCAGGAGCGCGGGATGAATCCGATCCGGGCTCGCATGCAAATCGAGAGCGTCCGGAGCGCCTACTTGCGCGATCGCTTCGCCATCTCGCCGCCACAGACGCAAGATTCCACGGAAACTCGGGCCGTAGTCGAGGCCGAAATTCAGCATCGATCGGTAGTATTGCTCCGGCTCCACGACTTCGGAACAGCGCGCCTGAATCTCTCGAGGCAGCGTGCAATCCTGCGTTAGAGCATCCGAATCCGCTTGCGCATCCCGGATAACGCCGGAGGCGTGAAGTGTCCACGACGGCTGGATTTCATCCGATCTTCGGCTGAAGAACTGCCATGTCTGACCGTCCCGGTAATCCGAGAAACTGATCTGCGCCGTCCGCACGCGTTCATCCGGGAGGGACATCGGCTCGCGGAACGCGACAGCCTCGACTACTCGAAGCCGATCGCCGGAGATATCGGCCGCAGCAGCAAGCACGAGGTCGAGAAACGCCGCCGCCGGGAACAATGTGACTCCCTCGACGCAATGATCACGCAAGTAGGGCGTAATGGAAGGATCTATTTCCGTTTCCCAGACATGCGTTCCCGGTTGAGATGCGGGGGTAAAGATCCGGCAGCCGGATTGACGCCGGACCGTTTTGGCCGGCGTCATCGTCTGCGTTTCATCCAGACCCGCGCGGCCAACAGTACCGAAGCGCTGCCACTGCCATGGATACGATGGCAGAGTGACGCATCGGCCGGACACATAGATTTGACTCCAATCCACCCGCGCACCGCACGTGTACAATACCGCCAGCGATCGCAACATCGCCGCCCGGCCTTCGTCACGCCGCAATGATGCGAGCGTGAGGGGTTCGGCCCCATTCCGTGCCGTCTCGCGGATCGCCACGGCCAAGATCGGATGAGGGCTGATCTCCAAGAATACGCCGTATCCGTCGCCGATCAGCTTCTCGATAGCCGCTGAAAACCGGACCGGTTCGCGAAGATTAGCAAGCCAGTAGTCCACATCAAGACGTCTGCCCCGGTAAACCTCCGTGGTCGCGGAAGAGTAGAAGGGAGTTGAGGGCGCCGTGAATTCGATCCCACGAAGCGCTTCCCGAAATTCAGGCAGCAATGAGTCTATGTGATGACAGTGGCCCGCGACGTCCGTATTCACGGTATGGCAACTGACACCGGCGTTCTCGAAGGTTCCTAGTATTTGACTCACCACGGCGGCGTCGCCGGAGATGACGATCGATTTCGGACTGTTGAGCGCCGCAATCGAAACGCGGCCGTCATGGGCAGCCAGCGCGCGGGAAACTTGGTCAACGGGCAGTTCGACAACAGCCATAGCGCCCTGCCCTCGTTTGCGCGCAAGGAAATGGCTGCGCAGCGAAACCAGTCGAAGCGCGTCAGGCAGCGTGAGCGCCCCAGAGAGATGGGCGGCCGCGATCTCGCCCATACTGTGGCCAACCACAGCGTCAGGCTCGATTCCCCAGGAGCGCCATAGCGCTGCCAGGGCGACCTGAATCGAAAAGAGAATCGGCTGTAGCGAGCTGATGTCATCGAGCTTGGATGCGTGCTCGAGATCCGCGATGGCGTCGAACAAGGACCATCCCAGACACTCTCGTCCGGCCTCGTCGCACTTTGTCAGCACGTTCCGAAAGACGGGCTCCTCTTCCAGCAACGTGTGCCCCATACCCACCCACTGTGACCCTTGACCGGAGAACACAAATGCAATTTTCGGAGACTTCCGGGCTTGGCCCGAAGACACAGCAGCGTGGAGAGCGCCCTGCAGGAACACGTCCACACGAGCCGCCAGTTCGGCTCTCGTGCCGCCGATCACCGACAGCCGAAATTCGTGATGTGCTCTGCGCACGCTGGCCGAGTAGCAGATGTCGTCCAGAGAACTCCCGGCGTCTTCGGCGGTACCGGTCAAGAAGCTCCGGTATTTTTCTGCAAGCGACCCGAGGGCCTCACGACTTCTTGCGGAAACAGGAAGGATGTAAGTCTTCAATCGGCCGCCTCCTGATTGACCGCGCGCAGCATGCCTGCGCTTCTGCTTTCGGCCAGATCCTCCTGAATCGCACGGACCAGGGCCCCCCGTGCCGTCCGGAAATAGAAATGATCACCCGCAAGCGTACGCAGCCGAAAGGTATTGCAGGTCTGCTCGCGCCACGCCGCCAGTTCCTCTTGGGCGACTACGGGATCGAGGGAACCTCCGAAGGCCGACAGTGGGCACGCGAGCGGATCGTCCTCCTGATAGACATAGCTTTCCAGAATCGTCAGGTCAGCTCGAAAGACGGGCAGCCACGCTCCCAGGAACTCGGCATCGCGCAGAATGACCGCCGGGATTCCGCGATAACGAAGCGCAATTTCGCGCACGAGATCCGCGTCCGCCAATCCGTGAATCGGTGGAAACCGCGTTCGCAAGTGACATGCCTGATGCGCTGAGACAAAAAGGTGCATCAGATTCCGATCATGATTGCGGCGCAAATACCGAGCCGTCTCGAAACTGATCAGCGATCCCATGCTGTGGCCGAAAAACGCGAAAGGCACATCCAGAAGTGGGAGGAGATAATAACTCAGTCGCTCGACGACATCCTCCAGCCGGTCGATCAACGGCTCCCGCATCCGGCTCTCACGCCCCGGCAACTGGATGCAGCACAATTCAACATCGGCAGACAGGTCATCCGACCAGCGGAAGAACATGCTGGCGCCTGAGCCGGCGCCTGGAACACAAAACAAGCGGACGGCGGGGCGCTGCTGCGGACGAGGACGCAAGATCCACTCTCCGGTCGAATGTGCAGTTGTGTTCACGAAGTGACTGGCGGGGAACCGGTGCTAGCCGCGTGCGCAGCGTGAGACCGCGCAGATTCGCTGAAGCAGGCCATGAGCCGGCCGGCAAGATCGGCAACGGGAGGCTCCATCAGCATCGAATAGTGGTTGCCTTCGACGACTTCGGGACCGATCGGCTCCGTGAAGAATTCACCCCAGCCCCAGAGCGGATCAGCGATTTGCGGCCTCAGCTCTTGCGCAAGCAACTCATTCGCGGCAAAAAACCGCCATGGGAAATTGTCGAGGCGCCCCTCGGGCGCGTACATCAGCATCGCTTTCAGATTCGCTTTGAATACGGCGAGCCGGCTCTGAACTTCTGCAACTGCGCTACTGGCAGGCAAGGCCTTCACACGAATGAGTTCCTCCAAAACGTGGCGCAGACGATCGGCCGGGGCCAACCCGGCGAGGTATTCGTATAGCACGCGAATATCGGATCTCGGCAGCGCCTGGTGGCCCACCAGGATGCTCACCAGGAATCCGACTGTCTCTTCGTCCGCACGTTCGATAACGCGCTGCCACCTTTTTTCCGGACGTAGCTCCGCCAGCTCTTCGCTTAAACGATCCACGTCGACGCCAACGAGTCCCATAAGGCCGCCGAACAGCTTTACAAGCGGCGCCGCACTCACATCGAAAACAGTGCGCTTCGAGAGCCGAACCGGAGCCAGCCCGTCCAACAACGCCAGAAATGCTACTTCCCGGCCGTTCTGTTGGAGTTTGCGCGTGACCTCGTACGCGACCATGGCGCCGAATGACCACCCACCTACAAAAACGGGACCGTGCGGGTGAGCGCTCTGAATTGCGTTGACATAACCACCGGCCATCTCTTCGACTCTGGTCGCGCACGGCCCGGTGTTGCCATCCAGCCCAAGCGCGCGAAGGGCGTAGAACGGCTGATCGGGACCGAGATGGCGCGCGAGCCCGTAGTAGCCAACGACCGAGCCATCGATTCCGTGTACCAGGAAAAATGGCGGATTGCTCCCTCCGCTTACGATCGGCACGAGAGCGGAATGTTGCGGCCGGCGTCCCCGGGATGGTGAGGATTCGATTATGCGCGCCAATTCGAAAATGGTTGTCGCTCCGAACACCGTGTTCAGCGGAAGGTCCACCTGGAAATCGGCGGCGACCCGCGACATCAACTGCACCGCCAGCATGGAATGGCCGCCGAGTTCAAAGAAGTTTTCGTTGATGCCGATCTCCTCCACACCGAGGCACTGTGACCAGAGCCGCGCGAGTGTCTTTTCCAGATCGGTCCGTGGGCGAACGGGCGGCTCTCCGCGAGCACCGCGGTTCCCTCGATACCAGTGATTGATGGCCGCCTCGATGTGGACCGCATCGCTAAGATCGGTGGCGATCCGTGTTAAGAGTTCAGCTGAAATTCGTCCTGGTGGGTTTGGCGCGGTGTCAGCGGGCCGCTTCGCCTCCCCCATCTGGCGCAACGCCCCGCCGCCGGGCGGATGGTACGTTGCTGCCGCCAGCGTGGCCGAGCTAAAAACAAACCGGATACCGCCTTCGCCGGATTCCCGCTGGCTGGCCGCCATATTCTCGAGAAAGTCGAGCGCCGGACGGTTTCGCGTGGATGGTCTGTAGCAAACTTCCACTTTCGCCCTTCCCTGCGCGAGCGCCAATCCTCCGATACGTGCGAGCATCCGGTGCTCGATTCCCCGCCCGAATGCCCGGCAACTGAGGGCAAGCGAGATAATCCGGACCACGCCCGGTTCTGTCTTGAACGCGATCGCACCTATCAACCCGTAATCACCGAAGCGGTCGCGAGCCTCGACGACGAGATATTCCACTTCATGAAGCTCGATCTCGCGGCGGATCTCGCTTTCCGTTAGACGGCGCTCGACCGTCACGAACTGCGTAACGCGCTGCAGTAGCTGCGCCACTCGCGGGATCTGGCTCGAACCGGGCGGGGAAATGTCGACATTGAGGCGAAGGCCAGCGAGGAAATCTTCCATCGAGGGAGATTCGGCGCGAGCCCGCGTGCGTTGCTCTGCCTGCCGGTAAGCCACTGGCCTTTGCCGGTCTTCGTTAGTGACGTTCCATCGGTCGAACGCCCAGACATTGTGGAGAAAATTCGCCCGAGCTTCGGGGACGCGCGGGAGCAGCAAGCACAAGACGTCCGGACAATTCGCCGCAACTTCCGCGCACTCTGCCGGATCGTCATCCAGGAAAATGAAGCTCGCCAAGGCGAACCCGAGTTCGTCGGCCAGGGACGCGATATTCTCGGACTTCGGCCGCCAGTTCACCCGATAGCTCACGAGATGCTCCCGCTTCAGCGGCATCTGTGGATTGCGCGCGAACACGTCCCAGACGACGCTTTCCTCGTTTCTCGTGCACAGACACAAGAGCATTCCGGCGTCGTGCTGGGCGACAACGAACTCCTGGACCGCCCAGTACGGCGGATCCACCTCGATCGTGCCCGGCCCAACTTCCGCCGCGATGCCGCGCCAGAGCGTTTGATCGCAGTCGAGCACCAAGACTTTGTATGCCGGCCGTTCGAGCGAGTAGAGGGCGCGAGCGATCACCGTCGCCAACATGCTGGTGAGAACCGGTGCGCTGTCGTATTGGCCGGACGGGTATGTGGCTATCAGCGCGGATGAACTGCGAACAGACACGTTACTGAGATTGCTTAATTCGGAATCAAGGATTGCCTCCATCCAACGGACCTCCTCGGTGGCGGCCGCCCCTGCCGGGGGACAGACGCAAATGAGGAACGGAGCACTTTCGGGCGCTATCGTTTTGATCGCCCGGATAAGATTCCGCACGTTTTGCCGGAAACCGGTGATACCGCTGCGGAGCCAATCCTCCGGCCGCAGCAGGACTACGTTTAGACCAGCATGGCTCGGCGCCCACGGACTACCCCACGCTTGCGCTTCCTCGCTGATACCAGACGTAGCAACAAACTTGACATCTGAGGGGCAATCGAGTTCGTCCAGCCAGAACGCCAGCGCGTTCCGTAAGCCTTCCGGCTCGAACGTAGAGGCGATAACGATAGTATGAAAGCGGGACGCCGGTCCGGCTGGCGTCCCTTTCAGGACAGGCTGATCGATGGGAAAATCCGGGTTGCGAACGGCTTGATCGAGCACCGCGACATACGATTGCAGAATTCCTCGAACGTACTCAGGCTCGAACCGGCCGGATTCGTACGCCATCACCGCTCGCAGGGAGTCCTCCCATTCATAAACCAGCAGTGCCAACTCGAAACCGAAGCCAACGGATCCCAGAGCGCCGTCGTTATCGATCCTGATTTTCAGATCGCGGGTCTCAACCGCGGGATACATCTGACTGCCAGAAAGAAGGTTAAACACAACCTGGGTCGGGTTAAAAGACTGCCCTTCCTGAGTGTGCTGCGCGGCTTGAACGATTCGCAGGAACGCGACCTCCTGGTGTGCGTAGGCCTCGAGAATGGTTTCGCGCACACGAGCCGCCAATGTTCGGAACGTATCCGCGGGGGAGAGCGCTGTTCTGAATACCAGATAGTGGGCAAGGCATCCGATGAGATCCTGGGTCTGCGGCTGGTCGCGGTTCGCATGCGGCGCGCTCACGACGATATCGCCCTGCTGTGTGTACCGGTGCAATACGAGTTTCAGCGCTGCCAGCAAAGTCGCGAATAAGGTTGCTCCGAGATTCCCGGCGAGGTCGCGGACATGGGAAGACAGGCCACCAGGAAACACCACGTGCTCATATGCAATCGGGAACGTGGAATGCGCCCTTGCGGGGCGTTTCGAGAGAAGGCGCAGATCCGCGGCGCCGGACAGCCGCTGTCGCCAGTACGCCAGCTCGCGCATTTCCGCCAGCCTCCACGGCGGCGTGTTTTCGTGGTAGGCAATATCGGCATATTGAATCGGGAGCTCCGGCACCCTCGCCGGCCAGCCGGATACGTACGCTCCATAATGGAGCGCGAGCTCCCGCAGGACGACCCCCATTGACCAGCCGTCCCAGACCAGGTGGTGAACGAGCAACAGCAACAAGTGGAGATCGTCGCGGACACGCAGTAACGCCACCCGGAAGAGCGGCGGGCGCGAGATATCGAGAGCCGGCGTGGCGCGCTCGCGCGTACACTTTTCGATTGCCAGACCGCGGTACTCGTCGGAATGTTCCGTGAGATCGACGAGAGGCATCTCGACAGGTGCGGCGGCCTCGATCGTTTGCACCGGTTGACCGGCAACGGTGGTGAAGCGAGTTCTCAAGATCTCGTGACGCCGCACGATCTGCTCAAACGCATACGCCAGTGCGCCGATGTCCAAAGCTCCGTCCAGCCGAAGTTGGCATTGCAGGTTAGCGACACGGCTTCCCGGAGCGATCTGTTCGAGAAACCACCACTCTTTCTGAACTGATGAGAGGGGGACCACTGATGCGTGCGATTGGGGCCGCGGCGACAGAATATTTTGCTCCGACTCCCGGCGATTCCTGTCGCCGTCTTGCGCGATCAGCATTTCCATCAGCCTGCGCTTCGCCGGAGAAAGCGATTCAATTCGTTTTGCAAGATCCGGATCCATGCGTGATTCGAGTGTCAAGCGGAAGTGCCGGCGACGTTCCCCTCACCAATGATCAGGCTGGCCTCCGCCTCGGACAGCTCCTCGAGCACATTCAGCAGCGTAAGTGTGGACTGCTCCTGGAAACCGGGATCATCTATGGAAAATGCCGCTACATGCGTCTCGGGTTGAGCGAGCAACTGTTCCAAGACTGTCGAATACGAGCGCAGCAGAGCGTCGATGACAGTCGGCGTAAACAGATCGGCGGCGTATTCGCAAGCAACTTTCATTCCCTCGCTGTCTGATTGCACCAGGAATCTCAAGTCAAGCAGCGCGGACCCGGTTTCCACTTCCCTGAACGTCGCCTTCAACGAGTCATCAAGCATCAGGGTGTTGAGACTCTCCCATTCTTCAAAAGCGTGCAATACGAGGCCGACGTTGTAAATCGGGTTCCGTCCAGCCGGCGAAGACTGGTCCAGCGCTTCGACAATTTTCTCGAATGGGCAGTCCTGGTGGGCCATGGCTTCGAGAACCACTTCCCTCGCGCGGGCGATCACTTCAGCACCGCTTTGCTCATTACGCAAGCGAATCCGGAGCGGAACGAAATTGATGAGGCAGCCGATCAGATCCTTCGTTTCCGGCCTGCTCCGTGTTGCCACGGGCGCACCAATAATGATGTCTTCCTGACCGGTCCACCTGCAGAGCAGAATGTCCAGTGCTGCCAGCAAAGCGGTGAACGGCGTGACGCGCTGCCGCCTGCATTCGTTGTCCAATAATCGTGTGAGGCCGGGACGCACTGTGATCCATCTCCGCGCGCCGGCGTGGTTCGTACCGCCGCGCGGCCTGACCACCGGCAACGCGAGCGCGCCCGGAGCTCCTCGAAGTTGCCCGCGCCAATAGCCGATATCCGCAGCAAAGGCCTTCTGAAGTTCATCGTTTTCGATTCGGGCGAACATCGAGTACTGCATCGGCGCCTCAGAAAGCGGCGAGGACAAGCCGGCTGCGAAGGCCCGATATAGCGCGGCGAGTTCCTGCGCTATGATGCGCATCGACCAGCCATCGGAGACGATATGGTGCATGTTCAAAAGCAACACGTGGTCTGCGCTATCGAACCGGAACAGCGCTGCGCGCAGGAGTGGGCCGTTTGCTGGATCGAACGGCTGGCGAGCCGATTCGGCGACCAATCGATCGCACTCGGCTGCGCGCGCCGAGAGTGGAAGTTCTCGAAGATCGATCACCGGAAGCGGAATCGTGAGGGCCGGAACAATGATTTGGATGAGGTCCCGGCCGCGCAACGCGAAGGTCGTTCGCAGGATCTCATGCCGTCTGACGAGCTCGTTCAGGCTGCGCGCCAGCGCCTGCTCGTTTAAGTTGCCTTCGAGGCGCCCGGCCAGCGGGATGTTGTAGCCGGCGTTCCCGGGTTCGATCGTATGAAGCAACCACAGCCGCCGTTGCGCAGACGACGCAGGCGCGGATGCCTCTTCAGAAGCTACCGCGCGTGACGCCGCTTCGCTGCATCCTCTCTGATCTGAGATCATCTCAGCCAGATCGCTGAGAGTGGATCCATCGAGAAATTTCACCAGAGGAACCGCCACTCCGATATCGACCTCGATGGAGTGTTTCAACTCCGTCGCGACCAGCGAATCCAATCCCATCGCCATCAACGGCTGTCGCGCTTCGACCTGATCGGCAGTCGTTTCGAGAACCTTGGCAACCAGATTGCGCAGGTAGGGCATCGGGCTGTTTTCAGCCGTGGTCGAAGGCGCCACAGCCTGAGGGCGTGGCGCGGCCGGCCCATCGAACCAATAGCGTTGATGTTGCCAAGGGTATGCCGGCAGCGGCGCGACGCTTCCGCCGTGCGAATACACCGCCCGCCAATCGATCGCTTGCCCGCGTATGTACAAAGCCGCCAGGCTCGTCAGGATCGCCGTGTGGTTCTCCTGCCCGGCATCCAGCGACGCCAACACCGTTCCTGCCCCGCACACCGTCGCCAGCCTCGAGGGCGGCCCCAATTCCAACCAAACCGCCTTCCCTCCCAGCGCCTCCACTGCCGCTGCGTCCGCCGCCACATCCTCCCGCTCCGCCTCACCCCAGCCCCTCGCGAGCCGCCGCGCGATCTCCCGCAGTTCCATCCGCCCGCAAAGGTACGCCTCCGTCAGCTTCCCCACTCCCTGCCCCACTACCGCCGCCGGCTCTACTCCCCAGGCCTTCCACAATGCCCACAACCCCACCTGCACCGCCAATACCTGCGCCCCTCTCCGCCTCTCGTCTTCCTCTTCGCCACCCTCCGCCAGCCCCGCCTGCACCGACCACCCCAGCTCCGGCGCCATCCCCTCCGCGCACTTCTCCACCACTTCCCGAAACACGTCCTCCTGCGCCAGCAGATGCCTCACTCCCAGCCGTCCCCCACTGGCCCCGTCCCCCATTCCGAATACCACCGGTGGACCTTCCGGCGTCGCTACCGCCCCCCGGTTCCATCCCCCACTCAACCCCTTTGCCAATTCCTCGCCCGTGCTCCCCACCACTGCCAGCCGGTACTCGCGATGGTGGCTCCGCCGCGCCGCCGCCGCGTAACAGATCGCCCCCACATCCCTCGATCCCCGCAATTCCCCCGCATACGCCGACGCCAAGCCTGCCAGCGCCCCCGCGCTCCGCGCCGCCACCGGCAGTATGTACACACCCCTTCCATCCCCCGTCTCTTCCGCCCTCCCCGGCGCCTCCTCCACCACCACGTGCGCATTGGTTCCGCCGAATCCGAATGCGCTCACCCCAGCCACCCGCGGCCCTTCCCCCCTCCACGCTTCACCCGCCCGCGCAATCTTCAGCCCGCTGCTCGCCAGCCCAAAATGCCGGTTCGACGTCTCCCAATGCGCTTGCGGCAACAACTCCCCGTGTTCCAACACCAGCACCGTTTTGATCAGCCCCGCTATTCCCGCCGCCGCTTCCAAATGTCCGATGTTGGCTTTGACCGACCCCACCGCGCAGCGCTGCTTCCGCCCCGCCGCTCCCCCGATCACCTCCTGCAAGGCCTCCAACTCAATCGGGTCCCCCAAGGCCGTGCCCGTGCCGTGCGCTTCCACGTACTCCACGCGGCTGGCCTCCATCATGGCCTGCGCCAGCGCTCGACGGATCACCCGCTGCTGGGCCCTGCCGTTCGGCGCCGTCAGCCCATTGCTGCGGCCGTCCTGATTCACGGCGCTGCCTCGAATCACGGCCCGGATGGGGTCGCGCGCGGCCAGCGCGTCACTCAGCCGTTTGAGCACCACCACGCCACAGCCTTCGCCGCGCACAAACCCGTCGGCCCGGTCGTCGAAAACTTTGCAAACGCCATCGGGCGCGAGCA
>Ga0126373_10004445_pt1 | contig 10716 bp, 9 predicted proteins | sample PanSoiMetPlot_11_FD_92545 | JGI IMG/M metagenome (GOLD analysis project Ga0126373, IMG submission 92545) | Tropical forest soil microbial communities from Panama - MetaG Plot_11 | ecosystem: Environmental > Terrestrial > Soil > Tropical forest > Bulk soil | place: Panama | collected 2016-02-17
CATCCTTGTGGCGACGATGATCGGCACCGTGCTCGGCGGTATCGTGGGACTGCTGCTCAGCGTGCCCATCGCCGCGGTGTTGAAAGTCGTGTGGAATTTCTTCTATCCACGCCTGGCCGTCCGCTGGGGCCTCGCGGCGCTGCCGCACAGCGCCACGCCCGCGGCGGCGACCCGCGAGGCGCGATGATGCAACAGAGATAATAGAAGAGGAGGGTACAAATGCTCGTTCCTTTTGGCGCCAGAGTGGTTGACGCAGACGGCAAGGCACTCGGCACCGTTCGTCACGTGGTTTTGCACCCGGAGACGCGACAGGTTGACGGGCTCGTCGTGCACCAAGGCGTGGTGCGAAGCCGGGAGCTGATCGTGCCGATCGGCAAGGTCGCCGACACCGGCCAGACGATTCGGCTGGCCCTGCGGGCCTCGGACCTCGAGACCCTCCCGCTGTTCCGCGGGGAGCATCTCCGCCGCATGCCGGACCACTGGGATATGCCCGCGGGATTCGACGAGCGCGATCTCTTCCTTGTGGGCGGAGGGGATTGGGCCGAAGTCAGCCTTCCGTTCGTGAAGACCTCGCCGGCCGCGTCCGGCACGCCGGAGTACGTCCCGGACGAGGACAGCGTGGAGGATCCCGAAGAACCCGATATCGCCAAAGGGACGCCGGTGTACGACAGTGCCGGGGCGCGCGTCGGCGACGTGGAGTCGATCGGCATCGACCAGGCCTCGGACAAGATCGCGTGGATCGTGGTGCGGCGCGGACATCTCTTTGCGAGGGACAGCACCATTCCGGCCAGTCTGATCGCGTCCGTCACGGACCGCATCACGCTCAACGCGCCGGCCCCGGCGGTCAAGCGGCTCGAGCCCGCCTAAATGGAGGCAACGATCTCGCCGGCGGACGGCCCGTCGAAGAGCCAACCGCGCGCGCCCGCGGCCTCGGGGCGACATGACCTCCAGGCGATTGCGCGACGCGCGATGCGCGATCGCGGTTTCGCCCCTGACTTCGACGCCGCCGCGCTCGCGCAGCTCAAGGCCATCGCCGGGCCTGCCACGACGCAAGGCCCGTCTGTCCGCGATCTGAGCGGCCTGCTCTGGGCGTCCATCGACAACGACGACTCGCTCGACCTCGATCAGCTCTCGGTCGCCGAGGCTCTCGCAGGCGAAAAGGTCAGGGTCCTCGTCGCGATTGCCGATGTGGACGCGTTGGTGGGGAAAGCGTCAGCGATCGACGCGCACGCGCAGCAGAACACCACGTCCGTCTATACGGTTGCACAGACCTTCCCCATGCTCCCGGAGCGGTTGTCCACGGATCTGACCTCGCTTCGGGAGGGCCAGCGGCGGCTGGCTGTCGTCGTGGAGCTTGTGACCGACGCGGACGGCGTCGTGGTCGAGTCGGATGTGTATCGCGCAGCGGTGGTCAACCAAGGCAAGCTTACGTACAAAGCCGTCGGAGCATGGCTCGCCGGCGAGGGCCCGATGCCGCCGCGGGTCACGGCAGTTGCGGGCCTGGCGGATCAGCTGCGGCTGCAAGATAAAGTCGCGCAGGCGCTCCGGACGCGGCGGCTCCGCTGCGGCGCCCTGACGCTTCAGACCGTCGAGTCGCGGGCCGTGTTCGAAGGTGACGTGCTCACAGACTTGCAGCCGGCGCTGCCGAACCGGGCCGACGCGTTGATCGAGGATCTCATGATCGCATCGAACGCCGTGACGGCGCGGTATCTCGAGGCAAAGAACGTCCCGGCGTTCCGCCGCGTGCTGCGCGTTCCCGATCGATGGGATCGGATCGTCGAGCTGGCGGCGGGCGTGGGAGAGCACCTGCCGGCGACGCCGGATGCCTTGGCGCTTGAGGCGTTTCTGGCCCGGCGACAGCAGGCTGATCCAGAGCGATTCCCCGACCTGTCAGTAAGCGTGATCAAGTTGCTGGGCTCGGGCGAGTACGTGGTCGAGGCACCGGGGCAGCACGTGGAGGGGCATTTCGCGCTCGCCGTTAGCGCGTACACGCACTCGACCGCCCCCAACCGGCGCTTTCCCGACGTTGTGACGCAGCGGCTCCTCAAAGCCGCCATGACGGGGGGTGCGGTGCCGTATACCGTCGACGAACTGCAGGGCCTCGCGCGGCACTGCACCGAGCAGGAAGACAGCGCCAAGAAAGTCGAGCGGCGGGTCCACAAATCGGCCGCGGCGCTGCTCCTGGAAGGCCGGGTCGGCGAGCAGTTCGACGGCATCGTCACCGGCGCGTCCGAGAAGGGCACCTGGGTTGGGATCAGCCGTCCGCCGGTCGAGGGCCGGATGGTGCGCGGGTTCCAAGGTCTCGACGTCGGCGATCGCGTGACCGTGAAGTTGGTGGGGACGAACGTGGAGCAGGGCTTCATTGATTTCGCGAGGGCGGACCGATGAGCCACCCGCACGCGTTCAAACATTTTCACACCCTCACTGTGTTCGGGTGGTCGGAGTCGCACCCCGGGGATTCGGTCTACGAGGCCGCCCGTGAGACGGCCCGTCTCTTGGCCGGCTGCGGGGTCACCGTGGTGTCCGGCGGTTTCGGAGGCGAGATGGAGGCCGCGGCCCGAGGCGCCAAAGAGGGCGGTGGAAGGACGATCGGCGTGACCTTCTATCCCAAACTAGCCACCAAGTTCGAGCAGGGCCACGGGGCGTCCAGCTATCTGGATCAGGAGATCAAGACAGAGACTTACCTCGAACGTACATTAAAGCTGATCGCCCTCGGCGACGCGTTCATCTGTTTCAACGGCGGCACAGGTACGATCTCGGAGTGGGGGATGGCCTGGGGTCTCGCGAGGATTTACTACGGGCACCACAAGCCGTTGATCATGTTTGGAGCGTTCTGGAACGATATTGTCGGGGCCATCGAAGAGAACATGCACATCCGCCCGGAGGAAGAGAAAGTGTACCGCATCGTTGATTCTCCGGCCGCAGCCTTAGGTGCATTGGGGGACTTCGACCGGACCTGCAAGGGATTTCATCCGCACTATGCCCGCCTCATGCCCGAACGCGATTTCGTTCTGCGCCGCTGACGACCACGGGCCCGCCCAGTACCAGCGTCTAAGGGATTCCAGAGCCGGGCATCATTCCGCGGGAAGCCGTCTCTAGCGGCTTGGACCGCACACGATCGTGGCGCCTCGGGGGGAGGGCCCGGACACGTGAGCTCTCCGCACGCCAAAAGGATAAGAGCCGGGGTTGTGTCGTCGAACGTTGATGGGAGCGCCGCCACCGGCTCTGCTCGCGACGGTGAGCGGGGCGGCACAATGCTGGCGCGCCGGACCGCCGCGAGTGAGTTGCTCTCCGGTGCCGGATCGGCCGAATCGCCTGCCGAAGCGGTCGGGCGTGCCGTCCTCATCCTGACGGACGCTCAGCACGCCGCGGTGTTCTTCCGATCGCCGAACGGCCTCGTGACCTGTCCGTGGTCTCACAATCTCTCCGATGCGTACGTCAACGAGTTAATTACGCGGGACGAGCATAACCCGTGGGCCCACATTCTCCGGTATCCTGAACTCAGTTGCATGGACCTGCCGAAGGGCCGGCGGATCGCGAGCCCTCAGCCGTGGCTTCTGTCAAACGTCGCTGAGCTCCCGGCCAGCAGTGTCGCGCTTGCGACTCGTGCGGCACAGGAAGGCGTGAGTGCGATTTGCTCGTGGCCGCTGAGCCGCGCCGGCCGGGTGATCGGTGCCGTGGTTTATTACTACGATCAACCACACGTCTGCTCGACGACCGAACTTGACGCCCTGCGATGGTACGCCATGCAGGCAGCGGTGGCTCTTGAGAACCGGGCCGCCACGCACTCCGGCCCGCAGGCCGCAGCGCACGGCGATAATTCGGAGGCGTCCGGCGCGGACGTCGCTCCTCTCGACGCCGGGGCCGAGTCTGAGGCGCCCCAAACGATCAGCCGAACCGAGCCGAGGTCTGCCCACCCATGGACGCCTCACGCCCGAACCGCAGTGAGCGAGGCGCGTGATCCCCTGCCGGCCCTCGCCCGAGACGAAACTACCCCGCAAAGAGACGTCACGCCCGCGCCACCGGATGTTCCGGGAATGTCCGGGGCGCTCGAGACTGCATGCCGCAGGCTGGAGCTCCAACTCGCGGAGGTGCAGCAGCTGCTGGCGGCAGAGACGGCTGACCTCACGGACGAACGGCGCGCGCTGGAGGCGCAGCTGGCGGAGGTGAAGGCGGCTCAGGCTGCGCTGGCGAACGACCGGCAACGGCTTGCGGAGCGCCAGCACGACCTTCGCGGTGAGACCGATCGCCTGACCGCGCTGCAGCGCGACATCGCATCCGGCCAAGCACTGCTTGCCAAGGAGCGCACCGCGCTCGACGCGGAGTCGCGCCGGCTCACAGATGGGCAGCAGGCCCTCACAGATGGGCAGCAGGCCCTCGCGGACGGGCAGCAGGCGCTCGCGGCCGAGAACGAACGGTTGGCGGACGCGCAGCGTCAAGTCGGAGAAGACGCAAAACGAACCGCGGACACCCAGCGTGAGTTGACCGCAGAGGCGGACCGGTTGGCGAAGGCCGGGAAGAGTCTGGAGGGCGAGCGCACGCGGCTGTCGGAAGCGCAGGCTAAGCTGACAGATTCGGAAAGCGCGCTGGGCCGCGACCAGCGGTTGCTCGAAGAGGAAGCCACGCGCATCGCGGCGGCCCGACAAGAAATGGAGGCCGCGCGGGCGGCGGCGCCCGCCGAAACGACGACCGAAATCCCCGCGCGCCGCTTCACCGTGGTCAGGCGCGGCAAGAAGGCCGAGGAGACGCGCCCGGCGGACACCGACGCCATCGCCGAACGGGCCTCGGATCCCGGGGATCTCCAAGACGAGGAACCGCAGGCTCACGACGTCGGCGCCGAACCGGAGGCGGAGGCCGTTGAGACGACGTACGCGATGCTCCTCGACCGAGCGGGCGCGGAAAAAATGCAGGACCGCGATGAGCAAATCGCGGCGGTGGCGAAGCTGCTCGACAGCCGTGCCGGCCGCACCGCGGGCTATAGCAAGCGCCTGGGGGGGTGGGCGGAGGGTCTGGCGCGTTCGCTGGCGTGCTCGGACGAGGAGGTCCGGGCCGTGCGGCGTGCCGCGCTGCTGCATGACATCGGCACCATCGATGTGCCGGAAATGATCCTACGCAAGGCCGGCGGTCTGACCGCCGACGAGCAGGCGATGCTTGAGCAGCAGCCGATCGTCGCCCACCAGATGCTCAAGGACGTCGAGGGGATGCGTGGCACGGCCGCGATTCTTCGCCACCGTTTCGAGCACTGGGCCGGCAACGGGTACCCGGATGGGTTGAAGGAGAAGGCGATTCCGATCGGGGCACGGATCCTGGCCATTGTGGAGGCCTATGGCGAGCTGATCACGGGCCGGCCCGGCGTCCCGAAACTCTACATCAGCGATACGCTCGCCGCGCTCAAACGCGCGTCCGGGACGCTCTTCGATCCGAAGATGACGATCGCGTTCTGCCAGACCATCGGCCGCGGATAATTGCTCACAGAATCGGCGGAGGTGCGCCGGGCTGTTACCGCCTGGAGGCAATCCGCCGCGCGCCGCGAAATTCGATGCGTAGTCATGCCCGTCGAAGAAGCATCGGAGGTCATGGTCGTGAGCCGCATCGCGCCACCCGACGAGAGCCGCGTGCCGCCCGCCGTGCGGGAGGTCTTCGCCGCCGAGATCGAACGTTATGGAACGCCGCTCAACACAACGAAGGTATGGGCCCGTCATCCGGGGCTGCTGGCAGCGTACACGGCGTGGCGTCAGGCGATGAACGACGCGGCGACGGCGATCCCCGCGGAACTCAAATACCTCGTCTATGTCCGCGTGGCGTCGCTGAACGGTTGTCCGTTCTGAGTAGACATCAACACCGCCTCGGGCGAGGCGGCCGGTATCCCGGAGGAGAAGTTCGCGCGTCTTGCGGACTACGCGACCGATCCGGTGTTCACTCCGCTCGAGCGTCTCGTGCTGTCGTACGCCGACGCAATGACGATCACCGGGCAGGACTCCACGGATGAGATGTTCAGCGCGTTGCGCGCCCACTTTTCGGACGAAGAGATCGTCGAACTAACGACCCATGTGGCCTTCGAGAACATGCGGAGCCGGTTTAACCACGCCCTGCGCATCGAGGCGCAGGGGTTCTGCCGGCTCCAAAAGTCAGACGCGTCTGCCTGAGCTCTCTTGGAGGTCGATTCTCGGATCGATCAGCGCGTAGCTCAAATCTGTCACCAGATTGATCCCGATGACCGCCGCGGCCACGACGATGGTGATCCCCATAATCAAGGGATAGTCGTGTGAGTAGGCCGCCTGCACCGCCAGCTGGCCCATGCCCGGCCACGCGAAGACCGACTCGGTGATCGCGGCGCCGCCGATCAAGAGCGGCAGCGCAAGCCCGACCATTGTCACCAGCGGAATCAGGCTGTTGCGCAGGGCGTGCCGGTACAGCACGACCCGTCCCGCCAGTCCCTTGCTGTGGGCGGTGCGAATGTACGGCTGTGCCAGGACCTCGATCATCGCCGTCCGTACGTAGCGCGAAAACCCGGCCATAAACGCGGTCGCGAGGACAACCGCGGGCATGACGAGGTGCCGCAGGATATCCGGTGTGGTCATCGCTGCGCCTTGGGTCCGCATGCCCGCCGCGGGCATCACCTTCAGGTCGACGGCGAAGACGATGATGAACATCAGCCCCAGCCAGAACACCGGCGTCGATACCCCGACGAAACTGAGGGCCGACACGGCGTTGTCGAGCAGCGACCGCGGCCGGATGGCCGTCACGATGCCCACGGGGATCGCGATCGCGAGCGACAGCGCGAGCGCCGCGCCCCCGAGCAGCAGTGTCGCCGGCAGCCGGACGGCGATCATGTGCGTGACCGGCAGGTCGGAGGTATACGCGATGCCCAGGTTGCCGCGCGCGAACTGCGCGAGCCAGTCCGCAAACTGCACGTGGAGGGGCTGATCCAGGCCGAGGTTGGCCCGTAGTTCTTTGATCTCGGTCGCGGTCATCTTCTGATCGCTCATCAGGATGCCCGGCCCGCCCGGCGCGGCGTGGATCAACACGAACGTGATGAGCGCGACGATAAAGAGCAGCACGAGCGACTGCGCCAAGCGGCTTGCGATGTAGCGCGACACGGTGCGGAGGCCTCCTCGGCAAGCACAAGACTCCCGCGGGACGGCCCGGTGCCGCCGTCCCGCAGGAGCCGGGCGTCAGGTCCGGATCAGGCGAACCTCCACTTGTACGTCCAGTAAAGCGCGTCGCGAATCCCGACGGAGCCGAAGCCGCGGACGCGCGAGCTGAAACCGCGGACCTCGTTAGGGAAATTCAGGAAGACGTCCGGCTGCATCTCCTTGAGCCGCCGCTGTAGCTTGTCGTAGACCGGCTTGCGCTCCGCCGGCGTCGACAGCCGCACCCCCTGGGCGAATAGTTGGTCCGTGACGGCGTCGTCGAAGTTGGGGTGGGTCGGGCTCGGTCCGTCGTGCTTGCTCTCGTAGCCGCCCTTGAGGGCGTTGGGGTCGTTCGGCGTGATCCACCATTCGACCGCGGTGTCGAAGCGCATGTCGCCGGTCATGTCGTACCAGTTGTTAAACTCCTGGAAGTCCATCTGCGGCTGCATGCCGAGCGCCTGCCACTGCTGTTGGGCGATCAGGCCGAACTGCTTGCGCGTCGGGTTGCCGATGTCGACGAGGATCTTGAACTTGTACGGCTGCCCGTTGAGCGCGAGCACGCCGTTCTCCATCTTGGCGCCGGCCTCGCTCAGCAGGCTCTTGGCCTTGGCAAGGTCGTAGGGCAACGGCGCCAGGCCGATGTCGAACGCCCACTTCATCGGCGGCGAGATCGGGCTGGCGACCAGCCGCCCGTGGCCCAGCAGGACGTTCTTGAGGATGCTCTCCTTGTCGAGGGCGAGCGCGAGGGCCTGCCGCACGCGCGGGTCCTTGAACATCGGGTTCTGGTCGTTGATCCCGAGGTAGTAGTAATTGGTCTGGTTCGCGTAGGACATCTGCACGCCGCCGCCGGTGATCGAGGTGATCTGCGAGGGTTCGACCATGACGAAGTCGAGCTCGCCGGCTTTGAGTTTGGCGATTTGCGTGTTGATGTCGGGGATGATTTCGTAGACGACTTCGGCGATCTTCGGCGGGCCGTCCCAGAACTTGTCGTTCTTGGTGAGCGTCAGATGGTCGCCCTGGACGAATTCCTTCCACATGTAGGGCCCGCTGCCGATCGGGTGCTCGACGAACGCCGTGGGTTTGTTGAGGTCCTGTCCTTTCAATGCGTGCTCGGGCATGATCAGGATGTTGTACTGCAGCATCGTGAGAAGCGGCCCGTACGGTTCCTCCAACGTGAGCTGCACCGTGTGATCGTCGACGGCCGTGGTCGACTTGAGCGGGCCCATGTTGGTCCGGAAGGCCGCGTTGACCTTCTTGTCCATGATCGCGTCCATCGTGAACTTGACGTCCCCCGCCGTGACCGGGCGGCCGTCGTGGAACGAGGCGTCCCGCAGGTGGAAGGTATAGGTCAGCCCGTCCTTGCTGATCTCCCAGGACTTGGCGAGATCAGGCACCGGCTGGTCCGTGATCGGGTCGGGCCGCACGAGCTGGCTGAACAGGTTTTTGTTCAACAGGATCGAGGACAGCCCGCCGGGCAGCCGGACCGGGTTCGGGGTCGGGTTGCTGATCAGCGGGAACAACAGTGCGTTGGCGGTGGGGGCTTTGGCCGCCGACGCTTTCGACACGCCGAGCGAGGTGAGCGAGCTGCCGGCGGCGGCAAGACCGCCGAGGGCTGCGGCGTGCTTGAGTAGGGTGCGCCGGCGGAGACGGTGCCTACGGTCGCTCAGAGAAATCACCCCTTTCAATAGTGCCGGCCGGTTGGACACACGGGCGGCGGGCCGCCCTTCGACCGGGTTTGAGCCTAGTCCTCCACCGAGAACATGTCGCGCAGGCCCTCGCCCAAGAAGTTGAAGGCGAGGACCGTGAGTAGGATCAACACGCCGGGATACACAGCGAGCTGCGGTGACTGCCAGATATAGTTCTGCGCGCCGCTCAGCATGTTGCCCCAGGTGGGGATCGGCGGTTGAACGCCGAGGCCGAGGTAGCTGAGCGCCGACTCGGCCAGGATCGCGCCCCCAGTGCCGAGGCTCGCGGCGACGATGATCTGCGGGCCGGCCTGCGGGAGCAGGTGCTTCATCATCATGCGCCCGGCCGACGCGCCCAGCGCGCGGGCCGCCGCCACGAACTCGGTGGCCTTGACGCGCAGGATCTCCCCGCGCACGAGGCGCGCCACGCCCATCCAGGACGTCAGGCCGATGGCGAGGATGACGTTCTGCAGGCTCGACCCGAAGAACGCCATCACGACGAGCAGCAGGAAGAACGTCGGAATGGTCAGCATCGCATCGGTCAGCCGCATCAGGATGACATCGACCCACCCGCCGAAGTAGCTCGTAGTGAGGCCCACGGCGACGCCGACCACCACCGCGACGACGACGGCGGCCAGACCCACGGCCAGGCTGACGCGCCCGCCGTAGATCAACCGGCTCAACACATCGCGGCCGCTCTCGTCGGTTCCGAGGAGGTGGGCCGGGCTCGGCGGGGCGAGGAAGGCGCCGAGGTCGATGCGCGTCGGTGAATGCGGCGCGATGGAGGGCGCGAGGATGGTGATCGCGTACGCCAGGACCAGAAACGCGAGAGACAGGACAGCCAGCGGATTGCGCCGGAGTCGGCCCATCGCGTGGAGCACGCCGCGCCTCGATCCGCGCACCACCGTCGCGGCTCTGCCGGGCGCGGACGATGCAGCCGGCTGCGCTCCGAGCGGTGCGGTAGCGGGGCGGCCCGGTGCCGCAAACTGGGACTTCACGCGAGTCGGGGGTTCCATCTCGAGTTGACGTCTCATTGACGCCACGGCGTGACGAGGTGTTCGTCGCCGGTTCATGCCGCCCTCTGTTTCAGGACCGCGATGCGCGCTAGAAGGAGTGCGGACGATCCATCGGAAATCTCCGGTCAGGGCCGCCTCTCCTCTTCGAGATGCCCGGCGGCGCGATGTGACCCCGCAGCTTCTGCAAGGATAATCTGACCCGCCTTAACGGTCCCCGCTGGGGAGGCGCTGTGGGTCGACGTTTCAACCCTCGCACTGTGCGCCGCCTCGGCGTCTCTGAAAGTATCCGCCGGGGCTACCGTGCCCACGCGCCACCGCATTGGAGCCTTTGAATGTTGAAGCCGGCGAGCGCGGTCAGTGTGATTCCGCAAAAAAGGGGGACGGTCCGATGTTGGTATTGGGACAGCTGGCCCGGTACTGGTGGGCGTTCGTGCTGCGCGGGGTGGTAGCGATCCTCTTTGGCATCTTAGCGTTCGTGCAACCCGGCATCACGGTGGAGGCGTTGGTTATCCTGTTTGCGATCTGGGCGCTGTTCGACGGCGTGCTGGCGTTGCTCGGGTCGATTGGGGCGGCGGAGGCGCACGAGCCGTGGTGGCCGCTGGTGTTCATAGGGTTGCTGGGGATCGCCGCGGGCCTCGTGACGCTGAAATGGCCCGGGGTGACGGCGCTGGCGCTGTTGTTGGTGATCGCCTTTTGGTCGATCTTCCGGGGGATTTTGGAGATCGCGGCGGCGGTACGGCTCCGGAACATGATTCAAGGTGAGTGGTGGCTGATTCTGGCGGGGTTGGCGTCGGTCGCGTTTGGCGTGCTGCTGGTGCTGTATCCGGGTTCCGGGATTGTGGCCGTGGTGTGGCTGATTGGGCTGTACGCGGTGATCTTCGG
>Ga0126373_10004446_pt1 | contig 10712 bp, 13 predicted proteins | sample PanSoiMetPlot_11_FD_92545 | JGI IMG/M metagenome (GOLD analysis project Ga0126373, IMG submission 92545) | Tropical forest soil microbial communities from Panama - MetaG Plot_11 | ecosystem: Environmental > Terrestrial > Soil > Tropical forest > Bulk soil | place: Panama | collected 2016-02-17
AAAACGGATTCGCCGACGTGCCGCGCGATTCCAGCCAGCAATATGTCTGGGTACGCAAAGCGGGAAATTTCAATGCGGTCCTGAGTCGCAAGGAGGATTCATTTGAGTTCGATGCGCTCAAGCCAGGCGACCTACTTTTCTGGCGCGGCACCTACAACATCGATCGCGATCCGCCAATTACGCACACCATGATTTATCTCGGACGCGAAAAACGAACGAAAAAGCGAGTCATGCTCGGCTCGAGCGACGGCCGCACGTACGACGGCAAACAGCGTTGGGGCGTCAGCGTTTTCGATTTCAAAATGCCGCCGCCACCTCAAAGCGGAGACGCCAAAATCAGTCCGGTCTTTGTCGGCTATGGTCGGATTCCCGGCTTAATGGGAGAATGAGTGTTGCTGTTCAACCGTTTCTTTACCCATGGCTCGCCAAATCGATGGCGCTCGGCTAGCCAATTATTGGGCATTCTTACAGCTTCCAGCAAACACGAATCTCTCTGCAGCAAGTGCACCGCAGAGCGTCTGAAAGTCGCCATCCGCGCGAATAATGACATTGACCGGTCTCGAATTCTCGAACACGCGCGAGCAAACAAATACTGCAGTTCTTTACTGGTTTTGGTTCCATGCGTGCGGCGTCAACACATTATTGCTCATCGTCAGTTTCGGTTGGAGTTGGAGACGCTATGGATTCCGTCGTCGGCTTTGAACGAGCGGAAGCACTATAGACACGACGTTCATATGCGACGAACGCAATCATGATCAGAACAAGCATAATAATCAGCACGACGCGCTGTTCATTTTTCGAGAGTTCGAAGATCCTGAACAGGCGCTTCATTTTTTCTGGTAACAGATCGGGTCTTTCATTTCGGCTTCGCGGAAGCCTTTGAGCCGCAAAAGACAGGAATCGCATTCGCCGCAGGCGAGGCCTTCAGGCGTCGGATCGTAACAACTATGGGTGAGCGAAAGATCGACGTCGAGCTCGATGGCTTTGCGAATGATGTCGGCTTTGGAAAACTTGATCAGTGGCGTGTGAATTTTAAAGCGTCTGCCTTCGACGCCGGCTTTTGTTCCTAGATTGGCCAGGGTCTCGAACGCTTCGATGAATTTCGGCCGGCAGTCAGGATAACCGCTGTAATCGATCTGGTTTACGCCCAGAAAAATGTCGTTGGCTTGGATTACTTCCGCCCAAGCTAGAGCATATGCGAGAAAGATGGTGTTGCGGGCGGGCACGTAAGTGACTGGGATGCCGTGTTCAATGTCTGTTTCCGAACGCTTCTTCGGAACATCGAGATCATCTGTCAGCGCCGAGCCGCCAAAGATGCGCAGGTCGATCTTTGCGATGCGGTGTTCTTTTGCGCCTAACGAGTCGGCGACGCGACGCGCGGCTTCGGTTTCGATCGAGTGGCGTTGGCAGTAATCGAATGAGAGCGTGTAGGCTTCGTAGCCATCAGCGATTGCGATGGCCAGCGTGGTTGTCGAATCAATTCCGCCGCTTAAAAGGACGACTGCGCGTTTCATCTTATTGTAGCGCCTTTCTGTAGGGGACAAAGGTGTCGTCCCGCGGGAAGCCGACGGCTTCCCCTACAGTTGGAGATCATCGCGGCCAGGTTTCTTGTCCGGATACTCAGCGCGGACGGTTAGTGCGATTCCGCCGCGCGCGGAGAACTGTGCGGTCACGATCGCTTCGCGCGGTGCACAGGCTTTGACGAAATCGTCCAAGATCCGGTTTGTGACTGCTTCGTTGAACGCGCGCTCGTTCCGATACGAGGCCAGATAAAATTTCAGGGACTTACTTTCGACGCAAAGCCGGTCGGGCACGTAATCGATGTCGATCCGGGCAAAATCGGGCTGCCCTGTGACAGGACAAATGGACGTGAAATCGTCCGTTTCAAAATGGATCCAATAATTGCGGTGAGGGGCTGGATTCGGAAACGTTTCCAGGCGGGCTTCAGATGGCGACGCTGGAATTCTCGCTTCGCTTCGCCCGAGCAGAGTTAATTGGCCTGCACGTCTTGCTTTTGCCACAGCAGCAATAAAGTCCGCGCGGAGACCATTGAGGTCAATCGCCGCTACGTTACTGGAATTCGCGAAAGTCCGGTGATGTTTCGTCCGGCCTTGAACATCGAATCCGCCTTTGTGCAAACTACGGCGTGGCGGGCGCCGAACTACGAAAGTTTTTGCGCGCAACCTTCTACTCTTCCAACATTGGATCATCCGAATGGACCCCGAAGGTCGAACATCGAAAATCAAAAATCGTGTCGACGTGATCGATGTAATCGCGCACGACGCGAAGACGAACGAAGTGGTTCTCGTGATGAATGAGCCTAACGAGTGGAACGGCTCGGACGAACAACTGCTGGCTTTGCAGGAGCGGCTCAACGCGTACGCGTCATTCTTACTCGACGGCGAAATGGCGGAAGCTCTTCCGGAGCTGGCCGGCAAACCGGCGCGCATTGAGTTGCGTTGCGCGCGCATGCCCGATACGCGCGCGCTCGAGTTGCTAGGACTCATTCATGATCAACTGGCCTTCCAGGAAGTTAAGTTGGAAGTGGTTGTGAGAGACGCAGCAAGTTAAAGGGTTAAGTTAGAAAGGAGATTCGGCCACGCCGTTTCAACCTTTTAACTTTTCAACCCTTCAAATGAACGCGCCGGATGTTGCGTCAGTAACTTGGCGCAAGGTCACGCTGCGGTTGATCCCATTCCTGTTCGTTCTCTACGTGGTAGCGTGGCTCGATCGAGTGAACGTCGGGTTTGCTGCGTTGCAGATGAATTCCGATCTGGGATTTAGCTCGGCTGCGTTCGGTTTCGGTTCCGGCGTGTTCTTCTTCGGCTACTGCCTGTTCGAGGTGCCGAGCAACCTCATTTTGCATCGCGTGGGAGCGCGTCGTTGGATCGCACGGATCATGGTGACTTGGGGCGCGATCTCGATAGCCATGATGTTTGTTCGCACAACACTGGCCTTCTATATCCTCAGGTTCCTGCTGGGAGCGGCCGAGGCGGGTTTCTTCCCTGGGGTAATTTATTACTTGAGCCTCTGGTATCTGGAGTCACAACGCGCTCGCGCGATCGCCGCATTCATGACGGCCATCCCCGTGAGCGGCGTGATCGGTGGTCCGTTGTCGGGTGGGCTACTGGGACTCAGTGGAGTGTTCGGGCTCGCGGGATGGCAATGGCTGTTTTTGGTCGAGGGAGTTCCCGCGGTGTTGCTCGGTGTCATCGTGCTGTTTTATCTCACCGACCGACCAGAGATAGCGCACTGGCTAACTGCGGCGGAGCGGAATTGGCTGGTTAACGAACTCGCGAAGGAACGAGCAGTCCGTAACGAGGCGCATTCAATTGGAATCTTGGCGGCATTGACCAATCCGACGATATGGCGGCTTGGGATTATCTTTCTTTTGTCTGCAATTGGCTTCTACGGATACTCGTTTTGGGCGCCGCTGGTTATCAAATCGCTCACAACGATCAGCGATCTCGGCGTGGGCGTGATCCTCGGAGCGATAAGCGCAGTAACAATTGTTTGCATGCTGTTGAACAGCACGCATTCCGATCGCACCGACGAGCGACCACTTCATGTTGCTGTTCCGTTGTCGATCATGGGCGCCGGATTTTTTGGGTGCGCTCTTTTGCGCGATCCGATCTTGGCCGTCTTGTCGCTGGCGCTGGTTCCGATTGGGCATTGCTCGGCGCATGGTCCGTTTTGGTCGCTTCCGGCGCGATTCCTCACCGGAGCGTCCGCCGCGGCGGGCATCGCGTTAGTGGTAACGATCGCCAATGTGGGCGGGTTCCTGGGGCCCACATTGCTTGGCGCGATGAAGGATCGCTTTGGCACGCATACCCCTGCATTCACGGTGCTCGGCACCTGTGGGATCGTAGCTGCGCTTCTCGCTCTGCGGCTCCGGCACGTTGCAGCTCTGCGCACGCCGCAGACGCTTTAATGCGTCTTCAGTCGCGCAAAGAAATCCTCGAAGAGCGAGTCGTAAATGCGGCTGCGCTCGGGGTGATACTGCACAGCGCGAGCGAAGGGATATTTTTGCAGATGTATTTGCTCGACGATTCCATCGTGCGCGGACCAAGCTTCCGCTTCCAAATTGTCTCCTAGCCGTTCGATTGCCTGGTGATGTGCGCTATTCACTTTTGAAAAACGGTGCGATGCGCGGCGTGAATGGCGCAGCGGTTGAATCTCGCGATCGCGTTGCTCCGGCAAATTGTGGCCTTTGATGTCGAGCTTCAGTGTGCCGCCGAGGGCGACGTTGAATACCTGCAGCCCCTTACAAATGGCGAAGATCGGCAAACCGCGCGATAGCGCTTCCTGGATGGCCGCAAATTCCCAGCGGTCGCGTTCCTGATCGATCTGTTTGTCCAGCACCGAAGGATCGAGAACTTTCTGGCGCAGAAATTCCGGCGAAATATCGGACCCGCCTGTGAGCAGAAGACCATCCATCTGGTCCAGGCGAACATTTCGGCTTCTTGCATTCCAGACCTTGATTTCGGGATGCTTACGGAAAATCGGGCGAAACCATTTTGCATCTTTCGCTCGTATCCAGGTTGCCAGATTTGGCATCGGCGAATTTGCGACTTCTCATTGGGTATGTAAAGAGCACTTCGATGTCACATGTCGATCTTTCCAGCACGTTCAATGAGGAAGTGGAAAGATTGAGCGCCGCAAGCAGGGCAAGCGCGATCGGAGTAGCGGTGCACGATTTCGAGAGCGGTTTAAGATTTTCCCTGCGTGGCGACCGGTGGTTCCATGCCGCGAGCACCATCAAAGTCGCGGTGCTCCTGGCGGTTTTTCGCGCGGCAGACGAAGGCCGGCTTCATTTGGATGACTCGCTGCACGTTCGAAATCGCTTTATCAGTGCAGCCGACGGCGCCCCTTTCCGCCTCAGTCCTGACTCGGACGCGATGCCTGAGCTGTACCGTTTGGTCGGACGGACGGCAAAAATTTCCATGCTTGCCGAAGGAATGATCGCCGCGAGCAGCAATCTTGCGACGAATTTGGTGCTCGATTTTATGGGTGTGGAGTATGCGCGCAAAGTTCTGCGCGACGCGCAAGTGGGCGGAGTGGAGCTGCGCCGAGGCGTTGAGGACCATGCGGCCCATGAGAGAGGAATAAACAATGAAGCGACCGCCGAGGGATTGGTGAACTTGTTGTCTGCCGTGCGCGGTGATTTTCTTCGTAACGAAAGCAAGGAGCACGCGATTCGCATTCTCCTGGAACAACGGTTTAATTCGATGCTTCCTGCGCGTCTGCCCGCCCATGCAGCGGTAGCGCATAAGACCGGAGAAATTTCCACTGCATGCCATGACATGGGCATTGTGTACTTGCCCGAACGCGAACCGTACATCGCGGTCATTCTGACTGAGTTTGATTCGGAAGGAGACGGGCGACGTGAGATAGTCGCAGCCATTTCCGGGGCGATTTATCGATTGGTCGTGGGAGCGGAGTCGAGAGCGGATGAAGACTGAGCTGTTGCACGCGGTTGACGGTTTTGATTTGCCTCAGGATTACCGTGTGCTCCTGCGGCCGAGTGAAGCGGAGACAGATTTCCAGGCCAATATTCACAGACTCCCGCGTTTTTTTTATGAAATCGGCAGTTGGCAGGAGGCGCACGAGATTCGCGTGGCGCCTCACTTCACGCTTGCGGAATTCATGCTCGTTGATTGCCGTGAGGCGCGACGGCTTCTGAGCCAATTTCCGCATTATGTGCCGTGCGCAATCGTTTTACTGGCGAGGTTTTTGGAAGATTTTCGCCGCGAAGTTGACGCTCCGGTTTTCATCAGCGCGAATGGCGGCTACCGGTCGCCTGCGCATCAAATCGGCGGCGCGAAAAGCATTCATGCCTGGGGAACAGCCGCAAATATTTACCGTATCGGCGATATTTTTCTTAATGACGCGAAATCAATTGAGAAGTTTGGATCGATCGCGGCATCGCTGAGCCCGGCTGTGTTTGTGCGGCCATTTGGTCGGGAGCGAGGCCAAACCGACGACCATCTCCATATCGATTTAGGATTTGTGAGCTTAACGCCGCGCGAATGCAGCGAGGCGCGTTGAGTTCCTGTTGAGATATGAAGGATTTGGGAACAGAACGGGGCGCCCGGTCTTTTCGCGAGCGCGCGGTTGTCGCGGCACCATCGCGTGCCGTGATCGGCTTGGAAGCGGAGTTCAATCTTTTGGTCGATGGACGCAGGCGGCGTCCAGAGAAAGTGTTTGGCGATCCCAGTCGTCTGGTGCGCCGGCGAATGATTCCGCGGACTGGCAAATCGTTTCAATTGCCCGCTGGCGGCGCGATTTACTTCGACACGGGAGTCATTGAAGTCGCGACACCAATTGTTGAACTTGAGGCTGGCTGTTGTTATCGCGCGACGCGCCTACTTTGGGAGCAGATCCGCTATTTACGGAAGGAGCTCGATCACTGGGCCAGACGAAACCGCTGCCAATGTCGCCTCCAGGGTTTTAGCGCGCACTATAATTTTTCATTTCCGAGTGCGCGGAAATCAAAACTGCGCAATGCAACCAAGCTTGCGTATCTGCTCGTGCACATTTTGCCGGCGCCGGTGATTTTGCTGGCGTCGAACCGGCAAAGCAGCGCTGTCGGCGTTCGTCCGCGCAGGACTCGAATCGAAGTGACGGTTGATTTCACGCCGGACCCCGCGTTAATGCTGGCGACGTGCGCTTTCATCGCAGGTGCGATACAGAGGGTTCTGCGCTGGGAAGATTTTGGCCTGCGGCAATTGAACCGGTATGGAATTCCCAGGATGATGCCGTTTCGTCTGCGAAAGCATTCTTCGCGCCGCGGGTGGCGGGTGACGGCTGATTCGTTACGCCTAAATCCATTCACCTCCGATATCAATGCGCCGCTTTGGAAATTGCGGGATGGTCGAACGCTGAGTTTGCGTGCGATTGCAGCAGAAACCTTGATGCCATTTCGCCGACGAATTCGGCAGATCAGCGACTCGAGCACACTGGAGCACATAGCCTCGATTTTCCACGGAGATGCGCGCTCACTCTTAGATTTCGCAGACCGACCTCAGATGTATGACGACGTCGGGCGGACGATTGATTGGGGACGCCGTCGAATGCGACGTTGGTCACGCTCCAGGTATGAAAAAATCGTCCATCGCATGATTGCGCGCGAACCGGTACGCATTGGGGGAAAACGATATCGCGTGAACCGGATGAATGGCTGGTATCAGGTCGAATTCCGAGAAGTGGGAACCAAGCGGCGTCGGATATTTAATCTCGACGAACTAGTACAGTTGTCGGATGGGAAAAAGTTTCGTCCCGTTGCGTCGCGCGAACGCAAGTCTGCCAAAAAACGTCCGGCCAAATAATCAGTTACTACTGGGTCATTCGTTAGGCGCTCTGTGAGGCTAGTGATCTCCGACGCAATGGCCAGATCACGTAGATAAACGTTCCTAACACAGCGGGAATCATAAAGTAGCTGGCCTCGGTCCCGAGTTCGCCGCCGGTTATCCACGCCGGCCCGGGGAATGTGACATCGAACAAACGTCCCTGCGGCACGCTGCCGCCGTTGCGTGTTCCGATAATGAAGAGCTGGCCAAAATCGAAAGCGGTATGCCAGCCGACCGCCCACCACAGCGATCCCGTTACCCGAACGCTAATGCAGATAATGAGCCCGAGCGCAAAAATCATTCCGATATCGATGGCATTTTCATGCGGCTTCTCCAGATGGTCGCCAGCAAAAATCGCGGTGGTGATTAACGCGGCCGGCCAAAATCCGGTCCCGCGCCAAAGCGACTGTAACGCGTAACCGCGGAAAAAATATTCCTCTGTGAGGCCGACGAACAACATCGCGATCAACCACAAGAGCGGCGATGAGATAAGGTCGGTACCCCGCAGCGCGATTCCGTGAATGCGCATCCCGCCGGTGACGAGCATTGCTGCCGCAACAATGACAACGACGACAAGCGCCGCGACTACTCCATTCCAAAAAAGTCCGCCAAATGCTTCATTGACCGGCAGACCGTAACTGTCGATGCGGCGGCGTTCGCAGAGTGCAAATACGCCTGTCACGATCAGAACCACAATCAAATCGAAACCGTGACCAACAATAATTGACGGCGCGCTCAATGCGCTTCGATCAACACGCAGTTTCGCCTCGAGGAATGTGATCGCTGGTTGTTCCAGGAATTGGACTACAAGAAAAATTGTCGCGACGAAAATCAGAAATCGCCAGCCATGTCGGAGTCCGTCGGGACCAATAAAGATCGATTTGGCTTTACTCATTGGCACTTGCGGAGGTCTTTGCGAACGGCAGAGCAAGTTGCACCGGGTGCACGAGCGCGCGCCCTGGTTCCTCGGCGTACATCATGTGAGCGGAGTTCTCAAACCAAACCCATCGTTTGTTGGGCGCAACCAGCCGGTCGAACCAGCGCGGCACTGGCTCGGACGACTTTTCTTCGTGCCTCTTGGACGTCTACAAGAATAACAGCAACAAGATCTTTAGCCCGGCGTGCCGCCGTGAAGAATTGGCTCCGTCGCAATTTCATCTGGCGTAAGTTGGGATTGCAGATGTGTGCGATATTTGTAAAAGCAGGCGACGATGGTGAAAATGACCGCGGCTCCGAACATCAACCAAGTGAAAAAGGTAAAGTATTCGTAGGCGCTAAGCTTGTGCCCAGCTCCACTCAGGATCCATTTATTGACCAGGGCGACGAAAAGTTCGCCCGAGGCGACCGTGAGAAGCCACAGAGCCATAACCGAGCTCTTCATCGAATTCGGCGCCTGCGTATAGGCAAATTCCAATCCGGTGATCGAAACCATTGCTTCGCCAAGCGTGAGGATGGCATAAGCGAGAAACTGCCAGTTGACGCTCGGTTTGAGTCCAGAATCGATCTGGCGTTGAATCCACAGGATCACCACAAATGAGAGCGCGGTAATAAAAAGCCCGATGCCGATTTTGCGCAGCGGCGTGAGCGGAAAAACTTTGTCGATCGCCGGATAAATGGCGTAATTGACGATTGGGATAAAGATCAAAATCAGAATTGGATTTGCGGTCTGGACCTGCGCCGCGATCAAATCCATGCCGAACCAATGCAGGTTCATTTTCTCCGCCTGCAAGGTCCATTCCGCGCCGTTGCTCATTCCCCAGAGCCCCCAGAAAAATAGAATGAAAAAGAAAACCATTGCGATTCGCCCAAGCGTAAGGAGTCCTTCTTTGCTGAAGGTTTCTTTCAGGTATCCGAGTCCGGCCGGCGGCACGTGCACCATTTTGTTACGGCCGCCCCAAAAGAACAAAGTCGCGATCAGCATCGCGACGCCGGGAATTCCAAACGCCCACCCTGGTCCCCACCTCGGATTCGAAAGAAGCCATGGACAAAGAAGCGTAGAGATAAACGAACCGGCGTTGATCGAGAAATAGAACCAGCCAAACATTTTTGAGAGCAAATGCTTGTTCGATTCGCCGAACTGATCGCCGACGTTAGCGGAAACGCACGGTTTGATGCCGCCGGCGCCCAAACAAATCAAAAATAATCCGATGGCGAGCATCGTACGTTGTCCGATCGCAATTCCCCAAGAAGTGGCCATGCAGGCCAGCGTGAGATTGCCAAAGCAGTAAACGATCGACAGCCAGAGGATTGTCCGATACTTGCCCAGCCAACCGTCTGCGATGATCGCGCCGAGAATCGGGAGAAAATAAACGCCGAACACGAAATAATGCGTGTACATGTACGCTTCGTTCGGACTCATCGGCGCCAGCACGCCCGCCTGATTCAAAATGTAATGGGCCATGAAAACGGTCAGGACCGATTTCATCCCGTAATAGGAGAAACGCTCAGCTGCTTCGTTCCCGATGATGTACGGCACACCGGGGGGCATCCCGGTGAGGCTCGGTGGCGAAGTTAAATATTTGTGTTTGGGCCTGTGCATGTGATCTCGTTTGCCTAACGAGCTTCTTTGGGAGGACCTTCCGCCGGACTGGCGGAAGTAGAAGGCTCATCAGAATTTTTTTCCGTCCCGTGCGACCAGACCTTTTTTGCTGGATCAGGCTGTTCCCGCTGGACATCCGGCATCTGGCCGAGCGGATGTTTTTCGCAGGATGTGCAAAAGAGGAGCATCCCAAGCGCAACGCCGATGACGCCTTGGCGAAGGATGCGAGCCATAATGCGCTGCCACAGTTATCAGTCTCTGATGTCGCGCGCAAGGATGAAAGCGGGGCAGCACAGGCATCCTGCCTGTGGGGCCGGCGTGCTTCTAGCCTGCCGAATGTTTCTGGACGTAACGTCGCTGCGTGAACGTTAAACAGTGCGGCTGCGGCGCTTCTTGCGGCACGGCGGAGTCTCCAGGCGAGACGCCTGGACGCCCCACAGGCAAGATGCCTGTGCTACTTATGATTGAAAGACGCCGCCGTGAGGTTACTATCAGACGCGGTGGCCCGCACGGACAGAAACAGCGCTTGGAACGAAGTTATCGCCCTCGTTCTACTTTTTGTCGGCACGTTGCTTTTTTTTGCGCTGATTTCCTATACGCCAAAAGATATACCGTCCTGGATTTGGTTCAGCCACGTTTCGCCGTCGAATCATCCTGCACAGAATTTCATCGGGCCCGTAGGCGCAATTGTGGCGGGCATTTGCTATCAAACTATTGGCGTTTTTGCCTCGCTCTTGCTGGCAGCAGTTCTCCTCGGCTTCGGCGTGGCGAAGTTGTTTCATCCGCGCCTGGGCGTGACGCCCCGAATTCCGTGGATCGTTTTG
>Ga0126373_10004447_pt1 | contig 10712 bp, 11 predicted proteins | sample PanSoiMetPlot_11_FD_92545 | JGI IMG/M metagenome (GOLD analysis project Ga0126373, IMG submission 92545) | Tropical forest soil microbial communities from Panama - MetaG Plot_11 | ecosystem: Environmental > Terrestrial > Soil > Tropical forest > Bulk soil | place: Panama | collected 2016-02-17
ACACCAGGATCCTGATTCGCTGACACCAGATCCTGGACCGGTTCAAATGTCCCGGGCACGTAGCGTATGCCTGTGACTGGATCAAGCCAGGGTCAACTCGCTGCCGTGTCACTGACCGACGCAGTTGAGGCGGGCCTGGCAGGGCAAGGCATCGCCAGCCTCAGTGCAGGCGTCCAGCGGCTAATGACCGCCTACCGCTCAGGCGAGGTGCCTGACGCGCCGGTGATGGCCGGCCGTAGCGACGTCGCGGCATACGCGGCGTACCGGATGCCAGCGACGGCTGCCGCCGTCACGGCAGCGCTGCATCAGGCCCAGCTCGCGATGCCCGTCTGGCAGCCATCCAGCTTGCTCGATTTCGGGGCGGGAACGGGGAGCGTCGCATGGGCCGTCGCGCACGAGTTCCCGGACGTCGAACGGATAACCATGCTTGAGCAATCGCAGTACGCAATCAGGCTTGGCCAATCGATCCTCGCTCATTCAGGCAGCCGAGTGCTCCAGTCCGCGCGTTGGGATCAATGGCGGCTGCCCGCCGGTGGCGTACAGGTGCGGGACGAGCTCACCAGTAGTCAGCTACCGTCCGCTGATCTCGCGACCGCAGCGTATGTCCTCGGCGAGCTCACGCAACAACAGCAGGTCGATCTCGTCCAACTGGCCGCGGCAACCGCGCCGGTGGTCCTCCTGATCGAGCCTGGTACTCCGGCCGGTCACCGGCGGATCCTCGCGGGGCGGTCCGCGCTGATCGAGGCTGGCTATAGGGTCGTCGCGCCATGTCCGCACGAGCTGACGTGTCCGCTGGCCATAGAGGGGGACTGGTGCCATTTCGCCGCGCGGTTGCAACGTTCGGCAATGCACCGGCGAGCCAAGGGCGTGGAGTTGTCTTACGAGGATGAGAAGTTCAGTTACGTCGCGGCTGCGCTAACACGCGCCGCGCGTTGTGACCTGCCACCGGCGCGGATCGTGCGCAGGCCGCAGCAGCGCAAGGGGCTGGTAACGCTCGATCTGTGTGCTGGTGATGGTGCGAGCAAGCGCGAGCTCGTCAGCAAGAGCAAGGGGGAGGTCTACAAACAAGCCAGGAAGGCAAGTTGGGGCGATCGCTGGCCGGGGTAACCGCTTGCCGCGACGGCGCGGCCCGGATTGGATGAGTAGTTGTGAGTCCGGAGCAGGCCAGCCCGCAGGCCGATGGCCCGCAAACCGACAAGTGGCATCGCTGGCTGCGGGAGTTGCGCCACGGCGGCGACTCCGAGTATCAGCAGGAGATCTTGGAGCGTGTGCACGGCGTACGCGATGAGGTGCTAGATCGGGCCGGTTTGCAGCCCAATGACACCTTGCTGGACGTCGGAACTGGCGACGGCCTGATAGCCTTCGGCGCCCTAGACAGACTCGGCGCTACCGGACACGTGATCTTCTCCGACATCTCCATGGATCTTCTGGATCACTGCCGCTCCGTCGCTGCGGCCAACGGACAGCTCGCCAGCTGCGATTTCCTCGTCGCCAGCGCGGACAGGCTAGATGGGATCGCGGATGGCTCAGTCGATGTAGTGACGACGCGTTCTGTTCTGATCTACGTGGCCGACAAGGACGCGGCGTTCGCTGAGTTCAGGCGGGTGCTGCGTCCGGGCGGGCGGATCAGCTTGCACGAGCCGATCAACGTGCTGATGAACACGTGCGATCCAGGCATCTTCTTTGGCTACAGCGTTGGTCCGGTAGCCGCGCATGCCGGCAAGATCACGCGCGCCTACGACAGCATTCAGCCGCCGCAAGATCCTATGGGCGACTTTGACGAGCGTGATTTGGTGCGCTTTGCCGAGCAGGCGGGCTTCGGCGAGGTGAACCTGGATCTCCGGGTCACAGTGAAGTCGTGGCAGCGTCCGACGCCATGGGAGGTTTTCCTGCGCGCGTCCGCCAACCCGCTCGTGCCACCGCTCGGCGAGATCATGAACGATGCGCTGAGCCCCGAGGAGGCAGCAGAGTTCACCGCGCATTTGCGACCACTCGTGGAGTCCGGGATTGGCGTCGACAGGCTCGCTCTCGCCTATCTCAGCGCGGTGTGCTGATCGATGAGTCGATCAGCAGCCGCCAGTCAGCCAAACCTGGTCGCCAGCCGGCCGAAGCTACGCGGTGCGACGCCGTGCAACCAGGCTGGGAAGCGCAGCCAGCCCGGCACATAGACGACCGGACTGTCTCGCAAGGCCGCCTGCGTGATCGCCCGGGCAACGCGATCGGCGGAGATTGGCACTGGCCTGGCGCGGGCGTACGGCCGGCCGCGTCGGTTGAAGAAGTCTGTATCCACGACGCCTGGAAGCACGACGGAGACGCCGACGCCGGTTGGAGCGAGCTCGTACCTGAGGCTTTCTGCCAGATAGTTCAGGCCCGCCTTAGTGGCGCTGTAGACGGCCTCATGGCGGACGCCGACAGCGCCCGCAATCGACGACACGAAAATCAGCCGCCCGAAGCCTCGCTCCGCCATGCCAGGCGCAAGAAGTCGGGCCAGTTCTACGGGAGCTAGCAGGTTTAGCGTGACCAGTTCGGCTGCTTTGTCCCGGCTCAATTCCCCGATCGTTCCGGCCCAGCCGACGCCGGCACTGCATACGAGCAAGTCCACCCGGCCGGCGGCGTCGATCGCGGCGTCGACGAGCTTTTCCGGACCTGCGGGTTCGGTGAGATCCGCGGGGAGCGCAGTAGCCCCGGTCCGTTCGGCTACCACTTCGAGCCGCTTGCAATCCCGGCCGGATAGCAGCAGTCGGGCTCCGGCGGATCGCAGTTCTGCCGCGACAGCAGCGCCGATTCCTGCTGACGCGCCTGTCACCAGGGCGATCACGCCGTCCAACCGCAATGACGCCTCACTCAGGTGATAGTCGTCGCGCGTTCGAGCCAACAGCTAACTTGCCCCGACGAGCCAGTGCGGCCGCGGTCGGCTCAGGCTGAGACTGAGGCACCAGCCGCGCTCCGCTCAGTGCTTCCTGCCCAGCAGCGGACGATGTCACGCATGGACAGCAGTCCGGTGACCTCTTGGCGCTCTACGACCACCAGGTGCCGGAAGTTGCCAGAAACCATTGCTTCGGCCGCGCGTTGCAGGGTCCAGTCTGGCGATGCGAACACGACATCGGAGGTGCGATGGTTAGCCACAACCTCCTTATCAGGGTCCTGGCCCGCACCCAGCGAGTCCAGAATGTCGCGCTCTGTCAGTATTCCGATTCCCGGATGCGAGGCGTCGACTACTACAGCCGCCCCCACTCGTTGCCCCGACATGAGCCGGGCTGCCTCACGCAGCGTGTGCGCGGGACCAACGCACAAGACGACCGTTGTCATCCCATCGCGAACGTTCATGCTGCATCGCTCCCTTCGCGTCGAATCGTCGGCGGCCTGGGACGCCTCGGCGACGATGCCGCAGCGGAACCCGCCAAGCGAGCCACATGCAACGCTCAAGCAGTGGTCGCGAGCGAGCTTGTGCGTTTGTGACTGCCAGTGCTTGTCCAGCATCCGCCCGATTGCTGCTCAGGGCAAGTCCTGATTCTCTCAGTCCAGCAGACTCAGTTACTCAGGCGAGCAGGCTCAGCACTTCGGAGTGCAGGAGGCCGTTCGTGCAGACGACGCTTCCGCTGTCTGGCCTCGGGATGCCCGCCAGATCAGTAAATGCGCCGCCGGCCTCCTCGACGATGATCTGCAGCGCTGCCAGATCCCACAGGCTGACGTCCACCTCAGCTGAGATGTCAACTGCGCCTTCGGCCACCAGGACATGTGACCAGAAGTCGCCATAAGCACGGGTACGCCACACTTTTTGTGTCAGGCCGAGCAGTTCGTTGAGCCGGCCGTCGCTGGCCCAGCTCTCCAGCTCGGAGAAGGACAGCGAAGCGTCCGACAAACTGGTTACGCGGGACACCCGGCAGGCTGTGGCTTTGGTCAAGCTCCGCCCGGCCCAGGCGCCGCCATCACGTGCCGCCCACCAGCGCCGCCCGAGCGCCGGTGCGCTCACGACGCCGGTTATGACCTCGCCTTCATCCATAAGCCCGATCAGCGTTGCCCAGACCGGCACACCACGGACGAAGTTCTTTGTGCCGTCAATCGGGTCGATCACCCAGCAGCGCTGACTGGAACCGGTATGGCCGGTCTCCTCGCCGAGGATGGCGTCACGGGGGCGTGACCGGCCGAGCACGTTGCGCAGCGACTCCTCGACAGAAAAATCAGCGTCAGTCACGGGCGTCATGTCGGGCTTGCTCTCGACATGAAGGTCCACGGCCCGAAACCTGCGCATCGTGATGTCGTCCGCGGCGTCGGCTAGAACGTGGGCGAACCCAAGGTCGCCGTCAAATGCCGCCATGCCCGCAAACGCTAGCGCCTATCGGCCCGGGCTGGCGACGGCCGGTCGCGATTTATGGCCGTGTCGATTCGCTTTGCACACTAGATCCCGTCGGCCCCGTCAGAAGACAAGGGTGGTTCGTCGCTTGCGTCGGGAGTGTCGGCAGCAACGATGCCCTCTCGGCTACGCAGCAGCCGACGCAACGAGTCGAGCCTGGAGGCAGTTGTCGCGCCGCCGTGCTCGGCAACCCAGTCGTCGAGCGCGCAGTCTGGCTCCAGGTGGCTGCATCCGGGCGGGCACTCGGCGATCGCGTCAGCGAACTCTGGAAATGCTGAGGCCACGCGGTCGGCGGCAATGTGGCCGAGGCCAAAGCTGCGCAGGCCCGGAGTGTCGATGATCCATCCGCCAACCGGCATCGCCAGGGCGACGGCAGAGGAGGAGGTGTGCCGACCGCGGCCAGTGACCGGGCTCACTACTCCGACGGCCCGATCGGCCTCCGGGATCAGCGCGTTCACTAGCGTTGACTTGCCGACGCCCGAGTGTCCGACGAGAACCGTGATCCGGCCATCCAGAAGTTCACGCAACTCGTCGAGGTCCGTGCCGAACGGGCGGCTGAGCACGACGGACTGGATGCCCAACGGCTGGTAGACCGCAAGGATTTCGTCCGCGCTAGCCAGGTCCGCCTTCGTCAGGCACAGCAGCGGTTCAAGACCAGCATCGAACGCCGCCACGAGGAACCTGTCGATAAGGCGCGGTCGTGGCGTCGGGTTGGCAAGTGCGGTAACAATCGCAAGCTGATCTGCATTCGCCACAATCACGCGCTCGACAGGGTCGTCGTCATCGGCCGACCGCCGCAGCACGGAGGTGCGTGGCTGCACTCGTACTACCCGGGCAAGCGTGCCTGGCTGGCCAGAAATATCACCGGTGAGACTGACACGATCGCCGACGACGATGCCACCACGGCCAAGCTCGCGCGCCTTCATAGCCGTGACCATGCGGTCCCCGGTCCAGCATCGGTAACGGCCGCGATCGACGCCGGTCACAAAGGCATCGAGTGCATCTGAATGAGCTGGCCGCCTGCGGGTGCGAGGCCGGGAGCCCTTACTCGGCCTGACTCGCACGTCGTCTTCGTCAAGCCCGGCGTGGCGGCTGACCGGGCTCAGTGTGCGTGCTCCAGCATCTGCTCCCACTGGCTGTTGAACGACGGGAAGGTCTTCGCGACGGTGCCCGCGTTGTGGACCAGAAGGCCGGGCACGGCGAGGCCAAGTACTGCCGCAGCCATCACGAGCCTGTGATCGTCATGGCTATCGAAGGGCGTGTCACCGGCTCGCAGTGGCCGCGGTTGCACACGCAGGCCATCGGCAAGCTCGGTGACCTGACCGCCGAGAGCGCCTATCTCACGGGCAAGAGCGGCGAGTCTGTCCGTCTCATGTAGCCGCATATGAGCGATTCCGGTGAACTCCGAGGGAGAGTCAGCCAGGGCCGCCAGGGCAGTCAGGACCGGCGTCAGTTCGTTCACGTCACGCAGATCGGCCGTGACGCCATGGATTCGGCCGCTGCCGCGGATCCGCATGCCGCCGGATGTTCGCTGCCACGCAGCGCCCATTCGGCCGAAGACATCCTGGATCTGGGTAGCAGCCTGCAGGCTCTGGGTCGGCCAGTCGGCAATGGTCACCTCACCACCTGTCACCAGTGCCGCAGCTAGGAACGGCGCTGCATTTGACAGGTCCGGCTCTACGGTGACGGTGCCTGGGGCCAATCGGCCCGGAAGCACGCGCCACCAATTCGGCGCCTGGTCATCGCCGCGGCCGGTAACGCCTGTCTCGACCTCCGCGCCAGCGGCCGACAGCATGGCGGCAGTCATGGCGATGTGCTGGGCTGATGGGATGCGCGGACCCGTATGAGTTATTTGCACCCCTTGCTCGTACCGTGGCGCGGCGAGCATCAGGCCAGACACGAACTGGGATGAGTCGGAGGCATCGAGCCGAACTTGACCGCCGCGCACTGCCCCGCGGGCGCGAACAAAGAACGGGACGGCCCCGCGGCCGCCGTCATTAATCTGGACGCCAACCTGCCTGAGCCCCGTTAGTACCGGGCCGACGGGTCGCTCGGACGCGCGAGGGTCCCCAGTGAACTCCACGTCGCCAGTCCCGAGCGCCGCGACGGGCGGCACGAACCTCAGCACCGTGCCGGCATTTCCGACGTTAACGCTGACCGGACCGGGCTTCCAGCCTGGGGTTACGGTCCATGCCGTCACGTCATCGGCGGGATTGCCGAAATCGATCCAGGCTCCCAGAGAGCTGATCGCGGCGGCCATCAGCTCGGTGTCGCGAGCTCGCAATGGCCCAACGACTGTCGTGGGGCCCTCGGCCAGCGCAGCGAGTATCAGGGCCCGGTTGGTGATGGACTTAGAACCAGGCAGGCGCACATTCGCACGCATGGCCGACGAGGCAAGCGGCGTCGCCCAGCCCCGATCGGCTTTCCGTGCGGTCTGCATGCCTCCAGAGACTACTGGCTCAAGTCTCGTCTAGACGCGGCCGACCAACCGGAGCGACAATCAGACACCGCCACCGCTGCGAGCGGGAATGATTCTGGATAACTCGCCAAGGTTTGGCATAGCCGGATCTTGGCTATGAATTGGCAGATTCCGAGCTTCGTAGGGTCGGTTAACTGTTGTCGGGTGAGGACATGTGCGGTCGGTATGCTTCTGCGCGAAAGCGCATCGAGCTCCTGGAGGAGTTCGATGTGCAGCGCGACGTGGCTGCCGACGATGAGCTCGCACCCGATTACAACGTCGCGCCGACCAAGCCGGTCTACGCGGTGCTCAATCGTCGTCCGGCGTCACCAGAGGACCAGGCCAACGAAGAAAGGGATGCGCTCGACGAACGGCAGCCGGACGCCTCCGAACGACAGCTGCGAGTTGTGCGCTGGGGGCTAGTGCCGTTCTGGGCTAAGGACGTCAAGATCGGCAGCCGGATGATCAACGCTAGGGCCGAGACCCTCGCCGAGAAGCCGGCCTTCCGCCGAGCGTTCGCAATGCGCCGGTGCCTGTTGCCTGCCGATGGCTACTACGAGTGGCAGAAGCAGCCAGGTTCGGCCAAGCAGCCGATCTATATCAGCCGGAAGGATGGCCACTCCCTGGCCTTTGCTGGCCTCTATGAGCTATGGCGCGATGGCTCAGTCGCTAAGGAGGACGCGGATGCGTTTCTCTGGACCGCGACGATTATCACTACCAGCGCGCCCGACGAGCTGGGCATGATTCACGACCGGATGCCTATGATCATCGACTCGCGCAAGTGGGCCGATTGGCTAGATCCGGCCAACGGCGACGTTGCCGACCTACGCACACTGCTGACTCCAGCTGCTGTCAGCGGTCTCCAGACCTACCCGGTCTCCACCGACGTCAATTCGGTTCGCAACAACGGGCCCTGGCTCATCGAGCCCATCGGGGCGCCATTAACCGCGGCAGGCACCCCACAGAACGGCACCGGAGCGCTGTTCTAGGCCAGCAGTTCGGCCGGGCAGCGCAGCTTTAATTCCCCGAATGTGCTGTCGGCCAGTTCGGAAGGAGGCGGGGAACGCATGGATGTCATGGCGGCACGCGAGCGTCTTGAGCAGATTAGGACTGAGCTCGACCGGTCCATCAAAGTTCTGAACGGCGGCGGCAACCAGCATCAATGGTCCGGCGATTACCCGCAGGATCCGGCCGATGCTGGCGCCAACCTGTCAGAAGCAGATCGGTCTGAGGCTGTGCTCGAGGTGGCCAAGAGCCAGCGCAAGGACGTTCTAGCTGCGCTTCACCGCCTCGATCTTGGTACCTATGGCACCTGCGTGGACTGTGGGAAACTCGTGCCAGAAGGCAGGCTGGAAGCCAAACCGGAGGCGGCTAGGTGCGTGGCCTGCCAGGGCAAGCTGGATCGACGGCGGAGGTAAGGGCGTCTTTTTAGGCAAACACGCTGGACTAGTCCCTCGCGAAGCGAGGTACTAGGCCAGTCGCCGGAATGAAGGCGGGAGGCTTCGTGTTTCATCGCACGTGTCTCTAGCTAGTTGCAACGTCCCCAGCCGCGGGGCAGCCAGTTACCCGGCTGCGAGTTACGACCTGCCGCCGGATCCATTGCCGATGGTCGGGCGCGAACTGATGACGGTGGGCGTTGTATCCTCCCGGCGAGGCGGTTCACTAGCTGGTCGGCTTGAGCCCCCGATTCCGGAAGAGGTGGGTTCGGTCCCCGAGACACTTGAGCAACGCAGCCAGCGGTTCGAGGAGGACGTGCTGCCCTTCCTCGATCAGCTTTATGCGGCCGCCATGCGGATGACCCGCAATCCCGCTGATGCCGAGGACCTGGTACAGGAGACCTTCGCGAAGGCGTACGCGTCATTTCACCAGTTCCAGGCTGGTACGAACCTGAAAGCCTGGCTGTTCCGGATCCTGACCAACACCTTCATCAATACCTACCGCAAGCGCCAGCGCGAGCCGCAGCGGTCAGGGACCGAGGAGATCGAGGACTGGCAGCTAGCGCGTGCGGCGTCGCATACCTCGTCCGGGCTTAAGTCGGCGGAGACTGAAGCTCTGGAACGTCTGCCCGATTCCGACATCAAAGCCGCGCTGCAGGCGCTACCCGAAGACTTCCGGCTGGCGGTGTATCTGGCCGATGTCGAGGGGTTCGCCTACAAGGAGATCGCAGACATCATGGGCACGCCAATCGGCACGGTGATGTCGCGGCTGCACCGTGGCCGCCGGCAACTGCGGGACTTGCTTGAGGATTACGCGGCGGAGCAGGGCTTGTACGCCACTACGCCCGCCGCACCGACCACTGCGCCGTCAGCTGATGACGCGTCAGGGAAGGACGACGCCCCATGAGCTGCGGCCGGCCACACGAGGTGCCGTGTACTGAGGTGCTCGCCCTGGTGTATTCCTACATCGACAAAGAGATGGAAGAAGACAGCGGCTACGCACAGATCCGCGAGCACCTCGACGAATGCGGGCCTTGCTTGCGCGAGTACGGGCTTGAGGAACTAGTAAAGAAGCTTGTCCACAAGTGCTGTAGTCACGAGTCCGTTCCTGACGAACTTCGCACCAAGGTGCTGACGAGGATTGCGGTTGTCCGCGCTGAGCTTGAAGTCACGGACGGCATCGCAGAGTAGTCGGTCCTGCGACGTAGCCCTGGTGGGCAGATGGCGGACAACGCATCCGCGTGGCGTGTAGCCCGAACCTGCAAATTGCAATTTGCTTATATTGCGGCAGTAGCCGCGCGATTGCACGGCGTCGCGTTACTCTGATTCGCGTTGGCTGGCAGAAGGGCTGACAAATGTCGGCAAGCGGACGCAGTGACGGGGGGGTCAGGGTGGAGGTCTCTCGCGCCGCTTGGCTCTACATCAGCGTGGTTGTCCTCGCGACGACGGCAGTGGTAGCCGGCGCGCCGCCGCAGGCTATGCCGCCTTACACGCACCATGAGTGGTTAGTAATCCTGCTCTGCCTGCAAGCGCTTTTCCTGATCTGCGACACGGCGCGCACGCCGCTAGCAACCCGGCAGATGAAGTGGTCACCGAGCTCGTCGGCGACACTTGCAGCGGTCGTTCTTCTTGGTCCGATGGGGGCGGCTCTAGTCGGCGCCACGTCGGTACTGAGCCTGCGGCGGCATTTGCGGATGCATGAGCGACTATTCAATGGTGCGATGCATGCGCTGTGCGGGCTGGCAGCGGCAGAAGTTTTCGTAGCGCTGCACGGGCGACTCGGGATACCGGTTGTTAAGGATTTTCCTAACATCATCTGGCCGTTCGCTGCGGCCGCTGTTACGCACGTGCTGGTCAATCAAGTTCTGATCTGGGGTGTCTACCGGCTCAACAGAGGGCGTCGGATGCTACGCCGGGGAACGCTGGAGTCCAGCCTCCCCCTGCTGCTGGTCTCGGACCTGGGATATGCCGCACTCGGCTTGGTTATAGCTTCGTTGTGGCACGTGATGGGCCCATTTGCCGCTGCGATCGTCTTGGTGCCGCTGTTTGTCGCACGGTGGACGATGCGGCAGTTTGCTGAACAGCAACGCGCCTATGCCGCAACGATGAATGCGCTCTGCCAGGCGGTTGAGACGAAGGACTACTACACCCGCGGCCATGGAGACCGGGTCTCGCGTGGCTCCGGAATGATCGCCCGGCAGATTGGCATGAGCGCCAACCGTACCGAGGCGATCATGTTCGCGGGAATGCTGCACGACGTGGGCAAGCTGGGCGTGTCCACACAGGTGTTGCAGAAAACCGGACCGCTGACTGAGGATGAGTTCGCCGCCATCCAGCTGCATCCGAAGCGTGGCCTGGACATTGTCAAAGAGATTGGCTTCCTGAACGAGGCACTCGCCGGGATCATGCACCATCATGAGCGCATCGACGGCCGTGGCTACCCCATGGGCCTCGCGGGTCATGA
>Ga0126373_10004448_pt1 | contig 10710 bp, 10 predicted proteins | sample PanSoiMetPlot_11_FD_92545 | JGI IMG/M metagenome (GOLD analysis project Ga0126373, IMG submission 92545) | Tropical forest soil microbial communities from Panama - MetaG Plot_11 | ecosystem: Environmental > Terrestrial > Soil > Tropical forest > Bulk soil | place: Panama | collected 2016-02-17
ATTCGTCCGATCCGCCGCGCTTTCATCCGGCCGTCGCAGACCTGCCCGAGATCCCGGCAGCAAAGCTCGGAGGCGGAACCCTTGCGGAGCAGCTCGACGAGCTGCCTCTTCAGCAGCTCGCGGCCAACGCGAACCTCGCGCTGCAAGGCATGCGGCGGCTCGCCGACTCGCTGAATGACAGCCTGCCTCCGCTGCTCGGCAGCGCCACGAAGAGCTCGACCAAGGCAGGCCAGGCCTTCGATGCGGCGCGGCTGTCGTTGATCCAGCTGCAGCGCCGGACGGATGCGACATTGGGCGGCATCGACCGACTCACCGCCACCGGGCAGAGCCAGCTCCAGGGACGCGGCGCCGATCTGCACGCGCTGCTCGTCTCTTCCAACGAGGCGGTCCTCGCGGCGCGCGACACCCTGGGTAACATGGAGAATCTGACGGCTGCGCAATCCCCGGCGCGGGCGAACCTCGAGGAGACATTGCGGGACCTTTCGGATGCGTCAGCGTCCTTGCGCGGCTTCACTGCCGATATCGACCAGAACCCGCGCCTCCTCCTCACCGGGCGCCGGCGTTGAGCGCGATCGCGCGACGGACGGGATGGACGGCTCTCACCGCGCTGTTGCTCGCCGGCTGCGCGGCGCCGCCGCTCAAGCTCTACACCCTCGCTGGATCCTCTGTCGGCGAAAGCGCGCAGCCGCTGACTCGGGGAGCCGCGGTGATCGAGGTTGATCGCCTGGTTCTGCCGGATGACGTCGACTCGCAGGATATCCTGGTGAGAAACGGCGATGTCATGGAACGCAGTGACACAGGCCGCTGGGTGAGCCGGCTTTCTCGGCTCGCGACGGAGCTGGTGACTTCGCGTCTCGCCATGCGCGCTCCGGCTGCCCTGGTCACGGATAGCTGGCCGGACGAGCCACCGAACTATCGGGTCATCATCCGCGTCGCCCGGATGGACATAGCAAGCAACGGACTGGCACTGTTGGTCGCAGACTGGCAGGTCTCAGCGCGCGATCCGGGGGAGAGCTCCGTCCGCGGTCGAGCGCAGATCAGGCTTTCCGGGCCGACGGCGATGGATGCGGACATCGTGCGTCTCGAGACCGCTCTCTTCGAGCGGCTGGCGGACACGATAGTCATCCCCCGGGGCTTCACCGCCTCGGATACAGTAGCCTCGGAGCACACACCATAAGGCAGGCACTCATGGACCTCGGACTCACCTCAAAGCTCGCGCTCGTCACCGGCTCGACCGCAGGGATCGGCCTCGCCGCCGCCGAAGCTCTGGCTCGCGAAGGCGCACGGGTCATCATCAACGGCCGCACGAAGGCGCGTGTCGAGGCGGCCGTCGCGCGGCTGCGGAACTCCGTCCCGCGCTCCGACATTCAGGGCATGGCCGCGGACGTCGCCACGGCAGCCGGTTGTGACAGCGTCATCCGCGCCTTCCCCGAGGTCGACGTGCTCGTGAACAACATGGGCATCTTCGAGCCGAAACCCTTCGAGGAAATCGACGATGCCGACTGGCTGCGCTTCTTCGAGGTCAACGTATTGAGTGGCGTGCGGCTCGCACGGCACTACGTCCGTGGGATGCGCTCCCGCAACTGGGGACGAATCGTGTTCGTCTCGAGCGAGTCGGGCCTGCAGATACCCGCCGAAATGATCCATTACGGTGTCACGAAGACGGCGCAGCTCGCGGTTGCGCGCGGTCTGGCGGAGACGCTCGTGGGCACGAACGTCACCGTCAACAGCGTTCTTCCCGGACCCACTTCATCCGAGGGCGTCGACCAATTCGTCGCGCAGCTCGCACGCTCGACCGGCAAGGATACCGCGACCGTCGAGCGCGAATTCTTCCGGACAGCACGTCCTTCCTCGATCCTGCAGCGCTTTGCCACGACCGCCGAAGTCGCCGCGATGATCGCCTACGTATGCAGCGCGCAGGCGTCGGCAACAACCGGAGCGGCGCTTCGCGTCGACGGCGGGGTTGTCCGCGCGATCGCCTGACGCCCGCCTACAGCATTACCTTCGCAACGTGCCGGGCAAATGCCTTGACCTTTAACGGACACGGCTGCTGTGGCCAGCGGTCGACCGTGATCTTTAGCGAGGGCACGCTGCCGCAAACGCCTTGCGTCAGATCGGCTGCAAGCTCAAGCTTGCGTGCCAGTGAAGCGCCTGAAAGCGGGAGACAGTGATGCTGCACCGCATCTTGTTGAAGACTACGATTGGGCCGGAGCCCGATGATTGGCACGTTGGGCGCTTTTCCCTGCTCGCTCGCCACCTGGCCTCGCTGAGACAAAATGGGCGACCGATTTACGAGGTCACGGCCCGTGACCGAGTGACAAATCAGTCCGGCGACGACCTCGATCTGGTGCGACTCGCGGCCGGCGACTTTGATCAGCTTTGGCTCATTGCCACCGACGAGACCGGCGCCCTGACTCCCGGGGATGTAGAGAACATCGCCACCTTTCGAGCACGAGGCGGCGGGGTTCTGCTTACGCGGGACCATCAGGATCTGGGCTCATGCCTGGTAAGACTCGGTCCCTTAGGCGGGACGCAACATTTCCAGTCAACCAATCCCGATCCGGACCCGTCACGGAGATGCTGCGACGATGTCGCAACGCCAACGATCAGTTGGCCAAACTTTCACTCCGGAGCCAATGGAAACGCGCAGCAGATCATGGTCGAGCCGCCGCAACATCGGCTGGTAGAACGATCGGACGGCACGTCCCTGCAGTATTTGCCGGCCCACCCACACGAAGGCTCGGTTGGAGTACCGGATACGCTTCGTTTGGCGGCCCGCGTCGTCGCACGAGGCCGTAGCCTGACCACCGGTAACACATTCAATCTCTGTGTTGCGGTCGAGGAGCCCTCACGCGGACGGGCCGTGGCGGACTCCAGCTTTCATCACTTCTGTGATTACAACTGGGATCCACGCATGGGGGCGCCGAGCTTCGTCTCCGAGCCGGCGGGCGACCTCATGTTGAAAGAGCCTGCGGCCATTCTCGATACCCGGCGCTATGTCGAGAACATAGCGGCATGGCTCAGCGGCCGGATTTGATGCGGCCCGGTCAGGGCTGCTGAGCGTAGGTCGGCGTTGCAGCGAAGGCTGCTGGCACGTCCCACGTCCGAGCCGCATACCACACGGCCCAGGCAATGATGAACAACGACATCACCCATACCCACACGGGAATCGAGGAGCGCGCCTCGGCATAGCGCGGGTTGAATGGGTCTTCGGTGCTGAAGGCGTCTATCGACAGCTGAACGGTTCCCCGTCGCGTGCTCCCCGCGCTGAGCCCGGAAATCACGACGCCTGGCCCGTTGTAGACTTTGAACGGGATCTCCTCGCGACCCTCGCGGCCGCTCCCGTCACGGGCCATCACGATGATCCGGTGAGGGCCATCTCGCAACTGCGACGTGTCGAGCTTGAGATCGACCGGAAGCGGTCCTTCGACGATCGGCTCTTGGCCATCGTCCAAATATATGCGCGCGCTTGGTGTATCCACTCAACCTCCCGCCTGACGGCCGTCTTCGAGAACAGTGTACTTCGGATGTCGCGGATCGCGTTCTCCGGGGCGGAACAACATACGGAACATCGCGGCGAAGCACGCGACCGTAATGCCGCCCGCGGCTGCGATTATGGCGACGTTTCCCCAGAACGGACCCATCAGGGAATGATCCATGAGGAGCCCCCGTCACTGCCCGTGAGCGCGGATGGTGGTCACCTCGGCAGGAGTCACCGGACGACCATGATTGCCCCACGCGCTGCGCTCGTAATCGATGAGATCGGCTACATCCTGATCGCTCAACTGAGCGCCGAAGGGCGGCATTTGACTCGCGTAGGTCACGCCGCCCACAGGAACGCCGTGCAATCCGAACAACACAGCGTGGATGTGCTGCGTCGGATCGGCGTTGTTGACGACCGCGTTGCCCTGAAGCGAAGGAAAGACGCCGGGCAACCCCTGCCCGCTCGCCTGATGGCAGGCCGAGCAATTGGACAGGAACAGTGTCTGACCGTGCGCGATCTGGGCCGAACCCGCACCTGACGCCGAGCCTCCACCGGTCGCCGCCGTCGCTCCAGGCATGCCCCCCATCGCCGCGCTCGCCGCGTTCGCTCCAGCGGTCGCTGCAGCACCTTCGGCTGCGATAGTGGTCTGCTTCAGATACAGCAGGTAAGCTACGAGTGCCTCCGCCTCGTGTGTGGGAACGACTACGCCGTGCTTCGGCGCGTAGGCAGGCGGCAGGGGCACGGGGCTCACGCCCGATGGCGGTTTGTCTGCGGCGTGAAACATCCAGGAGAAGGACGGCATGATCGACTCGGGAACAACGCTGCGCGGGTTGTACAGATGCATGTACTGCCACACGTCGCTTCCGCGGCGCGAGCCGACATCCGCGAGGTCCGGACCCGTGCGCTCGGAGCCGGCCAGTTCGGGGGTTTGATAGGCGAAATCCCCAGGTGCAGACGGCCTGCCGAAGACCTTGTCCTCCGCAATCGGCCGAACCTGCTGGGTGTGACAGTAGCTGCAGCCGTTTGCCACGTAGACCTCCCGACCTTCGGCCTGCAGCGGCGTCAGCGGCTTGACGCCGGCACCGGGAGGGGTCCTGGACAGCTCGATACCCGGGATCACCGCCATCATCAATGCCAGGGTGATGAAGACGAGTGTCGAGCCCCCTACGATGCCCCAGAGCTTGTTCACGCGGCCTCCTTCGCGACCGGCTCAGGCGTCATCACCGCAGTCTCCGACCCGCGGGCGAGCGTCATCTGCCAGACATTCCAGGCAAAGACGAGATGACTCAGGAACATGAGCACGCCGCCGATGCCACGCCAGACGTAGTAGGGGCTCATGTCGACGACCGACTGAATGAAGGGCTGTCCGCGCTCCCAGTCGAGGCCCTGAATCGTGCCGCCGACCGAGAGCGAGACGATGTAGATGAAACTTCCGACCAGCGCGAGCCAGAAGTGCAGGGCCATGCCGAGACGGCTCGCGTGCTTGCCCGTTGCGAGCGGCAGCAGCGCATATAAGCCCCCCCACAGTCCGAAGGTGACAAACCCATACATGGTCAAGTGGGAGTGGCCGACGGTGAAATTCGTGAAATGCCAGACGGCCTGGAGCGAGCGGAACGCCTCGAGAGTGCCCTGCGTGGAGCCCGTGAGGTAGCCGAGCACGCCCACGAGACAGAAGGCGAGAGGGTACGAATGCAGCACCTCTCCGGCGCGGGGGCGGATCGTGAGCAGGAAGTTGGCGCTACCTCCCCACACCGGCACCAGCATCGCAACCGAGAACACGATCGCAGTGGTTTGCAGCCACCATGGCAGAGGACTGAAAAGGAAGTGGTGGGCACCGATGATGGGATAGAAGACGAGGTTGGTCCAGAACGCGAGTACGCCCAGTGCGTACGAATAGATCGGCTGGTTGAGCAGCCGCGGCAGCGCGTAATAGAACGTTCCGAGCGCCAGCGGGGTGAACCACATCCCGACGGAGTTGTGCATGAAGAAGCCGGAGACCGCTACCTGGCCGAGTCCGTGCTGGTACCAGGGCAGGAGGCCGACGATTGCAATGATGATCGTCCAGAGGACGCCGCCCGTGATGTACCAGTTGCTGAGATAGATGGATTCCGTTTTGCGGCGCGCTATCGTCCCGATGAGGTTGTACGCGGTCACCGCAAGAGCCGCGCCGAAGACCAGCCGGACGGGCCACGGCCATTCCCGATATTCCAGGCTGCCCGCGTTGAAGCCCAAGTCGAGCGCGACCGTTCCCAGGATCGCCGCCAGATTGAACAGGATCAGGCCAGCCCAAGCCAGCCGCATGCTGTAGAGCGGCGTGCGGCAGCTGCGCGCCGCGATGTAATAGGCGCCGCCCACGAGACCGATGCTGGCCCAGCCGTAGAACGTGTCGTTGGTGTGGATCGGCCTCAGCCGGCCGAACGTCAGCCAGGCTCCAGGACCGAAATCGGGGGCCCCGAACTTGTAGGCCATGATGACGGCGACGAATGTCGCGAAGAGCAGCCAGTCGGTTGCCGATAGTGTGTAAGCCGCAAAGATCTGCGCCAGGTCGGAATCATCCGCCTCGGCTGCACCATGTGCTGCGAGCGCCTTCACCGCCGCACCCGCGCGTGCTTGACCTGTCAACATTGGACCTCCCCGACATTTCGTCGCCAGGCCGCGGCCAGCTCGGCAGGCAACCATACGTGGAGGCTCCTGTCAATTGCACGATGGTATGGCTGACATGAGCTTGGCATAAGCCTGAGCGGCGACTCGTCATGCCCTGTCAGTCAGCCGTCACCGTGACCCGGGGCGGTCCCTGCACCATCTCGCCGATACACGCGGACTGAGCGAATCCGTGCAGCCGAAGGGTCTCGAGAACTGCTCCCAACGCATCTGGAGCGCACCGCACGACTCAGGGTCGAGCCCGCCCATAGGTACCTCAGTACTGGTTGACTTTCATCATGCAAGTGATAAGGTACGCGCCATACTTGCATCATGCAAGCTATCTATGCAGCACAAGAGCTTCGCCGACATGCACTGCCCCATCGCCCGCAGCCTCGAGCGCGTCGGCGAGTGGTGGAGCATGCTCATCGTGCGGGACGCGCTGCGCGGGGCGCGGCGGTTCGACCAATTCCAGAAGAACCTGGCAATCGCGCCGAACATGCTCACGCGCCGTCTCAATTCCCTCGTCGAATCCGGAATGCTCGAGCGTCGCCGCTACAATGAGCGACCGCCCCGCTACGAGTACGTCCCGACCGAGCGCGCCCACGACTTCCGTCCGGTTCTGTGGATGCTGCTCTCGTGGGGCAACAGGCATTTCGCTCCCGAGGGACGGAGCGTGGTGATCGTGGATGCGCAGACCGGGGTGCAGGCCGAGCCGATAGTGGTCGACCGGGCCACGGGCCGACTTTTGCGCAGCCCCGATTTCGCGCTCGCGGCGGGGCCGGCGGCCGATGCCCACGTGCGCCGCGTGTACGGGGCTGCCGGCGGATCCGACGATCCCGCAACCGAAGGCGTTCGCGTTCGCGCGAAGGTGTCCAAGAGAAGGTCGCGATCGCATTGACGGATATGAGCACCGAGTCGTGGATTCCATTCGCCCGTATATGTGCATATGCACGTCAATGTTCGCATTCGGAGCCATTCCATATGACCAGTCATGTTAGGCGGCGGCCATGAGCGTCACCCGCGAAACTGTCGAAGGGGTCCTCGGAGATGCGGCGAGTCAGGCGCGCCGGCGGCTCTCCCTGAAGCACGCGGGCCTGCTCGGCGCGGCGATCGTCCTGGGGGCGGCCTTGATCGCCTTTGGCGCTCGCTGGTGGACGGTTGGCCGTTTCATCGAGAGCACCGATGACGCCTATGTGGGCGGCAACGTCACCGAGATCGCGCCGCACATCAGCGGATTCATCAGCGAGATCGCGGTCTCCGACAACGAGTTTGTGCGTGCCGGGCAACTGCTGGTCCGCATCGAGCCCGCGGACTTCGAGGCAGCCCGCCAGCGGGCGGTTGCCATGGTCGCGCAAGCGCAGGCCTCGGTTGCAGACCTCGGCGCGAGGATCACCCTGCAGCAGAGCCTGATCGCGCAGGCGCAAGCGGACCTTGCTGCGAGCCGCGACCAGGCGCGCTTCGATGCCGATGATGCGAGGCGCGACCACACGTTGGCAGTGAACGGGGCCGGCTCGGTGCGGCAGGCGCAGCTTTCGCTGACAGCCTATCAGGCGGCGCAGGCGGCAACTCTTGCCGCACGGGCGAACGTCAGCGCCTCGCAGCAGCAACTGGCTGTGCTCGGCGCCGCGCTACGGCAGGCCCGCGCTTCATTGGCACAGGCTAACGCGCAGTTACGGACGGCAAGCCTCAATGTGGGTTACACCGAGATCCGCTCGCCAATCGACGGCTACATCGGGGATCGCTCGGCGCAGATCGGCGCCTACGTCACCGCCGGCACGCAACTCCTGTCCGTCGCGCCGGCGCATGGCCTTTGGGTGGACGCGAATTTCAAGGAAGACCAGATCGGACGCATGCGGCCGGGACAGCCGGCCAACATCGTTGCCGACGTCGATCCGAGGCATGTCTTTCATGGACATGTCATGAGTCTCGCCCCGGCAACGGGTGCGGTCTTCAGCATCATTCCGCCGCAAAACGCCACGGGAAATTTCACCAAGATCGTCCAACGCGTACCCGTGCGCATCGTCCTCGACGGAGTCGACGGCACACTCGGCCTGCTCCGGCCCGGCCTGTCGACGACCGCATCGGTGAACACACGCGAGGTTGCCGGGACTGATCCATGAGCGAGAAAGGCCAACAGCAGGACTCCGCGAGCCACCCGAAGGAGATCTTCGCATTCGCGGTGATGACCTTCGGGATGTTCATCGCTCTGCTCGACATCCAGATCGTCGCCTCCTCGCTGCAGCAGGTCGGCGGCGGGCTGTCGGCGGCGCAGGACGAGATCGGGTGGGTGCAGACCGCGTACCTCATTGCCGAGATCACGGTCATTCCGCTCTCGGGCTGGTTGACCCGCGTCTTCTCGACACGCTGGCTATTCGTTGCTTCGGCGCTGGGCTTCACGATCGCAAGCATGCTCTGCGCCCTGGCCACGAGCATCGGCAGCATGATCGCCTTCCGCGCCCTGCAGGGGGCGCTTGGCGCATCCATGATCCCGACGGTGTTCACCTCTTCCTTTCATTATTTTCGCGGCAACCGGCGCATCTACTCCGCAGCCGTCATCGGCACCATCGCCTCGATTGCTCCGACGTTGGGTCCGATCATTGGTGGCTGGATCACGGACGCGCTCACCTGGCGCTGGCTTTTCTACGTCAACCTGGTTCCGGGACTGCTGGTCACCGTGGGGGTGGCGCTGCTGGTCGACATCGACACCGCGGACTGGAGGCTCCTCAAAGGGGCCGACTATCTCGGCATCGTGCTGATGGGGCTCTTCCTCGGCTCGCTCGAGTACGTGCTGGAGGAGGGGGCCCGATGGAACTGGCTGCAGGATCGTACGATCCGCACCTTCGCGATAGTCGCGGCGATCGCCGGGGTGCTGTTCGTTGCGCGCAGCCTGCTCTTCCACAATCCGGTGGTCGACCTGCGAGCGCTGCGCAACCGCAACTTCCTCCTCGGGTGCGTGCTCTCCTTCGCGACCGGAATCGGGATCTTCGCGCCCATCTTTCTGACTCCGCTCTTCCTGGACTACGTGCGGGGCTTCAGCGCCTCGCAGACCGGCATGGCCATCTTCTCCACCGGGGCGGCCTCGCTCATCGGGGTGCCCTGCTACGTCACTCTGGGCAAAAGGATGGATTTGCGCTGGCTCATGATGTTCGGCCTCGCCTGCTTCGCCCTCTCGATGTGGAGCTTCAGCTTCATCACCCATGACTGGGGTGCCGATCAATTGCTGCTGCCGCAGGTGCTGCGCGGATTTCCGCAGGTCTTTGCGGTGGGTCCGGCCGTGGTGCTGGGACTCGGCGCCTTGCCGCCGGAGCGGCTCAAGTATGCCAGCGGACTTTTCAACATGATGCGCAACCTCGGCGGGGCGGTCGGCATCGCGATCTGCGGCGCCGTGCTGAACGATCGGACGAACGCGCATTTCCTCGATATCGCGAGCACGCTCACCCCCGCGAACGAGGCGCTGCGCAGCTTCCTGTCCGGCGCCACCGCCCAATTGACGCCACTCCTCGGCTCGGCGCATGCCGCTCATGGCGCCGCCCTCAGGCAACTCCGGGATCTCGCCTATCGTGAAGCCTCGACCATGGCGTACGCCGATGCCTTCCGCACGGTGGGGTTCATCTGCTTGATCGCTACCTGCCTCGTCCCCATGTTGAAGAAGGTGGTCCAGGCTCCCGCTCCTTCGGCGGACGCTCATTAGCCACGAGGTGAGTCATGTCGGAGATTTATCTTCACGCCGGTTTGCGCACACCTTTCGTCAAGGCCGGCAGAGAATATGCGCGCCATTCGTCGCTCGATCTCTCGGTTCCGATCGTGCAGGCGATGAGCGCGGCGGCCCGGCCGGATCTGCTCGTCTGGGGCCAGGTCATACCGGATCCCGCGCTATCCAATATCGCTCGTGAGCTCGCATTCGAAGCAGGCCTGGATCCGGCGGTCCCGGCCTATTCGACTGTGATGGCTTGCTCGACCAGCATGACAGCGACTCTGCAGGCAGCAGGCATGCTCGGACGGAGCGCCATGCATCTGGCTCTCGTCGGCGGCGTCGAAAGCATGAGCCACTCGCCAGTCGCCAAGGGGTGGATAAATCGGGTGAGCGGACGCAGCATGGGCGATCACATGGAAGACACCGCAAAGGAGCTCAAGATCTCTCGGGCCGATCAGGATCGGCGCGCCCTGCTCAGTCATCAGCAGGCCATAGCGGCACAGGAAACCGGATTCTTCCGCGATCTCATCGTGCCATTCGCGGGCGTCGAGCACGATACCCTGCCCCGGCGCGACACCTCTCTGGAGAAGCTGGCGAAATTGCCGCCGGCGTTCGGCGCCGATGGAACGCTCACGGCCGGCAACTCCTCACCCCTCACCGACGGCGCCGCTGCGATCTGGGTCGCGGATCAGGAGGGTCTTGGACAGCTCGGCGTCACGGCCGCGGTGAAGCTGGTTGACTGGCAGGTGGAAGCCGTCGACTTCCGAACGGAAGGCATGCTCATGGCGCCGGCGCGTGCGATCCCACGCCTGCTCGCGCGTCATCGACTGCGGGCAGAAGAGATCGATCTATGGGAAATCCACGAAGCCTTCGCCGCTCAAGTCATCGC
>Ga0126373_10004449_pt1 | contig 10709 bp, 6 predicted proteins | sample PanSoiMetPlot_11_FD_92545 | JGI IMG/M metagenome (GOLD analysis project Ga0126373, IMG submission 92545) | Tropical forest soil microbial communities from Panama - MetaG Plot_11 | ecosystem: Environmental > Terrestrial > Soil > Tropical forest > Bulk soil | place: Panama | collected 2016-02-17
CAGGCTTCAAAGAGGCTACGGCGGAGATGATCGCTTTTCGCGAACTTGAGAACGGGGAAAAGGTCGGGATAGTTTGTGGTGATGTGAATTTTGCCGTCGGCCCCAGGCTTGTGGTTGTCAATGTAGTCCTTGGGCATACCGTCGAGCTCGGATGCATCGGCGAGGTCGACGCTTTTCGGATCGTCCGAAATATTGCGGTCGAACATCGATTGGTCTTCGATGAGCTGGTCTTGCAGCTTTCTGAGCTTGGCTCGGGTGGCATCGTCCTTGTCGACACCAGCGAGGCGAAATTCAAGGAGTTGCCGCTGAACGTAGTAACGAGTTGCAGGATCTGCGTGAGTCACATCCAAATTCGCCAGCGCCTGGTAGACGTCATGGTTTAGAGACAAGGCAGTCTGAGCACTGCTCACCTTGGTGGTCATCGCGGTTGCGTGATCGCGGTATGCGGCATCGGGATGGAGCTGCTGCATCAATGTGGAGAAATAAATCGCCGAATTCAGCTGCTGAATGGCTTCGTCGTAGGGGACGAGAGTGTTGGCGATTGTCCTTGCCCCTTTCACCGCAACGATCTGATCGATCGCGTGCTGAGCCGCGGTCAGGCGGTTGTTTTCGATCTTCTCAAAGGCAGGAATATCGGGCTTGCTGCTCCACACGGGCGGCTGAGTGGTGAGCAGGTCTTGACCGCTGGCGGCCATCGCGAACAACAGAAGACAAATGAAGCGAACCTGGCGGAATGCGGTTGACATGGACTGTTCTCCGAGCGCGCAGATATCCGTGAATCCCCTGAGTGCGAAACAGAACTGCCCAGGAAAGGAATCTTACGCCGAGTTGCGAGACAGCCACAACCGCTTGCGATCGCCATAAGCGACATACAGAAAAGCCAAGACCAGCGGGGCCCAAGGAGTGATCGTTCGGCTTGGTGGAAACGAGAAACGCCCGAGAGTCGATCAAATTCGTAAAAGTTGCATGTCGGAATTCCCGCACTTATGCGGACCTAAGATCTCTCGGCGGTGCGCAACTGCGGCGGCCAAGTCGGGGGCGCAGATCGACGTTCTCTTATGACTCGTCACGGAGGAATCCAAGCAAATGTGCTCGGGCTTGGTCCAAAGCTGGAAGCCGGCGGGAGACGCGCAGCTTCACACCAAGAGATTTCATAAGCTGGTCAAGACTGTCTTTTAGCTTCCGGCTGCGCACGCGGACTTCGGTTGGTAGTGCGTGGCTGGATTGAATCGCTTTGAGAAATACTCTTGCCAGCGCATCTCCGCACGGGACTCTCGCATCGATCACCTCCGGCGCGTACACCATCCCGCTATCCGCATCCGCGGCTACCGCGATTGATGCGCACAACTTGCGCTCGTTCTTCTTGCCAACGGGGACGCCGCTGAAGATATAGTCAAGCTCCATTTCTCCACGCACAGGATAGTCTTTGTCGCGCAACCGACGTATGGCCTCTTCATCCAGATAAACCGGTGGGATGGGCGGCTCGGGAGGAAGGGCCAATTTGACAAGACTGATCTGGTACCGCGGCTCCGTGTCTTCCACCCACGTGACCATCGGAAAGGTCTCAGCTTCATTCCAAAACTGCACTTTCTTGTGGCTGGTGACGGCTGTGCAAACCACGACCACCGCGCGAATGCACCCGTCCAGCAGGCGAGCCTCGTCCGCGGTAACAAACCAAGGATGAAAGCCGGGGCGTATTGCGCGGAAGATAGGCGACGCCTGCCCATGGCCCTGCGGACGGCAGAGCGCCGCCAGCAGTTTGCGATCCTGCGGTTCTAATTCTGCCCTGGGCACGAACTCCACGTAGACGCTGCGCATGGTAGCGAAGAACTCAGCAGGATCGGCGATTTCTTCAGCTTCGAGCTTACGAAAGGTGCGAAGCCCTTCCACTCCGATATAGGCGTGCATGGAGTACACTTCGCCGAGCGCTCCCATCACCGAGCAGTAGCAGACTTCGTCGCTCGCGCTGTCCCGGACCACGATCAACTGGCTCTCGTCGAGCTTCTGCCAGGGAAGCAGGCCAAACAATTCGGAGGCCGATCTATAGAGCTGCTGCATGGCAGCGAAAGACGGCGGGGTTTCGCCCGCGAGCTCATCAACAAAGCACAGGCCGGGAGAAACTTGAGGAGAAGCGGCGTGTTTCTTCGACATGGTGGTTCGGCTACGCTCCTTTGCACCGCAGTTGGGCGCCTCTGAGAATTCGTCGATGGTACCAGCGCCGAAGAGAAAAAAGTTCCCACACGTTGGCCAGGGCGATTTCCTGCACTCTGCTCCAACAGCACCACTGTACTTAAGCGGCGAATCATTCGTACCCTGAAAGGCTTCTGTTGCGCAAATGGCGGCGACACGAAGCATAGAGGTATTCCCTTGTCACCGCAAAGATGGACACGCACGAAACCGACAGCGCGGCAAGTATTCAGTTGTTCGGCTGAGAGATCAAGGGCGCTGTCTTGACGACCTCTGCGGGCCGTCGTGCTTTGGATTGAGCCGCCTCAAAGGTGAGGTTCACATGCCCAAGGGCTGGGTGGATATACTATGGTATATACCAAACAAGAATACCTTGCGTCAGGAGAATAAGAATGAAACGTACCGCAAGACTTTTTCGTAATGGTCGCAGCCAGGCCGTACGCCTGCCTTCGGAATTTCGTTTCGAAGGCAAGGATGTTTTCATTCGCCAAGATCCCAAGACCGGAGACGTAATCCTTTCGCGGCGGCCGGACTCGTGGGAGAGTTTCTTTGCTCTGACCCAGCGAGGCGGCGTACCCGACGATTTCATGACGGAACGCCGTGATTCGGTGCCACAGAAACGCGAGCTGTTCTGATGGCAAATCAATATCTGTTGGACACGAATACCGCCAGCTACGTCATCAAGGGGAATGTTCCTTCCGTTCGCCACAGGTTAGTGCAGGTTCCCATGGCCCAAGTTTTCATCTCTAGCGTGACCGAAGGCGAATTGCGATATGGAGTGGCACGGCGACCGGGAGCCACGAAGTTGCAGCAGATTGTGGAAGAGTTCTTGCTGCGAGTGACGGTCCTCCCCTGGGACTCCGAAGCTGCTAAACAGTATGGGAATTTGCGCGCCGACCTCGAAAGACTGGGGCCGATGGGTAATCTTGACATCATGATTGGATCCCATGCCTTGGCCGTGGGTGCCATTTTGGCCACCAATGATCGAGCCTTTGCCCGGATTAAAAAGTTAAAGGTTGAAGACTGGACAATCTAGCAGGAAGACGCTCGCCCGAACATTACTGAGAAGGCCGAAAGGAGAACGGAACCAAATGGCGGGAGAAATTGGACGGGAGGTGGCGTCACAACTCAACCGATGGCCTCTCTGAGTAGGTCAAACTTGGGTCACGATTCTCCTGACCTCCTGTATTCATGCGATCTCACGGGCTTTCATCTGCGGCCGAAAGCATTTTGCATTTGCAGTCCTATCGCGCTCTACAGATTCAAGTAACGATGGACACGCCCAGGTTTTGATTGCGGTGGTGCAGACGAGCGTTAGACAAGTTCACGCGTCCGCGAGAACAACAAAGTTTCGAAAACACTGGACTCAAATCCGTCCATGGCCGGGCATTGCAATCGATATTGATGGATCCGTGGATTACCCAAATGAGGAGCCTGACGACGCACTAGACGAATAAAATTCCCTTGCTTCGATGCGTCGGGATCAGGTGGTTTCATCCTGAAGCCAAATTTGGACGTGCACCCGGACTAGGCGCTTCGATGCGGCCCGGGCTTGACGAGTGGATATTTTATCCATAACATGCCCCGTTCGGTGATTTGCGCGGCCAGTTCGTCCTTTTTCAGGAGGATGCGAGTGTCTAAATGGTGGCTAGGAGCGCTACTGATTGCAGCCAGTCTTTTGGTTTCCTCGTCAGCCCAAGACCGTCGACGTCGTCCCCAGGAAGAAGACACTTTCCGGTTTCGCTTTGTAGGCCCGACCGTAGGAAATCGGATATCTGCTGTCGCCGGGATCGCCGGGGATCCGACCACCTATTACGCCGGAGCGGCATCGGGAGGGGTTTGGAAATCTACTGACGGCGGCAACGAATGGGAGCCGGTCTTCGATAAGGAACCGGCTGCGGCGATCGGCGCCATCGCTCTAGATCCCTCCGATCACAATGTGGTTTGGGTCGGCACTGGCGAAGCCTGGATGATTCGCGACACCGACGTGATGGGTAACGGCGTGTACCGGTCGACCGACGGCGGCAAGACTTGGACCCGGATGGGTCTCGAGCAAACCGGAAGAATTGGGCGCATTCTGGTCCATCCCACCAATCCGGATGTGGTTTTTGTCTGCGCCTTGGGTCGCGCCACCGGCCCCCAGCAGGAACGCGGTGTGTTCCGTACCAGCGATGGGGGAGAGCATTGGGATCGCGTACTCTTTGTCGATGAGAAGACTGGGTGTTCTGGCCTAGGCATGGATCCTAACAACTCGCGGGTGTTATTTGCCGGCATGTGGCAGGTGGAACTGCACACCTGGGGGGAGCTTAGCGGAGGATCCGGCAGCGGTGTCTATGTTTCCCGCGATGGCGGCACTAACTGGACGCATCTCGAAGGTCACGGCCTGCCGAAGCCGCCGGTCGGAAAGATCGATGTTGCGGTGGCACCGACCGACTCTAGTCGCGTCTACGCGCTGATTCAAACCAAAGATCAGGGTTCGGTCTGGAGGTCAGATGACGGCGGTGAAAACTGGCGCGTGGTGAATCACGAGCGGGCTCTGATCGGGCGCGCGGGCTATTACATTCGCATCGCCGTTTCCCCGGGGAATGAGAATGAGGTGCTGGTCGCCAACAGCGGCTTTCATCGTTCGCTTGACGGCGGCGAAACCTTCCGGGAGACAAATTGGGGCGGGGACACCCACGACATCTGGATCGATCGAAAGGACCCGGATCGCTTCGTCATCACCGACGATGGCGGAATGCATATCACCACCGTCCATGGCCGCGGATTTCACGATGTCCGCCTTCCCATCGGGCAGATGTATCACGTCGCCGTCGATGATCAGGTGCCATACGACGTCTATAGCAACATGCAGGACGACGGAAACATGCGCGGCCCGAGTCTTTCTTTGGGTCGGTTTCGAGATGATGGGGAGCAGGCAGGATGGGATTACCACATGGGCGGCTGCGAATCCGGATTCACCATCCCGGTGCCCGGCAATCCGGATGTGGTCTGGGCCACCTGCTACGCCGATGAAGTGACCCGATGGGATGCGAAGACAAAGCGCGCCCGTTCGGTAAGTCCGTGGATGCACACGCTCGACTCGCCGCCCAACCAAGCCAAGTATCGCTGCCACTGGACTCCGCCGTTGGCCATTGATCCCTTCGATCGCAACACGGTTTATTACGGCTGCCAGGTCATTTTTAAAACCACCGATCAAGGGCAGCACTGGAATGTCATCAGCCCCGATCTGTCGACGCAAGATGCGAGCCACAACGTTTCGTCGGGAGGCCTGGTGGGTGACAACCTAGGGCAGTTTTACGCCGAAGTCGTTTTCGCCATTGCGCCATCGCCGGTCGAGAAAGGTTTGATTTGGGCGGGCACGAATGATGGCCTGGTGTGGAACACAACCGATGGCGGGGCACACTGGACCAATCTGACCAAGAACATTTCCGGCTTGCCCGCGTGGGGAACAATCACCAGCATCGAACCGTCCCACTCGGAAGCGGGAACCGCCTACATCAGCGTCGACTGCCACCTCGTTGACAACCGCGATCCCTTCATCTTCAAGACCACTGACTTCGGCCGCTCGTGGAAGCGAATTAATAACGATTTGCCGAAGCACGAGCTTAGCTATGTGCGCAGGGTCGCCGAGGATCCCAACCAACCCGGCCTGTTGTTTGCGGGTACCGGTAACGGACTCTATTATTCGCTCGACGATGGCGGCCATTGGACGGCGCTCAATACCGGTCTGCCCCACACCGTGGTCTCATGGATTGTGGTCCAGAAGGAATTCCACGACCTGGTGGTCTCGACCTATGGCCGCGGAATTTACATCCTCGACGACATCACTCCTCTCGAGCAGATGGCTAAAGCCGCGTCGGATGCCCAGGTTCGCTTGTTTGAGCCGCGAGCAACGTACAGATTTACTCGCGGCGGCCAGGCCTTTCTGAGTTATTCCCTCAAAGCGGCTCCGAAGAAGGAGGTCAGCATAGAGATTCTCGATGGGAATGGCAAGGTGGTTCGTAAATTGAAGAATTTGCCGGCTCGCGCCGGGCTCAATCGCGCGGAGTGGGATCTGCGTTACGAAGCCCCGCGTCTTGTGGCCTTGCGCACCGTGCCCACGGACAATCCCCACGTCTGGGAAGAGCGGCGATTTCGCGGCGCCGAATCGCGTCCCGTGACCCATTGGGGCATCGAGCCGGCGGAGCGCGGGCCTCTGGTCGCGCCCGGCGAATACCAGGTCCGCCTAAACGTGGATGGAGAAAGCCTCACCGCAGCGCTGAAGATTATCAAGGATCCGCGCGCGCCTGGTAACGATGCCGATATCGCAGCCTCAACCAAGCTCGAATTGCGTATTCGCGACGATATCAGCACGACTTCGGATATGGTGAACCAGGTGGAATGGTTGAGAAAACAGCTGGGCGTGATCGAGCAAATGTTGCAAGCGAAAAACCAAGAAGCAAAAGACGGGGCGGAGGAAACTCAGACCACCTCGGCGCAGAAAGAACCAAGCCAGGGCGAAGATGATCTATTGAAATCCGTGAAAGCCATGGACAACAAGCTCGAGAGCATCGAATATCGACTGATAACCCCGGCCGATTCGTTGAGTGACGATAAATACTACTCGGACGCTTACAAAGTCTACTTAAACCTGATTTGGCTGAATGGCGAAGTGGGCACAGGCGCCGGAGATGTGGCCGGCGGCGCGGATTTTCGCCCGACCGATGCCGACCTCGAGATCTTCGACTTGATGGATCGGCAACTGAAGGCGGTCAAAGCGGATTATTCTGCCGTTCTCGAAAAAGACTTGCCGGCGTTCAATCGCTCGCTTGCGGATCGTGGTATCACCCCGGTTGTGGGCGCGGCCGAATCCGGGTCGAAATCCGATTGAAGATTGACGAATTGCGCGGTCCTAGTCGGCTCCGCCTTTCGCTTGGTGACCCGATAGAAAGTAACTTTCGACGGCGCGAATGAGCGAGTCGCGGTCCAGCCTGGGCTTTCGGTCCTCATAGCGGGCGGCCCAGATAATCTGGTTCACGAGATCGCGCGGATAGCAGGGGCGCAGCGGCTCTTTGAGCCGATTCTGAAGCACATCCATCAACTCAACGATCAGGTCTCGATCGTAGAGGAGTCCGGTTTCATCACAAACGCGGCGGAAAATCTCGCTGAACTGCCGCTCAGAAGCCATTTCCACTTTGATTTTCGTCTGAATTCGTCGCAGGAAAGCGGCGTCCACCAGTTCACTGGGATCCATATTCGTCGCGAATACCACGATCACTTCAAACGGGACCTCGATCTTCTTGCCTCCTGCCAGGCTCAGAAAATCAATCCGCCGGTCTAGGGGCACCACCCAGCGGTTCAGCAGCTCCTCAGGACGAATACGCTGGCGGCCAAAGTCGTCGATGATCAGCACGCCATTGTTCGCCTTCATCTGTCCCGGAGCCGCATAGAACTTTGTCCCTGTATTGAACTGCAGGTCGAGCATATCCATGGTGAGCTCGCCGCCCACCACGACCATAGGACGTTGGCAGAAAACCCAACGTGGATCCGCAGCGGTCGTGCCGGGGTTCCCAGCCGGCTTATGAATGAGCGGGTCGTACACGGTTATGATCTGACCATCCACTTCCACCGCGTAGGGAATCCACACTCCGCCGTCGACTAAAGCTCGCGGCAAGGCCTCCGCAATGCTGGTCTTGCCCGCGCCGGTGGGCCCGTGCAGAAAAATAGTGGCACCGGAATTCAGCGCCGTGCCTAGCTGCGCTAAGGTTTGGTCATCCAAAACCAGATGGGCGAACGCTCGCCGCATCTCGGGCGGGTGCACTTCCACGTGGCGTACGGTTTGGGCATGGACCTGTTGCACGTAAGATTCGAATGGCACTGGCGCGGGCCCGGCATAATGATTCAGCGACATCAACTCGGTCGAGCGCGCTCGTCCTGCCGAAGTGATGGCCACGCGGCGAATATTGCCGACCATCCCGATCACTTCACAGAGTTGTTCCGTCCGCAAGCGCCGAAACAGCTCCTCAACGATGCGTGGCTTCAGCTTTGCAATTTCTCCCCACTCGTACAAGGTAAGCGGGCCCGAAAGATAGAGGATCTTCAGGAGCAGTTGTTCCAGGAGGCCCCTTCGCCCACCCAAATCCTCGATGGTCTCGGGCGCGACCGGTGGTCCGGGCAGAAATTCAGGTTTGACAGTGGCAGGTGGCATTAGAGTGTGGAGCAAGAGCTCGAGGCTGGGTTTCGAATTTTCCTTATTGTTCCCCGCGCAGGAGATCTTTTTTCGCGCAACAACAAACGAGGTCATCTTACTTTGGCGGGCGGCTTTGGGGCAACAGCTTCGATTTTTCCGCGTGGCAAACAGGAATTCCAAGCGCCCCCAAAAATGGGCGTCTGACCCGGCTAGGAACAAGCCGAACGGCCTGCGCCGTGCCAAGATTTTTAGTAGCATTCGGTTCGATCGTGCGGCAGTATGCAATCGAGGAGAGAGACATGAACAAACGGCCGCTGGCGGTTACCTTCATTGCCTGCCTGTTGATCGCTGCCGGCATTTTTGGCGCTGCGGTTCACGTCCGGGAGGCGGTTTCCGGGAAGGTCTTTCGTTTTGAAGACCTGTGGGTCCCCCTGCTTGGCTTTCTCCCGGCGGTCTGCGGCATCTTCATCCTGCTGGGCCATAACTGGGCACGCTGGCTTGCCATAGCCTGGTTGGCGGTCCACGTGGCCATAAGCTTCTTCGATTCAATCGAGAAAGCTGCCGTTCATGTGCTGTTACTGGCTCTGATTGCGTATGCTCTGTTCAACCGTGACGCGAGGACCTACTTCCGGCGGCCGGATCAGGTAGGCACGTAGGTGCAGGTTCAAGCCACGCTTCGAATACGGCGGCTTAGAATCAGAGGTCATGAATCCCCTTGCGACCAAAGCCCTGCTGGTTATGTCGTTGTCTCTGTTAGTCGCCGAGCGCGCCCTGGCCGGCGACAAACCCAAACTCACCCTGGATGAATTTTTCAACTCGGTTGCCTACGACTCGGTTGAGCTTTCGCCCGACGGCAACTCGGTCGTGATTGGCACGGAGCGCGCCGACTGGGACCGGCATGTCTTTCGCAAAGATTTGTGGCTTTACCGCAGGACCTCCCGTGATGGCTCCCTCATCCCGTTGACGCAGTCCGGACACGATAAATCTCCGAAGTGGTCGCCCGACGGCCGCTGGATAGCCTTTCTCTCGGATCGAAAAACCGAAAACGATTCCTCGACGAGCCGCGATCACAGCTCGGGCCAGGAAAACTCGGATTCGAAAGATGAAGGCGTCGATCAGATTTATCTGATCTCTCCAGAGGGAGGGGAAGCCCTTACGGTTACCAGCGGCGAAGAGGAAGTCCACGCATTTGCCTGGTCGAGCGATTCGAAGACGCTTTATTTTGCCACCCGAAATCCATGGACCAAGGCGCAGAAAGACGACTACCGCAAACGGTGGAAAGATATCGTTCAATACCGGACCGCGGAGCGCGGTGACACCATTTTCGTTTTGGACGTCGCGAGCGTGCTTGCCAATCCGGCATCCGCCGCCGTCAGCCAACGAAAAGACGACGATCAGGAATCGGATTTAACCCCGGGAGCTCGCCGAATCGCGACGTCGCCATGGCGGGTAGACGAACTTCTCACCTCTCCCGACGGCAATAGACTCGCCTTCATGACGAATGCCATCAATCAACGCCAGGAAAAATTTGACGATTATGAAATTTATGTCGTCGAGTTGAGTGCTGAGGAAACCAAATCGGCACCATCCGAAAACCAGAGCGCCCAATCCATCCCGCCGCGCAGGATCACGCGTAACCAAGGGGTTGAACACCAACTGCGCTGGGCGAGCGACAGCCGCCATATCTTTTTCACCATCGATGTCGGCGATGTCTCCGGGCCTTATCGCGACCTGCAGCCGCACCTGTACTGGGTCGATACGGAAACCGGTGTCGTCGAGCAGTGGGGCAAGGAATTCAACGGCTCCGTCGAACACTATGCCGTTGCTCGAGGCGAAGAGTTGACTGCCTCGCGTCTGGGCACGGAAGTCGAACTGTACTCGTCCACAAAACCTGCTGAGCCCTTTCGCGAAGTGGGAGGCTGGCCAGGCACTTATGAACTCGTTTCCGGCTCGCCGCTTTCTCCCCGTATCGCCTTCGTGCATTCGTCACTGACGAAGCCTGCAGAGGTTTACCTGGCCGAGAGCGCTGTGGAACTGGATCACGCTAAGCCGATTACTTCGTTCAATCAACTGTTCACCCAGCGCGACCTGCCGCGGGGCAAGCCGTATCGCTGGAAAGCAGAGGATGGGACAACAGTGGAAGGAATGTTGATCTATCCACCGGGAAAATTCGAAGCCAAGCGCCTCCCCATGTTCACTTTTATCCATGGCGGTCCGGCCGACGCGGACGGAAATCGCTTCGAGGCTGATTGGTATCAATGGGCCATCCTGGCGGCGACGAACGGATGGCTTGTCTTCGAGCCCAATTATCGCGGCTCCTCCGGATACGGCGATAAGTTCTTAAGCCAGA
>Ga0126373_10004450_pt1 | contig 10709 bp, 8 predicted proteins | sample PanSoiMetPlot_11_FD_92545 | JGI IMG/M metagenome (GOLD analysis project Ga0126373, IMG submission 92545) | Tropical forest soil microbial communities from Panama - MetaG Plot_11 | ecosystem: Environmental > Terrestrial > Soil > Tropical forest > Bulk soil | place: Panama | collected 2016-02-17
CTGGGGCAGGTGGTGGGCGTGGCTATGAAGTTGACCGAGTGGCACGCCCTCGATTCTTCTCCATTGTCGAAAGCGCCACCAGCACTGAATTAAGGTGGGTCGAAGAGGGGGTATTCTGCTTACCCTCAGGAAGCAAGTCATCGAAGCAGCCCCGCATCTGCTCAAGGAAGGACTTGCGATCCAGGCCATGGTTTCGGCTGGATAGGTCCAGGTCTTCGATCAACGCTTCGAGCGGCGTTCTTAGAACCCCAGCCACAACCTCGGAGTGGGCGGCCTTGATGGCTCGTTCCGAGGCATCCTTGCCATGAATGAGTTGCATACCCCAGTGCTGATAGGCGTTATGGCCACGGCGGAGGGAGGCCAGGTAGGCCAACTTGCCAAGCAGGCCGGAAACGGCGGAGAGGGTAGTTTCCTTGATGTCCTGCAGGGCCGATTTAAGACTCATTAGGGCAACGTCCTTCTGGGCAACATCCTTGTTACGAATTCCGAACAAAGCCGCGACTTTGGTAACGTTGTTGGGCCGCTTCGCGGACGTGAAACTATCAAGGTTGACCTCTCGACAAGGAGAAGACAACCGTGAAACGTACGCTACTCATCGTGGCTACCGCAGTAGTGTTTCTTAGCACTTTGGTAACGCCTACCATAGTTCGTGCCGATGGTGGAGGCGGACTCGGTTCCAACTGCGGCGGCAGCGGCATCTGCAAGCCGTAGATACATTTTGCACCGAGAAGTGTCGGTTGTAACAGAGCTGCGGTTCTGTTTACGAAAACAGAACAAAATTGGGCCCGGGTTGCCGCAGGTGGCGACTCGCGTTATAGTGCGTTCCGACAGTCATGCTGCAGGCGCACTCAATTCTCTGGCACTATCTCTGGATTGCGCCTAACGTACTGCTGTTCGTTCTTGGCTGGCTCATCTGGAGGCGTGGCGTTTCCGGGCAGGTTCGTTCGTTCCTCGCATTTGCCCTTCTGAGCGCACCGGCGAATCTGTGTGTCTATCTTGCGGATATCTTGCCCTGGGTTTCGGGGGCAGCTTTCTGGCGGATCGCTTGGGTTTGTATGCTGCTCGAGAGCCTTCTGAAGTTCCTCATCATTGGTGAAGTTTTCTCCCGCATCCTTGGTCCTTACCCCTCGATCAGCCGGCTTGGCAGATCCCTGATCAGCGGGTTCGGGGCCCTGCTCGTGTTTGTGGCGGCACTGGTCGCGGCCTTTTCCAAAGGGGACAGCACGACTCACATCGTCTCAGGCCTGCACCTGTTCGAACAGACCGTTTTCATCGTCGAACTAGGCTTGATCTTATTTCTGTTCCTGTTTGCGGGCTACTTTAGATTGGCGCTCGACAGGTTTTCCTTCGGCATCTCCCTCGGACTCGGCATTTCCGCCTGTGGCTATCTGGCAACCTGGGCAGTTATGACCAATGGAGATCCGTCTTCTTATGCTCGAACGATGCTGGACTTCTTGAACATGGCCACCTACCACGCCACGGTTCTTCTCTGGGGCTATTACCTGCTCGTTCCGGGCAAGGTAATTGCCAGATCTGCGCTGCCGTTGCCCGAAAACAACCTGGCCCTTTGGAATCGCGAACTGGAGCGCCTCTTACAATGACCGTCGCAATTATTCTCGTCGTCGCTGCCGTATTGGCGCTGACCTTTATTCTGGGCGTAACCGTTTCGAGGAACCGGAGTCTCACCCGAACTGGCCAGATAGCACGCATCGAGCCCATTGACATCGAGGCCTTCCGAAACCTGACGGATCCGGCGGAAGCGGCATATTTGCAAGGGCGTTTACGGCCTTCAGAATTCAGAACTGTGCAGCGGAAGCGCTTGCGGGCGATGGCAGCTTATGTTCAGGTCGCGAGCCGCAATGCCGCCGTGCTGGCGCGTCTCGGGCAGAGCGCGTTGCAAGTAGAGGATGCACAAACCGCGGATGCCGCACGCCAACTGGTGGACAACGCTTTACGGTTGCGGCGGAACTCGACGCTCGCTCTGGTGAACATCTATGCCATGCTTTTTTGGCCGACTGCCGGCCCTGCGGCAACGCGCGTTCTGAGCGGTTACGAGCGGCTGAGCGGGGCCGCGATGTTGCTCGGACGATTGCAGAATCCAGCCATACCGGTGCGAATCTCGTCGCGCTAGGAAGAAGATCGTTTACTCCCGAACAACCTCCCAGCGATTCCTTGCTTGTTTTCGGGGATGATTCTGATATAAAACCACGGGGATTCAAAGCGGTAAAAACCGTCCAATGATGGCGTTGGTCATTAGGGGAACCGGTCCCACCTCATGCTCGCGTCCGCGAGTCCCAGGGAGAAATTTATGTTCCGCTCAATCAAATGGTTGATGGCGTGGTGTGTGGTCATCGAACTTTCGTTGTTTGCCTACGCGCAAGGCGGCGCGGCGACTGGCGACTTGCACGTCAGCGTGAAAGATCAGAAGGGCAGCGGCGTGACCGGTGCGGCGGTGACCGTCGAGGACGCGGCGAAAGGCGTAGTGCGCACCGCTACTGGCGACGGACAAGGCGGATACAGCGCACACTTATTGCCTCCCGGGACCTATACCGTGACCGTGGAAGCGGCCGGATTCACCCGGACGCAGAGCACAGGTGTATCGATTACGGTTGGCGGTACCATCGAACTGCCGCTCACGTTATCGGTTGAGGGCAGCAGAACGATTGTCGAAGTGAGTTCGCAGCCAGATCTGGTCGAGACATCGCGCAGTTCCACAACCGATACCATTGGCCAGCGGCGCATCGACAATCTTCCCATCAACGGACGCAATTACATCAATTTCACCCTGACCGACTCCCAGGTGGTGCGCGACAACGCTCCCAATACCGGAGCTGCTCCGACTTCGGGGTTAAATATGAGCGGGCAACGCGGGCGCTCGAACCTGGTCAACGTGGATGGCGCCGACGCCACCGACAACGGCGTAAACGGCGTACGTTCGACCGTGTCTCAGGAGGCGGTGCAGGAATTCCAGATCATCACCAATAACTTCGCTGCCGAATACGGGCGCGCAGCCGGCGGAGTCGTCAACATTATTACGCGCTCGGGATCGAATCAATTTCATGGAGATTTATTCGGATATCTGCGCAACCGAAACTTTCAGGCGGTGAATCCGTTCAGCACAGTGGCCAATCCGGCATACACGCGCGTGCAGGCCGGGGCAGCGTTTGGTGGGCCGATCCGGAAAGACAAGAGTTACTACTTCTTCTCCTACGAAATCACGCGGCGCCACGAAACTGGATTCTCCAGCATCGGCCAGGGGAATTTCGGGCTGATTCCAATCGATGCGTCCCCCTTTTTCGCCGCACCTCCGGGAAGCGTGAACCTCGAACTTACCCCGGACCAGGCTGCATTCCTGGCGAACCCTGCGGTCCAGGCGACGGTGGCGGCGAGCCCGGCATACGCCTTTGAGGTGGGAAAGTATCTGGGACTGGCGGGCGCCTCGTCGGGAATGGCTGTGAATGGCGCCTGGCCCCTCGGTTTGACCGGAGGGGTTGCCGGAATCAGCGGATTTCCGACTTCCTGTTCCAGTCCGCCCTGCTTCGTCCCAGCTTCGTTTCAGACACTCGCCTCGCAGATGGGAAACTTCCCGGTATTTGAGGGAACCAGCCTGTATTCCTTGCGCCTGGACAACAACCTAGGCGCGAACCACCGTTTGACCTTGCGCGCGAACGCCAGCCCCAGCACGGTGACCGGCATTGAAGTGAGCGGGCAGGACCAGCCATTTGGACAAAACGCATACTCGCGGACATCGGAGCAGACTTATCGCGACGTGGCCGGGTTGGCGCAGGACACCTGGACGATGGGCGCCAGCAAGGTCAATGAATTCCGCTTCCAATTCGCCCGCCGCGGACTCTCGTATTTCTACAACACGAAGATTCCGGGAGGATCCGATCCGGCGGTCAACATTCCCGGATTTGCCTACTTTGGGCGCGAGCCGTACTCCTACATTCAGCGCACGGAACAGCGGTATCAATTCACGGACAACTTCTCCTGGACGATCGGGCGGCATAACACCAAATTCGGCGCCGACTTCAACTATCTGCCGCTGAACGCGACTTTTACCGTGAACTACGGGGGAGTCTATGACTTTGGTGCCTTCAGCGCGGCCACGTTAGGCTTCTTGAACCCGATTCCCGGGGTGCTTCCGAATTTCCCCCAGCTATCGGCTGTACAGTCCTACGGTGCGGGACTGCCCGGAGATTTCATTCAGGGCATCGGCAGCCCCAGCGATTCCTTCCACAACATTCCGATTGGCGCCTTCTGGCAGGACTCTTGGCGCGTCAGTCCGAAGGTCACTTTGAATTACGGTGTGCGCTACGACGTGGAGATTCCGCCGAAATTCAAACCCCCACAGGGACTGGCGCTTCCCGCGTACCGAATCCTTGGATTGCAGAAGGGCATCCAGACCGATACGAACAATATTCAGCCGCGCATCGGTGTGGCCGTGGATCCTGCCGGGAATGGCAAGACGGTCATCCGAGCTTCGTACGGAATGTTCTACGACCATCCACTATTGGGCTTGTACTTCCTCGGAGATGCGTCAGACGGATCATCCAGCGGACAACTTGCATTTGCCGGTACCTCAGGCTGCAGCGGGCCTGGTAATCCAGGAAACCTGAATGCAATTACGATTTTCCAAGGATTACCGATCAATGTCGCCAATCCGGCGAACCCGTGCGCTGCGACGCTGAATGGCGCAACCGCCACCGCACTTGGGTATTTGCCTAACCAGCAGCAATTCCAGGCGTTGAATTTTCCGCAATCGGTATTTCTGAATCAGAATTACCTGAATCCGGCGACATTTCAGCCACTGGGTTTTCAGCCCTTCGGTTATCCGCAATCCAGCAATTTCGTTTACGCGTATGCGCAACAGGCAAACCTCAGTGTGGAACGCGATCTGGGCCACGGGTACGCGCTTGATTTGGCTTACAACTTCAACGGGGGACGGCATCTGAACCGTCCGATTAACGCGAACACCATTCGGGGCGACCTGATGGTGGCCAACTTCGAAGCAGCGCTGTACGATGCAGCCGTAATCAATAATCCCGCGGTCTTTCCGGCGCCAGCCAGTCCTTTCACGGTCAGCGGATGCAATCCAGGAGGCGGACCGCTGAAGCTGGCGCCCTTTGTGGACGCGTCCCTGATGAACTTCTTCCGCGCCGGAGGGCTGAATCCCTCCATCATTGGCGCCTACGCGTCGCTGGGAGATCCGCTTGGCTGCATCCCGAAAGCGGCAACTTTGGCCCAGTCTCTCGGTTTCAATGCCTGTAATCCTCTGACCTTCGCCGGTTGCGTGCCCTTTGGCGATATGGACGCCAACTATTCAAACGGAAGCTCCATCTATCATGGGTTCAGCGCGAACCTGCGAAAGCGTTTCTCGGGGCATCTCGAATTCCTTGCTTCGTACACGTGGTCGCACGCAATCGATGATTCCACCGATCTGCAATCCACGCTCACACCCCAGGACAGTTTTTATCCGGCGGTTGACCGATCCACGTCACTGTTTGACCAGCGGCATCGCTTTGTGTTCAGCGGCGTGTATCAGACGGGCAAAGTCGGCAGTGGGTTTGCTCGTGCCTTGTTGAGCGATTGGACGTGGGCTCCACTGGTTGACCTCGCGTCGGGCAGACCGTTCAACATTCTCACCGGGAATGGCGACAATCTGCAGCTGTCGTCCTTGACGGGGCGACCCAATGTCACGGCCGATCCGGCTTGCGGAACGGTTTACCACTCTAAGTATTCCCCCACGGGCACTTTCCAGGAGCCGTGCATTAATGGATTTGTGGCAGCCGGGAAGGTGCCGAACCTTTTGCAACTTGACGGCAATCTGGGACGTAATGCTGGCGTGCAGCCGTGGACTGCATTAGGAGATATGCGAATCGCGAGGCGGGTCTACTTCACCGAACGTTTCAGCACGGACTTCATTGTCGATATGTTCAACGTCGCGAACAAGATGAATGTCTCCGCGGTCAGTCCGCTGTATACAAATGCGGGGCAGGCGACAGCGGCATATGACCCGCGGCAGTTCCAGTTCGCAATGAAAGTGAACTGGTAGGAAAAACCAACCGGACCTGGGACGACACGAGTTGCCACGCCATGGAGCCCCTGGCGTCGCGTTTTGGTCTGAGATCGCAACTCCGAGGGGCTGAGCCTCCCAAGTCCTGGGTTCGGATCAGGCGCGGCATTTGGCCAATATCAGCGTGATGTCGTCGTGCTGGTCTTGGTCGAGGCGGCGAATTTCGCCCGTAATGACTTCGACGGCTGCTTGGCAGCTCTCGTTTCGATGCGCGCGCAGGTGATCAATCAAGGTTTGCTCACCGAACTCTTCTCCCGAACTGGTTTGAGCTTCGGTAATGCCATCGGTGTAGAGGGCGAGCAGATCGCCGGGATTAAGGTCGCATTCTGCGATCGGGTAATCGCAATCACGGAAAATTCCTAGCAGCGTGCCCGTAGAGTCCAGCCGCCGGCAAGATTCGTCTGCACCCAGGATGAGGCCGGACAGGTGTCCGCAGTTCGCATAGCGAAGGCGCCGAGTGTGGTCCTGGTATTCCGCAAAGAACAGCGAAGCGAAAGCATTGTCCGCGGTATTTTCGTAGAACAGGCGATTCACCGAGCGCAGGAACAGTTCGGGATGAGTCAATGCCAGTGCACATTGGCTTCTTAAATTCGCTTGCAGGTTCGCCATGAGGAGTGCGGCGGCGATCCCCTTACCCGAAACGTCGCCGATCACAAGCCCCAGTCGCTGCTGGCCTAGATCGAGGAAATCGAAGTAATCGCCTCCGACCTGACGCGCCTGGAGACAGATTCCGGCATATTCGAGAGTCTTGGATTCGGGATGAATCTGCGGGAACAGCCGGGCCTGGACTTGCTTAGCAATTTCGATTTCCTGCGCGGCGCGGCGCTCGGCTTCGTATCTCCGAGCCAGGACGCGACGTTGAGATTCCACGCTGCGGGTGAGTTCGTCGAAACCTGCAAGGCCGAACCAGTTTCCGTCAGCATCTTGAAAGCGCGTGTGGATGCCTCCCCATGCCGGCTCTTGGGGAGGGAATTCGAAGTGAACCCCGCGGGCATTCCACTCTTCATACTTACGATTGACATCTTCGGTGACAAACCAGACGCGGGCTTCCGGACCGATGAGGCGGGCGACATCGTCCCCAGGTTGGAGAAGAGCCAGCCCCAGATTGGCGTTGCCGTCGGCTGGGGAGACTTCGATCCAGCGCGGACCGTTTTCGAACTTGTGGTCTACGATCACACGGAAGCCCAGCTTGTCTACGTAGAAACGCATGGCGCGTTCCTGATCGCGAACGTAGATGATGGCAAAATGCAGGCAGAGATACGGATCTTTTTCGTCCAGACGAAGCGGGGAACGGTCAATACCGAACGGTAACTCGTAGGTGTCCATCGGCCCAGATTATAACGGGGGAGGGGAAAAGGGGCAGGGGCGAAGGTTAGGGGAAGAGGCAGCTGCAAGCGGCCGCACTTTGCGAAGACGCCCTATTGAAGGCAAGGTTCCTGAATTCTTGCTGAGTGGTTCTGATTGCTCGCTCGTAAGCCCTGAGTTTAGGCTTCGAACTCGGAGGCTTCGGGGAAGCGGAGTTTGCATTTGGCCAGCGCAGCCGTAAGGAGTTCCTCCACCTTGGACTCTTCGCAGTTGCGAGCCATGGCCAGTTCGCTAACGAGCAGATAACGGGCTCGCTCCAGCATTTTCTTCTCGCGAAACGAGAGTGGCTTGGCTTGGTGCAGGGCAATCAGGCTTTTGAGGACGCCGGCGACCTCAAAAAGCGAGCCGGTGCGCATGCGGTCGGAGTTCTCTTTGAACCGGTCCTTCCAATCGCCGTTGCCGTTGCTCTCGCCCCCGGACAGAAGGTCGAGCACCTTCTGGACCTCTCCGTTGCGGACGACACGGCGCAGCCCAACACTGGTCGCATTCTGGCAGGGCACCATCACTTTCAAGCTGCTTGCTTTGATGTTCAGCAGGTAGAACTTTTCAAGCGTCGTACCGATCATCCGGCTGCTGATTTGTTCGATCACTCCAACCCCATGATTGGGGTAGACCACTTTGTCGCCGATGTGGAAATTCAGATCGGAACTGCCCATATTTTTGACACCCAGAGGGGTGGAGGGTTAGTGGGGAAGTGCGCTGAAATACTATCTATATGTTACTCCTCTGGGGAGCGTAAGGCAAGGTATGTAGACGGTTGCAGCAGCGTGAGTTAAGAGCGATTTGCGGGGCTTCTAGGCCGGAATTCAGGTCGCCGGCTTTAGACCTCAAACCTCAAGCCGATCTTTTCCGGGAACTTCCCTAGCCTGATGCTCCATCCAGCTTTGAAGGATCAGGATGGCGGCCATGCGGTCGACGGCCTGGCCACGCTTCTCGATTGAAAGATCGGTTTCCCGCAGGAGGCGGTTCGCCTCGGCTGATGTAAGGCGTTCGTCCCAGAGATGGACCGGGATTTTGAACTTTTTGCGGAGATCCTCGGCAAAACCATGGATTTTCTCCGCCTGGGCGCCTTCGACACCGCTCATGCGGAGTGGGAGGCCAACGACAATCTCCTGCACCTGGTGCTCGCGAATGAGGCGATGAAGGTAAGCGAGATCATACTTCTTATTCTTGCGATGAAGTGTTTCCAGGCCTTGAGCGGTGATGCCGAGCGGATCGGAAATGGCAATGCCGATGCGCCGAGAGCCCACGTCGAGGCCGAGGATCCGGGACTGGTGGTCAAAAGCCACAAGCGGATTATAGAGGGCTACGCGTCCCGATTTCCGGATCAGGATGCCAGTGAGCGGTTGGCCTGGGATCCCGCTCGGGGGGTTGGGGTGGAGTCGGGCAACAAAACATTGCCGAGGTTGGGTGGCATGCCCGGGGGAGGAAGAGCGTGCGGGCGTGAACTGTAGCCCGCGTTCGGCGAAAGCCAACCGCCAGATGTAAGTTTCGGTCCTGATTCGAGGGTGGTGGCGGGTTTCGTGCCGTACCGTTATCATGCTTGCTTAATCCCGGGAAGCAAAAGCCCTCCCAGGTAGAAAAGCCCTATGAGCGTAACTGAAGCCCCTGTTTCCCCTCGACTGGCGTCGGCTGGATCGGAAGCTTCGCGGAATGCAGTAGAACTCGACCGCGTCCGCAAAAGCTACGACGAATTTGTCGCGGTGGCGGACCTGTCGCTAGAAATCCGCGCCGGCGGGATTTATGGGCTTCTGGGGCCGAATGGCGCCGGAAAAACCAGCACCATCCGCATGATCATGGGCATCATCATGCCGGACTCGGGGCAAATCTCGGTTTTTGGGGAGCGGCTCTGCCGAGCGCACATGAGCCAATTCGGCTACCTCCCCGAGGAGCGCGGGCTCTATCGAAAGATGAAAGTGGTTGAACATTTGGTTTTTCTCGCCCAGTTGAAAGGTCTGAGCGCGCGCGAAGCGACGAAGCGGGCGCTCGAATGGTGTGAGCGTTTCGAATTGACCGCCTGGACCGAAAAGAAGGTGGAAGAGCTTTCGAAAGGCATGCAGCAAAAGGTGCAGTTTATCGGCGCCATCCTGCACGACCCGAAGTTGATCGTTATGGACGAACCTTTCTCTGGCCTGGATCCTGCCAATGCCATGGGACTCAAAGACGTAATGCTCGAATTGGCCAAGGGCGGCAAGGCGATTCTGCTTTCGACCCATCGCATGGATCATGCCGAAAGGCTCTGCCAGTCGATCTGCCTGATCAATCACGGGCAGGCCGTACTCGAAGGCGAGCTGAACCTGATCAAGGCGAAGTATGGCCGCAGTCATGTGCAGATCAAATACGACGGAGGTGCTGGATTTCTGCACGAGTCTCGTCTGGTGCAGTCGTTCAACGATTACGGCAACTATGTGGAAGTCCGCCTCGCTGCCGGTGCCGATCCTCAGGACTTGTTGAAGCTTGCAGCGGCCAGCGCCAGAATCAGCAAATTCGAAATTATGGAACCATCGCTGGAAGAGATTTTCATCGAAGCGGTAGGTAAGACCAGTGCGTAACACCTGGCTGATTATCAAGCGAGAGTATCTGCAGCGGGTGCGGACGCGTTCTTTCCTGGTGCTCACGGTTCTGGCTCCGGTGATCATGGCCGTGCTGATGGCTGCTCCGGCGAAGTTGGCGACCATGGGGCAGAACGCGCAGCACCTTGTCCTGGTGACATCGAATCCGCAGTTCGCAGAGGCGGTCCGACACGAACTCCTGGCCAATCCCATTGGCGGAGGAGACGAGAATGCCGACGAAAAGGCGAAGAAGCTGGAGACCCAATACAGCTTTGACCTTGACACCAAGAGCACGGAAGGCGAAAAAACTGCTCTGCGAAACCAGATAGACACACGCCAAATCGATGGCTACATATGGCTGACGGATGACGCCATCCGAAGCCGCAAAGTCGTGTGGAGCGGACGAGAGGAAGCCGATTTCCGCGAGAGATCCTGGCTCAGCAGTTCGCTCACCCGAGTTCTTCTCGAGCAAAAACTCGCCAGCAGCGGCATCGCGGTGAGCCAGACTGATCCGATCGTGCCCACTGTAAAAATCGACTCCGTCCGAATCGAGCACGGGCAGGAGGCCAAAGGCAGTGACACGGGGCGCTTTCTGGTGATCATTGTCATGGTCATGCTCATCTACATGGCGGTGCTGCTGTACGGGATTTCTGTCATGCGCTCGGTGCTAGAGGAGAAGAACTCGAGGATCATGGAAGTTCTGCTTTCTTCCGCGA
>Ga0126373_10004451_pt1 | contig 10709 bp, 10 predicted proteins | sample PanSoiMetPlot_11_FD_92545 | JGI IMG/M metagenome (GOLD analysis project Ga0126373, IMG submission 92545) | Tropical forest soil microbial communities from Panama - MetaG Plot_11 | ecosystem: Environmental > Terrestrial > Soil > Tropical forest > Bulk soil | place: Panama | collected 2016-02-17
GATCGCTGACACCGGGCGGGGCATGTCGCCGGAGGTTCGCGACAGACTCTTCACCCGTCGCGCGGTGAGCACGAAGGCGACCGGTACGGGCCTCGGCACGAAGATTGTGAAAGATGTGGTCGATGCTCATAAAGGTCAGATCACTGTGGAAAGTGAGCTTGGCCTCGGCACCACCTTTCGCATCCACCTTCCGGTAGACCCCACCCGGATTACGGCGGAAGCCTAAAGGCTTGAAGGGAACGAGAGGGGGCTTGGGATTCTGAAATGATTCGCCACTCAAGGAGGGTATCATGGGACGTGGAAGAGTGCTGGTAGTGGATGATGAGGCGGACATGCGGAAGTCCCTACGGCTAACCTTGACCAAAGCGGGCTATGAAGTGGTTGAGGCGGAAGATGGAGAGAAGGCAATTGAAGCCGTTCGATCCGGGGATAACCCCCTCATGTTGGACACCATTATCATGGACCTGGTAATGCCCAAGGTGAATGGGGTTGAGGCAACTGCGTATATCCGTTCTCAATTCCCTGGGGTCCCGATTCTTGTACTCACGGGTCATCCAAGCATCGATAACATGAAGGAATTGTACAAACAGGGGATAGTGGACTATTTACTTAAGCCGATCGTACCGGACAAGCTTGTGGCAGCGGTCGAAAAATCGGTTAAGGAGTGGAAACTTAAAAGTCTGCAGGGCTAACCTTGACCAGTTATACCGATCATACTGGACAAGCTTGTGGCAGCAGTTGAAAAAGCACTTAAGCAGTGGGAACTTTTTAAAGATCAATTCGCCATCTGAGCGTGCGCCGGTTTCAGGTCTAGAGAGGGAGCCAGGTGCGTGGTGAGAAAATTCACCGATCCTCCGGGAAGAGGAGGATCGGTGGGATGGTGTACGTACTCTGAGCCTCTCCTCGGTTGCTCTTCAGTGATGTTCGGCAACACGGAACTGATCTATTCTGCAAACTGCAGAGTCAAGCCCTGTGTTACGGGCCTAGGGTGTGTTTTGATGAGTCCTCTTGAGGAACGCACTTCCCACGAAGTTAATCAAAACCAAGCGGAGGACGAACGCAGCCAAGGTTTTTTTACGCTCTCGCCCGATCTGCTCTGTATCGCCGGAATTGACGCCTGCTTTAAGCATCTGAACTCCATGTGGCAACACACGCTGGGGTACACCAAGGAAGAACTCCACTCACAACCGTACATGGCCTTCGCTCATCCCGAGGATCAGAAATGCACCCTTGGTGAAGCACGTAAGCTGCCAGATGGCCATGCCGTCCAGGCCTTTAAAAATCGCTGCCGCTGCAAGGATGGCTCGTATCGGTGGCTTGTGTGGAACGCGATTCCGTTGATTGATCAGCAGTTGATCTATGCCACTGCCCGCGACATTACCCAACAGAAGCGGACGGACAGACGCCGGGCTGCGCGGTACGCAGTTGCTCGCGTTCTAGCGGAATCTTTGACATTGCGTGAAGCGGCACCGAAACTCTTGCAGGCCGTGTGTGAAAATGTGGATTAGCAATTGGGGGCCTTCTGGATCGTGGGTAAGCAAGCCAATCTGCTCCGCTGCGTCGATATCTTGGCTGCCCCAATGTTCAATCCGAAGGAGTTTGCCGCCGGGATGAGGGCGATGACTTTTCCATCGGGCACCGGACTGCCTGGACGTGTCTGGGAATCCCGGAAGCCTTCGTGGATTCATGATATTTTGCTGGATATGAATTTTCCAAGGCTACCGTTTGCTCCATCCAGCGGTCTACACGGGGCATTTGCCTTTCCTATCCTGCTAGCAGACAAAGTTACAGGGGTGATGGAGTTTTTCAGCCGGGAGGTGCGACCTCCCGATCAGGATCTGCTCAAGATGATGTATTCATTGGGCAGCCAGATCGGTCATTCCATCGGGCACAAGCATGTGGAAGAAGAAAAAGAGAAGCTTATCCTGGAGCTTTAGGAAGGCTTGGCCAACGTGAAAACGTTAAGTGGATTGCTACCCATTTGCGCAACCTGCAAAAACATGCGCGATGACAAAGGCCATTGGAGACGCATCGAGGACTATATCAGCGTCCCTTCGCACACGGAGTTCTCTCATGGAGTCGGTACTGATTGCGCGAGGAAACTGCGCCCTGATCGGGATAAGTCCTGATCAGAGAACGAGCTCAATGTGACCCTAACCACCCACAAACCTTGCTAAGTGTCGAGAGTTAGTGCAGGCGACCTACGAGATGATCAAGGATCAGATGATCACAAAGTATAGGAGCTGACGCTTCCTGCTCCATTTGAGAAGGTTTGGACAATGTGGCCGGTCCCTTCCTTCAACATGCCTTTCCGTTTCCCCACTTTGACAAGCCTCGCGGCGGCCCGTATGGTACCTTCACTGACGGTTCGCGGCAAGATTCTCGCCATCTCCGGTGCCCTGCTTCTTCTCTTCGCCGCCGTCCTCGTCGGCTCCGTGGTCATGCAGAGGCAGACCGGCGCCAAGAGGGCAACCATCATCGATATCTATCTGCCCCTGGTCGATATCATCGCCGATCTGGACGTCGCCACCGACGAATACGAATTGATCCTCCAGCGTCTCGTGCGCCGGTCAGATACGAAACCAATGGCTTTCGACGAGGACCGCCTCGCGCTCGACCGGGTGAAGGGCCGAATCCAAGAAGACTTCTCGCGCTCGCGTGAGATCCTCGATCGCGCGCTCGCCGATCCACGGACCGACGGCGACGACCGGCTGGTGCTAGCTCGTGTGCAGCGCTCGCTTTTCTACCTCGGCCGTCTCGAGCAGCCGTTCTTCGACATCGGGAGTGAGGTCCTAGCCGCATACACCGCCGGCCAGCTCGCCGAGGCCCGAAGACTGTCCCTTCGATTCGAGCCGCTCGAGCAAGCTTTCGGCCCGGACTTAGCGGCGGTACGTAGAGAGGTGGTTGCGCTAGCCAAGGCCTCGGTCCTGAGCCTCCACGCGCAGCAAGCGCGCTTCCTGCGCCTGAATATCGTCCTGTTCGTGATCGCGGTGATCCTCGGCCTTGGGATGAGCGCGGCCGGTGCCAAGCGCCTCGTTCGGGCGCTCCGGCTGGTCGTGGAAGGGGCCAAGGCCATCGAGGCAGGAGATCTGCGGGCGACCGTTCCGGTGCTCACTAGGGACGAGATCGGCCAGCTCGCCCAGGCCTTCAACCGCATGGCCGAAGAGCTTCGCAACAAGGAGCGGATCAAGGAAACCTTCGGGAAGTACCTCGACCCACGCGTCGTCGCGCGCGTCATCGACACCTCGAAGGAGGACCTGGACCAGGCGGAACGCCGCGTCGCCACCGTCCTGTTCTCCGACCTGGCGGGCTTCACGGCGATGAGCGAGCAACTCACGGCGACAGCCATGGTCAAACTGCTCAATAGCTACTTCACCGTCGTGGCCGAGCAGATCCGCGCGCACAACGGCATCCTTGAGAAGTACATCGGCGATTCCGTCGTGGCCTTCTGGGCTTCGCCGTTCTCGACCGGAGACGACCACGCGGCTTCTGCATGTCTCGCCGCACTGGCCCATCTCGATGCTATGGCCGCCCTACGCCCTGAGCTTTCTCACATTCTCGGGCTCCGGCGGAACATTCCTCAACTGACGGTGCGCATCGGGATCGCGACGGGCGAAGTCGTGGTCGGCACCATCGGCGCCCCGACCGCCAAGTCCTTCGCCGCAATCGGCGACATCACGAACCTGGCGTCGCGACTCGAGGGCGTGAATAAGGTGTATGGCACCACGGTGATTGTCACCAAAGAGACGTATCGGCTAGCACAACAGATCGTCGAGGCGAGAGAACTGGACGTCGTGGTCGTCATGGGAAAGAGTGAACCGGTCCAGATTTTCGAGCTCCTGGGTCGCGCCGGAGAGGTAGAGCCCGGCGTCCTGAAGGTAAGAGATCTCTATGTCGAGGGACTGGAGGCCTATCGTCGGCAGGATTGGGGAACTGCCGAGAACCGATTCACAGAGTGCCTGCGCCTCAGCCCATACGACGGGCCATCTAAGGTGCTTCTTGACCGCAGCGTCGCATTCAAGGCCGCGCCTCCACAGGGCTGGGAGGGGGTTTGGCATCTGACGCAGAAGTGATCACGCTGCATGTCCGAGGGGATATGGATCAGCTTGATAATGTACTGCTTCAAGCAATCAGTGACATACTCGATGAGCGTGTGACAGAAGCCGCTATCGCTGAAGCTCTATGCCGGCTGAGGTCGGGAGAGGAAAATGGTTTAATCGCCGACAGGCGATTGAGCGTGAACTCTCATTGATAGAAGCGCATGAAAAAAAATCTCTTCCAAGCCATCATGCGAGGAGTTGATATGACTCCCCTCCTCGCAAAGTTAAAGGAAGAGGAGACCCGGAAAGAGCTGCTGGTCCTTGAGTTGGACTCTTTCGTCAAGCATGGAAACGTTACCGAACTAGATGAAGCGAGGCTAAAGCGGGATCTGCGACAAAGGGTTGTGGTGTCCCCAACGGGAGACTCAGACAGCACTCCGCAAAGCCTCACTGGGAACCACTTCACAGGAAACTGTAGCGGTTGACATGCTTGGAACTGTAGCTCGTCTCCCCTCTTTTTGGCAACTCCCTCGTTCGTAGCCGTATCGTTAAAGACGATCACCAAAGGAGCCGCCCTGCACCCCTCCTCTTTTGACAGAGTAGACACGAGGTGTCTCTTTTTCTACCATTCGGCGAGGGGGAACTCATCGAATATGGACATCACAAGTGAAGCAGCACGATCCCGTGCCTATCGGCTCATGGCTCAAATTCTGAAGCGGTATCTGGAGGCCGGCCTAATCAAGACCGAACTCATTGGAGAATCGCCGGCCGTCGTCACAATGGTGGAGACCGAGCTCTTGAAGATCCAGCGCGAGTTCGCGAACGACTTCGATGCTCGTCAGCGACCTCCGCAGCCCGATCCCCAGTTACGCGGGCGGTAGTCCGGTTTCTTCACCGCATCGAACCGGAACTAGGTCAAAGAAGGTTTCCCCATTTTAGCCAGTAACATCGACGGCTTCGAGCGTTCTATTAGTTCTATTTTTTCCTTTCTTTCCTTTTCCTTCCCGCCTAGTCTGGTCACAAAAACGGTCACGTCTAGTGCGGCCGAGGAACTGAAGGGCACAGTTCCGGACTCGAACCCAGGGCCCTCGCCATACAAGCACCACTACTACTGAAGAAAATCAATTCGATGAGTGCGTACAACCGTCCAAATGCCTCTATAGGACAGCGATAAAGGCAAGTATAACCCCTAGTTTCTGCAAGATTCCTCAATAGAGTGAATGTGACTCTCAGAGGCCCACGGTGAGGGCTCCTACACAGTGTTCGTAAAAAAACTAGGATCTCAGGTTGTGTCAATAAGGATGGACCATTTCCGCTCGAAGGCTTACAAGAGCATCGATTGGAACCTCTACATCCGTTTTCATTCTTCGATCCCTCGAACAATCTCTTGAATCAGGAGTACTATGTTTGGCCAAACACCTATGATCGGGAGGATGAGCCATGCCTATCGAAGTGACTGTTGGCCCACCGGTCGTGACGATTAACCATGGGAATACGTTCGTGCTGGCTGAACTGGATGGATCTGTCGCCCCACAGACGGACGAGGGTTTCTATTGCCGCGATACGCGTTACGTCAGTAAGTATGAATTCTATGCCGACGGAGAGCACTGGCTACTGCAAAATTCAGGAGCCATCGCCTATTACATGTCGTGCGCGTACCTGACCAATCCGCCGCTCCTGACTGAGCATGGGGAAATCCTCCGCTCGACCCTGAGCCTCGTCTTCACCCGTGCCGTGGCAGACGGCATCGTGGAGGACTTTGAGATTTGTAACTACGGAACGATGCGTGCCCGCTTCAATTTCGAAGTGGCGTTGCGGACCGATTTTGCCGACATCTTCGAAGTGAAGGCAAAGCAAGTGATCCGCAAGGGGCATGTGGCGACCAGATGGTTGTCGGAAAGCCGGCAGCTCATCAACCGGTATGAGCACAACGGCTTCACGCGCTCGCTGATCTCGCATGTCGTGGAGAGTAGTTGCTTGCCAACGTACACCAACGGTCGAGTGAGTTTTGCGATTGATCTCGAGCCGCGAGCCGCGTGGCATGGTGTCCTCGAACACACGTTCGTCGAAGGGGCAGAAGATTGGCATCCGCGACACCGCACCGGGCGAACGGTACGGCAATGTCGGGACGCCGTCGAACACGAACTGAACGAATGGAAACGCCTCACGACGTCGGTCACGAGCGCCAATGAGGACATTTACCGTCTCTTTAAGCAGTCGGTGGAAGACATGGCGGCGCTACGTCTACCCAACAATGGCGAGTCGACCAGCCCATTCTTTCCGGCCGCCGGAGTTCCGTGGTTTGTGAGCGTTTTTGGACGCGACAGTTTAATCGTGAGCCTCCAGAACATGATCGTGTATCCCGATTTTGCTCGAGGCGCACTCAGCGTCCTCGGGAGACGGCAAGCCCAGGAGATCGACGACTATCGTGATGCCCAGCCCGGCAAAATTCTCCATGAAATCCGGGTGGGCGAGCTCGCCGCGCGCAAGAAGATCCCACACACGCCCTATTATGGAACGGCAGACGCGACCGCACTGTACTTGATTACGCTGCACGAGGCCTGGAAATGGTTGGGCGATGACGAGCTGTTCAAGCAGCACGAACACACGGCACGCCGCTGTTTGGAGTGGATTGATCGGTATGGCGATCTGGACGGAGATGGCCTGCAGGAATTTCAGACACGTTCGGCGAGCGGTTACGAGAATATGGGCTGGAAGGATGCGGGCGACTCTAACGTCGCGCCCGATGGCACTCTCTTTAAAGGACCGAAGGCTCTGTGTGAATTGCAGGGTTATACGTATGACGCCTGGCTTCGCATGGTCGAGGCCTTCGCCTATTTCGGCGACGATGCCCTCGTGCACGCGTTGCGCCAGAAAGCGGCCGCCTTGCGCGAGAAAGTTGAAGCGGTCTTTTGGTGCGAGGACATCGGCTTCTACGCGTACGCGCTCGACGGCGACAAGCGGCCGGTGAAAACAATCGTGTCCAACCCCGGCCATTTGCTCTGGAGTGGGATTGTGAGCGCGGAGCGTGCCGCTCGCGTGGTCCACCGCCTGATCCGAGAGGATATGTGGAGCGGCTGGGGGATTCGCACCCTGTCGACGGAGAACCCCGCGTATAACCCCTTCTCGTATCAGAACGGCTCGGTCTGGCCGCACGACAACGGCATTATCGCGATGGGGTTCCGGCGTTATGGATTTGCGGAACAAGCGGCCATGATCGCACGTGACATCAGCGAGGCGGCCAGCTACTTTGCTTTTTACCGGCTACCAGAGCTCTATGCCGGAATTAAACGGGAACCCGGAAGTTTCCCTGTGCAGTATTTGGGCGCGAACGTGCCCCAGGCCTGGGCCGCCGGCAGTGTGTTTCATCTGCTGCGGGCCATTCTCGGTTTAGAGGCTGACGCCCACAAAGGAACGCTGTACGTGGACCCGGTCCTGCCGAAGTGGCTGCCCGAAATCACCTTGCACCAGTTGCGTGTGGGCAAGGCGACCGTGACACTGCGGTTCTGGAGAGAAGGCGAGAAGAGTCGGTATGAGATTGTAGATGCTAAGGGAACGATTCATGTAAGTGACGGCCCACCCCTCTCAAGGCAAGCTCAAATGTCTTGAGAATCGCCGACAATTACAAGCCTTGACCTCGAATTGCTTGTAGAAATGCGCTTGCACCTGGAAGGGTTTCCGCTCGGGGCTCTCAGTGCCTACTACGCCGTCGCTTTCTGGATGACCTCATATAATTTGTCCACCGCGTGTTCCTTGGTGGCGGGTTACGTAGTATTGCTGGTGTCCCCAACGGGACTATAAGCCTTTTAACCCCACATCTAGAGCGTCTAATCCTACCATTCTCTGGAGAAATCAGGGTGGCAGCCTGAAGAGGATGACATCCCTTGGGAGAAACTGAATGACCTGCGGTTTACGAACTTCCGAAAGTCCAACCTCAGACAACCTAAACCCACAAGAAACCACAAAGCAGGATACCCCCAACATTGAGCTAGATGGGGCAGATTTGTCCTGTCCTGGTAGCAGCGGGCCCGCGACATTTGAAAACCCTGATACCCCCAAGACCATCCGGCGCGATCTGCTCCCATCGGATCAGTTTGAAGAAGTCCGAAGAAGTTGTTCAGTCTATGGTGCCGGACAAGAAACGCCTCAAACGGGCCAAAGATGATGGAGAGCCTGTTTCGGTCGTCAATGCTTGAGCAATGAGAGCATCTGCCTGAATACGATCGAGCAGTTGTTGCCTCCGGATCGTCAGTGCTTGTACCTGCTCTCGCGTATTGGCTGTGGCCAAGGCTTGATTGGCAGCATGGAGCTGTTGACGAAGTTGATCGGTTTTGATTCGAAGCGTGATGAGTTCCTGTTTCGCGCTTTCATTTTCGCGGAGCGAGGCGATGGCTTGAATGACTTCCTGTTCATCGACTTGTGCCGTGAGATCGACGTGAATGACGATCTCGCCGTCTTCGAGGCGCGTGCTGGTCTGCTGATTGAGCACCATCACGATACCCGCGGTGTACGTCCGGATCTCATCGCGGGTCACGTCCAGGTTTTTGACTTCAGTGACACTTTCCAGATAAGTCGCGACTTGCTCGAGAGCCTGCCGTTTGGCGTCGTAAATAGCCAGCCGAGTGGCATCTATCCGCGTGTCGTGGTCACCCATACGATATTCACCGGAGGATGTCACGACGCGAAGCATTGGTTGTAGAGGGGGCGTCTGAACGGGCGGTGAGACGCCCAGCTCCAAGGGGACGGCTTGATTGCGGTATTTCTCGGGGATCGAGTACAACTCAGTGGTGAAGTTTAGCGTGCCGGAGTCATCCGTATAGCGATAGATCTGATTGGTGGCGAACGCCGGAGCGGCCAGGCTGAGGAGGCAGAAGACAACGATCTGAGAGAATGAGGCCATGAGACGCGCCGCTCTTTCACCATACCATGTATGTCAAGGGGGATCGGGCTCAGTCGTTTCGGGGGCATGACCGGCGGTTTCAGTAACCGCCGGTCCAAGGGAAGGCGACAAAAAACCTTGATAATTTCTGCGCCAGCTCCTTTTGCAAAAACAGATACTTTCTCATTCCATGTAACTGGTTCATAGACAACTGATAGTGGAACACCGAGAGACTTTCTACGCCCTGTCATACCTCAGGAAAAAGGCTGCGATCCACACCATTAAGACGCCCAATGAGCGATTGATGACCGCGACATCAAATGAGGCGCCGGGAGGAGAGGAGAAATAGCCCAAAATAATGAGGACGGTACAGGTCCCCGCAACTACCCAGGTCAACTGTCGGAACAAGAACCAGCGCGAGAGCCCAAGCGGCAGCACATACAGCGCCCAGATGGAGATGCCCGAGGCAGTCAGCAAGTCCAGCACGAACACGCCCGCGGTCAGTGCTGCGATCACGAGTATGAGGATACGATCTTCCGCCGTGAATGCACCCATCACACGCCGCTGAGTCTCTTCGTTGCGGAGTAGTCCCCTTGGTCCGGCTCATTACTTCAAAGAGAACAGTTCTTGGCTCGCCTTTTACTTCGGAGTCGGTTGTCCCGCCCATCCCGCTGTCGAGGCAAATCTCTTTCCGTAGGTATCGAAGAGCTGAAAGAATTGATACACCTTGCAATCCGTTAACACTTCACTCGCCTCCTTCAGGTACCGGTCAAACGAATACTCGAACTTGACCCCTTGGCCCCCAAACAGCGTCACCACCCGACGCTGGAGATCAATCGCACTTTCTTGATGGAAGACATACCGATAGTACGGGCTCTCTGGCCCGCCGACGTGTTCGAGAAACTGTGCCCAAGTCGGCGCTTTGTCCATGGACAGCCGCTGTTTGATGTTGACGCCATTGACCGGCCCGAACCTCCCAAAGAAGTCCTTGAACATCGTGTCCTGCCACTGATGTTCGTCCGCCATGTGATGGATAGCATCATCAAAAGAGGCAACCGTGTGGGTTTCCCACCGGGACCCAGGCGCCCAATGAAAAATAACCCCGTCGGTGGGTCCTTTCCATTCGGTTCCCCCAATCTGTTCCACTTGATGTTCCAGAATTTTGTTCGCCCAGACCCAGTACAGAAAATCACTGAATCGAGGATCGTCCGGTCTGAGGGTGAGACGATCCGTTGCGAGGGACTGCTTGGGGTTATAACTCGTGCGGACATCTTTGCAGTGGTCTGCCCAAACCGAGTTGGACCACGCGGCACTACTAATGGGGAAGGCAGATGTTCCTGGCGGGAAGACGAGGAAGACAAGAAACACTGAAATCCAAAACATCGTAGGCCCTAGGTATGATCAAACTGGTTTGTTTTTGGACCTCACCGGCTCACATAGAACTGGTTGGGACACCTGAGAAGCCTTATTCTTGACTCCCCGTTACTCCAGTTCGCGAATGCGTTGCTCCACCTGCCTGATCTTATATTGATTGGCGGGAGTATCAGGGAGCGACCCTAACGCTTTCGTAAATTCCTCTCTTGCATCCGCCTTCCTCCCTAGAGCGTTGAGCGCGTTCCCCAGGTTGTAGTGGGCCTCCACCTCGTTGGGGTCCAGGCGCAGGACGGTGCGATACTCGGTGAGGGCTCCGTACAGATGGCCCGCGGCGTTGAGCGCGAGCCCCAGGTTGTAGTGGGCCTCCACATGGTTGGGGTTTAGGCGCAGGACCGTGCGATACTCGGTGAGGGCCC
>Ga0126373_10004452_pt1 | contig 10707 bp, 8 predicted proteins | sample PanSoiMetPlot_11_FD_92545 | JGI IMG/M metagenome (GOLD analysis project Ga0126373, IMG submission 92545) | Tropical forest soil microbial communities from Panama - MetaG Plot_11 | ecosystem: Environmental > Terrestrial > Soil > Tropical forest > Bulk soil | place: Panama | collected 2016-02-17
GTGGGACCGTGGTCGCTAAGGCAGTTGGTGATTTAAGTGCGCACGTCTGACTGCCTGCACAGGTCGAGCCACCTGGCAGCAAACCCCACGTTGCTATAGAAATGGAGGTGTACATAGCTGGCCAGACAATTGCTGACGCGATATCCCTCCGAAAATGTGGCCTCGTTGTTTCCGCTGGCTTTCACTCGATATTGCCGTTTGACCGTTGGCGGGACCGCAGTAAGATCTGAGTAGCGGAACTGGTGTCCGCGTATGAATTTGCCTTTAGGCAGCAGGTCGTTACCGTCAACGCCCTCGACTTCACAATATCCGAGCGCGGCGATTCTGTCTCGCATAATGGATTTGGCAGGTAAGACTCCCACCATCGGAAACCCGTTTCCGCTCTTATCAACTATTGCCTCGGTCAAATACATCAACCCGCCGCATTCGGCATACACATGGCCGTTTGCCAGAATGAAGCGGCGGATCCCGCTCAACGCTTGAGAATTGGCGCTGAGAGTTGAAGCGAACAGTTCTGGATAGCCTCCTCCGAAATACAGGCCCTGGAGGCCTTCGGGCAGGCTATCATTAAGGGGACTCCAGGGCACCAACTCGGCGCCCAATCGCTCGAGCAGCTCAAGGTTGTCCTGATAATAGAAACAAAACGCCGAATCGCGCGCGATGCCAATACGAACCGCATGGCGCGTCGATGACGGTGCGCAGGGTGCGGCTGGCTCAGCCTGGCGACCGAGGCTTACCTCGGAGAGATGCAACAAACGGTCGAGATTCACGCCGCGCTCAACCCAGTCGGCCAGCAACCCAATTCTGGTCTGGTCCATGGTTTCGCCGGACATGACCAGGCCCAGGTGACGCGATGGTATCTCAATCGACGGATCTCTTGGAAGCCAACCCAGGGGCTCGGCTTTGCAAGATGCCCGGATTGCTTCCTCTACATAACGATAGTGACCAGGGCCCGCGATCCTGTTGGCGATCACCCCGACGAGGTCGAGGCCAGGATCGAACGTCTCGAATCCTAGCACTAAAGCGCCGGCGCTCCTTGCAAGAGCCTCGGCGTCCAGGATGAGAACGACTGGAAGGCCCAGCCACTTCGCGATTTGGGCCGTGGATCCGGCCTCGTCGAAGGCGCTGGCGCCGTCGAACAGGCCCATTACGCCTTCCACGACCGAGATATCAGCTCTCGTCGCGGACTGTCGAAATACAGCACCCACGGTCTCCATGTTAAGCATCCAGCCGTCAAGGTTGCGACTCGGGCGTCCGGTTGCTGCATTATGGTAGCCTGGATCGATAAAGTCCGGTCCAACCTTGAACCCCTGCACCTTTAGGCCGCGGCGCCGGTACGCGGCCATCAAGGCTGTGCTAACTGTCGTCTTTCCGACGCCGCTATGGGTGCCGGCAATGACTAATCCACGGGTCATGGCAGAGGTGTTCGACATCGATGATTGCGGTAGATGCTCTTAGTCGCGTTCGTTTGCAACCTGAAGCGCTGCGGCTGCGATGATCTTGCTCAACTGTTCCAGGCCCTCAGTGAGCGAAGCGGGTCCGGGCTGCAAGATGTATGTAGACTTGATTTCATAGATTCTGTCGTGACGCACCGCGGACACCTCCTGCCAGCCTGGCCGGTTTCGGATCGTCGCGGGATTCAGCCGTCTCCCGCACCAGGATGCAATTATGACTTGTGGGTTGCGCCGGGCGACGACGTCCGGTTCCACGATGCGGTCCCGGGCGAGCCTATGCTGGCGAAGCTCCGGAAAAACAGGCTGACCTCCGGCGATCTCGATGAGCTCTTCAACCCAACAAATTCCAGAGATCAAGGGCTCCATCCACTCCTCGAAGTAGACTGTCGGCCGGCACTTGTGCTGGCGGGCCGCTCGCTCGGCGGCCTGGAGTCCGGAAGTCAAGTCAGCCACCAGGGATTCAGCTTTCTGCGCACAGCCTATGAGGGCGCCCGTCATCAATATAGTCTGAAGGATCTCCGATACAGTGCGCTGATTGAAGATTATGACCGGGACTCCTCTTTTGATCAATTCAGCAGCAATATCAGCCTGCAGGTCAGAGAAGCCAATGACCAGATCAGGTTCCAGCGCGCATATCTTGTCGTATTTCGCGGTGGTGAATGCCGAAACCCTTGGCTTGGAGCGAGCCTCGGGGGGCCGCACTGTGTATCCTGAAACTCCGACAACTCGATCACCCTCACCCAGTAGGTAGAGAATCTCCGTTGGCTCCTCGGTCAGGCAGACGATTCTTCGCGGGTACTTGGATTGCGATTCATTTATACTCATGCCTGATCTCGCTAGCGGTTACCGTCAGGTCGGATGTGTTTCCGCCTTTGAAGACTGGCTCCCATTCGGCCTCCGCACCAGAAGAGAGCCCGTCGCGCCTTTACCTCAATGTTCCCATGTCTGCCTCAATCGTTAGAATCGGAATTTGATTCCGGCTGTAGCCGTGTGACCGGGCGTGCGGAATCCCTCTTCAAAGATGGTTGCGTTGAAGAGATTGTGGACCCTCGCTGAGAAGGTAAGTTCCTTGCCTTCTCCGACGCCCCTCGTGTAGCTTGCGCCGGCTCCGGCCCGCGTGTACCCGCCGAAGTCGAATAGCACCTCGGAAAAAAAGACAGGATCAAAGAGGGGAAAGAGGTGCTTGCTGACGGCGTACAAATCAAAGTTGATATTGATCCCCCGCCTGAATTTCTGATTTGCTTCAAAGGCGAACGAATGGCGCGGTATGCTGAAAGAATCTACGCTCGTGCCAGCCCGCAGAATGACGTTATCGAATCGAAGGGTGTCGTCGGGCAGGATCTGGATCGAATTCGCGAATGTGTAGGCTGCCCGGAGGTCGAGGCCAGCGCCCGGTGATACAATCACGGAGAGTTCGACGCCGCGAGACAGAGCCCCACGGCTATTGACCTCCTGCAAGTTATCAGTCGAAGTGATGACTTCCTGCAGTCGGTTATAAAAGTAGGTCGCGCTAAACTGAATTCGATCGCGGAAAAGCCGCTGATCCAGACCACCGTCGACGCTCAATCCCCGTTCAGGCCGCAAGAAGGGATTCCCGATTCGAGTTCCGTTGAATATGGTAAACCGCTCGCTCAGGCTGGGGGCCCTGAAGCTGTTACCAACATGAGACCGCAGCCTTGTGCCTGAACTCCGAATTGTGTAGGCGACAGATCCATCACCCGTCAGGGAGCGCTTGATCGGAATCCCGTGAATGGCCGGCACACTCCCAGGGTTATTGATAGAGAATCCCTGGGAACGCACTGCTGCCAGGAGTTGCAATCGGCCTTCGAACCAACTCAATTGATCCTGAGCGAATATGGCAAGCGAGCTCTGACGATCAGTTGTTCGGGGAGTCGAAAATGATGGCGAGGAAAACTCCTGACTGAATGACTCCCGCTCCCATTCGAGGCCGCCAGTGACAAGGTTGTGACGTCCAGCGGAGATGTTGTTCGTCCAATTCAGCGTGTCTACGTGCCCGTCGAGATGGGTATCACCCGCGAACTCGAAGATACCTAGGCGCTTTGCTATCTCGCTTTGGTCGGGCCCGTTGGAAAACAGACTCCTGGTGGACACTGATTGAAAATAAACTGAATAGTTGTATGTGCCGTTCACCTGGTGTGACAGGGCAACTGAGCCTGCAAGGAGTGTAGCGAATCTGAAGCTATCGGGATTCACTTCGTTGTCCACAAATCCGATGACCGGTCCATTTCCGGTTGCAAATCCAAATTCGTTGCCTGCCGGACCGATCGGGAACGGGCTGTCAGTCAATCGCCCGAACCCGTGCGCCAGCGTGAATGTCCCGCGAAGGCTTATGTTACGGTTGATGTTGTAGTGTGCGTGACCACCAGCGCTGGTATTCCTGTAAACTTCATTGCCATGGACTCCGTCGCTTACATCCAGGCGGGTGCCCGACAAGCTGTATCCGAAACCGTTTCCTGCGCCGCCGGTAGCTTTTGCCTGCTCCCGCAGTGTCCCGAGGCCGCCTCCTTCGAAATCCAGCTCGAATCTGGGCGGGCCGGCGCCGTCGGCCGGAATCAGATTGACCACCCCACCAACGGCGTTGCTGCCGTATAGCGAACTTCCCGATCCGCGCAGCACCTCGATCCGGTCAACATTATTGATCAGGAGATCGCCAACATATGGATTGATGCTGCCCCTGAAGTCAGAAGCGTCGCGAACCCGAATGCCATCGATGAGCAGAGAGGTGTCCACTACTCTTAGACCTCGTACAAAGATCTTGGAGAAAGCGCCGGGCCCGCCAAGCTGTTCGACCCTGACGCCGGGCACATTACGGAGAGCATCAGTCAGGGAGCCGGCGTCTCGGCGTTCAATGTCTTTATCATCAACGATTGTAATCGATTTTGAAGCCTCTTGGGCAGATTGCGTTGTGCCACTAGCGGTTATGACAACCTCGTCGTCGATGCCCGCGACCGTTAACGTAACGTTGAATTCGCGATCATCGCCGCCCCTGACGCTCAACATAGTAACCTGAGTTCTGAATCCGGGCATTCTTGCCTCGAGCAGATACTCGCCCGGCATCAATCCCGCGAACTCATAAGAACCTCTCGAGTCTGACGTGCATAACCATTTTGAGCCTTCGCGTGAGGACAATGTTACCGAAGCCGCCGCGACGATAGCGCCTGATTGATCCGTTACGCGCCCGTGGAGTCGAAATCCAGTGGCGGCTGATGCGGAGAGCGGGACTGCTGTTACAATGCAAACCAGATTGACAAGGCCTGACAGCAAGATGGCGAGACGAGACATGGTTACCTCCTTCTTCACCCTCGTGAAGGGTCATGTGAGGACGTCTGCGGGCCGGTCTCCTGGCTTGGGCATCAAACCTACTCTCCGCACCTTCCCATATGATCACAGTGGCTGCTCGACAAGCGGATTTCGTAGCCGTTCACAGTTGCGAGGGCAGCGGTGGCTTCGCACCACACTTCCCGTTCACCCGCAACGAACTCTTGGTATTTCAAATAGCCCGACAAGCCGTCTTCCTTACTAGAGGCCGCGGTTCTGGTAGTCACACCAACGGCATCATCGGGTTCCATGCGGCCGCGCGTATGGAATATAAAAAAGCCTCTGCTCGACCGGCGGAACGGAGCGCCACCAGTCGGGCAGAGGCTTTTGATCTCTGCTTCTTGCGTTCACCCTTTCCGTCGAAGAGCCAAGCACAACCGATTCCGGGCAGGTCTCCTGACTAAGCTCCGCGGCTTGTTAAGCCTTCTCTGCGCAGTGGCAAAGAAAAATCAGAGCATCACAGTGGCGGGACCGTGCGGGACTTGCACCCGCTTCCCTATTCTCCCGCTGCCAGTAGCAGCAGGCACCCGAAACGCAAGTCAAAGAACCAATTCGCAGCCAGACTATAATCATTGACTGCTAATGTCAAGCGAAGCATGCCAGGTAGCGAATGATCCGAGTCGTTCAGAAATGCTGATGTAGCAGGCTTGCCGAGACATCAGGCCTGGAACATATTGGCAGCGGGTTTTCTTGGTGCGCGACCAAAATCCGCCATTGAGTCTAAAGACTTGAATAATCACGGAGTAGGCAATTGACGGCGTGCAGAGACTGCCAGCTGTCCAGGTCGCCCTGGCGTCAGGAGAGTTTAGAATAGCCGCCTCTAAAGTATGTCAGGGGCTTGCCATCAGTGGTTTCGGCCGCTTCTACCTGGCCGACGAAAATCGTGTGGTCGCCGGCAGGGTGACATTGCTGAACTATGCACTCGACGTGAGCAATGACATCTTCCAAAACCGGAGTCCCGGTTGCGCCCTTCCTGTGTCCGATTCCTTCGAATCGATTAGTGTCCCTGGACGCAAATCGACGAGAAACAAGCTCCTGATCTTCGGAAAGGATGTTAACGGCAAAGTGAGAACCTTCCTTGAGGATCTGGTGTAGAGAAGCATTTTTTTCTATACAGATTAGAACCAGTGGCGGATCGAGCGACAGAGAGCAGAATGCGCTTACTGTCAGCCCTTTAGGCTCACCGTTTTCTGATCGAGTGGTAACGACAGTAACGCTGCTGGCAAAGCGGCTCATCGCTTTGCGAAACTCATCCTTATCGATGGGCATCATCCCTCCGTGCGCAAATTCCAACGCCGCCAGATACTTGTGTAAATCGGATCGACCCATTCACAGGAGCCGTCGGAGATACGACCAGACTCTTTCTCAACAACCTTGAGGTTAACTATTTGCCGGAACTGGGCCCCGCCTTCTTATATTTGTTGATCAGTTCCTGCAAACCGGCTGCGCCCTTGTCCTTGTGGCGATAGTTGTAATAAAGCTGAAGGTCCTGGAGCGCTTTGTCGTGTAAGGCTTGAGTCTTCGGATCACCTTCTGATAGGCCAACCGCGTGCGCAAACAGGTCTATCGTCTGATCCATTTGCTCCAGGGCCTTCTTGAGGGTCGCATCGCGGTCTGCGCCCGGCAGCATCCCTTTGTACTTCTGATAGGAGGCCTGGTACTCGTTGTCGGAGATGGACCCAAGCAGATAGTAACTGAATGCGTCCGACGGATTAAGCTGAATCGCTTTTTCGAGTCTCGGTCTCGCCTCTTCATTCTTTTCTTGCATTAAAGCGACCAGCCCCAATGACTGATAAATCTGCGGCAGGACTTTGGTTTTATAGTCCGACCAGTTCGCATCCGTCAGATCGGCTGGTTTTTTGTCCCCTTCGATCAGCTCTATAGCCTTCGCGCCATACTCCTGCACCGGAACCACATAGTTGCGGTCGCCGTGTCTGATCTGCTCGATACCCATCGAGACGATGTTTGATAAAAGCACCACGTCGCCGGGATTCTGCTTGAGAGCGACTGCTGCCACTCGTAACGCATCGTCCGGCTTATTCGCCTTGACATATGCCTCGACCTGCACCGGATAGATTATACTGACCTGAGGTGTGCCTTTGAATATAGTCAGAAAGGTCTCACAAAAGGCAGCCTTCTGCGCGGAGTCCTGAGTGTCGGCTATCTTGGCCGCAACCAGTTTCGCCACAGTGTCCATGAGCCCACTCTTTGGATACTTCTTTACGAACTCGCCTGCGGCCTGTAGTCGTCCTGGGGCGTCGCTCGCCGATTCAACCTTTTTGCCTTCCTGTAATTCATCATTTGACACCTGGGGCTTTGGACCGCTCTGAGGCTGCTCCTGAGTGTACTGCAGCAGCGGGATGTCCGCCGACCAGCAAGGCACTGCCGCACACGCAATCATAATCACTGCAAACAGGGCAGGGCGGCCCGTCGAAAAGAACTGGATCTGCTTCATTAGAGGCCTCTTTCCTTTTGTGCTTGTGAAAAGAATCTGTCGCGGCCAACTCAGTCCGCTCATTCAATTCTGCGACAACCGGTATCCGACCGCAACCCGCTTCGGGATTTTGACAAGCCGGCGAGTTTCCTCGCGTCACCGGTTGCCGTACTAGGCGTATATCCCTCGGAGTCTCGTGTCATACGCTACACGATCTATAGCCACCATATAGCAGGCCATCCGAGTGTTTACTTTGAACTTATCGGCGAAATCCACAACACTGTTGAAACTACTGACCATTATATCCGAAAGCCTGGAATTCACCTCTTTTTCTGTCCAGAAGAAACCCATTCGATCCTGCACCCATTCAAAGTACGAAACAGTAACGCCGCCCGCATTAGCCAGAATATCGGGTATCACGAAGATGTTCTTATCGAATACGATCTCGTCGGCTTCGGCAGTGGTGGGGCCGTTGGCGCCCTCAGCCAAAATCCTGCATTTGAGTCTCGCGGCATTCTGCGACGTAATCACATTCTCGGTCGCAGCCGGGATCAATATGTCACAGTTCAGCTCAAGCAGCTCTTCGTTGTTCAGGACCTCGGCTTCGGGGAAGCCTTCGACCGTCTTGTTCTCCTTCAAATAAGCCAGGGCCGCGTTAACATTCAGGCCGTCCGGGTTGTACAGGGCTCCAGTGATATCACCCATTGCTACTATCTTGTAGCCCTGCGCGTGCATCAGGTAGGCTGCGGTGCCGCCGACATTTCCAGATCCCTGAACCGCTACCCTGGTGTCTTCCACCTTCATGTTAAAGAGCTTGCACGCCTCATCACACACCACCAGGAGCCCCCGGCCGGTCGCTTCGCGGCGCCCGCGGGAGCCGCCAATTTCAACCGGCTTGCCGGTCACCACGGCTGTTACAGTATGTCGGGCGTGCATGGAGTAGGTGTCCATCATCCAGGCCATTACCTGCTCGTTTGTGTTCATATCAGGAGCAGGCACGTCCCGCTCGGGTCCAATGAAGTCAAGCAATTCCGCTGTGTAACGACGGGTCAGCCGCTCTAGTTCCGTCGGGCTCATCTGTCTGGGATCGCAGATGATTCCGCCCTTTGCCCCCCCGAACGGGATGTTAACCACGGCACACTTCCAGGTCATCCACGCCGCCAGCGCCCGGACCTCGTCGAGCGTGACATCGGGCGAATACCTGATGCCCCCTTTTGCAGGACCGCGGGCGAAGTTATGCTGGACGCGGTAACCGGTGAACACCTGATAATTCCCGTCGTCCATCAAAACCGGGATGTATAAGGTGATTTCCCGGTTCGGCCATCGGAGTATCTTGTAGATGTTGGGATCAAGGTTCAGGAGTTGGGCGGCTTCATCAAACCGCTGCATCATGGATTCGAACGGGTTCGCTTCTTTAATCTCTTTGGCGTCGTCAACAAAGGCAAGTGGCATTTAAGACCTCCAGGCTCTCATGAACACTCTTTGCGGCTGGTGTGATCTGGGAAGGGGCAGGCTGTATACCAGGTGCGTTCATCACCTAAACTTATGTCGCCGAATGACGAGAAATCAATCCGGCGCAACTTTTAAGTATATCTGACCAGCCTTTCCAGAGCAATGGACATTCGAGCCCTTGCAGGCGACAATCATTGCAGGGACGAAAGTTGCCGCCAAACTGGGGCGCCGAGACGAGCTGATGAGACATGCATCAGACAATCTTCCAAAACATCTGTTGCAGATGATCGAATTGATCAAGACCGACAATCGCTCGGGTGCCGCAGAACTGCTGGAACGCGCAGCCGCGGTCTACGCCGCTGCGTCTACCAGCCACCCCGACCCAACGCCTGAAACAGCGGCCTTCATTGTTGAGTCCATTTCAGCGACCCTCAAGGACGCCCAGCCCGGGATGGCGGGTCTCTTAAACCTTATAAGGAGGGTGGAAACGGCCATACAGCGGCCCGGAAGCATCAGTCCGCTCGGGCAGGCTGCGAGCGCCGCTTCCGATTTCGCGGTCTCTGCATCGCGCAACTTGAAGGCGGTGGCAACGAAGGGCGCGGAGCTGATCGCACCCGATGCTGTCGTTTTGACCCATTCGAGAAGTTCAACGGTCGTTGCTGCTTTGCTGAAAGCAGCGGAACGCGTCCAAAGGTTTAGTCTCATTGCAACTGAAAGCCGGCCCATGCTTGAAGGAAGGCAACTCGCCGAAGCCATTTCCGCCGCGGGCGTGGATGTGACCGTCATCGTCGATGCAGCGGCGGCAGTCGTGATGGACCGAGTCGATCTCGTGCTTGTCGGCGCTGACAGGGTAACTCCCGGCCACGTCTTGAATAAGATTGGCACCCGATTGATAGCAATGAGTGCCCGTGACGTCGGGGTTCCAATCTACTGCCTTGCCGACACATCAAAATTCATCGCCAATGTGCAGCCACTTCAACAGAAACCGGACCCACCGAGCTTCGAGGTGTGGCCACACCACCCTGCTAATATTTCGATCATCAATCGATACTTCGAGGAGGTTCCGATAGAAATGTTTACCGGGATCATCACTGAGACCGGATCGATTGCGCCCCTTGACGCGATGCGGCTGGCCAACAGGTCATGACTTATGACCTCTAAGAGCGGGCACTGACAGACGGTCGTCCGTGCTTTCTACAGACACTCCCCAGAATATGAATTACAAATTGCATATCCTAGAAAGTCGGACATCCTTCCGAACACTAGGGAACGATCGACTTCGAGGGAACCGTCCGGATTCCGGCCTCAGCAAGAACACGGATCAACTCGCTGACAGCCTGCTGCACCTTTGCATCGGCTCCATCCGGGGTCGTGGCCGTCGCCGAGGTCATTATGCGGAATCGCACAGCCGGACCGAACCTACTCGCCCGCGATTTGATGTATACCTCGGGATGAGCAGCGGCAACCTGCCTGAGCGACGATGCTAATTGAGATTCATCGCCACATTCAACGAGGATTTCCGCCTCTCTATAACTGCCGACTCCGAACATTTCACCAAGCAACTTCTGGAGAGGACCCTCGACTATGGCTTTCAATTCTGCCGGAACTCCAGGAAGGCATACTATTCTGGTCCCCAGGTGTTTGATCCAAACGGCGGGTGCGGCGCCAACAGGGTTCTCGACCATCGCAGCTCCTTCCGGAAGACGAGCCATTTTGAGCCTGGCATCATTCATCTCGCCGGTGCTCACAAAACCCGCGTCGGCAAGCGCCCGGTATTTCTGCTCGACAAAATCTCTGGCGTCCTGGTGCAAGGATATAGGCTGACCGGTTGCAGCGGCCACAGCGGTCAGAGTCAGGTCGTCGTCTGTAGGCCCCAGGCCGCCGCAGGTAACGATCAGGTCCGCCTTCCGCGATACGGAGCTGCTCAGCTCCGCCGAGATCTCATCGATCTCGTCTCTCACCACTGTAATCCGCCGCGTTCGGCCGCCCATTCCACGCACGACTCTGCAAAGATAATTGGAGTTGGTA
>Ga0126373_10004453_pt1 | contig 10705 bp, 5 predicted proteins | sample PanSoiMetPlot_11_FD_92545 | JGI IMG/M metagenome (GOLD analysis project Ga0126373, IMG submission 92545) | Tropical forest soil microbial communities from Panama - MetaG Plot_11 | ecosystem: Environmental > Terrestrial > Soil > Tropical forest > Bulk soil | place: Panama | collected 2016-02-17
GGTCCGCCCCCTGCCGCGCCGCCGTGACCGCGAGATCTATGGGAAGCGCCGACGACAAACCGCTGTACAAAGACTGGCAGAATGCGATGCAGACCTCCACCTTGAGACTCTCCCTTAGCCCGATGGCCGCTGGTACGTATCTCGCGAGGCTTCGCGCGACCCAATCGGTGTGGCAGGCATTGAGCACCGCCAGCCGGACGCCCGCGCTCTGGAGCAGCGTCCCGAGTTCATGCGCGTCGAACAGCGGATCGACGTAGTTGCTCCCCAACAGGCGCAGAGCCTGCCTGAGTCCTCCGCGTTTTGTAGGCTTGGGCAGTACTTCACCCATTCCGGCGAAATGAAACACGTCGTAAGGGCCCTGCCGGAGCTTTTCCCGAAGCGCGATCGGCGTCGCGCGTTCGAGTTTGACGACTTCGATACGCCCCGGATTGTCGGCGACCAACCGGTCCAGAACGCGGAGGTCTTCGTCGCAGCGCATGAGCCCGCTCACATCGGCTTCGACGGCCAGAATTCGCAGTTTGGTCAGAGCGGATAGGGAATCTTCGGAGTAGCCTTCGGCGCGAGAGCGCACAAGCGCCATGCGTCCGGAAAGCGACATAAAGTCGCCGCGCGAGGGGTCGAACATCAGCTCCCACGGCAGGTGCTGAATCCGTTCGAGGCTGGAAAATATCCGTATGCGCAGACCGCGGTTTTGCGATTCCGCTTCCGAGGTTTTTTCCCACAGTTGGCGCGCGACTTTTCCGGAGAGCAGGTTGAACAACGTCGAACCCACCGACATGAGCGGGTCGGTGGAGAGGCGGTTCGGCGTATCGTCGTCGAGCGCGCGCTCGATGTCGCCTCGGCTGAAGGGGATGTGAAAGGGTTCGGTGGTCCCGCTGACTTCGAGGTGAACCGCGTCGGCCGTGCCTGCAAGCGTGATACGGAAATCGTCGAGCTGCTCAGCCCCGGCCGTGCGAAAGATCATAGGCGCCTATAATCAATGCTACAAATTATCATCCGCGTGGATGGCGGCTGCGTAACGTAGACAAGCTTATGCCCGGAACGGTCCATGCTCTGCTCGTCGGCATCGATAACTATCCCAGGCCGGAGCATCGGCTTTCGGGATGCAGGAACGACGTCTCGCATTTTGAGGCTTTGCTTCGCGCGCGCATTCCCGCGCCGTCGCTGCGCCTGAAGACCCTTCTTGATAACGAAGCGACGCGGGAATCCGTTATCAGCGCGTTTCGCGACCATCTCGGTAACGCGGGCAGAGGCGATACGGCGCTGTTCTTTTACGCGGGTCATGGGTCCCAGGAGCGAACGCCGCCTGAGTTCCTGGCTTCCGAACCGGATGGGTTGGATGAAACGCTTGTCCTTTGGGATAGCCGCGAGGCGGGTCATTGGGACCTGGCGGATAAAGAACTCGCCGCGCTGATTCGCGAAGTCTCGTCGAAGGGCCCTCACACTGTCGTGATTCTGGACTGTTGCCATTCGGGCTCGGGCACGCGCCGCCCCGCCGGTGAAGACGCGCCGAAGGTCCGGAGATTTCCGCGAGACGCGCGAGTCCGTCCGCTGGAGAGCTTGCTGCCCGAGGCCCGCGCCGCCGCGTCGCGCGATGTCGGCGAGAGCGGATGGGATCTGAGCGCTGAGGGCCGGCACATCCTGTTCGCCGCCTGCCGTGACGATCAGGAAGCCGCGGAATATGCGGCGGGAGACCGCAAACGGGGCGCGTTTTCGTATTTTCTGATGACCGCGCTTGCCGATGCGCCCGCGACGGTCACGCATCGAGACCTCGCTGCGATCGCGCGCGCACGAGTTGCGGCCGTTTACTCGAATCAGATGCCGCAGATCGAAGCCACGGAAGACGCCGATCTGGATCGTATGTTTCTCGGCGGAGCCATCGCTCCGCGCAGACGCGCCTTTCTTGCGGCAGAGAAGGACGGCGAATGGTGGATCGATGCCGGTGACATTCAGGGGATCGCGCATCCGCGCGGCTCGGAGCGCGTTTCCTTCGCGTTGTTCGAGAGCACGGCCACGGCAACTCAGTTGAATGACGTCGGTAACGCGGCGGCGCGCGCCGAGGCGATAGAGGTTCAGGCCGCGTCGTCACGGTTGCGCGTTGTGCGGGGAATGCTTCAGTCAGGCCGACAATACAAAGCGGTCGTGATCGGCGTTCCTGTGCCCCGGCGCGAGGTTCGTCTGTCCGGCGAGGATGCCGCGAAGAGCGAGGCGCGAGCAGCTTTGGCGCAGAGCGTCGAAACCCGCGAGGCGGCGAGTGGGGGAGACTTCCTGCTGGAATGCGCGGCTGGCGACTTCCGCATTCGCAACGGGCATGATCTTCGCCTTCTCACGGCGCCGGCAGCGACTGCCAAGGAGGCAGTCGGCCACCTCGATCACATCGCGCAATGGATGAATCTCGCCGAACTCGAAAACCCCGCGAGCGCAATCGAGGAGAGCGAATTTGCGATTGCCATCCTCGAAGGGCGGCGGGGCGACCAGGAGCTTCCGGGAAGAGAGATTCGCTTCACGTCGGGACGAAGTCCGCGCGGCCTGGTTCCGCGCGAATTCCGTCTCCGGATGGAAAACCGCGGCCAGCGCGATCTTTATTTCGCCGTGCTGGCCATGGACGAACTGTATTCGTGCGCCACAAATCTGATTCCCGCGGGCGTGCTCAGGATCAGGCCGGGCGATGGGCCCGGGTGGGCGCTGAATGGACGGTCGCTGAAGAGCGAGGTCCCGGCGGCGCTTCGCAGAGAGGGCCGTACGGAGTCGCGCGACATCCTCAAGGTGATCGTCAGCAACACGGATTTCGAGGTTCGGCATGCGGCGCTGAATGCGCTGCGAGCAGCGCCTGTCCAGGCCTCGCGCGGAATCGTAAGCAACTCGCTCGACCGGCTGCTGGCCCGGCGACGGCTGCGCACGATCTCCGCCGCCAGCGACAGCGATTCGGTGAGCGATTTCCGAACCTACACGGTCGTGATCTCAACCGTCGAGCCGAAGGAACAGGTCGATCTTTCCGCGCAGGCGCCGGTCGAGGTGGGCGAGGGCGTCACCATCGAGCCGCATCCGACGCTGGGGGCGAAGGCAAGGCTGAGCGTCGCGGAGGCGACGCGGTCTGATTTGGGTGCGCCGCCGCTTCCGCCGCTGCTCCGCTCTTTCCCGGAAGAGAGTGAGACGATTTGTTTCACGTCGGCTCGCGGCGCGTCTCCCGGGCTGTCAGTGCTCGAGTTGAGCGATGTCTCTTCGCATGAATCCGTGACGCCGGAGAATCCTTTGGTGGTGCGTCTGCCGCAGCAGTTGAAAGACGGCGAGGTGGTGCTGCCGATCGGCTTCGACGGCGAAGACTATCTGGTTCTGGGCTACGGAGCCTCGCTCGGCGGCCGCGCCGCGGTCACGCTGCAGCGGCTCCCTCACCCCGTTCAGCAGGGAACGCGGTCGCTCACCGGATCGATTCGAATTCTGTTTCAGAAGTTCTCGTCGGAGGTCCTCGATACGACTTACCGATACCCTGTTCTTGCGTATGCGTCATGGGACGCGACGGGGAAAGTCCACTTCGAAAAAGACCGGCAATCCATTCGCGCGAAGGTCGCGGCCGCCCGGCGGGTGATCGTTTTCGTCCATGGCATCATCGGCGACACCTTCGCGATGGGAGCGCGTCTGGCGCCGAAGCCGGACGATGCGTATCTCACCTTCGATTACGAAAATCTCGACACCACGATCGAGGAGAATGCGGCGGGTCTGGAGAAGGCGCTCGAGGACCACGGATTGGGAGAAGGCCACGGGAAAGAGTTGATTCTGATCGCGCATTCTATGGGCGGTCTGATTTCCCGCTGGTTCATTGAGGTTCTGGGAGGGCGCACGCTTGTTTCGCGCCTGATCCTCTGCGGTACGCCGAACGGCGGATCCTCGTGGGCAACCATCGAGGATTTTCTGACATCCGCAGCGTCACTCGCGATTAATGGGCTGACTAGGATATCGTGGAGCGCGGCCGCGGTGGGGCGCATGTTCGCGGGGCTCCCCCGAATCAACAACTCGCTGAAACAGATGAAACCCGGATCCGGCCTCCTGACCACCCTGGCCGTGGCGGGCGACCCGGGCGTGCCTTACGCTATCCTCGCGGGGAACACATCGCTGGCCGGTTCCGGGGCGGAGGGGCGCGTCCGGCGGCTGCTGAAGAAAGTAGTTCGCACGGCGGTTGCGCCGGCGTTTTTGTTCACGCCCAACGATGTCGCGGTCAGCGTGGAGAGTATCGGGTCGGTCAGCGCTTCGCGCGTTCCCAAAGTGACGACCAAAGAAGTCGCCTGCGATCACATGAGTTATTTTTCAAACGACGCATCCGTCGCCGAACTCAGGACGCTGCTGGCGCTGAACTAACTTACTAAACCAGGACCGCTGTTGCTTTGGCCGCGTTACGCTGGTGAATGGCTGGCTTTGATGAAACCTGAAATCATGAGCCCGGCCGGGTATTGGCCGCAGTTGAGGGCCGCAATCGAGTCAGGAGCCGATGCGGTTTATTTCGGGCTGAAGCGTTTTACGGCCCGCGCAAAAGTCGGCTTCGATCTCGCCGAGCTTCCGGAAGTGATGCGCACGCTGCATAGCCGCGGCGTGTGCGGATACCTCACCTTCAACACTCTCGTTTTCGAGCATGAGTTGCCCGAAGCCGCGCGAACCATTGCAGCCGTTGCGGAGAGCGGCGTGGATGCGCTGATCGTTCAGGACGTGGGCATTCTTCGGCTCGCGCGCGAGATCGCGCCGTCACTGGAACTTCACGCAAGCACGCAGATGAGCATCGCGGATGCCGAGGGCGTGCGGTTCGCGTTATCGCTCGGCGTCAAGCGAGTAACGCTTGCGCGTGAGTTGTCGCTGAGTGAGATTCGCTCCATTTACGAGCAGACCGGAGCGAATCTGGAGATCTTCGTTCACGGCGCGTTGTGCGTCGCCTATTCGGGACAGTGTTTTTCGTCAGAGGCCTGGGGTGGGCGCAGCGCCAATCGCGGCCAATGCGCCCAGGCGTGCCGGCTGCCGTACGAGATGATCGTCGACGGCGAACTCCACCCGCTGGCCGATGCCCGGTATCTGCTTTCGCCGGGCGATCTCTGCACGGTGGAGGAGGTTCGGGGAATCATCGAGTCGGGAGCGAGCGCTCTCAAAATCGAAGGCCGCTACAAGGACGCGGAATACGTCGCGCTCACCACCAGCGCTTACCGCAAAGCTCTCGACGCTGCGTGGGAGGGCGAGTCGGCGGCGGTGACGGCGGAAGAAAAGCTTCGCCTCGAACAGGTGTACTCGCGCGGGCTTGGCCCGTATTTCGTGACTGGCACGAACCATCAGGCCGTCGTGCGCGGCCGCGCGCCGCGGCATCGCGGCGTTTTGATGGGCAGCGTTTTGCGTGTGACGGACGAAGGCGTTTTGGTAAAGCCCGAAGACGCGAATCGCATCGCGCCACTGAAACCGGGCGATGGCGTTGTTTTCGACGCGGCGGATTGGCGAAGTCCCGAAGAACCCGAGGAAGGCGGGCGCATCTACGAAATCGAGACGCGGGCGAGCGGCAAACTTGAAATCCGCTTCGCGAACCGCGCGGTTCAGTTCGACCGGATTCGTCCGGGCGATCTTGTGTGGCGTACGCATGACGCGACAATCGCGCGATACGCGAAGCCGTTTCTCGAGCCCGCGGCGCCTGTTCGGAAGCAGAAGGTCACGGTGCAGGCTGTGGCGAGGGAAAGTGAACCATTGCGCACTCGCTGGATTCTGGCCGATGACAAGTCTGTTGAAGTCGTGTCCGAATCCCGTCTTCCGAGGGGAGAAAAGCGGGCGATCTCTGTCGAGCAGCTTCGGGAACAGTTCGGACGTCTCGGCAATACGCCGTACGAACTGGCCGACGTCAAACTGGAGGTTCACGGCAGGCCCTTCGCGCCCGTCTCCGTTCTGAACGATCTGCGGCGCCTTGCGGTCGAGCGGCTCGCTGCGATGCAGGTTGAGAACGTCCGGCGCGAAATCCGCTACCCGGTTTCTCTGCTACCTCATGTGGAACGCCGCTCGGTCGCCGCGGAATCAGAGGCCCGTCTGCATTTGCTGGTGCGCACGCCCGAGCAACTCGATGCCGCGCTGCGCGTGCGACCGGACAGCATCACGCTGGACTATCTCGATCTTTACGGACTGCGTCCCTCAATCGAGCGCGTGAAAAATGCCGGGCTCTGCGCGCGAGTCGCGAGCCCAAGAATCTTCAAACCAGGCGAGCGCCGCATCGTTGACTTTCTCGTCAGCATGGAATGCGAGATCGTCGTCCGCTCAACCGGCCTGCTCCACGCGCTCAGGGACCGTCAGGGTCGCGCTCTGATCGGGGACTTCAGCCTGAATGCTGCGAATTCCATCGCGGCGCTTGAATACTTCGAATTCGGAATTTCGAGGCTCACCCCTACCCACGACCTGAATGCCGCCCAGATTGCCGAACTCGCCGAGGCGGTCGGCGGCGATCGCCTCGAAGCTATCGCGTACCAGCACCTGCCGGTCTTTCACACTGAACACTGCGTCTTCTGCCGTTTCCTCTCCACCGGGACCAGCTACCGCGATTGCGGGCGGCCCTGCGAGAAACATCAAGTCGCGCTGAGAGACCAAAACGGACGTTCGCATCCGGTCCTGGCTGACGTTGGTTGCCGCAATACGGTGTTCGGAGCGGAAGCGCAGGAAGCCAGCGCTCACCTCGATCGTTGGATGCGCGCCGGAATCCGTGATTTTCGTCTGGAATTCGCCCATGAGTCGGGATTGCAGGTTGAAGAGATCGCGGACGCTTTTCGGAAACCGGACCAGCTTGCGCGCCGTCTGAAGGCCATTGCGCCCGGTGGGGTTACGCAGGGAAGTCTCTACATAGCCGCTGATTACAAAGAGCTTCCGATCCTGCAGTAAGCCGCAGTACTTTCACGCCCCCCTAGCGGAACGAGCATTGCCTGAAAGAGGTTATGAGACGAACGCTTGGGGTTATGACACTACTCGCCGCTGCTGTTGGATTGCAGGCGGCCAAGCCAAAAAGCGCGGAACATCCTTACCGGCACGAGTTCGTCCAGCGCACGATCGGCAAGAAAGCCATTCTCCCGGTCGTGGGAGGAGCGACCATCCGGCAGCTTCGGAACAGCCCGCACGAATGGGGCAGCGGCGCGGCGGGGTTCGGAAAGCGCATCGGTTCGTCGTTCGGCTCGAATCTGGTGAAGACGTCTATTGAGCTTCCTGTAGCGGCAATCCGGCACGAGGACCTTCATTACTATCCTTCGGATAAAAAGGGCTTCATGCCTCGGCTGGATCACGCCCTGGTGAGTACCGTAATCACGCGCAAAACGACTACGGGCAACAAGACGGTCGCATCGGGCAAAATCTCCGGCGCGTTTGGAGGCGGACTCATTGCCACGGCCTGGCAACCGGCCGGATTTTCGGTCGCGGGCGGAGCGGCGAGCGGCGGAATTTCGCTGGGGGCGGCGGCGGGCTTGAACGTCGCGCGGGAATTCTGGCCGCGTAAGCATGTCGCTAAGGCTGTGCCGGTTGAGACGCCTCAAGACCGCAGAAACCAAGGAAGGCTCGCAGCCCGGGGTCAAGATACTTCTGCCGGTGCAGCAGGAAGGTGATCTGACGACGCAGATCGAGCCACGGGGTTCGAACGACCGCGAGTTGGCGGGCATTCAGTTCGAGTTCAATCACCGATCGTGAAATGCAACTTAAGCCAGCCCCCGCCATCACGGCCCTCTTGGTTGCGCCGATGCCGGCTAGTTCGATCGGTACCCGCGACAACTGAAACTTATCCGCGATCGCATCTTCGAAAACTTCGCGCGTACCCGATCCGTTCTCACGCAGAACCCAGGATTCCTTAGCAAGAGCTTCCGGAGTCGCTTGCCGGCCGGCTAACGGATGATTCGGCGCCGCGATGATCACAAGCTGATCCTCGCGCCAGGGAAAGGACAGAAGATCGGGATGACGCGCCAAGCCTTCGATCCATCCGGCGTCGCTTTCGAATTGCCGAACCGAGGCCGCCACGAATTCCGTGTTTCCGATCTCCATACGAAAGTGAGCGTCCGGATGCTGTCGCGCGAACCGGCCGACGAACTCGGGCAACATGTAGTTCCCCACCGTCAGGCTGGCCGCGATCCGGATGTTGACCGTCTGGCTCGCGCCGGACTCAATCTGCCGCACACGGTCGAGGATCTGGATTGCCTCCGGCAACAACGCCCGTCCCGCGGTGTTTTCTTTTAGCCGCCTTCCCTTTCGGTCAAAGAGACGCCGCTGTAGCTGATCCTCGAGTTCGGCGAGAGCCTGACTGGCGGCCGCTTGTGAAAGACCGACCCGATCGGCCGCGCTCGTGATCTTACCCTCCTGGCAAACTGCGGCGAAGATCTCTAACTGACGAAGCGTAATGCTCATGTCTAAATTGGAAAAACCGAATAGATATATCGAAACTATCCATTTTACTTATTTGTTCGGGGCCAGTAGCCTGGAGATAGATGTTCGTGTCAACCATTCGGGCCGCGCGGCAAAACCTTGCCGGAATCGCCCTCTGCGCTGTCGCGGCGGCAATCGCGGTCGCGACCGCGCAGTTACCGTGGAATCATCGGGTACAACTCAGCGCGCTGACTCTTGCGATCATCGCCGGGATGGCGGTGGGCAACGCCACGCCGGACCGGCTGCTTCAGCCACTCCGCCCCGGACTGCGCTTCTCGCAGCAGACTCTGCTCAGGTTGGGGATTGTTCTTTACGGCGTCCGTCTGACTCTTCGCGATCTCGCGAACCTCGGCCCCCGCGCTTTGGCGCTGGACATCATGGTGATTTCCTCGGTCCTGATCATCGGCTATTGGATCGGGACGCGATTCCTTGGGCTCGACCGCGATACGGCTCTGCTTGTGAGCGCGGGCAGCGGAATCTGCGGCGCGGCGGCTGTTCTGGCTACCGACCGCGTGATTGAAAGCGAATCGCACAAGGTCAGCGTGGCGGTGGCGACGGTGGTCGTTTTCGGTACCGCGGCCATGTTCCTGTACCCGGTGCTCTATCCGGTTTCCGGTTTCAGCGAACGCGAGTTCGGAATCTTCACCGGCGCTACGGTTCATGAGGTCGCCCAGGTTGTAGCAGCCGGGCGCGCGGTCAGCCAGGCGGCGAGTGATACCGCCGTCATCACGAAAATGCTGCGGGTTCTGTTGCTTGCTCCTGTGCTTCTGATCGTCGGCCGCCTTCGAACCGCCGCTGGCGCGACCGGCTCAGGCAAGATCAAATTTCCTTCGTTTGTTCTGGGCTTCGGCGCGGTGATCGTGGCGCAGTCCTTTGTGAGCCTTCCTCCGGCAGTGCGCGCGTGGCTTATCGATCTCGACACGCTCCTTCTTGCGTGTGCGATGTTCGCTCTGGGAATCGGCACGCGGTGGTCTCAGATGAAACAGGCAGGCACGAAGCCGCTGTTGCTTGCGTCGATCATCTTCGCCGGCCTCGTTTCCGGAGGCTATATCGTGACCCGGCTGCTGGTCTGAATCATTCGTTGCGGATCGCGGTGGCCGCATCGACGCGCAACGCGCGCATGGCCGGCAACGCGCTGCCGACGAGCGCGATTGCCAGCGCCATTCCTGCCGCTGCGCCAAAGGTTGAAAAATCATCAGGCCGCACGCCTGCAAGCAGGGTCTGCAATAACCGCGCTGCCGGGTAAGCTATCGCCGCGCCAGCGATAATTCCGATCACTGCAAGACGAAGCCCGCCTCCAACAGTCAGACCAAGAATGTTGGTCCGATGAGCGCCCAGCGCGATCCGTACGCCGATCTCCTGCGTGCGGCTCGATACCGCGAACGAGAGCAGCCCGTGCATGCCTACGGCGGCCAGCAGGAACGCAACCGCGCCGAAGATCCCCAGCGTCAGAAGCTGAACGCGGCGCCCGCTGGTTCCGGCGTTCACCAGCGTTTTAAGCGGTTGCACGTCCGTGATGGGCTGATTCGGGTCGGCGGACTGAACGATTCTTCGAACTGCGGGCACAAGCTGCATGGGATCGCCCGCGGCGCGCACGACGAGATCCTTGGGCGCGTACCACGGCGCCACGTCCTTGGGCTGCTTCCACGACGCATATACCTGAGGCTCGTTCTCGCGGTCCAGGCCGCGGAATCGCACGTCGCCGACGACGCCGACGATGGTCCGGTCCATTGCGCCTAATTTGATGTGACGGCCGATGGGACTCTGGTTAGCCCAATAGCGCCGCGCGAATGACTGGCTGACCACCGCGATATACGGAGCCGAGTCGCTGTCGCGCTCATCCACGTCTCGTCCGGATAACAGCGGAATATTCATAGCCGCAAAATAGCCCGGCGTGACGAAGCGCAGACACGCGCCGCGCCGGTGTCCCAGCTCCTCCGGCTGCCCTTCGACTTCAACGGTCCAGATGCCGCCAATATTCGTCATCGGAAGCGCGGTGGTATATGCGGCGCCAGTGACACCGGGCAGTCGGCGAACGTCTTCCAGCACTCGGCGATAGAAAGGCTCACGCACTCTGGTGTCCGCATAGCGCGGCGTTGGCAGAGCGGTGCGCAACGTGAGGGCATGATCGGCGCGGAACCCCGGGGCGGTTTCCTGAATCCGCCAGAGAGAACGCGCCAGCAGCCCAAAGCCTACCAGCAGCACGATGGAAATCGCGATCTCGGCGATCACAAGCCCCGACCTCAATCGTTCGCGCCGCCCTCCGACGCCCGAGCGCCCGCCTTCATGGAGATCCCGTGTTTGA
>Ga0126373_10004454_pt1 | contig 10703 bp, 7 predicted proteins | sample PanSoiMetPlot_11_FD_92545 | JGI IMG/M metagenome (GOLD analysis project Ga0126373, IMG submission 92545) | Tropical forest soil microbial communities from Panama - MetaG Plot_11 | ecosystem: Environmental > Terrestrial > Soil > Tropical forest > Bulk soil | place: Panama | collected 2016-02-17
GCTGGGCGGGGCGGATGCCGGCGGCATCGATCCGACGATCACCACGCTGCCCGCGGGCTTCGAGCACGGCACGATGCTCGTGCTGGGACGCGGCATCGGCACGACGCTCGATGCATGGGGCCAGGCGCTGCAGGTGCTGAACGGCAAGAAGCCTGTCCCCAACGATGCGGACGTGCTGCTGCGGAAGTTCGGCTACTGGACCGATAATGGTGCCGCCTATTACTACAAATCCGTCCCGAGCCTCGGATATGAGGGCACGCTCCTCGCTGTACGCGATGCGTACCGCAAGCAGGGCATCCCCCCCGCATACATGCAGCTCGACAGCTGGTGGTATCCGAAGGAGAAGGGCAACAGCCTGGCGGCGATGGCGGTGAACGGCGAGACGGTGTATCGGGCGAGTCCGGACATCTTTCCCAAGGGATTGGCTGCGTTTCAGCAGCAGATGGCCCTGCCTTTCGTGGTGCATGCGCGCTGGGTGGCGGCGGACAGCCCCTACCGCCGCGAGTACCGGATGTCGCGCAACGTGGTGCTCTCGCCTGCGTTCTGGCAGAGCACGGCGACCTATCTGCATGGCGGCGGCGTCACGGTGTACGAGCAGGACTGGCTGGATGACAATGCACGCCCGGCCGTGAATCTGACCGATCCGCCGCAGTTCCTGGGCAACATGGCGCGCGCCATGGCGCAGGAAGGAATCACCATTCAGTACTGCATGCCGCTCCCCGGTTATTTTCTGGCCAGCACGCAGTACCAGAATCTGGAGACGATACGCGTCAGCGGTGATCGCTTCGAGCGCTCGCGGTGGGATGAATTTCTTTACGGCTCGGCGCTCGCGCACGCAGTGGGCTTGTGGCCCTGGAGCGATGTGTTCATGAGCCGGGAATTACCGCAGCTGATTCTGGCCACCCTCTCCGCCGGACCGGTCGGGGTGGGCGATGCGTTGGGGCAGATCGATGCGGCAAACCTGCGGCGGGCGATGCGGACGGATTCCGTTCTCCTGAAGCCCGACACGCCGGCAGAGCCGATCGATGCGTCGTTCATCGCTAACGCGGAGAGCTCGGATGCACCCATGGTCGCCGCGACACGCAGCGGAGATGAGGTGGAGGTCTTTGCCTATCCGCGTGCGGATTCCCAGGAGCACGCGACCGTGTCGCTGCATCAGCTCGGCATTCAGGGGCCGGCCTATGAGTGGGATTGGGTACGGCAGACGGGCAGGCGGATTCCCGCCGGAAGTTCCTTCGCGATGGCCTTCCAGGACGGATGGGCATATGCAGTGGTGACGCCGCTGGGCAAAACCGGCATAGGCGTAATGGGTGACACGGACAAGATCGTGCCGTTGGCGAGGGAACGATTTCCGTCGGTCACCCATTCCACCAATGCGCAGGTGACGATTGCGTACGCACCGGGAGAAGACGCGGTGACTCTTACCGGTTATGCGACCCGGCGCCCGGTGATACGGGCGACGCGCGGGAGTGCCGACTCGATGCAGTATGCCGAAGCAACGCATCTTTTCCGCGTGACCGTGCATCCGACAGCCACGGCCGGCGAACGCAGGGCGGAGCTGGTGATCGGGGAGGCTGGCCGCTGAGCACATCGGCGCGAGCCACGATGGCGCAACCGAGAGGTGTCTCATGAGTTACCTTCGCTGCCTGCGGGGCCTGGGTTCCGGACACGAATATCCCGCCGACCGGCTGATGAATCTCGATCCGATCGACAACCGTCCGGTGGAGATGGTGATCGACCTGCAGCGGCTCGAGAGCGAGCAACCCGGGCACAGTTGGTATCACCCCGAGCGCCGCGATCTCTGGCGCTTCGGTGCGCTGCTGCCGCTCGATATCGGCAATCCCGAGGACCGCCGCCACATCGTCGCGCTCGGCGAGGGCCACACGCCCTTGCGCGAGTATGCGGACCATCCGCTCGCGCGCAAGATCGGGTTTCGCCTGCAGATCAAGGATGAGGGCAAGGCGGAGCCCGGCTACGGCGCGAATCCGACCCAGTCGTTCAAGGATCGCGGCATGGCGATGGCGGTTTCGATGGCGCGGCGCTTCGGCGTGAGCAGGCTCGCGGTGCCGACCCAGGGCAACGCGGGTGACTCGCTCGTGGAGTACGCGCTGGCGGCGGGCCTCGAGGCGGCGGTGATCATGCCCAAGGACACGCCGATGCCCATCCAGGGCCGCGTCGCCGCGCTCGCAGCGAGCGGCGCCGGAGTCGTGTTGGAGTTGGTCGCGGGCACCATCCGCGAGGCCGGCGCGCGCATGCGCGAGCGCTACCTGCCGCAGGGATATTTCAATGTCGCCACCTTCCAGGAGCCGGGCTGGCGAATCGAAGGGAAGAAAACACTCGGGCTGGAGCTGGCCGAACCCCTGCCGGGCGAGACGCGTTGGCAGGTACCTGACGCAATCGTATACCCGACCGGCGGCGGGACCGGGGTGCTCGGCATGTGGAAGGCGTTTGGCGAGCTGCAGTCCCTGGGTCTCATCGGCGCGCAGCGGCCGCGCATGATCTGCGTCCAGGCCGCCGCGACCGCGCCCATCGTGGCAGCATGGGCGCGGGGTGATGCCGACACCAAAGCGGCCGACGCGGGGAAAACGCTGTGTTTCGGCCTCAATGTTCCGGGCGGCGTCGGTCATTTCAAAGTGCTGGAGGCCATCCGCGCAAGTGGGGGCTGCGCCGTGTCGGTGACGGAGGCGCAGGTCGCAGAGGCTCTCGCGGACGTGTGGCGCGAGAAGCATTGGTGGATCGCTCCGGAGGGCGCTGCCTGCCTGGCCGCGCTCGAGCCACTCGCCGCGCAGGGAGCGCTCCGGCCGGGCGAGCGCGTGGTCGTCGTCAACACCGGTTCGCTGGAGAAATACCTGCCCGAGCTGCGGCAGCTGCTCTGAGCTCGGATGGGGCCTGAAACAAACCCTCCCGGCCTCCTGCGAGCAGTCTCACGGTGGCAGCTCGTCGGACTCGCCGTCAACGATGTGGTCGGCAGCGGCATCTATCTGTTACCGGCCGCAGCAGCAGCGCTGCTCGGCGGCGCCAGCGTGTTGGCGGTAGTGGCGGCCGGCTGCGCGGCGGCGCTGTTGGTGCTGTGCTTCGCCGAAGCGTCGAGCTACTTCGATCAGCCGGGCGGGGCTTACCTCTATACGCGCGAGGCGTTCGGGCGCTTCATCGGCTTCGAGGTCGGATGGATGACGTGGTTGTCGCGCGTTGCCGCGATGGCCTCATTTGCGGACGGGCTGGTGCAGGCGGCAACGTACTCCTGGCCGGCGGCCGAAGGCCGCTGGGGTAGAGCAGCCATCGTCTGCGGGCTGATCCTGCCGCTTGCCGCCATCAACACGCGGGGGGTGAGCGCGGGCGCGCGCACGGCCGTCGTCCTGGTGATCGCCAAGATGCTGCCGCTCGCGTTCTTCATTGCCGTCGGCGTCTGGTTCGTGGATGGCTCGCACCTGGTGATCCTCGCAGCGCCGCACGGCAGTGCCTTGGGGCAGGCCGCACTGCTGCTGCTCTTCGCCTATGGGGGCTTCGAGAACACGCCGGCGGCGGCCGGCGAATATCACAATCCGCGCCGCAATGTCCCCTTCGCGCTGGTCGCGATGATTCTCGTCGTCACGCTGCTCTATGGCGCGGTGCAGGTGGTGGCGCTCGGTACCTTGCCGGGGCTGGCACGCTCTTCCTCACCCCTGGCAGAGGCTGCGGGCGGGTTTGCCGGGCATTTCGGCGCGTGGCTGCTGACATTGGGAGCGATGCTGTCGATCATCGGTATCGCCGGCAATACGATGTTGACTGGACCACGCTACCTGTTCGCGCTCGCCGCCGACGGGTACGGTCCCCGATGGCTCGCGCGGGTGCATTCGGCCTATCGCACGCCGGCAGCCGCAATCGCCGTGCAAGCAGTGACTGCGCTCGCACTGGCGATGTCCGGCTCGTTCGTCCAGCTCGCCAGCCTGTCGGTGATCGCGCGGGTGGCGACTTATATCGGCACCGCCGCTGCCGTGCCAATATTGCGCCGGCGTATGGCGGATCACGCTTCCGTGCGGTTGCCGCTGGGCCCGGCGATTCCGCTCGCCGCGCTGCTCGTGGCGGCGGCGTTGTTGGGCAGCGCGACAAGGGCCAACCTGCTCTGCGCACTGGGCGCACTTGCCGCCGGCGGCCTCATTTATCTCGTCCGGCCGCGATGAGCAGCCACGGAGAAGTTTCGAGTCATCTGCGCTATTCTCGTGGCGCGATTTGCGCCAATCCGGAGTCATCAGCATGAGATCCCAGATCAAGGGCACCACCATGCCCGTGCTCGAGATCGGCCTCGAGCCGAACGATCGTATCGTTGCCGAGCCGGGCGAATTCTCGTGGATGACAGACGGTGTACAGATGCGCACGACCGCCTATACGGCCGGAGCGCGCGGTCTCTGGGGCGCAATCGGGCGCGCCTTCTCGGGCGGCGGGCTCTTCATGACCGAGTACTCGGCGCCCGCGGGCCGCGGGGTGGTCGCCTTCGCCGCGAAGGTCCCGGGCGCGATCATGCAGGTCGATGTGCCGGCCGGACATTCCTATCTCATTCATCGGCATGGCTTTCTCTGCGGCACCGAGGGCCTGCAGCTGGCGACCGGGTTTCAGCGCTCGCTCGGCGCCGGGATTTTCGGCGGCGACGGATTTCTGTTGCAGCGCCTGTCCGGTCCCTGCACCGCGTGGGTGGAGCTGGGCGGGGAGGTGGTGACCTACGACCTCGCTGCCGGGGAAACGCTGCAGGTGCATCCCGGCCACATCGGCATGTTCCAGGACAGCGTGAACTTCGACATCGCCTTCATGCGCGGCTTTGCCAATGCGCTCTTCGGGGGCGATGGCCTCTTCGTGGCGCGCCTGACCGGACCCGGCAAGGTCTGGCTGCAGACCCTGACGGTGCCGAATCTCGCGCACGCAATCGCGCCCTATCTGGGCGAGCGTGGCGCGCAGAGCGTCGAGACCGGCGTCGCGGGCGGAGTCGCCGGCGCCGTATTGCGCGACATCTTCGGCGGCAACCGCTGAGTCGCCGCGCGGCGAGCCGGCGCATCTCCGGTAGCCGCTCCCGGGTCAGTAATCAGTGTTGACTCTCTTCGCTCGCCCTGGTACCTTGCCGCACAAAGGTAGCTTGATTGGCAATAAATTCCGGCGAAAAACTGGCTCCGATCCGCAAGGGACTTCTCGAGTTCGTCATCCTGAAGATCGTTGCGGCGGAGAAGGTCTACGTGGCCGATATGCTGAAGCTGCTGAGCGATACGGAATTCGCGACGCAGGAAGGGACCCTCTACCCATTGTTGAGCAAGCTGCGCCGGGAGCAGCTGGTTGATTATGAGTGGAAGGAATCCGACGCAGGTCCGCCGCGCAAGTATTACAAGCTCACCGCGCAGGGCCGCGCGCAGCTCGCGGCGCTCAACGACTACTGGAAAGAGTTGAATCGAACCCTGGCCCAACTCGAGAAGTAAACATGCAGAAAGTGGTCAGCATCAATCTCAACGGCAACGCCTATCAGCTCGAGGAGCCGGGTTACGAGGCTCTGCGCGCCTACCTGCAACGCGCCGAGAGCCGGCTGGAAACGAATCCCGACCGCGCCGAGATCATGGCCGACCTGGAGCAGGCGATCGCAGAGAAGTGCGGCCGCTACCTCGGCCCGAATAAGACCGTCGTAGCCGCCGGGGAGATGGCGACCATCATTGCAGAGATGGGGCCGGTAGAAAGCCCTGAGGCAGCCACGCAGCCGGGGTCGCCAGCCGGTGGCACGGGCGCGCAGCAGCCGGAACGAGGCAAGGACGGGCCGAAGCGGCTTTATCAGATTCGGGAAGGCGCGATGGTTTCGGGTGTCTGCAACGGCATCGCCGCGTTCTTCGACGTCGACGTCACGATCGTGCGCCTCGTGTTCGTGATCCTGGGCTTCGTCACCTTCGGCGTCTGGGTACTCGTGTACCTCGTGATGGCGGTTGTCATTCCGTACGCCGACACGCCCGAGGACCGTGCAGCCGCCTTTGGACTGCGCCTGAAAGCGCAGGAGTTGCTCGATCAGGCCAACTGGCAGCGGGCGAGCGCGCGGGCGCGCCGCGAGTGGCGGCGCACCTGGAAGCGGCAGCAGAAGGCGTGGCAGCAAAACTGGACTGAGCACTGGCAGCGCCATTGGGACCGGCGTTGGCAGCGTATGACCCAGACGCAGGCTGCGATGGCTGCCACCGGCGCGCCGATGGGCGGGTTCGGCCATATCCTTGCGGGGATGACATTGCCTGTGTTCGCCATCGTCAATGCGGCGCTGTTCGTTGCCTGGAGTCTGGTCATGATGTCTGCTTTGATGACCGGAGCGATCTTCGGCTGGCCCTTGCCGGCAGGTTTGCCGCAATGGGGCTCACTGGCCATTTTGTGCGTGATCTATCTCGCGCTGACCTCGCCGCTGCGCGCCGCGCGGCACGGGGCGCATCTGGCGTGGGGCCCGTACTATCACATGTGGGCTGCGCTCTCGAGCGTGTTCTGGCTCGGCTTCACCGCGCTCTTTTTGTGGCTGGCGTATCAGCATCTGCCGCAGGTGCACGCGTTGCTCGATCAGCTGCCGTCGTTCTGGCAGAAGCGGCGGATGTCCTTTACCGTCTGAGATCGTGCCGGACGACGTTGCGGCAATCAGCGGCAATTTCGTGACGAGCTGAGATCCATCGGGCGGCCGCTGCCGTATGCTGTCTCGATGAGACCATCAGCCCCTGCCTTGTTCCTCCTCTTGGCGGTGAGTACCTGGGCGTTGCCGTCCATGGCAGGGACAGCGGATACCCGCGAGGTCGCCCGCTGGGAGCGCGAGGCGCAGGACATCACCATCTACCGTGACAACTGGGGCATTGCCCACGTGTACGGCAAGACTGATGCCGACGCTGTGTTTGGCATGGAATACGCGCAGGCGGAGGACGACTTCAACCGGGTCGAGTCGAACTACATCGATGCGCTCGGCTGGCGGGCGCAGGCAGAGGGTGAGTCTGCGATCTACGACGATCTGCGCAGCCAGCTGTTCGTCGACAGACAGGCGCTGCAGGCGAAGTACGAGCGCAGCCCCCTCTGGCTCAAGAACCTCATGAACGCCTTCGCTGATGGCCTCAACTACTATCTCTACCGGCATCCCGAGGTGAGGCCGCGGGTGATCGCGCATTTCGCGCCGTGGATGGCCCTGGCCTTCAGTGAGGGCAGCATCGGTGGAGATATCGAGACGGGAGTAGACGTTCCGCAGCTCGCAGCATTCTACGGCGGGCACCCGGTCGTATCCGCGCCAACCGCACGTGATGCGCTGTGGCCCGCCGAGCTCCAGGGCTCGAACGGTATCGCCATCTCCCCCTCCATTACGCTGAACCATCACGCGCTGCTCTGGATCAATCCGCATACCTCGTTCTACTTCCGCTCCGAGCTGCAAATGGTCAGCAGCCAGGGGCTCGATGCCTATGGCGCCGTCACCTGGGGCCAGTTCTTCATCTATCAGGGCTTCAATGCCACGGCGGGGTGGATGCATACCTCGAGCGGCGTGCGGAACATCTCCTGGTTCCTGGAGACGGTTACCCGCAAGAACGGCCGCTACTACTACCGTTATGGAGACCGTGAGCTGCCCGTCGTGACGCGCCGCATCGTCGTACGCTTCAAAACGACGAATGGCATGTCTGAAAAAGCATTTACCGCCTACTACACGCAGCACGGGCCGGTGATCGCCCGCATGGGCGACAAGTGGGAAACCGTCAACCTGATGCAGGCTCCCGTACGCGCCCTCATCCAGGATTTCACCCGCACCAAGGCCAGGGACTATGCGCAGTTTCGCAAGGCGATGCAGCTGCATACGAACTCATCGAACAATACGGTGTTCGCGGATGCCGAAGGCAACATCGCCTACTGGCACTCGGACTGGATCCCGCGGCGCAGCGACGCCTTCGCTTGGGACGAGCCGGTCGACGGCAGCAACCCGGCCACCGCCTTCCATGGGCTGCTGACCCTCGCCGAGACCCCGCATCTGCTCAATCCCCCGAACGGCTGGCTCTACAACTCCAACAACTGGCCCTGGTCCGCAGCCGGACCGTATAGCCCGAAGCGACAGGACTTTCCGAGATACGTGGAACGAAGCACGGAGGAGAGCCCGCGAGGCTATCACGCCCTGCGGCTGCTCAGCGGCGGGAAGAATTGGACCATGGCATCGTTGACCGCGGCGGCATTCGACAGCTACCTGCCGGCGTTCGCCACCATGATTCCGGTGTTGGTGAGAGCCTATGATGCCACGCCTGGCTCCGACCCACTCAAGGCGCGGCTAGCCGCGCAAATCACCGTGCTGCGCGCGTGGGATTTCCGCTGGGGCGTCAATTCCGTCGCGACTTCGCTTGCGGTGTTCTGGGGCACGGACCTCTACTCGAAGGTGCAGGCGCGGGCCCGCGCTCTGGGCATCTCGCCCGAGGACTACGTGGTGCGGCGTGCCACACGCCGGGAGCTGCTGGCGTCCCTGGCGGCGGCATCGGACCAGCTGACGGCGAATTTCGGCGGCTGGGAAACCCCATGGGGCCGGATCAACCGCTTCCAGCGGATCAATGATGACATCAGCCCGAGCTTCGACGACTCCAAACCGAGCATTCCGGTGCCCTTCACGTACTCGGCCTGGGGCTCCCTGGCCTCTTTTGCCGCAAAGCCGTATCCCAACACCAGGAAGTGGTACGGCGACGATGGCAACAGCTTCGTCGCGGTCGTGGAATTCGGTCCCGAAGTGCGCGCGTGGGCCATCACCGCCGGAGGCGAGAGCGGCAATCCGGCGTCAGCGCATTTCGATGACGAGGCGGCTCAGTACGCCATGGGCGAGCTGCGGCCGGTGTACTACTACAGGTCGCAGCTCGCGGGCCACATCGAGCGGCAATATCATCCGGGCCAGTAGCTGGCCCACGATCAGGCGACGCTCACGCGATTGCGTCCTGCGCGCTTGCTCTCATAGAGTGCGGCGTCGGCGGCCCTGATCAGAATGCGCGGGGAGACGTGCTGGTCGCCTCGATGGGGCGCAAAGCCCGATATGCCGAAGCTTCCCGTGACGCGCAGCGGCCCGGCGGTGGTGGCGCAGGGAGTGAGGCCGATGCGCTCGCACAGGCGCCGTGCGACCAGCAGCGCCTTGGGGATTGCAACTTCGGGCAGGACGATCGCGAATTCCTCGCCGCCGATGCGCGCCACCCAGTCCTCTCCCAAGCGCAACCCGTGAGTGAGCCGGGCGGCGAATTCCCGCAGCACCTGATCGCCGACCTCGTGGCCGTGGGAGTCGTTCACTGCCTTGAAGTGGTCGATGTCGCACATGAGCAGCGAGAGGGAGCGACGCAGCCGCACCGCGCGCTCGACTTCGCGCGGAAACTCGTGCTCGAAGAAGCGGCGGCTGCCGCAGCGCGTGAGCTCATCGACCGTCGACAGGATGCGATTGTCGGTGAGCGCCAGTTGCAGTGCGGCCGAGAGACTGGCGATCCGCCGGGCGGTCGTCAGGTGTCCCCAGAACTCCTCGCCGCCGGCTTCGGGCGGCATGCAGTCATTGGCTCCTCGGCGGAGCGCCTCGCGCGCGTCCACCGTGCCGTCGACATCGACATAAACCACGTGTGTCGCCGAGCCCGTATGGAGTTGCCGCATCGCCTGCACCAGCTCCAGGCGGTCGGTGAAGAGCAGGGCATACGTGCGCGCCTCGAGGCTTGCCAGTGCTTCCGTCGTCGAGCTGACCGGCTCGACCTCGATGTTCGCGTTCAGAAGCCACTTCACGAAGCGCTCGCGCACCTCCTCGTGCCCGAGCACGAGGAGGGCGATCGGAATCGGCGGATGTCGTCGCAGGACGTTCGACAGCGCTGACTGGTCTTCATGTTTCAGTGCGCGGTCGAGAATCGTCTGACGCTCGATGAGATATGTGGCGGTGCTGCTCGCATCGCTGTCGGTCTCGGGGTTGCGACGATTGGCGCGGTGTTCATGCGCCAGCTCCTTGCGCTCGTCGAGCGCCGAGCGGACGACGCCCGCGAGCCGGTCGAGATCCCCCTTCGCCACGAATCCCGCGGCGCCGCGCTCCCGGGCCACCACCCCGGCGGCCGGATCGGGATTTCCCGTCACGAAAATGAAGGGAATGCTGGGATACTCCGTCTGCGCGATCGCCAGTGCCGCGAGGCCGTCGAAGCCGGCAACGCTCGAGTCGGAGAGGATGACGTCGGGAGAGTGCCCCAGTGCCAGGCGGAACTCGGCCTCGCTCTCCGCGCGCTCGAAGGAGCAGGTGACACCTGCCTGGGTCAATGTTCGACAGGATGACTCCGCCGCAGCGGCATCATCCTCCAGGACCAGCATGCGAATCATTTCATTCCCATCCTTCACGCGACGAGTAACGCTTACTCGATCTGCGCGTGCACGAGCCTCCAGTCAATGATATGTAAAGCCGGCCTTCTGCGCATTCAGAGGCCGGTCACAATCCATAGCGTGCCTCCCGGCCCCGGCGAGCGCAATCCAATAGCCGCGACCCACCTCGCGCCTGCATCAACTGTGCCTAGGCCGGGTGACGGATGCAAATGACCCTTCGTCCCTTTTGTCTCGTACAGGAGACAACTATGTTCGAGTGCACGCGACAGGAGATCCGCAAACCATTCAAACGCAACAGCGCGCCTGCTAAATTTGCTCGAGTGCCGCATAAGTGAGCTAATGTTCTACTGAAGAATATTCGGATAACATATTGGAAATTAACAGAAAAATAAGCGTTGCAC
>Ga0126373_10004455_pt1 | contig 10702 bp, 12 predicted proteins | sample PanSoiMetPlot_11_FD_92545 | JGI IMG/M metagenome (GOLD analysis project Ga0126373, IMG submission 92545) | Tropical forest soil microbial communities from Panama - MetaG Plot_11 | ecosystem: Environmental > Terrestrial > Soil > Tropical forest > Bulk soil | place: Panama | collected 2016-02-17
GTGCAGCGGATTAGCAATCGCGATCTTTCTGACATCCTCACCGAGCAACACTCGCATGCCCCGGAATCGATTCTCGAGCTTGCTGGAACCCAGATCACAAGTTTGCCGGTCGCGTATTCGTAGAAGCTGCCCGGTTCGATGAGGCGCGCGGTTTCGAGCTTCTTCGGATAGGTGACATCGGCGGAAAAGAACAGATCGAACGGTGCGCCGTTCTGGATCTGCGCAAAGGTTACCGATGATTCATAGGATATCTTTACCGCCTCGCCGGATGTGTTCTGGAACCGCGTGGTTAAGTCCTTGAAAACAAAGGTTAGATCCGACGCGGCGACAATCGTTACTTCGCCTGCGATCGCGACGGCTCTGAAAGCTATGATCAAGCAGAGTGTGAGCAGTATTAATTTTTGGCCGTGGATTTGGGCTTGCATCAGGTCAAAGCGATGCCATTACCCAATCGCAGTGACAACCATGATGGCATACATGGCAAACCACAATGACAGAAGACGGCTTTGGCACTCTGCGCGGCCTCTCTAGCGACGAGACTTCGATATCGAAAGTGTATTGACTTTTTCGAATTGCTAAGATACTGACAGGCTCTTAGAAGAGCATAGTTGGGCACTGATTGGAAAGCCGACGCGGACATTAGCTACAGTTACGTTAAAGGACCTTTCCGAAGCCGCGGGGGCATGTCGGTCACCTGGTCTCCAACTTCGTTCGTTCAGTGGGCTAGGATTTGGGAGACACCATGCAGCTAGAGAGCGGATTGCCAGAGGTGGAGAAGTGGGTAAGAAGGTGCCTTTTTCTCATTCTGGTCGGAACTTTTACCTCGATCGCTGCGGGGTGTAATGGTTCAAGCGGTGGGCAGAGCGCCACGCCAGCCCCATCTAGCTTCCCACAACCGCAGGTCCGCAAGTCATCCAATGGGAAGTTTAACACCAGTTTCCACATCGCGTTCGCTTCGAATACGTTGACTGATAACTTCACGCTGGAACAGCGGGTCGTTCACACTGCTACGTATGAGGGAACCATTCCGGGTCCGACTTTGATCGTGAAGCCAGGCGACACTCTAACAATCGACATGATCAATCAACTGCCCGCGAATCCTACCAACCAGCGAGGTGGCTTCTTCCCCAAGGATCCTTACACCACGAACCTTCACCTGCATGGTCTGCGCGTATCGCCATTAGGGAACGCAGACAACATTTTCCGGGAAATGCCGCCGGATACGACCAACCAGGTGCAGGTCAAGATACCCGCCGATCATCCAACCGGAACCTTCTGGTATCACCCTCACAAGCACGGAAGCGTCACCACTCAGCTGATCGCCGGATTGGCGGGCTTTCTGATCATCAAGGGAGGTCCGGGTACTCTCGATGCCGTGCCCGAGGTCGCTGCAGCGAAAGACTTCGTTATGGGCTTTCAAGTGATTCGTACCGACCTGAACGGCAACAATCCCTTCGTCAACCAAGTAGCGACTCAGTTTGGCACTTTTCCTTTCGGTACGACGGATCCGACGCAGCAGGGAATCTGGTCCACTTATGGACTGGATGGGGATCCAGGGCGTAGCAATTCTTATTACACGACCAATGGTCTGACCAATCCAATCCTTCATATGCGTCCCGGGGAAGTGCAGAGATGGCGCTTCCTCAATGCCGCAGAGGGAAAAAATCTCCTGGTCGCCCTGCAAGGCCACGGACTCAACATAATCGCGATGGACGGGATCACCGTCAGCAACATGTATCAGCTGAAGACCGGCGCGCCGGTCGTGATGGGTCCTGGCCAGCGCTTCGACGTACTGGTCAAAGCCGGCAACCCGGGGACTTATGCATTGCAGGCATTGGATCCTAATACCAAGAACTCGGTTTCGCCCTCCGGGATAGCGCCCGATTACCGATCGTCGCGCCACAGCTTTGATTTTCCATTTCCATGCTCGGACGGCTTGAACTTTGTGCTGGTCCCCGGAGGTGCCGACCCCCTCTGCCCGCCGATCGCTCCGACCTACCAAAAGTTGGCGTTTCCATTCTCTCTCGCAACCGTAGTTATTGACGGCAAGCCGATGGATATGAATCTGCCGTCCGGGCCTTTACCCGTTCCTGCCGGGCTTCCAAGCGTCCAGACGATGACCACGACGCATCCCGCTGCGGTGCGCAGGGTTGCCTTCGAGATTTGCGGCAACAAGGCCGGGACGAGTTTGCAGGACCCGGCATTTCGGCTGCCGAGCTGTGGTTGGTACTTTAGCAAGTACGATGCAACCTATTGGGGCGGCGCTCCGCTGAACAACCTGGAGATGATGCGGGATGCGGACGACGCTGGTACGCCCAGTGTACCCTTCGATCCGAATATGCCACTGGTGGATTTCCAAAAGTCTGGCTTGTTCGATCCAACGACGCCGTTGTTTCCTGATATGATCGCAGGCAACATCGAAGAATGGACGGTGATTAATCGCTCCTTTTCGGACCATCCTTTCCACATCCATCAGAACCATTTTCTGCTCACTGCAATAGATGGCATACCGCTCGCCCAGCCCGAATGGCACGATTCGATCATTGTGCCAGGTTCACAGCCGCAGCCGAGCGGACCTGATCTCCCGCAGCCGAATATCAATGACAACGCGTACGGGTCAGTCACCTTTCGAATTTACTATGATCCGGTGACAGTTGGGTGCTTTGTCGCGCACTGCCATATCATCACGCATGAAGACATCGGTATGATGCAGCGCCTGGATATTCTTCCCGCGGCCGGGCAGTCCAGTGGCTGCAAGATTGGACAATAGCCCTTGACTTGGGGCTGGATTCGAAACGTTCTGGGCGACCCCAGGATCCAGATTCTCGACGAGGCGACCTCGAGTTTGGATTCGGAATCCGAAGCCCTGATCCAGCAGGGTCTTGCGGATCTGATGTGTGGCCGCACCACGCTGGTTATCGCTCATCGTCTTTCAACCATTCGACGCGCGGATCAGATCCTGGTCATCGAAGGAGGGCGTATCGTCGAATGCGGTAACCACGCAACATTTCATGCTGCGCGCGGGCGATATTACCAGCTCTATGAAGGTCAGCATCGCTTCGACTCTGACCTCTTGGTCTCCGAGGACGAAGCGCCGAATGTAGGTGAAGACGTCATTGCTCCAAATGGCGCACACGATCGGTGGACGGACTGATGAGGTCTCGGAAAACCCCCCTCCCTTGCACTCAGCCCCACCGCGGGTTGCGGCGACAAGTGGAATCTCGGCCGGCGCCACGGGAGGAGGGCTATGAGTTCCTTTGACCCGCTTGCTGATCGTTTTGAGCTTTACCGCCCACTGCCGAGCAGGGTGGTGGTTGTGATTCGAAACGCTTTGCTGGCAGAAGGGAAAGTCGATCCGGGCGGTCGATTGCTGGAAGTGGGATGCGGTACCGGCCGAATTGGTGCGCAGTTCAACCTCGCAGGCGACAACTATTTCGGAATTGACCTGTCAATGGAAATGCTGCGGGAGTTCAAGCGCAAGGAACGCTGGCGGAGGCCAAATCTCGTTCGCGGGGACGGAAACCTGCTTCCTTTCGGCGACCAGGTTTTCGCGGCCGTGTTGATGATGCACATGCTCGGGGCCGGCAATTGGCGATCTCTGCTGACGGAATCAAAACGTGTTCTTCAAACGCACGGCCTGCTGGCGATCGGAAAGACCGAGACTCCCGCCGAAGGCATTGACGCAAAGATGAGAAATCGGCTCGCTGAGCTAGTCGCCGAAATGGGAATGGCTGAACCATCGCGCGATCGCAGCAAGATGAATGAATGCCTATGCGCTACAAGCTCCCGGCACCTTAAGATCGAAGCGGCGCAATGGAACCTGAATCGTACGCCACGTCACTTTTTTCTTCGGAAGCGAAGTGCTCCTCGATTTGCGTCGCTGCCGGACGATGTGCGAGAGACCGCGCTTCAGGCGCTGGCAGAGTGGACTGAACAAACTATCGGACCTTTGGATGCTCCTGTAAGCGAAACTCACAGTTTCTGCCTGGACCTCTATTGGTTTTAAGGATGCCTGCGAAATATGCGAAAACTCTCTACTGATTCAATTCCGCTGCCACTGGCCAAACAGCTGCTGGAGGGATCGCTAAGTGATGTCTCCGTGATGCGAGCCACCGCCGCTCCCGCCGATTTTCCAATTCTTCCCTGGGCCAATGTGGTGAAGATCGGCGGGCAAAGTGTTATCGACCGCGGCCGTGCCGCAGTCTACCCGCTGATCGATGAAGTCGTTACCAATCTCGGCCGGCACAAGATGATTATTGGCACCGGCGCCGGGACTCGGGCCCGGCATATATATAGCCTCGCCATCGAACTGGGACTGCCTACCGGGGTTCTCACGGTTCTGGGTACGGCGGTTGCTTGGCAAAATGCACAGATGATGCACTATTTGCTGGCCCGACACGGAATTCCTTTCATTGAACCGCTGGATTTCAGCATTCTGCCTCACTATCTGGCTGTAAGTGGCGCCGTGGTTTGCCAGGGGATGCCCCCGTACAAACTCTGGGAAGAAAATCCCAACGTCGGTCGAATACCTCCGCAACGAACTGATACGGGCTGCTTTCTGATCGCGGAAGTATTTGGCGCACGCAAAATGATTTACGTGAAAGACGAGGATGGTCTATATACAGCCGATCCCAAGAAAGATTCCAAAGCCGAGCTCATCCCGCGCATCTCACTTGCCGAGTTGCTATCGCTAGACCTGAACGATCTGATAGTTGAACGTGCCGTTCTCGATCTAATGACCAACACACAGCACGTGACCGAAATCCAATTCGTCAATGGGTTGAAACCAGGACAATTGACCGCCGCACTGGAGGGAGAGCCGGTGGGGACGGTGATCTATCGCGAAGACGAGGAGTCAATTCATGAGTGACAGCGCCGCCCACGACAACCACGTCCCATCTCGTCTGATGCGCGAGTCGTTGGTGGACAAGGATGTCATTGCAGGCACGGAATCGTCGGTAGTCAGGATCCTGCCCCATATCAATGTGATTCAGATCGGCGGCAGGATCATGGATCGTGGGCGGGAAGCGTTGCTGCCGTTGTTGGACGAGATAGTTGAAAACCAGATCCACCATACCCAGCTAATCGCGGTCGGCGCCGGCATACGTTCCAGGCATATTCTCGCCGTCGGGCTCGACCTCGGACTGCCCACCGGCGTTCTGGCGACTCTCAGTGCAAAAGACGCGGCGCAAAATGCGTATATGGTGTCTTGCCTATTAGCCAGGCACGGATTTGTATACCTCGAAGCGCCCTTCGTGGTGCAGTTACTCCCGGCGATGCTCGCCGCAGCTCGTGGCGCCGTATTCAACGGTGTGCCCCCCTACGATCTTTGGGAACATCCGCCCCAAATCGGACGGATACCTCCACACCGAACTGACAGCGGCCCGTACATGTTAGCCGAAGTGTTCGGTGCCAGGCGAATGATCTTCCTGAAGGACGTAGATGGGCTGCACACCAGCGATCCCGCTCTGAATGGCGGATACGCCCAGCTAATCCCGGAGACATCCGTCTCCGAGCTGCGGGCGCGCAAACTTGCGACTTTACCGCTCGATCCGGTCGTGCTCGACCTGATACAAAAGGCCAAGCTGGTCAAAGAGATTCAGATAGTCAATGGTCTCCGACCGGGCAATCTGAGCCGCGCTTTGGCGGGGGAAAAGGTGGGGAGCGTCATCCGCGCCGGATGAGGGGGTCCACGAGTTCACGATGTCTGCCTACCCTTCGCGCTCGATCTCTGCCGGAAAGTCGTCGCGCTGCGCCTTTACCTGCAGAAGGCCCACGGACGGCAGGTCGATAAGCGCTGCGTGGACGAGAGCTTTCGCCTTCATCGCCGTGCTACTCTTCGCCGCCTGCCACTCCAACACCGGCGCTTACGATCCCTTCAACCAGGCGGACTGCCTGCGCTCGATCGAGTTGGTCGATCAGAACGGTCGCCAGGTGAACCTGTCTTCGCTCAAGGGCAAGCCTGTCCTCATCGACTTCATTTATACGAGCTGCCCGGGCGAATGCCTGATGCTCACGCAGAAAATGGCGCGAGTGGAGGCGCGGATGCGGCCGCGTGCCGGCGCGGACTTCACGATGCTCTCTCTCACTGTCGATACCGAGCACGATGGACCTGCGCAATTGGCCGCGTATGCGAAAAAGCAGGGCATCGAGGATCGGCAATGGCTCTTTCTGACCGGCGCGTCCGCGAGCATCGATCGCGTGCTCAAGGATTTTCAGCTTCGTCGTCAGCGCGCCGCCGACGGTTCGGTCGAGCACATCGATGGAGTTTTCCTGCTGGGTCCCGATGGGCACGAGGTGCGGGAATACGATGGCCAGGTGGCGAAGGCCTCCACGATGGCTTCCGACCTCGAGAAGGTCTTGTCCCAAACCAAATCCACCGGCACCGCCTACGCCGGCCAATGAAGTAGATGGCTGTTTGCGACTTGCTGAGCGGGCGACTCAACGACTAAATCCGCGAAATCTGCGAAATCTATGAATTCTCCTGGTTCACAATTTCCGGTGGCACAGGCTTCCAGCCCGTGTCCCCGTTCTTCCTTAGTGTCTTTGTGTCTTGGTGGAGGTTTAATTCTTCTAGTTTTCACCGGATGCGGTCGCCGTTCCGAAATCGCGGGCCCTATCAATACCACCGACTTCGTGATCCCTGCCGGGGAGGTTGTCACCGCGGTCGCCGACACGACCATCAGCGCCTCGCGCAAAAATCCAAATCGATGGAACGCTTTACCTCGCGCCGGGCGCGAACGTGGAGTTCGAGTCGCCCTCCGTCAACGTTACCGGAAGGGTGCAGAGTCTTGCGATGCGCGCCGGATGGTGGCAGCGAACCCGATCCATCCTGAACCGCGTCCCGTCAACCATCACCACGAGCATCGATCGGATGTGGGTCCGTCAGCCGAAATATTTGGCTCGCGGCTCCGTCGATTGCTTGAACCCCCAATACGTCACCGCCCCACCGCGGAAGTCCAATGGTCGCCCTAAAGATGCTCGTCCAGGGTGGCGCTGGCGCCTCAGAAACCAAAAATTACCTAAAACGGAAGATCGCTCAGAAAATTAGGTTGTGTGTGGCGAAATCCACCTCAGGCGGCGGCCGGAGTCGGGAACAAAACCTACTGTGGTGACGCCAGCGATATGAGTCGAGTCGCGCTCACGGATGCGCGGGTGCGCCACTGCGCTGCGCGGGCGTCACTCCGGCCAGGCCGCCATGACAGCGATGTCCTATCCTGCTCCCCTTGGAAATTGATGGGATGGACCGCTCCCCGCTCGGATAACGGCCTCGGTGGGCCAGGGTGGTACGCTCGACCACCAACAACGACGCGAGGAGGGTCCAAAGATGCAAGTTACTACTCTGGGTATCGATCTGGCAAAGAACGTTTTTCGCCTTCACGGCTGTGATGCGAGAGGCAAGGCGGTGTTGCGAAAACAAGTGGGGCGGCGGCAGCTGCTGGGCGTGATCGCCACTTTACCACGGTGCGTGGTAGCGATGGAGGCGTGCGCAACTGCCCACTATTGGGCGCGTGAGTTCGAGAAGCTTGGGCACCAAGTGCGCTTGATTGGACCGAGCTTCGTGAAGCCTTACGTCAAGACCAACAAGAACGACGCCAGTGACGCCGAGGCGATCTGCGAAGCGGCGAGCCGGCCGTCAATGCGTTTCGTTGCGGTCAAGACTGTCGCTCAGCAAGATATACAGGCAGTTCATCGGGTGCGACATCAATTAGTTAAGACGCGAACCGCACTGATTAATCAGACGCGCGGCCTTCTGGCCGAGTACGGAGTGATAATCCCGCAAGGTGCCGGTAATGTGCGCCGCGCCCTGCCCGTCATGCTTGATGATCCTGACAACCGTCTGAGTGGACTGATACACGAGCTGGTTGGCGAGATCAGCGAACGCCTCAGGTTCATCGAAGGTCGGCTACACCAATATGACCTACGGATCCAGCGACTTTTCCGCCAGGACGAACGCTGTCAGCGCCTAGCGGCTGTGGAAGGGGTTGGTCCGCTAGTCGCGACGGCGTTGGTAGCGGCGGTGGGCAATGCGAGTGAGTTCAAAAGCGGACGCGAGCTCGCAGCCTATCTTGGTTTGGTGCCACGCCATCGCGCGAGCGGCGGCCGCACGATCCTGCTGGGAATCAGCAAGCGTGGCGATCGTTACTTGCGAACTCTGTTAATTCATGGCGCGCGATCGGCCATGCGTACCATCGAGCGCCATCGCGCCGCGCGCAGCGTCTGGGCGGGTCGACTCAAGCTTCGACGCGGAAGCAACGTGGCGGCGGTGGCATTAGCAAACAAAAACGCGCGGGTCATGTGGGCGCTGTTGTCTCGCGGAGAAAATTACCGCGCCGCGCCGCTAGCCGCGCGGAACAATCCGTGCGGCTAGGCGCGGAAAAGAACATTATTTATAAGGATGACCAACCGTGGATTGCGCACACTGTAGTGTAGTGTTGATGGCGAACCGGTCGGACCGGCACTTTCTCGAGCCTGGTGTGTGTGGCTCAGGCCTCACGAGGCCGTGAAATTGATAAGGCGAAAGTGCGCGGATTTCCATCTGGGCCGGGGGCACATAGGTAAGCTAATCGCCCCACCAAAGCAGGCCGAATATATGACTGCAACCGGATCATCGCACTCGGCCTCCACTGTCGGTGTTGCGCGAGGGAGCGGTCCATATTGTCGGTGTTGCGCGAGGGAGCGGTCCATATATGAGCCACCAATAGTACAAGGTCAAAGAGACCAAGCGAGGTGCACAAGAATGAACAGCAGCCTTATTGAGAGTCGAACTCTAACGCTCCTCGCCCGATGCGTAAGTCTGCCCCTGCCACTCGATGTTTGTTAGAATTAAAAATTCGCCACATACAGGTCTTGTTTTTGCCTTTTCAGGACCTGGCGACGCAGATGATGACCTGATCCGAAGGTATCTCGCTATTGTCTGAATGAAGAGGTCGTCCCGACATAATCAGCAATAAAGTTGATCGGAGCGCCTATCACGCTGGTCGCTACCGAATCAATGCGATTGCTACGCTGTGAAACCACGAAACTGAACGTTTCCCTGGCAATCGGATCTGCGTGCGCCGTATTGATAAACGAGCTACCACGACAAAATACCCCGGAGCCAGCAGGATAAAATGTACCCGCTGAGGTGCCTGTTTGCGTGCTAGAATTGTATGAAGTGATTTTGAATGCGCCGATTAAGGTGTCGGTCAACGCTGGTTGGACAGGTGGTGAGGGAAAAAACGGGCCAAACGTCTCAGTAAACTGTTCGCAACCACCACCTACAGTCTGCGTAATTTGGAAGACGACAGACTCATTAGTGAATACCGCGTTCGGCGCAGTCGAACAGTCTTCAAGATCAGTAAGGTCTTTGTTGTAGCAGAGCGAATAAGTCGCGGTGCCTTGACCAGCAAAGCTGCCAGTCAATTTTAAGGGAAGGTTCTGCGCACCGACGGCTCGCGGATGCGCCACACTCATCGCTAAAATCATAAGCAGTGGCGTTCCAAATTTGGCTCGGTTGCTCGATTTAGCGCTCATCGCTCTGCTTCGACATCGTACCTTCGTTTAATCCCAGGGTGTGAAAACTCGTCTCCCGTCAAGCCAGCGAAGCTTCCGAACATCGACACCTCTTCTTCATTACTCTAGCGCGCGAATCATGGCTCTACCAAGAGACCCCCGGTCCGGAGTTAAGCTGCTAGCTTTCTGATCTCGACTTCATACCCGAGATTTCGCAAACGTTGAGTGAGCCGCGTCGCGGCTCGTTCGTGATCCAGGCGCCGAAGGTAGAGTGAACCGAGTTCCCTATACGGGACGGGGTCGCGCACCAAGTAGTAGGCGGCGGTTAGAATCGAGGCTGCCACCGCGATGATCGCCTTCTTGGGGCCGCGCCGCGACTTGATTCTAAGAAACTGCGCGCGCAGCTAGCTGTTTTTGTGACGGCAGGCGGATGCCCAACCGTCGGGAAGCGCTGCATGTCCACCCCGATCTCCGCCACGATCACGCTGGCTGCCGTGGCACTCACTCCCGGGATGGTCACGAGCCGTTCGATGACCGCGCGAAAGGGTTCGAGCGCAGCCTCGATGTGCGCCTCGAACTCGCCCACGGTCTTTTCCAGATGCTCGACCATGTCCAAGTGCTGCTTGAGCAACAACCGATGATGCCGCGTCACGCGACCGTGCAGCGCCTCGGCCAAAGTGTCGCGCGTGGCCGCCAGCCGCTCGCTCGCCAGCGCTGCGAGCTTGTCCGGTCTTTGCTCGCCCGCGATCAGCGCCCGCGGCATGCGTCGCCCACTCTCCCCCAAAACGTCGGAGACTACCGAGCCGAGCTTGATGTTGGCGTCTTCCAGCACCTTGTGGATGCGCTGCTTGTGCTGCACAACCTCGCGCACCAGCTGCTTGCGCGTGCGCGTCAGGTCACGCAGCTCCTGGATCGGCCCCGGCGGAACGAAGCTCGCGCGGATAAGCCCGTGCGCCAGCAGATCCGCGATCCAGGTCGCGTCGTTGACGTCGCTCTTGCGTCCGGGGACGTTTTTGATGTGCGCGGCGTTGGCCAGCACCAGCTCGAACTCGCCCTCCAGCACGTGCCACACCGGCTTCCAATACACTCCGGTCGCTTCCATCGCTACGTGCGTGCAGCCTGCTTCGCGCAGCCAGTCCGCCAGCAAAAGCGGCCCCCGAGTGGTGGTTGGAAAACTTCGCACCTCACGAGTTACCTGGGCTCCGGA
>Ga0126373_10004457_pt1 | contig 10701 bp, 8 predicted proteins | sample PanSoiMetPlot_11_FD_92545 | JGI IMG/M metagenome (GOLD analysis project Ga0126373, IMG submission 92545) | Tropical forest soil microbial communities from Panama - MetaG Plot_11 | ecosystem: Environmental > Terrestrial > Soil > Tropical forest > Bulk soil | place: Panama | collected 2016-02-17
GTACCCTTCGTATGCCGCGATCACGAGGTCCCGCGGCGATGGTCGCGGCGTGGCTGGCCCGGCCGACCGCACCTGCCCGGGCTTAGCTGGCAAGCTGACGACGGCGGCGTCGGCTCCGCAGCCGGCGAGCCCGGCCAATACGAGCGCGAGCCCTACTGGCAAGCAGGCCGCTAAGCAGGCCCAGACCAGGCACCCGCCAAGCTCCGTGCGATCGCGTCTGGTCAGGTGTACTCGCATGCCTGTCTCCTCGAGCTGCCCGGTCCCGGGCCTGGGTTCGGTGACTATAGGGCGCACCGCGTTGTCGGCGCGTGATCGCGGCATGAGGGCGGCATGAACCCGCAGCTAGATCGCAGTTCCGTTATGCGTGCTGCGGCTCGCCATTCGGGCGGCCATCGGCATCAAACCGAGCTACGGGAGCCTCAGGCCATTCCGCCCGCCTGACGGCGGTGGCGCAGCCGCCACGCGACGCCGACGGTCGCCGCGGCCGCGACGGCCGCAACCGATCCGACAAGCCAATCGACAGTTCGACCCCCAGCACCGCGAGCGGCCGCGGGATGCGCGGCCGACGGGTGCCGCGGTGGCACGCCGAGCTTGGCGAGAGTGCCGGTTAGTTGAGCGCCGCCCCGCATCCAGCCGGTGACCTGCAGGGGCCGGCCGAATCCCGGCTGACCAGGAGGCGTGTAGATAACCGGCCCGCCCTTCGCGAGCGGGTAAAGGACCTGGCGGATTCGCCCGTATTGCTCGCCGTGGTGTGGCGTGACACCGGGCACCGTGTAAACGATGGTGTACCGCACGCCGAGTGACGCCGCAGGCAGAAGCTTGCGCAGCCTGGTCGGTGCCGGTGCGCCCCCGCCCGGGCCGAACAGCACTGTGAACAGCCCGGTTCGCAACGCGAGGTTCGCGAGCGCGCTCAGCTGCCGGGGCTCACCGTTGCCGGCGAAGACGAGCCCGTGCGCCAGACCTGGGCCCGTGATGCGAGCCTGGGACGGCCCCTTTGCCAGCGCGGGCGTGGCGAGCGTCAGCACGGCCGTGATGCACATGCCGACGGTAAAGGCGGCGAGAATGATCAGCCTGCGCAGCATTGGGCGGCTCCTTCCGCCGCGTCTTACTCCTCTTACACTGCCGGGTGCGAGCAGGTTCCACGTCAGCGCGCTGAGTCGGCGATCGCAACCGCCGTGGCTTCGCTGAGGTTGCCCTCGAGGCGCACCGCCACCCGATAGGTGCCCCAGATCAGGGTGTTTCCGGTAGTGAGCCGCGCAGACGCAAAGGCGAGCCTGCCCTTGGGCGTGATGTAGATCAGTTCTTGGGGGCCTTTGATCCACAGGCCTTCGCCGCGATGCACCGCGACGTCGCGCATCTTGCCGGCATGCCCGAACTTCTCGAAAACGATTCGGTCGGTGTGACCGGAGAACTCGTCCAGCCGCACCGTGCCATACGCTGTCCGGCGGTAAATCAGGGACACGACCCGACCGCCGCCGCTGACCAGAACTTCGTCTGGCTTGCCGAGCGACGTGGGTACCAGGATGGGGAAGGCGACCTGCCGGCGGGCCTGCGCCAGTGACGTCCGCCGCTGGCCGGGCAGCGGGGCGCTGGTTGGCGGAGAACGTACCGGGCCCGGTTGCTGCCGGATCTCGATACCCACGAACCGAAATACGTGGCTGATCACCGCGCGCCCCTGAGGCGTTGCGACCAGGAGTGCAAGGAAGACGGCAGCAGCGACCAACACGGCCTGCCATCGCAGCCGCCGGCGGGCGGCAGCGTCACGGACGGGGGGCGACGGGGCCCGGCCAGTTGCGCGCCCTTCAAGCCGCTGCTGGACGGCCGCGACGATATTGCCCGTAGGAGGCACCTGCAGCTCCCGGCCCAGAGCCCGCAACTCGGACTCCGCCGCATCACGCCACCTTACGAGGTCAGCCACTGGAGACCCTGTCCTGCTCGGCTGGCACTAGCCGGCCGCGCAGCCTGTTGAGCGCGCGGGACGTCCGCGACTTCACCGATCCGAGCGGCCAGCCCAGCACCTGCGCCGTCTCGGATTCTGACAGCTCAAGGAAGTAGCGGCAGACGACCGCCCGGCGCAGCGCGTCAGGCAGCTCGTTGACAGCTGCTACGAGCCGAGCCCTCCGTTCAGTGGCCAGCACCTTCTCGACTGGAAGATCCGGCGCCGAGCCGGCTGATTCCGCCGCGGACAGCCGCACTGCCAGCGCTGCGCGCCTTCGCCGCGAACGGGTGAGGTTCTTGGTCTCGTTGGCGACGATGCGCAGCAGCCATGGAGCGAACGGCTCACTAGCCCGGAACCTGGCCAGGTTCCTGAACGCCTTGACAAATGCCTCCTGCACGACGTCATCGGCCTCCTCTCCGGCACCAAGCAGGAAGGCAGCCCGGTGCGCGCGCAGCGTGTACCGGGCGACCAGCACGCCATATGCGTCAAGGTCGCCGCTACGGGAGCGCGCTACCGCCTCAGCGTCGTCGATGGCTCTCCCTACTGAGCCCGGCTATGCCATGAATACACCGTGGGCGCCAGCAGAGTTCCCTGGCTAGGAAGGTGACGCCGATTCGTGGTTTCCTGGCGGCGGCAACTGATGCCGTGGTTTACGATCAGCTGACCCTGTCGAACTCCGTTGCGAACGGAGAGGCGATCATGAGGTTCTCGATCCTTGGCCCGTTAGAGGTCCTCGATGACGACGGCCGCCCTGTCGCGGTCACCAGACCGCTGCATCGCTCCGCGCTTGCGTTATTGCTGCTGCACGCGGGTCAGCCGTGCTCGTCGGCGAGCCTCGCCGTCGGCTTATGGGGAGATGAGCCACCGAACAGCCCAGACATCTCGTTGCGCAGCTGCGTGTACGGCATCCGGAAGCTGCTTCCTGCCTCGGGCCGAGTGCGTACGCACAATTCCGCTTACCTCATCAGAGTTGCCGCAGGCGAGCTTGACCTGCACGAGTTCCGCGACCTGGCAAAGCGAGGCCAGGCTGCGCTCGACGACGGCGATCCGCGGGCAGCGGCGGGGATGCTCGTTCAGGCACTAAGCCTGTGGCGCGAGCCGCCGCTCGCCGACGTCCCCGCGGTCCCGCACAGGGAACGGCTACTCCAGCAGTGCAGCCAGGCGCGCGACGCACTCGTGGACGCCCGGCTCGCGATCGGCGAGCACCGCCAATTGCTCGCGGAGCTGCGCAGCGCAGTGGCCGCTGACCCGCTGCGCGAGCACGCCTGGGCGCAGCTCATGATCGCCCTTTACCGGTCGGGGGCGAGGACTGAAGCGCTCGCCGCGTACGGCCGGCTCAGAGTGATGCTGATCAGGGAATACGGCATGGAGCCCGGCCCTGAGCTTGAGGACTTGCACAGGCAGGTTCTCGCCGACGACCCAGCACTGATGGTCATCACAGTCCTGCCGCCCGCCGGCACTGCCGCGCAACTATCAGCCGACCCGCCAGCCGCTCTCGCGCCAACAGTCGACCTGCCCGCGGACGTGTCAGGAGTACCAGCCGACGCCGCTCCGCGAGCCTGCCAGGAGCCGAGCCCGCAAGATGGCCACCGGCTGTCGAGCGCGCAGGACTCCGTGTGCGCCAAGGTGCGCGACGAAATCGCCGCGCCCGGCCCTTGGCGCCCGGCATGCCAGCTTCCGATGGCCGTCACCGACTTCACCGGCCGGGCGTTGCCTCTTGCCCGTCTGCTCGGCCGCCTGTCGGGCAGCGGCATGTCCGTCACGGTGCTGACCGGCATGCTCGGCATCGGCAAGACAACGCTGGCCGTGCACGCTGCGCACTCGGCCAGATCGGAGTTCCCCGACGGCCAGTTGTATGCGTGCCTTGACGACGGCGGCCGACCGCGCGACCCGCAGGCGGTGCTCGGCGAACTGCTGCGCGGAACGGGAGTAGCCGCCGACCGGATACCGGCGACGAAGTTCGAGCGTGAAGCTCTCTACCGTTCCCGCCTGGCCGGCAGGCGCGTGCTGGTTCTGGCCGACGGAGCCAGCAGCTCGGCCCAAGTGCGGCCGCTGCTCCCAGGCACCAATGGTTCAGCCGTCGTGGTGACCAGCCGCGCTCGCCTGCCCGATCTGGAGGGCGTCCGTCATATCGAGCTCGCCGGCTTGCGCCCGGACGACTCGGTTCGGCTCCTGGCCGCCATCTCCGGCCGATACCTCGGCGACGGTGATCAGGGCGCCGACCGGTTCGCCGAGACCGAGGCCGAGGCGGCCAGGGCGATCGCATCGGCGTGCGGGCACCTGCCACTCGCATTGCGGATTGCGGGCACCCGGCTGGCGGACGACCCCGACCTGACGGTGACGCACCTAGCGGGATCGTTGTCGGACAAGCACCGGCGACTCGACGAACTCGTGGTCGGTGGGGTCAGCGTGCGCACAAGGCTAGGAACCGCGGCTGACGGTGTCAGCAGCAGAGCCTGGCGCGCCCTGGTCCGCTTGGCCGGACCGCGCTTGCCCTGCGCACAAGACGAGGCGACCATCACGCTGTGCGACGACGCCGAGACTCGCAAGTTCGCGCCGGAACTCGCCGACGCCGGGCTACTCGTGCGGGTCAGCGGCATCGGGCAGCTTGGCGGCCCTTGCTACGTGATGCACCCGCTGCTTCCGGCCTACGCGGGCGAGTTACTCACGCCTCGTCGGCGAGCTCTAGCCTCATCAGCACCCGTGTCGGCGAGCGGCGAACGACCTCACGGAACCCCGCCCGTTCATACAGACTGCGCGAGCCGAACCACATGAAGTCGTCGTGGCTGCGTTCTGCCTTGTCGACCGGGTACGCCTCAAGCACGCTGGCGCCCTGTTCGCGAGCGTACTCGATTGCTGCGGCGAGCAGCCTGCCCTGCATGCCAGTGCCTCTGTACGGCTTTGGGACGTAGCTGCAGACCACCGACCAGACCGGCGTGTCGTCGACCGGTTTCATGACCGGCGAGCGACGCAGCTTCAGGTACTCCTCGCGCGGCCCGAAGCTGATCCACCCGGCCGGCTCGCGGTCGGAGTAGCCGACCAGCCCGGGCACGACGCCAGAGTCGACGAGGTCGCGCATCTCCTGCTTGTTCGCCGCCGCCATGGAGCCTGGCGGGCCGCCCAGCCCAGGCGGCTTGCCTGTCCTGCGGTAGGCCATGCACCAGCAGCCGCGCACGATCGAACCGCCGCGCAGGCTGAAGAGGTACTCAAGATCTGCCCAGGTCTGCGGCGTCAGCGGGCGCACGCTGAAGATGCCAGGAGAGCCGCTCATCTGCCAGTGAACCGAGGGCTGCGCTTCTCGGCGAACGCAGCGATTCCCTCCGCGCTGTCGCTCGATGCGGCCCGCTCTTGCTGGATCTGCGCTTCGAACTCGAGCTGGCCGGCCATCCCGTCGTAGAGCCACCTATTCAGCTGGCGCTTGATGCCCGCGTATGCGCCGGTCGGGCCGTTCGCGAGCCTTGTGCACAGGGCTTCGGCCTGGGCGGCCAGGTCAGCGTCGGGCCAGAGCTGGTTGATCAGGCCCCACTCGAGCGCCCTCGCGGCGCTCAGCCGCTCGCCGAGCATCGCGAGCTCAGCCGCTCGCGCGAAACCGACCCTGCTGGGCACAAGCAGCGACGAGCCGCCGTCGGGAACCAGCCCGATGTTGATGAACGCGAGCAGAAAGTACGCTGACTCGCCGGCCAGCACCAGGTCGCAGGCCAGGGCGACGGACAGGCCGATCCCCGCCGCGGCGCCATTGACCGCCGCGACCACGGGCTTGGGCATCTCCCGCAGCCGAGTGATGATCTTGTGGTAGTGCCCGGTGAGCACGCTGTAGACGTCGCGGTGGCCCTCCGGCGTCCGGTCCCGATCCTCCCGCAGGTCAGCGCCGCTGGAGAACGCCCGGCCAACACCGGTGAGCAGCACGGCCCTGACTTCGTCGTCACTGGCTACCCATTCGGTCGCGTCAAGCAGGTCGAGCCTGAGTTGCTTGTCGATCGCGTTCATCCGCTCTGGGCGGTTGAGTTCGAGCTTGACGGCCGGCCCGGAACGGTAGACGCGGAGCGTTTCGTACCCTTTCGCGGGGAGGTATTCGCCCATGCGGCAAGACTACGGTGGAGCGAGCAGCTTCTCATCCAGTGGCTGGGTGGGTGGGAGTCGTCCCGTTCGGCAGCAGCAGGTCGAAGCCGTCCGGAATGTTCAGCATTCCCCGCCTGGTGCCTGGCCTGCCCGTGACGCCGTACTGCCAGACCAATGCCTTGGTTTTCGGGTCAATGGCGACCATGCGGTCGTTGTAATCGTCGTTGGCCATGAACACGCCGCTTGGCAGCAGCTCAACCAGCGACGGGTGATTGAGCCTCCCCGGGCCAGACGCCGGGTGGTAGCGGTAGAGGATGTGCCCCTTGCGGTTGAACTCGAGTATCTGGCCGGGCGAGGCGTAATCGGCGATGAGGTAGCGGTTCGGGCCAAGCTGCTGGGGGTCTGAGGGGTAGGCGATCGGCAGCTGAACCGACCAGACCAGCTTCCCGGTCGGCGTGTACTCGCTCACCCACGACCCGTTGATCTCCGAGATGAGCAGGTTGCCGTCAGCAAGCGGCGTGTCGCCGTTCGGCGATCCCATGGACTTCGGCGGATTGTGAACGCACACGCCGTTGGTGCCGATCTGGTGCGCGACGGTGCGGTTCTGGTTGATCACGAGCACCCGGCAGTTGACCGCGTCAGCGACGGTGATCTGCCCGTTCTTGAGCACGTAGGCGTCGTCAGGTTCATGCAGGTAACCCCGGCCGGTTCCCGGCACACGTGCATGGCCATAGGACCAGATGATCCGCCCCCCGGGATAAGCGATCTCGACAACTGTGTCGTTCTGCTCCTGGTTGGAAATGATGGCTTTGCCGTGGTCAGTGAAGAACGCGTCGTCCGGGAAATAGAAGCCCAGCGGGTTGCGCGGAGTTTTCGGCGGTGACGGATATTTCCAGACCACGCGGTTGGTGTCGCTCAGGAGCAGGAGCCGGTTGTTGCCGCGGTCAGCGATGAGCAGCTTCGCCCCGAAGAATGGCGAGCCCGCGCCTGCCGCGCCGGCTGTTCCGAATGCCTTGTTCGGGCGCACCATCTGAACCGCGCTCACCAGCCGGCCGCGGGACTCGCCGCCAACAATCCAGGCCGTGGATCCGATCACGGCCACAGCCGCGTGGGACACGGGCACCTGGAGCCGGCCAGCAGGTAGCAGGCGCGGCTTCGTTGTCGGGTTGAATGCCCAGATGGTTGAGAGCGTGGCTCGCCCGGTCTCGCCGCCGGCCACGAACACCTCGTTGTGCAGCGTCATCGCGACCGCTCCGGCCAGTGGCGTGGCGAGGTGACCGATGACGGCCGCGGTTCCTTTGCGGGGGTCGACGACCTGGATGTCATCCACCGGCGCCCCGGAGTGCGGGCCGCCGATTGCCTGGCCTCCGAATACGTATATCTGCCCGCCAAGCGCGGCAACGGCCGGATAGCGCACCGCCACTGGCAGCTTCGCGATCGGCTTGAATTTGCGGCCGTCAGTGGTGGCGAGCACATTGGCATCGGGACGAGTGCCGTCGTATCCCCCCACGACGAAGGTGGTCTGCCCGACGGTGACAGCCGTCGCGTCTGAGCGAGGATTCGGCATCGAACCCAGCTGCGCGCCGGACCTCCCGCTCGAAGTGCCGCGGAGACTGAACGACTGCACGGTGCTAATGGTCGAGGTAGATCCGCCGCCGAACACGACAGCACGGCCACCGATGACCGCAACGGCCGCGTCGTGCACCGCAGTATTGAGCGCGCCGACGTAACGGGTCCTGCCGTTGCCGGTACTGACGCCGTAGACGCCGGATGTCGTGCCACCGCCGGGCCTCAGGCCGCCGAGAACAACGAGCCGGCCCCCAGAGCCGGCTGCGACGACCTCGCGGCTGATCGGCACGGGCATGTGCCAGGGCAGCAGGCCAGATTCCGCGGCAACAAGCGGTCGCTTAGCAGCCGCGACCTGCCCGCGTGAATCGGAGGTTGTTTGGTTCACGATCCCGTGCGAGCCGCCGAGTACCCAGAGCGCCGCAATCACGCCGACGACCGCCAGGACCGCCAGCGAGCCGGCTATCACGCCAGAAGCATTCCGGCGCTGAGGGCGCCCATAAGCCCGACGGTACCTGCGGTCATCCACGGAGTCCCACGTACCCATCCGGCTGTCATAGCGGCCATGCCGCATAAGGACCTGCCCTGCCTCACTGGTCGCGAGCGTTGCGGCTCCACAGGCGACTCAGCCTAGCCGCAGGCACTGCCCGGCACCGTGGCGCTGGGCAAACCCGATCGTTACGGCTCGAGGCATGACACACTCGGTGAACGTGACCTACATCGCCGAGAATGGCCGCTATGAGCAAATGACCTACCGCCGATGCGGCCAGAGCGGGATCGACCTGCCGATGATCTCGCTGGGCCTCTGGCAGAACTTCGGCGACAACACCCCAGTCGGCACCCAGCGCGCCATCATCCGGCGAGCGTTCGACATGGGCGTTACCCACTTCGACCTCGCAAATAACTACGGTGGAGCCGCACCTGGCGAGCTGTTGGGCAAGTACGACCCAGGCGAGCCTTATGGCTCCGCGGAGACCAACTTCGGCAGGATATTGCGCGAGGATCTGCGCCCGTATCGCGACGAGCTGATCATCTCTACCAAGGCCGGATGGGACATGTGGCCCGGCCCGTACGGCGACTGGGGCTCGCGCAAGCATCTGCTCGCGAGCCTGGATCAGTCGCTGCGCCGGACGGGCCTTGAATACTTCGACATCTTCTACAGCCACCGCCCCGACCCGCGCACGCCGCTCGAGGAGACGATGGGCGCGCTTGCCACGGCGGTCCAGTCCGGCCGCGCGCTGTACGTGGGCATCTCGCAGTACCCCGCCGAACAGGCAGCCGAAGCCACCGCCATCTTGCGCCAGATGGGCGTCCGGCCGCTCATACACCAGCCGTCGTACTCGATCTTCGACCGCTGGCTCGAAGACGACGGGCTGCTCGCCGCACTCGAGCGTGACGGGCTCGGCTGCATTGTCTTCACACCGCTCGCACAGGGACTTCTGAGCAGCAGGTACCTGGACGGCATCCCGGCGGGCTCGCGGGCAAGCCGGGCCGACTCGCTCTCCGCGGACGCGCTGACCCCGCCCGTGGTCGGCCACCTGCGCGCGCTTGCCAGCATCGCGAGCGGACGCGGGCAAACGCTGGCCCAGATGGCCCTGTCGTGGGTGCTGCGCGACGAGCGGGTGACGTCGGCGCTGATCGGGGTGAGCAGCATCGCGCAGCTCGAGGAGAACTTGCGAGCCGTCGCGGGTGCCGCCTTCACACGCGACGAGCTGGCCGCCATCGACGAGCACTCTGCGGACGCGGGCATCGTCGTTGATTAGGGCGTAACGAACCCGCGCGCCGCGATCCCGGCGGGCAGCCAATGCCGTCGCGCCGCGAACCGCCCGGAGTGTCAGCTGCTCAGGAATGCGTCCATCGCCGGGACCTGAAGCTGTCCGCGGATGCCAGCTGCCGTCGGCGGATAGCGTGCAGGACGCCGATGGCCATCATGTCGGCGAACATCGCCGAGCCACCGTAAGAAACGAACGGCAGCGGAAGCCCAGTCACCGGCGCGATGCCGATCGTCATGCCAATGTTGATGAAGGACTGGGCGGCGAACCAGATCGCGATTCCGCCTGCGGCCAGCGTGCTGAACTGATCGTTCGCCCTCGCGGCGATCACCAGCGCGCGGACGATGACGATGCCGAGCAGCGCGACGATTACCAGCGCCCCGGCGAATCCGAGTTCCTCGCCCGCCACCGTGAAGATGAAGTCGGTGGGCTGCTCGGGGACGAAGTTCCCGGCGACTAGCTGGCCGTGCAGCAAACCCTGCCCGAGCAGGCCGCCCGAACCGATTGCGATCTTCGCCTGTGCCGCGCTGTAGCCTGCCCCGGTCGGGTCCGCGCCTGGGTGCAAAAATGCCGCCAGCCTGTCCAGCTGGTAGGGCTTCAGCAGGTGCATCCGCCAGATAGCGAGCGCCGCAGCGGCTGCCGCGCCGGCCAGTATCGCGAGCCAGCGAAGCCGGACGCCGGACAGCACGATCTGGCCGATAAGGACAATCAGCAGCAGCGCCGCAGCCCCGAGCGCCGGCTCCGCCGCCACCAGGGCGCCGACCGGCGCGGCGCAAGACAAGGCGATCAGGAGGTGCCAGCCCCGTGGCCGACGGTCCGACGTGCGCACGGAGCCGAGAATCCTGGCCGTCATGAGCACCAGGCCCAGCTTCGCGTACTCCGATGGCTCTACCTGGAAGCCACCGGGCAGGGAGATCCAGGCGCGTGCGCCGTTGACTGCCGTTCCCAGCGGGCTGAGCACCGCCAGCAGGCCGAGCAGCGCCGCGGCATAGGCCCACGGCGTGAGTCTGCGCAGGAGGTCATAGCCGAGCAGGCCGACCGCCACCATGAAGATGAGGCCGATCGTGAGGTTGAGCAACTGCTTTCGCAGGTAGGTCGCTGGGTCAGCACCGATCTGCTGAAGCGCTGCCTGGCTGGCCGACCACACGAGAAGGACGCCAATCACGCCGAGCCCAGAGACCGCGGCCAGCAGGATCGCGTCGAGCTGCCGCATCGACGCGGCCCGTGCGAGCACTCGCGTGGTCCGGCGCATGCGCAGCTGTATCGGGCTGCCACAGGGCCGGACCGGGCGCAGCCCACGCAGCGCGCCGCCAGTGCCCGTCACCTCGTGCTCCATGAAACTCCCGCTCTCGGCGGTCGGCTTGA
>Ga0126373_10004458_pt1 | contig 10701 bp, 18 predicted proteins | sample PanSoiMetPlot_11_FD_92545 | JGI IMG/M metagenome (GOLD analysis project Ga0126373, IMG submission 92545) | Tropical forest soil microbial communities from Panama - MetaG Plot_11 | ecosystem: Environmental > Terrestrial > Soil > Tropical forest > Bulk soil | place: Panama | collected 2016-02-17
AAGAGAAGTACGCCTCGAAATGGCAATAACACCAGTATCCCTTGACCAAGTAGCAGTAGTGACACCGCCATACTGGATTTGCATATCGTCCTGCAATGTGTCAAAACGAGTATCTAGGAGAGGAACGCCATCGACATATACTCGCATCCTCGTACCCCAGGCGTCAATTCGAGCGCCAGTTGAATCTCGCAGTTCGAGGATAATGGTATGAAGAAATCCCCCAAGTCTTGGGAGAGTGACAATTGTTGAGGAGTTAGAAGGAACAGTCGGATTGGCATTCTGAAAAACCCACTGACATGTAGTGCCAAGGCCAGGAGGTTCGACAGCGACTCCCTCGGGTAGCCAGTAGAAATCGGCATCGAGGTCAAACTCCATAGTTGGAACGGTAGTAGCCGGCAAAGATGAATAAACAGCGCCAGCAGCAGCAAGCTGGAATTGCAGCGTCGGCAAAAGTGATGCATTAGCCATGGAAATCAATCCATAGGCTTTAGCAAACTCCAATGGTAGTGCTGTGGCAAAGGTGAAGTTTCCACCAGAAGCAGCAGGAGCAGAATAAATGACACCATTCTTCATATCAGATAGTGCCAAGATTCCGTGCTGGCTTGAATATTTAGGAACGAGATAGAGTATTTCGTAGCCAGGACCGACAAGCAAAGGAGTACCAAAGGCATCCCTTAGCGTTACCAAAGCAACTGCTGAAAATGGAGCATCAGGCTGAGCAGTAGAGGCGCCGCTACCACCTGTAGCAGCAACTCTCAGTCTAAATTTAGAAAGATAACCAGGGACGGCAACAAGAGGCTGAGTAATCAAGCCTGAAAATGCCTGATTAACAACTACATACTGCGAACGTCTACCCGGCTGAGAGTGCCTAATAAAAGGACCGCCAGGCGGCTCAATAGTTGTTTGTGGCTGCGGACGCCCCGCCTCTTGTGCGGGAGCAACTTGACCCGTAGTAGCGGCCATTAAAATCCTTTCTTAGTGGACTGCCTCGATCGCACCAGCAATAGTATTCTTAATTCCGCCCTCTTGAGGGTCAGCACTAATTCTATGAGCCCAAAGTTTAGGAAGAGCCCAAGCCATTTCCAAGAGTATCCAAGTTACTACAATCGTGTCGAAAATCTTTTTAGTAGGGATATTCACCTCCTAATAAAAGAGAGAGGGTCCGATAATCGAGCATGGCTCAATTAAGGAACCCCCTCCTTTTTAATTTTACTACCTATTGGGAGAGTAGCAACTATTGGATAGTCACTAAAAGTAAGTGTAGCACAAAAGTAACGGTATGTCAAGCACTTTCTTGATATGTTGTATATTATGAATCGTCCTCTCTATGACTTAAACTATTAGCTCCAAGAATCGTCACAAAAGCTCCGACTATTATTGCTAAAGTTTTTCCTACCCATTCAGGCACCACTGACCCAATAACCGACACAACAATACCGCCCACAGCAAGAATTATTCCAATAACCAACAGGCTAATGGCCGCCATTTTATAATTCATTATCCAGTTTCTTGTTCCTGTTTTGTTTCTTTTCTAGAATATACTGTTTCAGGTGCTGGTGCCCTAGTTATAATTACCGGTTCTCTAGGGTTTCTACTAAAGATAAGGGTACAGTATTCTGGTAATCCTCGAACCATTCCTCGAATTTCTCCACCGGGTCTACCAGCCATTTCTGCTAAACGATCAACCGTGTCCCTATCCCTTGTGTAAAAAACAATAAACCAAGTAGACATTTCAGAGGCACTTCTAGGAACATTAGCTGGTCTCTGAAATGAAGAAACAATCGAGACTCCACGGTTTCTAGCAGCAATAAGATTAACCTCCACCCTTGCACTGAGATTCATTAATCGGCGGTCGGCTACTAGCTGCAATTCGTCTATATAGACTGTCCAGCGTTTTTGATCGTAAGCATCTTTAAGGGCTTGTGATATCTCTTGTTTGAGTAATGGAAGATCATCTGTTGACTGTATACCGCTACCAACAATTATACGCTTTGCTCTTCCTTCTTCTACGTCCTTCCAGTCTGCTCTCTGCATCGGCCAGGTCGAATGTATAAATCCATGTCTCGTCAATAGCTCTAATGATTCGTCTCCACCTTTTGCATCGAGGGCAATAACATATTTTCTCATCGGTAGAATATTCACAACATATACTGTTTTTCCTGAGCCCGTCGGACCAACTAAAGCTATGTGTTCGCCCAACCTCCAGTGTGTTCGGAACCATTTTAAGAATTGTCCCCAAGGTTTACCCTCCACTACTAATCCACCGCCAGGAGTACCCTTGAGAATGTTAATACTTTTATCTCTCAAAGACGTGGGCTGACCTGCGGTTTCGTCGATCATCTTATGAAACACTTTCAGTAACAGGTTCTTCAGTCTCTTGTTCGAATGTATCCTGGAAAATAAAGCCCTTCAGGATAGCATCAATTGGATCAGCACCACGAGGGATATCAAAAGCATCACTAATATCAGACATAGAACGAGCATACCGTCGTTGTGAGGTTTTCTTTTTGCGAATAAGTGGCGCCGTATCTTCAAGAACTTTTCCTAATGCTTGCCCCAATGGTTCTATTAATAGTGGTGTCCATTCAGGTTTCCGCTCAATCATAGCAACAAAAATCGGTAAAGCTAGTACCGCTCCCAATTCCTCAAGCATTTCTCCCTTGGAAAAGAGTGGCTGTAATAGCTTATCAATAAACGTTCCTGCTATTACTTTGTCAATCTGCACCCCAATGAGCGGCGCTTCTAACTGCAAACATCTACCAACAGGCGGATCTATCCTTCTATTAACAAGTAAGGTGCCTGCTCCAAGAGCCAAATATGACAATACATCGTCACCTTTAACTCTGGCTGCCTGTTTCTTTGGCGGTACGGTTTCTTCTTTAAAATCACCATATGGCTGTTCGGGAGCTTCTTCCTCAAAAGGAGTAGAATCTCCAACTGGCTCTTGTGTCATATTAAAGAGACCATCTTTGATCTCATCTTCAGTTGTCATTTAGTATGCGACTCCTGATATCCTTTACCAAGAAATAGTTTTGTGAGGCGCCGTTCTTTCACAGGTTGTATCTCATGCTGTGGCTTTGAGCGTTCTTTTTCGATTCGCTTATGTTCGGCCTCATGTTCTTTGGCATCAAAGATCTTCTGAACTTCTTTTTGGACTAATGCCTCGGCATCACGTTCGATGTCAGCGAGCGATCTACGGGTACGCCTAATTTCCGAAGCTCTTTCTCGTGCCGCATCCTTATTATCGCCTTTGTCATCATTTGAAGAATTGTCAGAACCACCAAGCATATCTCTAATAGGTTTGAGAGCTTCCTGGATAGCTTCATTGACTTTCTCCATTGTTACGGTAGTATCTTCGGACTTTTCTTCCTCTTCTTTTTCTTCAGTCTCCGGCATTCTTACCTCTCATTATCTTTCGCTGTTTTAGGAAGGAGTTGGCTTGTGCTGCCATTTCATATTTCTCTAGGAGGGGCCGATATTTGTTAAATTCTTCATCCAGCCTGTTGATCTTCTCCTCTATCCTCGATAGTTGTGATTGCATCCCAGATAACTTTTCCAACATCTTTGCTAACAATACGCCTGTGTTCGAGACGGGTTTTGAGATTTCCGTGGAGTTTAATGACACGAATGCTTATCTCCCTTGAAAATTCACCGTTGGATAAGGTGTCAGCAACATAGTAGGTAACTAGTACGAGGATTACTGCGTCAATTATTATATCAACTTTGCGTATCGGCTCCATAAAGATAGCTTACCATAGTTAGCACCCGATGTCAATTTATCTTTTTCCATTGATAGTGAATAAAATAGTTCTTGACAATTTGGCCTATTCATGCGATAATTGAACCCTATCCAAAACTACCTCGGGAGGGTAGAAACTAATGGCTGAATTCAAATGCATTGAGTGTGGTGGAATATTCACAAGCCCTCAAGGTCTGGGAGCCCACAGAAAGAAAATACATAATGTTGTCGGTACCTCAAGCAGCGCTATGTACTTTAGAAAACAGAAAGAGCAACAAACTCTTAATGGATCAGCTGCTATTGTCGAGAAAATTTCTTTGGCTGATCAAATTGCCCAGAAAATCGTCGAAAAAGTGCTCTACCATGCTGCTAATCCAATTGTGCAAGTAAGAGTCGAATCTGATCCTCAAGCTCTTCTCAATATTCAAAGGCTGCAGGATATCATCGAACAACTAAACAAGGAGAACGAGGAATTAAAACATAAAATCACGTCACTTCAAAAAAGCCGACAACGATTTACAGACCATCCACTAACTCAGCAAATAAAAGAACTCCTCACAACTGAGGAATGGACACAATTGATGCAAGAAGTGCCCAAGGGAGTAGATTGAAATGCCGTACAAATGTCATGTCGAGAAGTACGATACTGTCGAGTCATTTAGAGATCGCAGGTGTCAGACTGGATTTCGCTTGAGAAAGGAGGTTTATTATCGTGTAGTAGAAGAAGATATCGCTAGTGATTATAGACTTACTCATCGAGCCAGGATGAGTAATAGTTTTGCTGCTCAACAGTATTGTGAAGGATGGAATGACGCATTAGAAGCTGTTGATGAAAAAGATAATCCAATAGAAGATATGCCAAGACTGGAGTCAATGTGAAAAAATCTGAGCTTATGCAAATCCTTGCTGAATACGAGTATAACTATGAAGTCAAAATAGTTGTTAGTTCACCGGAATTCGATGTCGAAGATGGTGATATTCTTGAAATAGCCGACGCACGTAGCATTGTATTTGATCCTAGCCTCGACGCCATAACAATTACTGGCGACTACGAAGGCGAATAGAAACAAGGAGAGTAGCACAATGGCTAGCAAAACTTATAAATACCGGGACGACGAGGGCATTCATGAAGTCGAGTACCCATCAATTGACCAAATTCGAGACTGGGTATTTGACGTTGAAGATACCGAAACTCCCGACGGCTGTTTTACCGAACCCGATGGTTATTGTCCGCACGGGCTTCCAAGTTGGCTTCTTATAATGGGGATGATATGAAAATAGCATGGATATCTTGGGAGGAATTTCTTCGATTCTCTTTCTTGGTATCAGAATGGACGGACGAGGATACGGAAGATCATAAATTTTGTGAAGCGCCTCGTCATCGAGACCAAAATATCCCTACTAAATATATTTCTGTTTTTCTAGATACGGAGTTAGGCATTATACAGACAATGTGTTATGATTGTATGGACATAATTGCAACTGATTTAAATACCACTCTAGAACAAGGGACAGAAGAAGATTTAACAGAACTAGTTAAGCAGGTTATAATAATTAATGAACGGGGATATTAAGATGACTGGTATCAAAGTCCAAATCCAAATGAATCTCGATCAAATTAACGAGATGAAACTCCTACTAACCAATCGAAAGCGTCAACTAGAGGCATGGATACTCGCTAAACACGTGAGCGAAGAAGAAAAGCAAAACTGCCAAGATGAACTAATAATCGTCAACGAGCTTATTACTCAATTCTTCTAAGGGAGAGTAGTGACAATATCTGGAATCACGGCCAATACTCGCGAAAATTCGTTTACTCCTTTCTGTGATTCCTGTGATTGGCAGGGTGGCCGATATAAAGAAAGAGGAAATGCTGAGGCTATCCTGCGAATTCATCGTCAGACTCGATCGCATATTATAAACTCCAAGCCAACGAGGCAAAAGGGTTATGGCAAAGGTTTCAAGAAAAGCTGATAACATTTGTCAACTCTGTGGAAGGAGGCTAATACTACACACTATTCGGGAGAGAGAGGATTGTATAGCAGTACTCGAACTATTGGAGAAAATGCGTGGAAGTGGTAATCAAAATACTCGCCAAACATATTTCGGCGAGCCCTGACGGAGACAACCTCCATTACTCATTAACCCTACAATTAACCATAGATGAGGAGCCTGTCGTATTTCAAGGGCAAGCATTTGCACCAACTGTGATAACTGATGAAGCAACATGGAATAGTGTTTATCCAGGAAGTGAACTAGTCGGGGAGATATTATAATGGGTGAACTGGCATTGCAAAAAGTTGAGCAGATGGTGACGGTGATTTATGAAAAGTACATGGCGCCGACTGACAATCCTCGCGCTGCTATTGCTAATATGGCGGAGAGGATTTTGGATGCAGTTGATTTTGATAGCATGTTTGGTACTGGTGGTCTGGAACCTACTGCTGATCTTTATGGTGTGGGTCTCCATATCGAAGCTATTAACTTCAACACCTCCGATTATCAAGCTGGCCTTCCGTTCTATGCTACCTTTACTGGGAAAGTAGTATCAGATGGGAGAGACTTTATTTGTAACTGTGGTGCATGGCAACCAGTAGTCGTTTCTTTCCGTCTTTTAGAGGAGAGATGGTTGCCTCGAAACATGATGTTTACCAGAATGGATGCACAAACGCGAGCTGGATATCATCCAGTAAATCTGTTGCCCTGGGATGGGGTAATGGATGCACAAGGCAATACCTTCTAATTAGTTAAAACTTAAGCCGAAAGTCATTTGGCGAGCCTCTTGGCTTTCGGCTTTCGTTCTGTCCAAAATCCCCTGAAAGCGTAAATATCAATGTCAATGGATGGCGACGATGAGAGATTAAGTCAATTTGAGGTACACGCTGGAGATACTGATTGGCGGGACAGAGGGGATGCTTTATACGAAGAAATGCTAGATAGTATGATCGAGGATTTTCCTGCTTACGATCTAGCTAATGACCCTGAATTTGCAGAACTACTTTGGGAGGGTTGGTTTGATTCATCAACATCGGAATTAGAACGGGTGGTTCTCTGGGTGTCAATGGAATATGACTATCCAGAAATTTGGGAAAACTTCGATTGGGAGAGTTGGAGGGAATGGTATGACTCCTAATAAAGAATGGCATCCATATGTAATAAATAAAGAGATAGATCTTGGTCAAATGGAACAAGTGCCACTGAAAGAATCAGAACTCCCAAAAATGTTGACCGATTATGATAAACATAGAAATAAGAAGAATAGAAGTAGAAAGAAAAGAAATGAGAAAAAAGGTCAAAATTCGTGAGTGAAAAACGATTTGGTACAGGTTATCATCCAAAACTTGACCTATCTCAGATGACTCAAGAACCTGCTCCATTGCCGAAAATGCTAACTGATTATGACGAACACAGACATAGATTAATTAATAACCCTAGTAGAAATATGATGGATCGTCACTTTATTGCATGGGACGGAGAAGGAATAACATATGCAGGTTCAAGACAACAAGCTTATGTTTTGCTGGCTGCCAGCACAGGGGATTTCATTAGAACACCCGACATTCGAGGACTTACGACAGAGAATTGTCTGGAGCTGTTATTTCGAGTCGAGAAACAAAATCGGAATGCTATTCACATCGGATTTTCATTCGGATACGACACGAATCAAATCCTTAATTCATTCACTCGGAGGGAAATTGTCAAACTTGATTCTAGAGTTAAACTTGGACGCTCCTACAGATGGCACGGGCGAACACGGTTCCAGATTTCTCCTGGAAAATCCTTTCAGGTTACCAGAGGTCGGCCGGGAGACAGTGATTATGCAAATATCAGGATCTATGACACCTTCCACTTCTTCCAAACAAGCTTTCTTAACGTAGTTAAAAAATATGCACCGGATAGGCTGTCCGAAATCGAAGATGGAAAAGCCACCAGAGGACAATTCAAATATCAAGACATCGAAGAAATTACACGTTATTGTCTGGCAGAAAATTCACTGCTGGTGGAAATTATGGAGGGACTTCGTCGAAAATTTCAATCTTACGGATTAAAGCTACGTGACTGGTATGGCCCAGGAGCAATAGCCTCGGCCTCTATGAAATCTCACAATATCAAGTCACATCATTCAGAAATACCAACGAATATAAAAAGGATAAGTCAATATGCCTACCAAGGTGGAAGATTCGAACTCCTACGGGCAGGTTATCACAAGGGTAAAGTTTGGCAATACGATATTAACTCTGCATATCCAAGCGCCATTGAATCACTCCCATCTCTCAGAAGTGGTTATTGGGAGCATGTCTCAAGCTTCGAAAAAGGCGTTTTTGGAGTATGGCATATTAGCTTTGAGTCTCGGAACACTAGGGCAAGAGATTTCTTCTGTGACTTCAGGGCGCAGCCTTTTTTCTTTCGGGATAGACGGGGAGGGGTTATTTACCCTGTTGCAGCAGAAAACTGGTACTGGCAACCGGAAGCAGAATTATGCGAAACCTTCAAAGACTGGCAAAAGTTCGAAATTATTGAAGGATACATCTGGAGAACAAATGACGATGCTCGACCTTTCAATTGGGTCAGAGACCGATACCTCCAAAGACTAGAGTTAAAAGAAAAAGGAGATGGTGATGAAAGGGTTCTGAAATTAGAGTTAAACTCACTATACGGAAAAATGGCACAGAGAGCCGGATGGCATATAAAAGGCGATCGAATTCCCACTTATCATCAGTTAGAATGGGCTGGATATATTACTTCAGCAACTCGTGCCAAAGTTTATCAGGCCTATTTACTCAATCCCGATGCCGTATTTGCTTTTGAGACTGATGCAATATTTTCATTAGCTCCATTGGATCTTCCGCTAGGAAAAGGATTAGGAGAATGGAGCGAGACGATTTACTCTGACATACTGTACCTGCAAAATGGATTCTATTTTGCCAATGGTGGGGAGGTGGCGCACTATCGGGGATTCGATAAAGGCTCTCTTTCATTCGATCAAGTGCTAACTTGGCTTGATTCTTTAACTACATTTTCCGTGAATCGTAAGGAAAACGAACGGTTACCTAAACTGACAGGTCCAACTCATCGTTTTATTGGTTATAAGCGTGCGCTAGTATCTAAGCAATATAACTACTGGAGGAGTTGGGAGAATGATGAACGAGAAATCACTATCGGCAGAAGTGGGAAGCGATTTCATTTCTATCCAACCTGTCCTTGTTGCTATAGAAAAATCAAATGGTCAGAAGGACTTCACTATTTGCAACATAGTCTCGACCTATATGGTGAGAGAGTGGTTAGAGGCGTCATTCCTAAAAGTTATCCCCATGTCGTCCCCTGGCTTGATACTGAACTCAAAGGCGATTACGATGATTCTGGATGGCATGTCGATAAAGAAATCTCACTCATGGATGGAGGATTATAATTCTGGTTATTAGTTCTGCTATTCATTCTGCGGTAGTTCTGACGTAATTCTAAGTTCTATAATTCTGACCCCGGGAAAAATCCGAGAAAAGAAAGAAAAACATGCAAAATCCTGAAATACACGGAAAAACGCCGAAAGGCCATCAAATGACACGAGAATACATAAAATGCATTGAAAAGCATCGAAAGGCTATCAAATGACACGAGAATACATAGAATGCATTGAAAGGTCCGGAAATACGCTCAAATGCAGTTACAAAAGCGTAATTCCATGGCTGAAATACACGGGCTCGACCGAAAAAATAGGCAATGATCAAATGGCCCGGCTGATTGTACCTTTGGACAACGCAAAAGCCCAGGTCAGAGGCCTTTTTCCAAATGAGTTGAGAATCAACGATCAAGGTTACTAAGCTTGGCGTTGCCGCACACAACAAGCGGCCGCCAAGTTTCCCGAAAGGAGCGAGCCAGACCCAGACCGATTCCCCCACATACTCCGACCGCTAGCCTCGGGTGAACAGGGCTAAACACCGCTAGAGATAGCGCACATCGGTCGTTTCTCCGGACGGTCCGGCGGGACGACGTTAAAGAACACTACCTACGGGAGAGTAGGAATCATGCGATATAGCGACAAACTCCGTTTACTGGCGGAATACCTCGATAATCGACCGCTCTTGGATGAAAGCCTGAGTGATTGGGATTACCCAAGTGTCCATCTCTACGCTGAAAATCTGGATGAGTTTAGAGTACTCTGCTCAGCATTAGGCTCGTTCGAGAAAGAACAGCATGAAGGACTGTTGGAAGCGTGTCATAGCGAAGGTGCTGGCACCAGTTGGAATGACGAACGGTATTTTCGAGCCACTGTGAATGTGTCTGGTGTCTGTGAGCGTATTCCGCTTGTTGACGAGTATGGCGAGCCAGTAACCAAGCCCAAGACTCGATTTGTTGAAGTCGAGGGCGAGACAGAGCAGGTTTACATATACCACTGCCCAGAGCGGTGGACGGGCAAGTAACACCTAACCAGAAAGAAGGTAATGCAATGAGTGATATCACTACTCCCACTGTTCCCACTACCGATGCTGAGACTCCCGTGCGAATCGAGAGCACAGACGAGGCAAAGCGCACTCGTTACAGTGGAGAGATTGACCTGTCTGGCATGACGACAGAGGTATTCGATTCCACAGCATTTGAGAATCGTGGCAGGCCGGAAATTGACCTGTCCGCCTACATGGCGATTATCGAGCGCAACTTTACCGCCAATCGTGCGACCACTCCCCAGACAAGAGTCAAGGAGCAGGGTACATGGGCGGATGAGGCGGTCGGTACCGTCAAATCTCGATTTGGTCAAGCCGCTAAGAATCTCACGGAAGATCGGCCGCAAGACTTCGTGTCGATCGTTCAAAAAGATGGTAAAGCAGTCACTGTGAACGGAGTTGGGCTCTCATGGTACATGGAGCCCATTATGATCCAAGCTACAGACGAGGACGGCGACGGACTCGTTGAAGTCGACGAAAATGGTGATCCCAACTTGGACGATAACGGCCAGCCCGTGCCCG
>Ga0126373_10004459_pt1 | contig 10699 bp, 9 predicted proteins | sample PanSoiMetPlot_11_FD_92545 | JGI IMG/M metagenome (GOLD analysis project Ga0126373, IMG submission 92545) | Tropical forest soil microbial communities from Panama - MetaG Plot_11 | ecosystem: Environmental > Terrestrial > Soil > Tropical forest > Bulk soil | place: Panama | collected 2016-02-17
AGGGGTCCTCTACGCCGCCGGTGGCGTGGCGATGTGGTGGCAGGTGTGGAGCGGGCATCCGTCGGCCACGATGACGTGTGCCTGCGGGGACCCGTCGTCGTTCGTGTGGTTCCTGGACTGGCCGGCGTATGCGATCAGCCACGGGCACAGCCTGTTCTTCAGCAACCGGGTGCATGTGCCGGGCGGCATCAACCTGCTTGACAACACCAGCGTGCTGGCGCTGGGGGTGGTGCTGGCGCCGGTGACCTGGCTGTTCGGCCCGATTGTGACGCTGAACGTGGCACTAACGGCGGCCCCGGTGCTGTCGGGGCTGTCGGCCTACGGGGTGCTCCGCCGGGGGCTAGGACTGCGCTGGGTGGCAGCGTTCACCGGCGGGCTGGCATTCGGAGCCTCGCCGTTCATACTGCGCGATGAGGCTGCCAACCACCTGCAGGCCAGCTTCCTGGCGCTGGTGCCGCTGATCTTCTGGTGCTGTTATGAACTGGCGGTGGCCCAGCGCGGGAAGTGGTGGCACTGGGGTATCGGCCTGGGCGTGCTGGTGGCGGTGCAATTCTTCGTGGGCACCGAGGTGCTCACGGTCACGGTCCTGACCGCGGCGATCGCCGTGCTGCTCGGCATCCTGGGCGCGCTGCGGCGCACGGACACGATCCGCGCGAAGCTGCCGTTCGCCTGGCGGGGCTTCGGCCTCGCGGTCGTGGTGGCGGGCGTCTTGCTTGCTTACCCGCTGTGGTTCGCGCTGGCCGGTCCCGAGCACATCAACGGCCCGAATTGGCCGAACGCCCTTGGGAACGGCCTCATGCAGGTACTGCTGCCGCTCGGGCCAGGCTCCCAGGACGTGCAAGGCTGGTCCAGGACCGGTTACCTAGGCCCGGTTGGCACGTTCGAGGGGTACGTGGGCATTGCCGCGCTGGTGGTTCTGGCCATCGCGGTGGTCGTGGTGCGGCGCCCGCTGGCGAAGCTGTGCGCAGCGGTGGCGGTCATTACGGTGTGGCTGTCGCTTGGAGGTGCCCACATACCGGCCGCCACGGGCGGAGAGCCGTCGTGGCTCTGGCTGCCGTGGAGCCTCTTCGGCCACGTGCCGGTGCTGGATAAGCTCACCCCAGCGAACTTCTCGGCTACGGTGGCCTTCCTGGTGGCGACAGCCGCGGCCCTGCTCGCCGATCAGCTGATTCCGGTCCGGTCCGGCGGCCCTGCGACCTCTCACGTCCGGCATGGTCTGAGCTACGCGGCATCCGCGGCGGTCTGCCTGGCGCTGATCATCCCATGGCTGGTCACCTGGAATCTTCCGTTTACCACCGAGCCCATCGTCGCCTCGCAATGGGTCACTGACAAGGGAATGCGGCTGCACAGCGGCGCGGTGGTGTTGTTCTACCCGTTCCCCGCGACTTACCAGGACCAGGCGCTGCTCTGGCAGGCCGAGTCCGGGATGCGGTTCTCGATCGTAGGCGGGCGCGGAATCGTGGCAGGCCAAGGTAACGTCGCGGATCATGGTTTCACGCCCGGCACGCCGGAGGGCACGATGAGCGCCCTGACCACCCTGCACGTGCCGCAGCAGAACGTGTCGAAACCGCCGCTGCCGGACCCGGCCAAAATCCGCCAGTTCCGCAGCGCGCTGCGGACCTGGGGGGTGACGAACATCGTACTGACGTCTGGGAAGCATCGTGGCTACGTACGCCAATGGCTGACGCACGTGTTGCTGGGTGTGAAACCGCGGCTCCAAGACGGCACCTGGGTGTGGACGCACGTCCGCGAGCTCGTGTCCTGAGAAACCCAGGGTTCCTATAAGGCGCGCCGGGTTCGCTGGCCAAGGCTCAGCGGGTGCTGCGGACGTACAACATGACGCGGTACTTGGATATCGCGTGACTGTACGCCTCTCTGAATCCCAGTTTCATTAGCGCCGGGCGGTACGAGACCTGCTTAAAGCCTGGCGGCGCGCCGGGCGGTACGGGCTCGGCGAGTCGCAGGCGGCTGACTAGCCAAACCCGCGAGACCGTGGCCAGCCGTCTGCTGATCACCGCCGTCGGAGCGTTGGATGCAACCGGCTGAGCTGCCGCGATGGCGTTCTCGCCCAGGCTGATGTCTCGCAGCGAACGGAAACCGGCCGGGTAAGCGATTGCGATCTTGCGCTCGTAATAGCTGGCGTACAGCACGGCATCACCGTGGTGCGCGTGATCAGCCAGGAACTGGCTGACGGCGCGCAGATTCTCGCCCTGGTGGCTCTGCGGCCCGCGCACCTCCGCCTGAGCGGGGAGCGCCAGCACGACGATCACGACCAGCGCGAGCGCGCCCGCCGCCCGGCCCAGGGCAGTCAGCGCCGTCCCGACGAGCAGGGCAGCGGCCGGGATGCAGAAGACGATATAGCGGAACAGGTAGACGGGGTGGGCCACGGACACCGCCAGGAGCACCGCTGGCGGCAAGACCAGCCAGGGCACGGACAGCGCGACCAGCCGCTGGGGCCAGTCGGCGCGCAGTCGAGTCCTCCCGCGCGAAACGCTGACGGCGATTCCCGCCGCGATGATGATCAGCACCGCGGCGAGCACCGTGCCAGGTCCGATCAGCTGCTCGACGCCGGTGACGTCATGCAGGTCAAGCCCCTTGATCCAGGCAACCTGGGCGCGCTCCTTAAAGCCGAAGTACGTCACCGGGCTGGATGCCACCAGGGCCGCCAGAACTGCGATCAGCCAGCCCCGTGCCAGCGGGCGGGCGGTCGCGTCCGTGGGTGATCCGTCCGCGCCAGGCATCTCGATCGCGGCGTTTCGCCGTGCCAGTGCCGCCAGCGTCAGGCCATGTGCCGGAATCAGCAGCAGCGCGAACAGGTTCAGCACTGCCAGGGCGGCGAGGCTGACGCCGTATCCGATGATCCAGTGGTTTCGCCGCTTGCCTGGCGAAGCCTCGATGGCTCGCACGAACAGATAGCTCGCGATCGTGGCGACCGCCGCGACAAGCGAGTACTCCCGTGCGTTCTGGCCGTACCAGCTGACCTGGGGGATCGCGGCGAATACCAGCCCGGCTGCAAGTCCGGCGCGGCCTGACACCAGCCGTTTGCCCAGCAGGCCGATGCCGCCCGCAGCGACTGCCATCGCCACCGCGGACGGGAGGCGGACTGCGAGTTCGCCCGTACCAGCGACCCGGGTCACGAACCACATGAGCACGTAGTAGCCGCCGTGGACCGCGTCGATGTGGCCGAGCAGGGCAAACAGCTGCGGCAGGGTCCGGTGGGTGTCGGCCAGCGTGGAGGCCTCGTCCTGCCAGAACGACGGCCGCGTGATGTCGTACAGCATGACCGCGAAGGTCACCGCCGCCGGGATCAGCGCTACCCAGGGCCAGTCGCCAACAGCCGACCACCGGCTGCTGGCAGCCGCTTCCGGGGATTGCCCCCCTGCCAGGTTGCTGCCCTGCGCAGGCATCGTCACCGCATCCTGGTCAGGCACGGGTTCTCCGGGCATACGGGTGCGCTCGCATCGGCATCGGCGGCGTTTCTCCCTGGTCGAGCCGTAACTTCTGGCGGTAAACATTACCCGTTATCAGGTAGGTCGTCCGACCTCCCGCCTCGGAAGCGAACTCGCTCTCCGGGGCCATGCGAAAGTCGCTCTTTCTGGCCAGCCGCCGTCAGGGAAGCTCAGCCGAGTTCCTGCCGCCAGCTCGATGCGTCGACCTGGGCAATGATGCGCTCCGAGACTGCCGCAAGACGTGCCAGCTCGGCCGGGCTGAAGTCGTCGATTATCAGTTGCCTGACGCACGCCACGTGCCCGGGCGCGCTTGCCACCAGCTTGGCGTAGCCAGCGTCGGTGAGGATGGCATTGGTATACCGACCGTTTGCCGGATCTTGCTGGCGCCGGACGAGCCCCCGCGCCTCCAGGCGCTTGACCAGGTGCGACAGCCGGGACAGGGACGCGTTGGTGAGGGCGGCCAGCTCGCTCATGCGCAGGGTGCGGTCCGGCTCCTCGGATAGCCGCGCGAGAGCGTAGTACTCGATGAAGCTGAGATCCGAATCCCGCTCCAGCTGGCACTCCAGCGCCCAGCGCAGCTTCTGCATCATCGATGCGAGTGACCGCCACGCGCTTTCCTGATCGGCATCGAGCCAGCGCACGCTTACGCCCGCGGCTGGTCGACCGGTCCGGGCCATGCCCCATGGTACGAGCGGGCGCGCGCCAATTGACGGTTCAAGTGAGCGCGGCGGTTACCGGACGAGTTCGTGGACACGAGGCATGACCTGCTGGCCGTAGAGCTCGATGCTCGTCAGCACGGACTGCTGGGTGAGCCCTGGCATGCCGAACTTCAGGTCGAAGCGCGAGGCCCCGAGGGCGCGCAGGTTGGCCGCGATCTTACGGGCCACGGTTTCCGGCGAACCCACGTACAGCGACCCTTCCGGCCCGGTGTCCCACCGGAACTGCTTCTCGTCGGGTATCGCGAAGCCGCGCTCCTCCGCGACCAGGGCGATGGTATCCCGCCACCGCGGCCAGAACTCCTCGTGCGCCTGCTCGTCAGTAGCGGCCACGTGGCCAGGGGAGTGCACGGCCACCGCCATGGGCGGGCGGCCGAACTTTGCCAGCGCCTGCTGGTACAGCTCGGAGAACAGCGCGAACCGGGCAGGACGGCCGCCGATGATGGCCAGCGTGAGGCCGAAACCGAGCCGGGCGGCACGGATTACCGACTGCGGGCTGCCGCCCACGCCTACCCAGGCCGGGAACGGCCCCGACTCCAGATGCGGCACGACGTCCTGGTCATGCAGAGGTGCGCGAGTGCTGCCCTGCCAGGTGACCGGCTCGCCCTTCAGCAACTCGGCGAATAGCGCCGCCTTCTCCTCGAACAGTTGCTCGTACTCTGCGAGGTCGAAGCCAAACAGCGGGAACGACTCGATGCTCGACCCGCGGCCGAGGATCACCTCAGCCCGGCCGCCAGAGATCGCGTTGAGCGTCGAGTAGCGCTGGAAGACGCGTACGGGATCGTCCGAGCTCAGCACCGTGACCGCCGACCCGAGCCGAATCCGCGTGGTGCGGGCGGCGATCGCGGCGAGGGCGACGTCGCCGGCCGGCATCGGGAAGTAGCCGGTGTGATGCTCACCGATCCCGAAGAAGTCCACACCGACCTGCTCGGCCAGGACACCCTGCTCGACCACGTTGCGGATCGTCTGGGCGTGCGAGACCGGCTTGCCGTCGCTGTCGGCGTTCCGGTCGCCGAACGTGTCGAGCCCCAGCACCAGCGGGAACTGTGCCTGGGGATCCGCGCCGCTGCCGTTAGCGGGGGGCCGGACTGCCATCTCAGCCTCCCTGCCCGGAACGTGCGCCAGGACGCGCCCCAACGGCCGGTAGCGTCGCGCCGCTAGGCAGGTCTCCGGCTGGCTTCGCGGCACGGATGGCCTGCTCGAACTCCGGCGCCGTCAGCACGGCCCCGAATACCGGGCCACCGGGCTGCAGCACGCGCCCGGCGCTGAGGTTTCCGAGCAGCACCGGGTCGTACCCGATGCGGTCGATAATTCCGGCCACGCCGCGAACAGCCGCTGCGTCATCGCCGGCAATGCCCGCGGCGCGGCGGTCAGGTGTGCCGGCCGGCCTGGCGTTGTCTTCCAGCTCGTGATAGCCGATATGGTTCAGCGTCTTGACGACCGCTGAGCGAGCCAGCCGCGCGGCGACGATCTCGCTGCTGCCCGCCGCTGTGTCTGCGAAGTCGCTGAGGACGCCGTCTCCGGACGGCCAGTAGTTCATGGCGTCGATCACCAGCTTGCCCTGCAGAGCGGCCGGGTCGACCGTGAGGAACCGATGCAGCGGGATTGCCAGCACCACGACATCGGCATCCGCGACGGCATCAGTTGCCCACCGCGGCTGCGCTCCGGGGACCAGCAACTCTGTGATCAGCGACAGATCGGCTGGGTCGCCCGCGCCAGCGATGGCAACCGGATAACCTGCCCTGATCGCGAGCCGGGCGATCACTGGTCCGACGTGCCCGGCACCGAGCACGCCGAGGCGCGGCAGCCCAGTTTCGGCTTCGTGCATCGACAGTCCCCTAACTTGAAGCGTCAAGTTCGGCGCCCAGTTTACTTGAACAGTCAAGTAAATCGGAGCCGTGGTTTCACGACAACCGGCGCGGGCATGCCTCGTGGGGCCGGGCACTCACGCAACGTGTCAGAGTCGCTACGCCGTGATAGCGGACCGCCATTTGCGGGTTGCCGATGACGAAGCGGATTGCCGACATCGGACTGAGTGATCCTCGGCGCGTCCTGACAAGCCCGCTGCGCACATGCGATGCGCTGCCGCTGTAACTGAGGAGATGCCTTGCCCGCCAAGCGTTCCACCACGAGCACCACGCGGCGTGCGGCGACTACGTCCCGGCGCCCTGGCACAGCTGCCCGGCGCCCGGCCACGTCGGGCGCGCGCGTGCCAAGTCCCACGCCGAGCCCGGACGGTCATACCCGGACAATGACCAGCCAGCCATGGCTGCATCAAAAAGGGCTCGAACTCCAGGAGTACGGCACCGTCCGTCAGTTCCCGATCGGGCTGTCCCACGACACCCGGATGTACTCCTGCCAGCTCCTCAACCAGACGCTGGCCGATTCTCAGATCCTGTACGCGCTGTACAAGAAGCATCACTGGCTGATGCGCGGCGCGACCTTCTATCAGCTGCACCTGCTGCTCGACAAGCATGCCGGCGAGCAGATCGAGCTCATCGACATGATCGCCGAGCGAATCCAGACGCTGGGCGGCGTGGCGATCGGAGACCCGCGTCACGTCGCCGAGATCACCGCGATCCCGCGGCCGCCGAACGGGGCAGAGGAAGTCCCCGCGATGCTGTCCCGGCTGCTGGAAGCCCACGAGATGATCTTGGTGGGCGCACACGACGCGGCCGCGCGCACCGCCAAGATGGGCGACGACGGCTCCAACGACCTGCTCGTCTCCGATGTAATCAGGACTGGAGAACTTCAGGCCTGGTTCCTCGCCGAGCACCTGGTCGATACGCCTTTGGTGCACGCCTGACCGAGGTAGCCCATCGTTCCTGGCCGGCGAGCACACCTGCCTCCCAGGGAGGCCGGCTTGCTACCCGATGGCATCTGCCAGAAACGCCCTGGTCGCGGCGAATGACTGCTCGTCTGCGACTGCGTTGTAGGCAACTCCGGGAGTTGCGCCGGCTGCGGCGTCCCTGTGCGTGAAACCGTGCATGGCACCTCCGAACATGATCAGCTTCCAGTCGGCGCCCGCACCGTTCATTTCTTCGGCGAACTCGGTGACGTGTTGGAGCGGGACATGAGGGTCGAGGGCGCCGTGGCAGGCCAGCACCCTAGCCGTGACCGACCCCGGACCGGCGGGCCGGGTGGTGGCGAGGCTTCCGTGGATGCTGACAGCGGCGGCCAGGCGCGTTCCCGACCTGGCCAGGGTGAGCACTGCCAGGCCGCCGAAGCAGAAGCCGACCGCAGCGAAGCGCCCGTCGACTTCGGGGCAGAGCGATAGGGCGGCCAGCCCGGCCATGCCGCGTTCCACGAGTCGGCTGGGGTCATCGCGCATGGACGTCAGGCACTCAATAATGCGCTCACGGTTCCCGGCGACGCCCTGGCCGAACATGTCGCAGGCGAAGACGGCGTAGCCCGCGGCGGCGTAGCGGCCTGCCTGATATTTCGCATGGTCATCCAGGCCCGCGCCGCCGTGGACCAGGAGAATCCCTGGCCGTTTTCCTTGCTGTGAAGTATTCCAGTGGAGCTCGCCGGTCAGTGGCGTCTGTCCGTCCAGATAGGACACCGCCCGCGTCGAGACCGTCATTCGTCCTCCCGCCGAGATAGGTCAGTCGTCAGGAGCGGGTCAGCCCAGTGCGGCAGTCCGAGCAGGGCCGGACGCTGCAAGTAAGAGGGAAACGACCTGCGGTACGCCGACGGTAGTCCGCGATAGACGACATATACCGAGAGAATATCTGGCAGTATTTCATTGATATCATAAACAATTTAATTTCAAAACTGTGAGCCGGTAACAATTCCGTTCCGCTTTATCTCCACTCCTTTTGCTGCGCGTGACGGAGCCGGGGTGAGCAGAGTGTCGGCAACTGACCGAAGCAGTGCGCTGAACGTCGCGTCGGCGATCTTGTGCAGGACAGCTTGGTCCAGCCTGGCGCCCAGCCAGCCCAGCGGTGGCCGGTACACGCCCGCCAGCGCCAGGCGGGCGGCGTCCCCTGCCGGTGCCAGCGTGAAGTCGCCGTCCAGCACCGGGAACAGGTCGCCGGCGATGCCGGTGGCCTCCCATCTCAGCCCTACCTGGAGCATGCCGTCTCGATCGGCAGGCTCCAGGAAACTGACCCGGACCAGCTTGCCTGCACCGGGCACGTTGCTCAGCGGCCCCACCCTGATGACGGTTATGCCGGCCTCGTAAGCGACATGAGACACGCCCGCGAGCCCCCCGTCGCGGAGCAGGGTCAGCAGCCGCGCGCGACCTGCCTCGAAGCTGACTGCGATGATCAGATCCCTGCGGGCGAACATCTGCTGAGCGTGACACCTCGCTTGCGGCGCCGTCCACGGTCAAAGGTCCCGTACCCGGCGCTGTAATATCCGGCACGACGGCCTTGGGCCTGACCAGGGCCAGATCGCGTGGCAGGCGGCGCCTTCCGACCCGGCCGGTCCGGGTGCGAAACCTCAGCTCTGGGAAGAGCGGGATGCCGGAAAGTGTGACCTGCGCCACCTTACTGATCGGCGGCGGCGAGGACGAGCATGGGCTAAGCCGGTATCGTCAGAGAGGCCCTGGCCCTGGGCGGGCTGCCGTCAGAGGGCTATGGGCGGTAGCGAGCCCTAGGCAGCGCCCGTCGTTTTGGCGCTTAGCATAATATTTTCGCGCGATTGCGGCCGGAGGCGTCGGCATGGGATGGGCGGAGATCCGGTTGGAGCCTGTGAAGTACTCGATCGTGATTCCTGTTTATAACGAGGAAGAGTCGTTTCCTGCGCTGGTGCGGCGGCTGCGGGAGGTGCTGGATCAGCTGGATGGTCCGGCTGAGGTTGTCCTGGTGGATGATGGCAGCCGGGATGGCAGCTATGAGCTGATGGTAGCGGTGAACCGGGAGGATCCGCGGTTCAAGGTGCTGCAGTTGTCGCGGAACTTCGGGCATCAGATCGCGATCACGGCGGGGATGGATGTCGCGGCAGGCCAGGCCGTGATCGTCATGGATGCTGATCTTCAGGATCCGCCTGAGGTGATCTTGGATATGGCGGCGCGGTGGCGGGAAGGGTATGAGGTCGTCTACGCGGTGCGGGCGCAGCGTGAGGGCGAGACGCCGTTCAAGCGGAAGACCGCGACGTTGTTTTACGGACTGCAGCGGCGGTTGGCTGATATTGACCAGCCAGTTGAGGTCGGGGATTTCCGGCTGGTAGACCGTAAGGCGCTCGATGCGTTCTTGCTGATGCGGGAGCGGAACCGGTATGTGCGGGGCATGTTCTCGTGGGTGGGGTACCGCCAGACGGCGGTGCCGTATGTGCGGGCTTCGCGGGAGGCCGGAGAGAGCAAGTACCCGCTGCGTAAGATGATCAGGCTGGCGCTGGATGGCTTCGTGGGGTTCTCGACGGCGCCGCTGCGGTTCGCGCTGACGCTTGGGTTGCTGATGGCGGCGGCGTCGGTGCTTTATGGCATCACGGCCATCGCGGTGAAGCTCTCGGGCATGGCTGTTGTGCCAGGTTATGCCTCGTTGCTGGTCACGATTACGTTCCTCGCCGGGGTGCAGCTGATGGTAATCGGCATGGTGGGCCAGTACGTGGGCCGGATTTATGACGAGGTCCGGGCGCGGCCGCTGTACCTGGTCAGGGAGGCGCGGGGGTTTGCGCCCGAGAGGCGTGCCGGTACTGAGGAGATGTGGCCGGACGGCCGGCCGGACCCGCTGACCGATGGTCAGCGGGTGCCGCCACTACCGCCATCATGACCGCGGTCAGCCGTCCCGGAGACGGGCGGCAGGGGAAAGCGGGCGCGCAGCTAGCCGAGCCACAGGAGCCGCCGGCTGCCTTGCCGGCCGCGCGTCGTGACCTGCTCAGATCACCCGCCCTGCAGGGCGCTCTGGCGTTCGTGATCTACCTGGCCGCATTGATGGCGAGTCCGTTCCGGCCGATCGTCCTGCATTCCTCTCAAGCCCTGCTTGACCAGCAGAGCATGGACCCGAACTTTTATGTGTGGGGCTTGCGCTGGTGGCCGTATGCGATCAGTCATGGGCTGAACCCGCTGTACACCCATCAGATCGCTGCGCCGGCCGGTCATTCGCTGGCCTGGGTGACCACTGCGCCGCCGGTGGCTTTGCTGGCCGTCCCGCTGACGCTGATAGCCGGACCGGTCGTGGCGTTGAACTTGCTGACGGCGATTGCCTTGCCGGTGTCGGCCTGGGCGGCGTTCGTGCTGTGCCGGCGGCTGACCGGGAGGTTCTGGCCCGCGCTGGTCGGCGGCGCTGTGTTTGGTTTCTCGGCCTTTGAGGTGAATCACGGCGCGGCCAGCCAGCTGAACCTGATCTTCAGCCTGCTGCTGCCCATCCTGGGCTATCTCATCGTGGTGTGGCGGGACGGGGCCATCGGCACGCGCGCGTTTGTCATCCTGGCGGCGCTGACGATCGCGCTGCAGTTCTACCTGATGATGGAGACCTTCGCCGACCTGACTGCCCTGCTGGCGATCTCACTGCTCGTCGGCTTGGCCGTCGCGGGACGAGACGGCCGGGCGGAGGTACTGCGCCTGGCCAGGGTCTGTGGCCTGGCCTATGC
>Ga0126373_10004460_pt1 | contig 10698 bp, 11 predicted proteins | sample PanSoiMetPlot_11_FD_92545 | JGI IMG/M metagenome (GOLD analysis project Ga0126373, IMG submission 92545) | Tropical forest soil microbial communities from Panama - MetaG Plot_11 | ecosystem: Environmental > Terrestrial > Soil > Tropical forest > Bulk soil | place: Panama | collected 2016-02-17
AAAGGGCAGGGTCGATATTCTGTTCGCGAGCGCCGGCATGGGCGAAAGTGTCATGCTGGGTGAAATTACCGAGCAGCACTTCGATGCCACCTTCGGCCTGAACACGCGCGGCACGCTGTTTGCGGTTCAGAAGGCGTTGCCGCTGTTCAAGGATGGCGGATCGATCTTCATGACCGGGTCGGTAGCTTCGGTGAAAGGTTTTCCCAGTTTCGGCGTGTATGCGGCGAGCAAGGCGGCGTTGCGCTCATTCGCACGCACGTGGCTCAACGAGCTGAAGGGGCGGAATATCCGGGTGAACGTGCTGAGCCCGGGGCCGATCGCCACACCGATGCAGGACCGGGTTCTCGACGAGGAGGGGAAGCGGCAGTTCGAATCCCTGATCCCGCGGGGAAAGATGGGTCGTCCCGAGGAAATTGCGACGGCCGCGCTGTTTCTTGCTTCAGACGATTCGAGCTTCGTGAATGGGGTGGAATTGTCTGTCGACGGCGGTTTCTCGGCCATCTGATATCGCGCTGCAAAGCCCCGCCCGGGCCAGCCGGACGGGGCGACCGCCTGAGTCGTTGTTTGTGCGCGGGCTTCTCCCGCGATGGCAGCCTGTCAATGCCTCTCTGCGTACTTTTGCGGACTGTGTCGCGATGGCTTCCGTGCCAGTCTCTTCGCATAGTACGGGAGACGACCATGACGAGAGAAACGACGGAAAAGTGTCTTGCGAAGCGCACCGCACACAACATGCGCGCCGCGGCGATCCGGCTGGCGCGGGAGCGCGCCGCGGAGGAAGCAGACCCGTCCCTGACCTACGGTTGCGTCGACTGGTTCCGCTACGACGCCACGTCGCCGCCGCACGTGCCGGACACCGAGCAGCAGCCTGCGGCTGGCCAGCCGCGGCCGGGTCAGGCGGCGAGTCGTCGGGTCTTTGATGGCGTCGCGAGCGACCCGTCAGATCAGCTCTGACGGGGATGGCGCCAGCTCGGGCTCCACATCCATTACCATTCGAACGAGCTCCGCGAGGGAGGAGGCGCCGCTCTTCTCCATGACCCGCGCGCGGTGAATCTCGACCGTGCGTTGGCTGACGCCGAGCTCATGAGCCATGATCTTGTTCGGCTTGCCGCGCGCCATCAGCCCCAGGACCTCCCGCTCGCGCGGCGTCAGGGAATCCAGCCGTGCCCGAATCGATTTGTGCTGCTCGAGCGCAGCGCGCGCCTTGGCATCCTTGGCGAGTGCGCGCCGGATACGCTCGATCAGGTCCTCGTCCCGGAACGGCTTCTGCAGGAAGTCGTGGGCGCCGTGCTGCATGGCCTCCACGGCCATCGGGACGTCGCCGTGCCCGGTGATGAAGATCACCGGGAGGACCGCGCCGCGAAGGTTCAACTCCTGTTGCAACTCGAGGCCGCTCATCCCAGGCATGCGCACATCGAGCACGACACATCCCGGCTGGGCGGGATCGTACGCGGCCAGGAACTCCGGGGCCGAGGCGAACGCGCGGCTCTCGAGGCCCGCGGACCGCAACAGAAAGCGCAGCGAGCCGCGCACTGACTCGTCGTCATCGACCACGAACACCGTCGGGGGGGATTTCTTCGCGATCACGGGCCGACTCCGGCGAGGTGCAACTTGGCTACCTGCAATCATCCGAGTGTGGACGAGGCGCTGTCAACAGAGTGGGATAAGCGTTTGTACGCATGGCGCTGCGGGTTCCGTATGAATGCGGATGCGAGGCCTCAGCTAGGGCAACGATTCCAGATAATCCGCCACCGCCTCCATCTCCGGCGCGCGCAGGTTCTGCGCCACACCGTGCATGACCGCGATGTTCCGCATGTTGCTCTGGAAGGAGGCGAGCTGCTTCAGTATGTATTCCGCGTGCTGCCCCGCGAGGCGCGGAAACATGTCGCTGCCCATCGCATCCGCACCATGGCAGGCGGCGCAAGCCGGCACCCCCTGTGCGGGTATGCCATGCTCGAAGATGTCGCGCCCGCGCGTAATGATCGCCGGGTCGTGACTCTTACCGGGGCCGGTCTTCTGCCGGGCGTAGTACTGCGCCAGCGCGTCCACGGTGTCGTCGGAGAGGCCGCTGGCCATGCCCCACATGTAGGCGATCGCATAGGGGTCGGCCCGGCTCTCGTCCTTGAAGAACTTGAGCTGGCGGACGATGTAACCGGCGTGCTGTCCGGCGAGGCGCGGAAACATCGGATTGGTGCTGTTGCCATCGGTGCCGTGACAGGTCCCGCAGATGCCGATCGCGGTGTTCTCGGCGCTTTGGGGGGTCACGGACAGCTCCTGCGCCCCGAGAGGCGGGGCGCCCATGACGAATACCAGCGTCCCGGTCGCCGCCATCAGGGCGGCGAGGCGAACGGTGCTTCGATCGATGCTGCTCATGTGATCGCCCTCAGTATGCAAACCACAGCAGGAGGTACAGCGTGTCGTTGCCGGACGCATTGCGACCGAAGCCGTCGTAGTTGGTACTGCCGCCATTGAACTTCATGTAATGGGTGTATTGCAGCGACAGCTTCACGTTGAGCCATGGCAGGTAATTCAACTCCCCGATGAGGCCGCGGGTATCCGGCGAACCGTTGGCGCTGGTCACGACCCCGCAGGGGCACACGGCGCCGCTCGGAAGGGTGACTGTCGCGGGATAGAGTCCTGTATCGCTGCTGCCGGTCGTCGAGAACCACCCGACGGTGCCACCGTACTGGCGTTGAAAGTAGTACGTCGCCCACAGTCTCGCCGTTGTGAGGTCATCGGTCGGGTTGCTGGCGCCGGCAGCAAAACTCGCCGCGAGATTCATCTTCTCGTGGATGCGGGTGCCTTCCAGGGAGAAAATGTGGCTGTCGGCGACGTATTGGTACTGGAAGTCCTCGGCCACGTCGTTGAAGCGGTTGTCCGGTCCCTGCAGAGGCGTGCCGGCGCCGGGAAGCAGCTTGAACTCGGCGCCATATACGCCGATTTCGAGGTTGTTGACGCCCCAGTCGTACTCGTAGGCCGCCCGCCAGTATGGCGCGCCTCCCTCAATCACGTTGGATGCGGAGCCGTCCAGGGGACCGGCAGCCCCGGTAAGCACGTTCGTTTGGCCCTGTTTGGCCGAGCGGTATACCCCGGCCTCGAGGTACAGCGATTCCTTCCAAAAGGCGTAGGCGCTGATGCCGGCCACGTCCTGTGCGAGGGCGCCATCGATCTCCGTGCCCGCGAGCGGTGAAACGTTCGCGTTGCTCGCAGAATACGGGAATCCGAACGCCGGCGTGCTGTTCCAGAGGTCCTGCACGGTAGGGTTGTTGTTGAGCGAGATACCATAGATCAGGCTCTGCTTGCGCGGCAGTATCGTCATCTTGGCAAAGCGAAGGTCGGTATTGTCGATGCCGATCGTGCCGCTGTCATTGGCATAGGTGAGCTGCGCAAACGCACCGAAGTGCGGTGCGATCTTACCGGCGTAGAACAGGCTGAGCTGCTGCGGGAAACCTGCCGTACCGCTCTGCGTCAGTCCCGGCGCGGCCGGATTGCTCACGTCGGGCAGCCGTGTCTTCAGCGCTGTGTACGAGACCTGGGCCATGATGGAGAGCGCCGGGGTCTTGGCGAGGTCGAGCAGCTCCTGGCGCGTGCTGCTGACCGCCTGAACCTGCTGCAGATTATCGAGCACATAGCCGTTGGCCTTGAACACGCGACCGAAGTGCGTGAGCTCCGGGAAGACCGTGTGGCAGGCCGCGCATGCCATGCCGGTCTGGCGGGCGAAGCTCGGAACGGCCCACGCAGGTGCGGCACCGCAGGGCAGCAGCAGAACCCATAATCCCGCCTGCCAGGTAGCCCGGACCAGTCTCGAAGAACACCCCGATGTCACGGTAGACCTCCCTCGTTATGGTTCAAAGTGCTTGTTGATGTGCCATTGCCACGGGGGAGATACTCGCGGTGCCGCGACATGCGCCGCTATCCGTATATCCGCGTACATGCGGCTGGCGGCGGTAGGCACATCTACGTATTTCCGGTCCTGCCGCCGCGCCTCGTCGAGGGAGATGATGCCAACGAGATTGCCGGCGCCGTCGACGACAGAGAGCCGACGTGGCTCTGCAGCATCGTCTGGGACGCCTCAGCGAGCGCTTGGTCGGGTCGTCGACAGCAGCTCGGTCATGATCGACAGCAACTCGTCCGCCCGGATCGGCTTGCTCGCGATGCGGAGCCGGTCGGTGGCCTTGACGTCGCGCAGCGTGGAGGAGGTATCGCCGCTAACGAGCACGGCGCCGAGGTGCTCGCCCGCGACAGCTCGCGCGGCCGCGATCACCTCGATGCCGGTCTCACCTTTCTGCAAGTGATAATCGGCGATCACCAGGTCGATCCGCGGCTCTTTCCGAAGCGCCTGTTTGACCTCCTCGAGGGACGCGGCGCAGAGCACTTCGAATCCTTCCACCCTGAGCAGCATCGCTGTCGCGTTGCGCACGCCGGCGTCGTCGTCGACCAGCAGAATGCGCGCCGACCCCGCTCGGGCCTCCGCCCGATCCGCGGCTGACGCCGCTGCGACGTCGCCTCTCGCCGCCCGCGCGCCCGCGGGCAGTTCCAGAATGAATCTGGAGCCGTGTCCTACCTCAGAATACACTTCGAGCTTGAGGCCGAGCAGCCTGACCAGGCGATGCACGATGCTCAGCCCGAGCCCGTAGCCTTCGCGGGAGGTGTTGCTCGCGACGCCGACCTGATAGAACTCATCATAGATATACGGCAGATGATCGGCCGGGATGCCGATGCCGGTGTCAGCCACCTCCAGGCGTACGCCGGACGGAGCGGGAGCCGAGCACAGTGTCACCCGACCCCGAGGCGTGTATTTAATGGCGTTAGAGATGAGGTTGCGCAGGATCTGGCCGACGAGCGACGGATCGGAGTGCGCCGATGGCGCCCCTTCCTCGATGCGCAGCTCGAGCCCCTTGCTCGCCGCGAGGCTCGCGAACTCGTTGCGCATCTCGTCGAACAGCTCCGCCACCGCAAAATCGGACGGGTCGGGCTGGATCGCGCCGGATTCGAGCTTGCTGATGTCGAGCAGCGCGTTGGTGAGTCGCGACATGGCAGCGATGGCCTGACCCTGTTGGGTCACCGCTTCGCCGGCGACCGGGTCGCGCACGACACGGCGGAGCGTGCCGTTGAGGAGGGATAACGTCTGCAGGGGCTGGCGCAGGTCGTGACTGGCCGTGGCGAGAAAGCGGCTCTTGGCGAGGTTGGCCCGATCCGCCGCTTCCCGGGCCTGCATCAGCTCCGTTTGAATGCGCTTGCGCTCGGTCACGTCGCGAAGCGCGGCTGCCACCAGTAGCCGATCGCCGTCGCGGATCGGGCTCAACGAGATCTCCACCGGCAACTCTGTCCCATCTTCGCGCAGAGCGTAGAGGTCGAGATCGATCCCCATGGGACGCGGGTGTGCGTTACTTGCGTAGTTGCTCCGGTGCCGGAGATGGACCTCGCGGTAGCGCTCCGGCAGCAGGCACTCGATCCCCTTGCCGATGATATTCTCAGGCAGGTAGCCGCAAAGGTCCGTGATCCGGCGGCTGGCGAAGAGGATGCAGCCGGCCGCATCGACGATCACGATTGCATCAGGTGCGGACTCGAGGACGCTCGCAAGGAGTGCGGATGAGAGCATGTGCGGCGGATATCAGGCGCGGATATCAGTTGTGCCTATGATACTGCCGCGCAGCGCCCGATGTCCGCGGCTCGCGGTCCTCTGCGGCAACCCGCAGCGCCATCACGATTCGGCGGGGAGTCTGATCGAGAAGCAGGCCCCGGTGGGAGCGTTGGGGTGGTGGGTGAGATTGCCACCGTGCGCGCGCACGACGGTGTTGCTGATCGCGAGACCGAGCCCCGTCCCTTCCGGCTTGGTGGAGAAGAACGGGTCGAAGATCCTCTCCAGGGCCTGTGGTGAGAGGCCGGAGCCATTGTCGAGCACCGATATCTCGACATCGCCGTCGGAAGCGAGGCTCGTGCGTACCGTCAGCTCGCGTGCGGGCGAGCCCGGTTCGGCGGGCGCCTCGAGCCCGTTGCGAGCCAGGTTGAGGATCACATGTTGGATCTGCACTGCGTCGATGGAGACCGCCGGCAGGCCTGCCGCGAGATCGAATCGCACCTGGGCGCGATGCACGCGCGCGTCCGCCAGGATGAGGTCGCGGATCGCCTCCACCGCGGCATTGAGCTCAGCCCGCTCGCGCCTCATCGGTTGCGATTGGGCGAGGCTGCGCAGGCGGCGCAGGATGTCACCCGCGCGCACAGCCTGTCCGGTGATCTCGCGTAGGGCGGTACGGATGTCATCCAGGCTCGCACCCGGGCGGCTGAGGAGCCGGTCGCAAGCCTGTGCGTAGTTCGCGATCGCGGTCAGCGGCTGATTGAGCTCATGCGCGACACCGGCCGCCATCTCGCCGATCGTCGCGAGGCGCGACACCTGCAGCATCCGTCCGTGCAGCGCTCCCGCGGCGAGCCCGGGTGAGTCTCCACCGAGGAGCGCTACTGGAGCTTGCGTAGCGGCTTTGGGGGGTTCGGCGGGGGGATGGGTGCGCGTCATGAGGCCATTATGTCCAGCAATCAAGGCATCGGTTCGGGGCCTGCAGGTTAGCATCCTAGGTGCGGCCCAGCGGCGCGGTGTAGGTAATTGCCACACGACTCGTGTGCACGGTTCGGAGCGTCAACCTGTGGCACAGAGGCTGGCACTCGGACCCGCGGGGGCCAATACGGAATTATCCCTAACCTCTCGCTCAGTACGGGTTTAGGCTCTCGCAGCCAGTCGTCAGCAACGCGGCGTCTACACTTTGCGGGCGTTGCCGGATTCTTCAAGGGTCCGAGTTGACGTCGTGGTCGCCCCGGAATCGGCCAGCTGCGAGGGGAGCGGTTCCGAACGCCGCCGCTGCTCCTCACGGACCTGCTCGAGCGTCAGGTGCGTGGCCTGCGCAACGACACTGAGTACAGAGTGCGCCGACCCTCGCGGCAGGGTCAGGCGATGCAATCTTTCCCAAGCGCGGATTCGCATCGCGGGAGTATTGAGTTCAGACGACTGTTCGATCCGTTCCCGCTGCGCGCGCTCCGCTTCCGCAACCTGTTCGCGAACAATCCGCGCGGGGTGGTCCGTTGTCGGATCTACAGGATTGGCCTTTGGTCGCAGATGCGAGCCGAGACTCCAAGGGTTCGACGGCATGTGATTCACCTGCGGCCTACCAGCCGGACAATCGCTCCTTTGAGGCAAGAGCGACAGTCATCCTGCCGCTCCCGGCCAGAGCGGTTGCAGGCGGCGCTGATCGGTAGGGAGTCAGTAACGACGCGAGCCGCCGTGGCGGTTGCCGCCGCCGCCGGACCGTTCGCGGTCCTGTGCCTCGTTTACTTTGAGAGAGCGGCCGTCGAAGTCGGTGCCGTTCAGCGCCTGCATCGCCCGGGAAGCGTCGGCGTTCGACATCTCCACGAAACCGAAGCCGCGCGGGCGACCCGTCTCGCGGTCGGTGATCAAGGAAACTTTCTCGACCGTCCCATGCTTGGAAAACAGGGCGCGCACGGCCTCTTCAGTGGCCGTGAAGGGGAGATTTCCAACGTACAATTTCGTCACTGCAGGATACTCGTGAAAGAGAGCGGTATGAGGCGGCAGGTACATCCTGCCTCCTGGTTCGCGGCGCTTTGCGAGGTGGCAGACATTGGCCGGAAGGCGCGCCGGGAGGCGGCGCATGGCGCCAAGGCAGACAAGCCGAAAAGGTACGAGCCGCCTCCTAGGCTACAGGATTCGGGAACAGACTGCCCGAACTTTCGCTCCGGCCGCAGCAGACGCGGTCAGCCATCACCTGCACTCGCGTCACGGGCCGTCGCAAGTAGCGACGGTCAGTGGGCGCGGTGAGCACACCGCCGTGAGCGCAAAATGGAGGCGCAACTGACACAGCGGCTTCGACCTGAAGTCGCTCACACGCGAGCCGGCGCATTCAAGCACGCCTTCGATCCGGTGTGACGGATCCTCCATTGCCGCGTGCACGGCCGCCGCCAGCTCGAACCGGCCGTCGCAGTCGGCATACGGACAGGGGAAGGAAAAGTACGCGCGGGCGGGAGGGTGCAGGACGTGCGACTGAGGCACGGGGGTAGCCGCGCCGCCACCCTCGAAACTCAGCTCAAAGCGCAGCTGCTCGACCACCGGGAAGATCGTGCGCAGCTTAGGCGCAGCCTCCCGGTCGCGGCGCAGTTGGAACGCGCGATCCTGCCGCGTAGCGGCGCCGCGAGCCTGGCCGAGCTTCATGCTCCACCGCTCAACGTCGGATCGCTCGGGTCAACGGGAGGATCCCGCAACGGCGTCGCGATCTCACCGGAACCATCCGGGCGAGCTGTCCGGCGCTGCTGCTTCTCGAGCTGACGCGCCTTCCTGCTCAGTTCCTTCTGCTTCCTGACTTGGCGGTAGTTTTGTCTGGACACCTTCACATTTGTCGCCATCAGCCTCGAAATGGCTTGCTTGCCCTTTTTTCCCTTTTCGCCGCTCGCTTCTCCAACAACGTCTTGGCGGGTTTCTTCTTGCTGTCCTTCTTTTTGTCCAATCCCTTGCTCATGTGTCACTCCTCGATTCTGGGGCAAAGAGGCGCAGCGAGTTGAGTTTCGCCGCTCCCGAGCCGTGTTTGTCGGGTACGATGGTCAAGCGAAGGTGGGTGATCAACGGCAGGTTCAAGCGCTGCTCCTCATGCTGGAAAGTCGCCCCGGCTGGGCTGAAGGTGTACTCCTGGACGAGCACCTGGCGGTAGGTGCGGGCTCCGTCCGAAGATACCTCAACGCGCACTTCCTGCGTCCTCTCGCACGAGCACTCCTCCACATCGTAGATCATACAAGAGATGCTCTGCGGTTGATCGAACTCCACGACGATACGTTCCGTGGTATTTGGCTTGGCGCCAGCCCAGAATGTAGCGCAGCGACCGTAATGCCCATCGACCAGATTCTCGATCGGATGATCTGGGTCATCGGACGTATAGGCAAGGACTGCGTGACTGGGAATGTCGATCTCACCGGCGAGAGGGGCAAGAGTCGCGCCCTCCTTCGGCAGCAGCCGCTTTCGCACACCAGATGATCCCGAGAGTGGCTGCATGCAAGCTCGCCTCCGAAACATCTGCACAGCTCATGGTTGGGCCGCGCCCGAAGGTCCGGCATCACTGTAGCAGGTTAAGACGGTTGCGCGAAGCTTTCGTGCATCCCCGAGTTCTCACTCGTCGCAGCTCGTACACCTGGGCGACTGGCGTTCTACGGGAGATACGTGTGCCCACTGCACCGCACGCAGCTTCGGGAGCAGCACCGAGATCGTGAGCAGGGCTTCCTTGCAGAGCCGCCGCTCCGAGAGGGGCAGGAGGGTGGTCGTCCAAGGTTCCTGGACCTCATGCGTCAGAAAAGCTTCCAGGCTCTCGAGCTGGGCGATGGACCGATCGATGAGAACAGGGGATGCGTTTGACATGACTGCGGAGGTGCACGGGGAGGGGAGAGCAGCTGTAAATTTATCCAGCCGCGGCCCTCCTGGCAAGTACTACCTGGCTTGCATCCCCGTTCGCCGTTTCATACAGGTGTCACCAATCGCGAGACCTGTATGGCTTTCGCGATAAACTACCTCTCACTGCGGGGGGGGAGTTATGAAAGTCAATTGGCCCGTCGTGCTCGCGACTATGACATTAGCCAGCGCAGCCGCGGCAAACAGACATCCTGGGCCGCCGTCCGCGGCCCGTCATGCCACTCTTGTCAGCTCGCGTGAGATCGAGGCGGCTGTAGCGCACAATGGAACCGGCGCACTCTCAGATTCTGTACTCCGCGTAGTGCCCATTCCCTCCAATTACAATGTCGGCGTAGCGGTGGTCCGGCGCTCCCGAGTCAACGGCCGCACACCGCCTGATGCACTGGTTCATGACGATGTTACCGAGGTCTATCAGATAATCGAAGGCAACGGTGTCATGGTCACGGGCGGAGCGCTTCAGTCGGCCAAGCGCATCACCAGCTCGGCAATTTTGGGCGAGATCGGTCCGAGCTCGGCGGGTCAGGCCATTGTCGGAGGAACACGCTATCGGGTTGGCCCCGGCGATATCGTCATAATTCCAGCCGGCACCCCGCATGGCTTTGTCGAGATAACCACGGCACGCATCGTCTACTCGATCGTTCGCATCGATCCAGGGCGGGTTTTGGATTTACGCAGCAAGCGGCATTGATGGCGCTTGCCGGCTTCAATCTTCGGGGGTCGCCTCGAAGCGCAGCACCCCTTGGCGGAACCCGCGAGTGCGCAGGGCGCCGACGATCACACCCACGATCATCCAGGTTCCACCGACGACCTTCGCGGCGTTGCTCAAGTTGAGCCACAGGAGCAGACAGGTGATGAATCCTGCCGCGGGCGGCCAGAGGTCGCGGAATCGTTTCTCGGGGCTGCGCACGTAGTAGCGCGCCAGGGCGGCGGCGTTGACACCCATGTACGCAAACAGCGCTCCAAAATTCAGTATCTCGGCTCCGAGCCCGTAGGAGATCAGGAAGGCGCCGCAGAGCGCAATGAGACCCACGAGAATCACGTTGTTGCGCGGAATGCGGCGCTTCGGATCGACGGCGCCGAAGAACTTGGGCGGCAGGGCGTTGCTGCGCCCCATGCCGTACAGGAGCCGCGCCGCGCCCAGGTGCGAGCCTACGCCGGAGCCGATGCCGGCGATCAGAAGCGCAAGATTCATCACCACGAAGAGCCAGGGTCCGGCGGCCCTTGCCGCAACCTCCACGAACGCG
>Ga0126373_10004461_pt1 | contig 10698 bp, 7 predicted proteins | sample PanSoiMetPlot_11_FD_92545 | JGI IMG/M metagenome (GOLD analysis project Ga0126373, IMG submission 92545) | Tropical forest soil microbial communities from Panama - MetaG Plot_11 | ecosystem: Environmental > Terrestrial > Soil > Tropical forest > Bulk soil | place: Panama | collected 2016-02-17
GCCCGGGAGGGCAACCGGGGAACCACGCTGTCTCCAGGGCGGCCGGCTCACACCCCGCACGCCGGCTCTTCGGGCAAGCCACTCCCAGGCCCCGCCACCACACTACGGCCACGGCCAGGATCCCGGGCAGGGCTGGGCATTCCTCGATCGCTGCCACCTTGCCGTCGGCGAAGCCGCAGGTCCAGGCGGAGCGCCCGCAGCGAAGCGAGGACCAACGACCTGGAGGTGCGGCGAGGCGACGGCCATACTCGGCCGCGAGGAAGGCCCGATGAGACCCCGAACTCGCGCCCTCTGAAGCCCTCAACTCCGAACAGACCCCCGACAACCGCTTGACAGCAACAACAAAGAGGACTCGTTATGGGCGGGAACCTGGGTCGCCAGAGTGGCTGTCGTTACCGCGCCCGAACGGCTGTTCTGTCGCACTCCCGGCTGGGCGCGTCCCTGGACCGCCGCCTGTCTAACGGGTTCCTGGGGGCGCGGTCGGGGCATCCGGCTAGTGGCCTTTGCTGCTGGGGGCTGCTGGCTGGGGCTCTTGAGTAGTGGATGTCAGCTTGTGGTTCTGGAGGGTTTGCTGGACGCGCCGCGCGGCGGGGGCGCCGATGCGCTCGTAGATCGCCAGTGCCTGCCGTAGGTGCGCGGCGGCTTGGCCGGGGTTGCCGTCCTGTAGGCGGGCTTGGCCGAGTCCTTCCAGGGCGCGGGCTTCCTCGGGGGCCGCGCCGAGGTAGCGGGCGATGGCCAGCGCCTGGACGTGGCGCTCGCGCGCCTGGCCGGTGTTCGCGGTCCGGGTCGCCAGCTCGCCGAGGCGGTTGAGCGCCTCGGCCTGGCCGAGCCGGTTGCCAAGGTCGCGAAACAGCGCCAGGGCCTGCTGGTGGCTGGCGGCGGCGGCCGGGTTGTCCCCGGTCTCTTGCTGCACGAGGCCGAGGTCGTTGAGGGCGCGGGCCTGGCCGAGCAGGTCACCGAGATCACCGAACAGCGCCAGGGCCTGCTGCTGGCTGGCGGCGGCGGCCGGGTTGTCCCCGGTCTCTTGCTGCACGACGCCCAGACAGTTGAGGGCGTAAGCCTGGCCAGACAAGTTGCCGATGTCGCCGAACAGTTCGAGTGCCTGCTGCAGGCTGGCGGCGGCGGCCGGGTGGTCGCCGGTCAGCTGTTGCACCATGCCTAGGCTGACGAGGGCTTCTGCTTCCACGGGGCGGTTGCTGGCGCTGCGGGCCAGCGCCAGGGCCTGCTGATGGCTGGCGGCGGCGGCCGTGTAGTTGCCAGTCAGCGCCTGCAGGAAGCCGAGGCGGCCGAGGGTGCGGCCCTGGCCGGGCCCGGCACCGGCGTCACCGTAGATCGCAGCTGCCTGGGCCAGGCTGGCGGCGGCGGCCGGGTAGTCCCCCATCTCCCGCTGCAAGGCGCCGAGCCCGGCGAGCGTGTCGGCCTCGCCGAGCCGGTCGCCGGCCCGGCACGCCGCGGCCAGGGCGCCCTGGTGGAGGGCGGCGGACTGGTCCCAGTGACCGCGGTTGGCCAGGAAGCCGCTCATCGCGGCGGGCAGGGCGAAGGCATGAGGGAAACATGCGCGGTCGGCGGCGTGCTCGGCGGCGGCGTGCAGGTTCGCCCGCTCGGCCTCCAGCCAGGAGGCCGCCTGCCCGAGGGTGGACAGGTCCGGAGCCTGGGCCGGCCGACGGCCGGGTGGCAGGCGGCGGGGGGCGCCGGCCCAGGAGGCGAAGTGCCGGCCGGCAGTGGCGGCGGTGTGCAGGTAGTAATCCAGCAACCGTCCTGTCGCGGCGTCTGACTCGCCGGGGTCGCCGGCGGCGGCCAGCGCCCGGGCGTGCTCACGGAGCAGGTCGTGCAGCTGGTAGCGGCCGGGCGCGGGTTCGGCGAGCAGATGCTGATCGTAGAGGCCTTCCAGGTGGCGGCGGGCCTCATCCAGGCTGGTGCCGCCGAGCGCCGCGGCGGCGTAGGTGTCGATGCCCGGGCCCGGGACCAGGCCCAGCCAGCGGAACAGCCGCTGCTGGCCTGCGGTGAGGTCGCGGTAGGAGAGGTCGAACGCCGCGGCGACCGAGAGGTTTTCGGCCTGCATCAGCTCCAGCCGGTCGCGGGAGGCGGCCAGGTCGGCAGCGAGCTGTGCCGCGGTCCAGGCGGGGTGATGGTGCAGTTGGCGGGCCAGCATCCCGATCGCCAGTGGCAGGCACCCGCACAGCCGGGTGATCTCATCCACGGCCGGATCCCCGGCGCGCACCCCGGGCCGGGCCACCAGCCGGGCCAGCAGCACGCCAGCCTCACCCGGCGGCAGCGTGTCGAGGCTGATCGCCGCCGCGTCATCCAGCGCGGTCAGCCGGCGGCGGCTGGTCACCAGCACCAGGCTCCCGGCGGTGCCGGGCAGCAGCGGACGCACCTGCTCATGGCCGGCCGCGTCATCCAGCAGCAGCAGAATCTTCTTGCCTGCCACCTGCCCTCGCCACAGCGCCGCCCGGGCCTCCACCCCCGCCGGGATCAGCTGGGCGGCGACCCCAGCCGTCAGCAGCAGGCTGGCCAGCGCATCGGCCGGGTCGACCGGCCGATGGCCAGCCGTGTGGGCGTGCAGCGGCAGGAAGAACTGCCCATGGGGGAAGCTGCCGGCGAGCCGGTGCGCGGCGTGCACCGCGAAGGTGGTCTTGCCGACCCCCGCCATGCCGCCAATGGCATGGATGCCGACCACCCCACCGTCAGCCGCCATGGCGGCCAGCGTCCCCATCAGGTGCGCCAGTTCGCCCTGGCGGCCGGTGAAGCTGGCGGTATCACGCGGCAGAGTCCGAGTGGCCGCAGCCTGGAAGGCCCCCAGCGGCTGGCCGGGCGCGACCGCCAGCACACCGGCGGCGGGCCCGCGGCCGCGGGCCACTGCGACGAACAGCGCCCGCGCCGACTCGGCCAGGCCCAGCGCGTCAGCCAGCAGTAGCGCGGTGTCCTTGTGTGCCGTGCGGTGGATGCCCCGTTCCAGGTCACTGACCGACCGCGGGGACAGGCCCGCTGCCTCCGCCAGCTCCTCCTGCGTCAGCTTCGCCTCGGCCCGCAGCCGCCGCAACAACCCCGCGAACCCCAGCCCAGGCTGCTCTGCCACCGCCCAGCGCCTCTCGCAGCCCCGCCCGCGGCCACCGGCCCGGCGCGGGCAGAACCCACGCCCAAAGCCTACGCGGACTCGATCATCTCAGCCACTCCGTCGGAGCCTGCCTGGCGCACCGAGTCCCGCGCCCCGGTGATCCGCGCCCCGGCTGCCGCCGCGGCGCCCGGGGCGGCCGGCCGGTTTATGTGGGTCGTTGTGTGGGCGGTCGCGTGTGGTGAACCCGCTGGCCGCTAGTGATGGTGGAACCAGCCGCGACACCCAGCCGGGCTGAACTGGTCAGCGGCCGCCATCAGGCAGGCAACCCGGCGAGACCTGGTCACGACAGCGAGGAGACCTCGATGCGCGCACTAATCCTCTACCACCTGGTGCAGGCCCAGGCCGCGGAACGGCACCGCCAGGCCCAGCGTGATGCGCCGGCCCGGGCCGCGAGCCGCGCCCGCCCGCCACCCGCCCACCACGGCGCAGGCACCGCGCCCGCGGGCTCCCCGCCGTGGAGGCGGCGGCAAATGACCGGGCGGCTCACCGCGCACACGTACCCGGCACCGGCCGCGGCCTGCCGCCCCGACCGCCCGCGGAGTTCTGCCGGGCGGGACGCAGCAGTCCTGGGCCGCGGCCACGGGGGCGGGCCTCGAGGTCCCCGTCACCGGCCTGCCGGGCGCGGGCGACGACTGCGGGGCGAGGCACCCGGCACCTGCGCCGGCCCGGTGCCCGCCCGGCCCGGCCGGTAGGCAGCGTGTCATGAACCGTGTCCGCCGCAGCTGCGGTTGCCTCGCTGGCCTGGCACGGTGTGCTGGTGTCCTACCTGGTTACGGCGGGGCGGTGGCCGCGGTGCTGGTCGGCGCCCGGCCCGACCCACCCGGATGGCTGCGCTATCACTGGCACGTGCCGCCGCGCGCCCGGGCCCACCCCGTGGTGAGCGGCGGCCTGCCCGGCTGGCAGATCACCCTCATCGCCACCGCCGCGCTGCTGGCCGCCGCGATCGCGGTGGCCGTGTACCGGAGGCGGGCCGGGCGGCGGCGCACCACAGCAAGCGCCGCCAGGCCCACCGCCAGCCGGGCAGAAACCCCGTCCCAGGGAGCGGTCCATGGACAGCGGGCTGATGTTCCTTGACTGCCCGGCCTACCTGGACCGCGCCGGCGGCCAACGGTGCGGGCTGCCCGCCGAGGTGCGGTGCCGGTTCATCATCAGATCCGCAGGCGGGCCCCTCGAAAGCGCGATGATCAGGTACCCGGCCGGTCACTGGTTCACCGGGCCCCTCGAATCCCTCAGCCTGAACACCGGGCCGTGGCCGGGCCGCCGCTCCGGCGTGCCCGGCAGGAACGGGCGGCGGGCGAACGGAGTGGCCGCCATGATGACCGGCCGGGTGGGGACCGGGATTGGTACGGGCGCCGGGCTGCCGGGTACTCCTCTGCCCGGGCACCGGCCGGTGCGGCACGCCGGGCGGGTGATCGTGTTGCTGTCGGCGATCGGGCTCGCCGCCGCGGTGGCGTGCGCGCTGCTGCTGGTAGTGGCGCTGGCCGGCGGCCGGGGCCCGCACTTTCCCGGGCCGCCGCCGCACCCGGTCCCGGTGCCCAACCCGGCCCCGGCACCGCCCGGAAGCTGACCAGGCCCATGGCCGTGGCCGCCGCCCGGGCACCCGCGCCGGTGCTCGGACCGGCAGGAAAAGGAGACCACAATGCCCTGGAACCTTCCCACACCAGCTCAGCAACACCGTCGTATGCTGCCTTGGTCTAATCGCTGCAAGGGGTGGGGCTCATGTGGAAGCCTCTGGCAGTTGTAGCCACTGCGGCTGTGGTCAGCGTCCTCCTGGCAGCAGCCGCCCCCGGCTCCGCACTGGCCGCTAGCAGCGACAGCAAGGCGCCTGTCTACTATCTCTCACTCGGCGATTCGCTGGCCGCCGGCGGACAGCCGACCTTGCCGTTCGGTCAGAACTTCGGCGACGAGGGCTATGCCGATCAGCTGTTCGCGAGTGAGCACGCCAAGATCCCGAACCTGCAACTGGTCAAGCTCGGCTGCGGAGGCGAGTCGACCGCGAGCATGATCACCGCGGTGCCGACGCTGGAGCTGCCAGGCGTCGGGCCGGTTCCCTACGAGGGCCGCGGCGACCACTACTTCTGCAGCTTCCCGCACGGCTCGCAACTCGCGGAGGCGGTCAACTTCCTCCATGCCCACCAAGGCTTCGTCTCCTTCGTGACGCTGGACATCGGCGCCAACGACATCGGTCAGCTCGGCGACGTGGCTGGGCAGGCCCAGATCAAGGCCAACCTGCCCGTGATCCTCGCTGCGCTGCGCGACGCGGCCGGTCCGGAGGTGCCGATCATCGGCATGAGCTATTACGACGCGTTCCTCGTCGTCTGGTTCAGCGACCCGGCAGCGCTCCCGGCCGAATCGCTGGGTGCGGTCGCCTTCAACACCATGCTCGAGAGCATCTACGCCGCGGCCGGAGACCCGGTGGCCGACGTCGAAAGCGCCTTCTCGACCACTGACTTCACGCTCGTTGGCGGCATTCCGCTCGACGTCCTGCTCATCTGCCAGTGGACCTGGATGTGTGCGTCGCCCCCGCTCGGACCGGATGTGCACCCGAACACCGCTGGCTACGGTGTGATCGCACAGGCGTTCGAGAAGGCCCTGCTCTAGAACCTTCTCGGCGCCGCCTGCATCTCGCCGTCCCTTGCCTCACACAGAAGAGGTCATGGTGCGGCACGCCAGAGTCCGGCCGACGATCAGTGCCGGTGCCCGTGCGGGTGACGAAAGACATAACCGATTGCTCTCCCGGCAGCCCAGCGGGAACCGAGAACAACGCGACGCCTGGCAAGGTCACCCGGCTAGCAGGGACAGCGGACCTGGTCCTCGACATACACGGAACCCGGAACACGGCTGAGAATTTCCCTTCTACGGCCCGGCGGATAGTCACGGGCACCGCCTCGCTCCTCGGCTGCGACCATGCGGTCATCATGGAAGCCCCACCCGGCCGGGGTGCTGCACAACTACGTCGGATGGGACCTTGCCCCCGGCAACCCCCTCGTCGAGGCACTACTCGGCTTGCTCGCGACTCTCGCCACGGGCTGGATACTTCCCATCCGGCCGATGGCGGAATGCCGAGTCATCGATGGAATGCGGGAAACCGACGCCCAGCGGGTGGACTGCGCCCCCGAATACCCGCCTGCCCGACGAAGCCATCCGCGCCCTTGCCCTGCCGGTCCCCGCATATGCCTTCAGCAGGGACGCGAACCTCTACGCTCATACCGGGTACTGGGGAGAGATAGCGGTACCCTACCGCGATCATTCTGACGGCCGTCGGCCAACCCGGGAACGCGCCGAAATGGCGCATCTGGGCGTGCCAATGGCCTCGTGCACTCGGTCTGTGACCAGCGCATAGTCGGCGATCTGGTGCCGCAGCGGCACAGATGATCGTTACGGTCCGTCACCAGCGCTGGTCTGCGGCCGCGCGAATAGCCGCCGATCAGCGCGGCAGCCTGGTCGCCGCCTGAGTCCGCTCAGACCATGCACGAACGGGTGATCTGAGCGCGGCCAGCCGTGGCCCCCGACTTGCTCTCATGCCGAAAGTAGTGCGTCTGCCGGTGCGTATAAGAATGCCCAACATTGCATAGGCTTGCATGACTTCGGCGCGAGAGCACTTCGCTCCAGCACTTGGCTGGGAATTATTAATGCCGCCAGATCGCCGACTATGAATCTCTATCGCTTCTGTAGGCTTCTCAGAAGACGAGCGTGCATATCAGCCGTTTACGGGTGCGGCGTTCTACGGAGAAGTCCTGCGGTGGGTGTTCGCCCATGGTGGCGGGCTGGCGGCGGCTGCTGCCAGGCTGGTTTGGACAGAGAAATCGTTGAGGGCCAGGCGGGTGCGCCCGGCCTCCAGCTCCTGGTCAGTGAACAAGGGCTGAAACCAGGGCAGGTTGATACCGCTGGTCACCGCAGTGATCGCCAGCGCGCACGGAGCATCCGCGCCCGAACCGGGACCTCACCCGGCCGCAGGCCCCGCTGACCAGCCGCGCGCACCCCCGCCGGGCTGACTGCCAAATGGCCGCTGATCAAGCAGCGGGGCCATTCAGATTGGCTAGGTGCTATGTTCCTCTTTGAGTAGTTAAATTGAAGCGTGCAGCGAGTTACCGGTGACTCCCTCCCCCGCCCACACGTCAACGACCTGCTGCCCATGGAGATACGCCACCAGCTGCGCGCCCGGGTCGGCCTCCTGCGCGACCACGGTGGCGAACTCCTCCCACGCGGTCTCGAAGCCCGCCCAGACCGCGCCTTGCACGCTGATCTCGCTCGGCATTCTCGCTCCCGCCGATGATCGTTGATGATGGCGCCGTGATCGTGTCGATAGGCTGCGGCCGCCTGACGGCGCGGCGGCCCGGCTATTCGTCGGAGGGTCAGTACGGATGGACCCGCACGGGTGCGCCCGCAGGCCGAGGTTGTTACCCCTGCCCGTTCCGTGCGACTGGCGCCTTTCGCCATAACCGGATTTGTCTCATGGTGACCGCTCGACGCTGACGTGGGCGGTTTCCCACCGCCCCAATGTTGGCGGTGCGCCGGTGAGCTCCTCGACCGTCGGATCGGCCCTGGGGGTCGTCGGGGGTGCCCTCGGCGAGGTACCGGAAGAAGGCCTCCACGTATTCCGCAGGCATCGTGGCGCTCATCTCCGCCCTAGCCTGGCCATCCGGCCGGCCGCGAACCGCAGGCCCGGGCCGGGCACTGCGGCCAGCACCCGGACCTGGCCAGCGGGCCGCAGCGCTTGCGGGCCGTGTCGTTCATGCTCGCCGCACCGCATCGTCTTGGCTGGCGGGTAGGAGGGCGGCGGCCAGGATGGCCGCGGTCAGGCCAAACGCGGCTGCGTAGCCCGCCCAGCCGACGAGCAGGCCGAAGCCGACGGCGCCGATGCCCATCCCGCCGTCGTAGGCGAGGTTCCACAGCGCGCTGACCCGGCCGAATTCGGACGGCGGCGACCGCTCGAACATCACGGCCAGGGTCACGTTCTGGGCCACGCCGAACCCGGCCCCGAACAGGCCCATCCCGGCGATCACCGCGAGTGGGCTGTCCGCCCAGACCAGGCTGGCGGTGCCGAGGGCGGCCGCGGCCACCGCGGGCACCAGCAGGCGGGAGGGACCGTGGCGGTCGCCGTAGCGGCCCGCAGCCCAGCGTGCGACCGGGGTGAGGCCGGCCTGGGTCAGCAACGCCACCGCGGCGGCGTGCCGTGAGTTGCCGGGCATTGCCAGCGGCAAGAACGTCACCAGGACGCCGGCGGCCAGGGTGACGGCGGCGAAGACCATGGCCGGCCGGGCCAGGCCCGGCACGCGGAGCCCGCTAAGGACCGCGCGGTGGCGCTGCACCTCGGCCCGCTCGGCTGGCAGGCCGACCGCGGCCGGCAGCCCGGCCAGCGGCAGCGCGGCACCGGCGAGGAACACCGGAGGGTAGCCGACGTGGCCGGTCAGCCACACCCCCAGCGGCAGGCAGGCAACGGCGGGGACTCCCACGGCGACGCCATACACCCCCAGCCCTTCGCCGCGTCGCTCGGCGGGGACGGCACCGGCGGCCAGGGCGGTGCCGGCCACCACCACGATCCCGAGCCCTGCCCCGCGCGCCAGGCTGGCCACCAGCACCAGGGGAAGGGCGGGCGAGGTGGCCAGCGCGGCCGCCGGCACGCCGAGCAAGATCAGCCCCAGGGCCATGACCGCGCGGTAGCCGAGCCGGCCGGCCAGGCGCGGCACCGCCAGCTCCAGCAGCACGGTGGATAGCATCATCGCGCCGGTGGCCAGGCCAGCGCCCAGACCGCCGGCCCCGGCCGCGGCCGCGTAGAGAGGGACGACCGACAGCAGCAGGTAAAACCCGGACAGCGCACCCACCGCCACGATCAAGAGCAGAACCATCTGACCGCTGACAATCCGGCGCGGATCGGCGGCTGGCTCGGGTGCTGGATCGGCGGCTGCGGGGATCGGCTGACCGCGGTGCTGGTGACTTAGCCGCCATATCTCGCCCGGGTATTTCCCCGGCCGGTGCCGGGGTCGAGGGTGCCGTTGCGGGGGACGGCCTGCCGGTTCGCGCCGCCTGGGACCGTGTGTCACAGCCCGAGTTTGGGCCGTACCCAGGCGGCCATCCGGTGGATGGCGTCGTCGGCATCGGGCGCCCGTCCGGCGGCCATTTGGAAGGTGTGCTGCTGCCCGGGGAAGATGTCGAGCCTGACCTCCACGCCGGCCGTGCGCGCGTGCCCGGCGAGCCGGCGGCTGTCATCGAGCAGCGTCTCGTCGCCTGCCTGGATGTACATCGGCGCCAGGCCGGTGAGGTCGGCGTAGAGCGGGTTGGCCAGCGGGTCGCGCCGGTCGCCGTCCTCGCCCAGAAACGTGTCCACCAGCCACTGCACCACCTCCTGGTAGTAGAAGGCGGCCTTGTCGCGGTTGGCCTGATACGACTCGCCGTTGACCTCCATGCCCACCCAGGGAGAGAAGGGCATCGCGGCGTGTTGAGAGTGCGCGGTGAGGACGGCAACGGTCACGCGCCGGAGCAGCTGCGCCGGGGCGCCCGCACCGGGGGGTCCGGCCTGCGCCTGCCGCCGGTTCGCACCCTGGGCGGCTGCCACCCAGTTCTGTCGCTCTGGCCCGGTCAGCGCAAGCGCGTCAGCCAGCAGCCTCACCGTGTGGGTGCGCGGTGACCGTACCCGGCCGGCTTCCAGGTTACGCATGGTGCGCTCGCTCAGGTTGGCCCGCGCTGCGAGCTGTTCTTGCGAGAGGCAGGCTCGATGCCGGAACGCTCGCAGGAGCGCACCGATCGAGCCATCCGGCGGCGGGGCGCTGGCCAGCTGCTCCATCTCTGCTACCTCACTGGTTCTCCAGGATCATTGGTCATGACTCTGTGACCGCGTTGCTGGGCTGGCCGGCTTACTGCCGATGCCATCCGGTTTGCCAGTTCCGCGCGGCGCAGCGCCCGGTCTGGCTCAGTTCATCGGCGGTCCGAGCCAGTTGCCGCCGCTGGCTTCGATCGTGACGCCGGTGATCCAACGGGCGTCGTGGGAGGCGAGGAACGCGACCACGTCGGCGACGTCGGCGGGCTGCCCGACCCGTCCCAGTGCGGTGGCCGATACGATCGCCGCCTCGACCTGCGCGCTGCTGTGCATCCATGCGCCCGTGTCGGTGTCGATGACGCCGGGGTTCACCGTGTTCACGGTGATGCCCCGTGGACCCAGTGCCTGGGCGAGGGTGCGGCTCAGGACGTCGATGGCGCCCTTGCCCATCGCGTAGTGGGTGAACGGGGAGGCGATCCGGGTGGTGGCGGAGGAGACGTTGATGATGCGGCCGCCGTCGCGCAGCAGCGGCAGGGCCCGCTGGATGATGAAGAACGGCGCCCGCACGTTGACCGCGTAGCTGCGGTCGAACGCCTCGGGGGTGACCTGCTCGAACGGGGTGAGGTCCAAGATGCCCGCGTTGTTGACCAGAATGTCCAGCGGCACTCCGCTCAGCCCGGCTTCCAGGCCGGCGAACAACCCGTCGAGGTCACCGTCGCGGCCGAGCTCGCAGCCGATGAGAAACGCCTGCCCGCCGGCCTGCTCGATGGCGGCCACGGCCTGCTTGGCGGCCGCGTCGTTGCTGGCGTAGTGCACCGCGACC
>Ga0126373_10004462_pt1 | contig 10696 bp, 7 predicted proteins | sample PanSoiMetPlot_11_FD_92545 | JGI IMG/M metagenome (GOLD analysis project Ga0126373, IMG submission 92545) | Tropical forest soil microbial communities from Panama - MetaG Plot_11 | ecosystem: Environmental > Terrestrial > Soil > Tropical forest > Bulk soil | place: Panama | collected 2016-02-17
CCGAGCGCTGGGTGGGAAGCTGCCGCCGTGATCTGCTCGACCACATCATCGCTGTCAACGAGCGACACATGAAAAGACTTCTGGCGGATTATATTTGCTATTATCACGATGATCGCACGCATCTGGGACTAAGGAAGTAAACCCCGGGTGGCAGACTGCATTCAGCAGCACGGGGTTCGATTGTTTCGCATCCGCGACTCGGTGGCCTGCACCATCGCTACGAACGTGCTGCATAACGGTATTCTGCAGCGTCCTCTCCTTCTCTGTTCCCAACCACTCGGGAAACGCCCGCATGGCACAAACAGGGAAAGGGAACGACAGTTCGTGGACGTATGAGTCACCCCTTACTTTATGACTGACAGATCAATCAATGATTTATCTTCTATTAGGTAGCTTTGAGTTCTGGCAACTTACGGGAGAGCGACAGCTATCTGGGAGCACAGTTCCGCCGATTCCGAAGTCGGCTAGGGTCTCCCGTAGCCACCAAGGCCATGGCTGCCAAGCTCGCCCGGCTGGTCTACCGCATGCTGCGCTACGGGATGAAATACGTGGACCAGGGAGCGGTTCTTCAACAACTGATAAAACACAAGGTTCGGTGAACTCGCGACACCCAAATACTTATTCGCCGAATCATCTACCTCGATGCTAAAGCCGTCGAATCAGCGGGGATGACTTTGTCCAGCGAACTCACGTTTACGGACACCGTCGCTACGGTCTGAGCATGAGCAACGCCAAGGTCAACGAGAACAAGGATCCCGAACAGTACTATCAAACTTTTTCATAGCTATTCTCCTTCTCAAGCTGCTCGCTCCTGGCGCCCGACGAAAAATCAGTTCATCACCGTCTTGGACATCAACTCCACAACACGAAAATTGACGTAGGTTTAGAACGTGTACTTTAGCGCAAACTCGATCTGGCGGTTGTCAGCGGCAGTACTGGTTATGCTGGCCCCTCCCGGAACGTCGGGATTCGCACTCGGTAAACCGAAGTTGGGATGGTTGAGCGTGTTGAAGAACTCAGAGCGGAATTCGATTTGCTGATTTTCGCGCACTTTGAAACTTTTCTGCAGCACAAGATCGAGACCAAACAGGCTTGGCCCACGTAGGTTGCCGATTCGCGAGTTGCCGAACCTGTGCGCCGAAAGTTGGCCTGGTGTCAACGGGGGCGCCACGAATGCTGCCTGGTTGTACCAGCACTGCAGGTTCTGTTTGCCGGGAGTACAACCCATCGCGACCTGCAAATCCTGTCCGAAGGAGAAATCGTAAGGATCGTGGATTTGGTCTGGGCGGTAATTGCCGCTGCCAGTGTTGCTCAAATCGGTCGACATGGTGGCAGTTACGGATTCACCACTCTGAGCCGATGTAATCCCACCGATTTCCCAACCGCCAAGGGCCGCGTCTGCCACACCGCGCAGATAAGGAAAGAAGCGTCTGCCGTGTCCGACCGGTAAGTCATAAAGGTAGCTCACAACAAATCGGTGGCGAAGGTCTGGCTGCACCGGCCCATACTCACGGTTGACGGCGTGTGCATCCTGAATAAATGCACCCACGTTACCGTCGGCGTTTCCAAGATTATGTGCGAAAGTGTACGAGGCCAGAAGATTGAAGCCGCTGGTAAAACGTTTATTCAACGACGCCTGAAAGGCGTTGTAGAACATATGTAATTGAGCGAAGTCCAGCGGCAGAACCGAAGTCAGCTCTGGCAGGACATTAAAGTATGGGCGTCCGAGATTGCCGGTTGAATCAGAGAAGTTGGTGTCAAGCGGCAGAAATGGCTGGTTTAGGTCGCTCGTTTCGTGGTTCCACAACCGGTAAGCTCGCGTACCTACATAACCCACCTGCGCGACCCAGTTTTGAGCGAATTGGTGCTGAATGCTCAAATTCCATTCGAGAATCCGCGGCATGAGGCGTTGTGGGCCGGTGGTTCGAACGACTCCCGCTGGGTGATTGGGGTCGGGAAAAACGATAGTCGGTGCGAACCCAGTCGATATCAACTGGCTGGGCAACGGTACTTGGCCAATGTTATAGAAGTGTGACGTGAAGCTCAATTGCGGGGGATTAAGACCGAGGTCGTCAAATATATTCGCCTCCGCAGAGTAGAAAATCCCAAAGGCACTGTGGATTGCGGTGTTCTTCTGGGGCGACCAGGCGAGACCAACGCGTGGCGCCCAATCGCTCTTGTCGAATTTCACTCCCGCATGGGGTACGGCGTTTGCGCCATAGGAGTCCACTACGACAGCGCGTTGCAAATCCAAGTTGCCAACGCGGCCGTTAGCTGGGGAAGTTACCTCATATCTGAGACCAATATTGAGAGTCAGATTAGGGAGGACTCGGTAATCATCCTGAACGAACTCCGCCAAATCCCAGTAGCGGGTGGGATAGAGACCAGTCAAAAAGTCCTGCTCTGCGGATACAGGTACTCCAATAAGTAAGTCGGCTAGACCGTTGCCACCGCTCGAGGTGGTGAGATCTGCCGTATAACCGCCACCGAAGGAGAAGTTTCCGCGCGATGCCGTCAGTTGGAAGAAATTGCGTTGTTGACGGCGGAAATCGACACCGAACTTAAACGAATGCTTTCCCCTCGCCCAGGTGACTGTGTCTGCTACTTGAAAAATGTTCTCAATCGCGTGTTCAGGCGTCCACAACGAATCGCCAATTGGCGTGAAGCTCGCAATATCGATGGTGGATAGTCCAGACGAATTCACGTCGCCGCGGTTGGCGAATGGAATCCCAACCTGCTGCGAAACGTTCCTACCAAATAGCAGTGGCAAGGCATTGACGGCATAGCGGAAATAGCCACCGTGCGCGTCATTTAGCAGCTGCGATGTAAAGGAGTGAGTCCACCCGAGACTGACGTGCTGGGACCGGGTTTTGTCATTGCTCGGGCAACAGTCTAGTCCGCCAAGATCGCCGAGAGGTCCCGGGCGCAAACTGCGAATGTCGCCGAAACTGTACGCTCCGAAGATCTGGTCAGCATCACGAAATCGGTGGTCGAGCCGAATATCGAACGAGTCTTGGTCGTTCATATGACTTGGGTTCGAGTTGTAGTTGTTCACCACACCAGCAGCGTTGGGCAGTGCGTAGAGATTAGCAACGTTGGCGCCCACCCTATTGATTGCCGTTGGCGGGATCACATTCAACTGACCCTTGTACTGAAAGGGAGTGCGTATCAACACGGACCCGCCGCCCGAGCACGACACATTCGTAGTGCTATATGGGTCAAAAATCGTCCCAGTGTCAAACACCGGATCCCCCGGGCCTGGAGTCGATCCGCAGGGCGAGAAGTTCGTTCCGGTCAGTAAGGCACGGAAGTCACCGGCACGTTCGGCTGCGGTGGGCACCGTGGAAACGTAACTCAAACCTTCACGTAGACGCGTACCCTGGTAATCGCCGAAAATAAAAGTTTTGTTCTTTCTGATCGGACCGCCAACAAACGCACCGAACTGATTACGCTTGAAAGGAGGCTTTTGGACGTCGGAAGCCGTGAAATAGTTTCGCGCATCTAGAACATCGTTGCGGATAAACTCATACATCCCGCCATGCACGGCGTTAGTCCCGGACTTCAGCACCACGTTCACAGCCGCCCCGCCACGACCGAATTCTGCACTCATCGAGTTTTCTTCGGTACGAAATTCTTGAATAGCATCAGGAGGTGGGAGGACGACGACTCCTCCTAGACCAAACTCGTTATTGTCTACACCGTTCAACAGGAAGTTGTTGTTGGAAACACGCAGCCCGTTGACGGACAATGCCTCATTGGCACGCTCGTTCTCGAACACACCACCGCTGACGTTAGACCCCGACATGCCAGAATTAGCTCCTGGACCTAGGTAGGCCAGCTGAATGAAATTGCGGCCATTAAGCGGCAGCTCAGAAATGCGTTTTTCGGTTTCGATAGTTCCGAGTGACGAGGTTTCAGTCTGCAGCAACGGCGCTGCACCGGTTACCTCCACCGATTCCGATGCACGACCAACCCGCAGTTGCAGGTCAATGCGGGCTACCTGACCCACCCCAATATCAACGCCGGGGTTAACAGTCTTCTCGAAGCCAGGCTTTTGCACGGCCACGGAATAGGTGCCGACGCGCAGCAGCTTTGCCGCATAATCGCCGGAGGCATCGGTACTCAGCTTGAGACCCTCATTAGTGGCTACATTGGTAATCGTGACTTCGGCGCCCGGCACGCGTGCACCGGTAGGATCGGTAATGGTGCCAACGACGCCTCCTCGGTCCACCTGGGCCTGCAGCATTATGGAAGCGGTTAGTGGAACCATCAGAACCAAGAAAAGCATGGAAATGCGAGCAGCAATTCGCACCGTCATGACTATCTCCACTTCTCAGCTTCCCGATGTTTATAGAGTTTTGGAGGAACCCAGCGAACTCCTCGGCGTCGTGATTGAGCCTTCCGCTACATTTCAGAACTGAAAGAATATTGCTGATGAGTAGCACCGGTATATGCCACTTAACTCACTCTTTGTCAAGGCTAATTTGAGCTGCAGTGATCAGCACATGATAGAGGGCTTTGGAGGCACTGAAAGGTGATCTAAAGATCATTTTGGGGTGCTAGTACTCACCACGGAATCGGGCTGCGTGAGAACAAACTGCCTTATGACATGGAGAGTCTGCGCCATCTTCTCCCGGTGACGACGCGATAGTTGCCCATAAACTGTCAACTCCTGTTCAGCAAGATCAAATCTCTGCGAATCGCGGTAAGCTTGCCCGAGTTGATAGTGCGCGATTTCGGACGTGGGATCCAACCGAATGGCTTCGAGAAAGCTGGCAATCGCTTCCCTGGGTTGTTTTCGCTTTTCATACAGATTAGCAATCTCGAGATGGGCCTCTACGAATTTTGGATTCAGACGGATGGCGCGCGCGAGTAACGACTTCACTAAATCAAAGGTCGACTCGTCTTTGATAGCAAGGTTGTGCTGAAACAGCGCAGCCGCATAGCAGTAGAGGGCTTGCGGGCTGTGGGGATGATGGTCAGCCAGTTGCTCCAGAAGAGGCCGTATTTGTTCCCATTCTGCCCCCGCGAGGAAGGGCGGAAGGGCTTTCCAAGCTGCGAATGCATCGGGCGAGGAGGGGTTTATATCTAGTGCACTCAAGTATGATCTGGCCGCCTGCGCATATTGACGCAACGAGAATTGAGCGAGTCCCATGCCAACGTATTGTCTCGGTGAATCGGGGAATTTCTGTGATCCCACACGAAACACATCGAGAGCAGCCCCAAAGGCCAGATGGACCAGATACTCTGCACCGAGATCGAAGTAATACTGCTCACGAGTAGGTTCGAGCTCCACCGCTTGCCTGTAGTAACGCGCGGCTTCGACATAGCGGCCAGCATCCTCTTCGAGTGACGCGAGCAGGTTGTAGAGTTCACCCGTCGGGTGTTCTTTGACGCCGCGTTCGAGTACGTTAATCCCCGGTTCGGGCTTTCCGGCCCGCTTGTAAGCCAATGCCAAGTTGTAACCAGCTGAGTAGCTATCCGGCTCCATCCGCATAGTTGCTTCGAAGTGATCGATCGCCTCGGCATATGCGCTCTGCGAGGCCAACATCAGTCCAAGGGCAAAATGCTGTTCGGCTGAGAGCTGGGTGGGCGCCGGAGGCAATGGCGAGATGGACCCTAGATCTCTTGCTCGCCTGGTACGGACCAGGCCGAGATAGATTTCGAAAGACTGTGGAGTCTTGTCGTAAGCACGAAGGTAGAGGCGATGAGCGGAAGCTAGATCTCCGAGGTCCTCCGCGACGACAGCGGAGAGCATGTCCAGCCTGGTTGCGATCGGATCGCCTTCAGGAGCACGTGCACGTTTCAGTACTTCGCTGGCTTCTGCAGGGCGCTTCAGTTCCCTAAGAACGTGAGCCCACTCATAGCTGGCCTGAAGATCTTCGGGATGGCTCAGCCAAGCCGCCTTTAAGTATGGCGCCGCTTCGGCGTACCTTTGCATCGCATCCAACGTAGTGCCCAGACCGACAAGCCCCGTGAAGTCACTTGGCTCGATCGCCAAACCCTCGCGGAACACCTCTGCAGCTGCGTCATAACGTCCGCTTTGCCAAAGTAGCGTCCCAAGATTGTTGTAACCCATTGCGAGCCGCGGTTCGAGTTGGACAACTTTGCGAAAACTGGCCTCCGCATCATCGATGCGGCCCAGCTTGGCATTCACCAGGCCTCGAAGGTTGTACAAGGATGGGTTATTCGGATCTGCAACTAATGCTGCATCAACTTCCGCGAGGGCTTCGTTGGGGCGACCGCTCTGAAGCAAACTGAAAGCTTTGTCGTAAGCCCTCTGGTACTGATCCTGCCTTCGATGAGCAATCTTGCTCCCGAGCACGCTGTTTGCGGGAACGAGAAGGACAACGAACAACGAAATGGCTAGTGGCGACAAGATCAGAACGCTTCTTGAGAAATAATTCCTTTCTGCTCCTGGACTGTTATCACTCTGTTAGCCGGCACGCGATACAAAATCTCCTGTGCGCGGCCTAGCCAGTTGATAATGACTCGGCTCGCTTGGCGGGCGCGGCCGAGACCAAAATGCAACCTAAGATCACTTTGCGAGCAGAAACTCCCTCCACTTCGTACCTCTTGGATCTGCCGTCCGTCTTCCGCCTCGACAGTCACTCGTGCTCCTATCGCGGAGCGATTAGTGCGCGTGCCCACCAGCTTTATAAGTAGCCAGGAATTTGATGTCGGCGCATTATTTCGAAGCAGTGTGGGAGAGTCGTTGAGGTTATTGATAACCACGTCGATTTGACCGGAATGGAAAATGTCGCCAAAAGCCGCCCCACGACTGCAGCGCGACAGCAATAAGCCCGGTCCGCCACGCTCCGATATGTCCTGAAATCGGCCGTTTCCTAGATTACGGTATAAGATTTTTCTGCCGTTCTCCTCTTGTTTGGGATGGCGATCGTTGCGGCTCAGGCCCGGCGGGTAAATCGGACCCGTCACGATCAGAATGTCGGGACGCCCATCATTATCAAAATCGAGGAAACCGGTTCCCCATTTTACAGATCGGGTCTCCCCCGCTAGGCCGGCAGCAAATGTCTCGTCAGTGAAAAATCCTTGCCCACGGTTGTGGTACAGAGAAGTCGTCTGGTCTGAGTAGTTGGTCTTGTTTATATCCAGCCAGCCATCTCCATCGTAGTCTGCAGCGTCGACTCCCATTCCGCCTTGAGCGCGCCCGTTCTCGTCATAGGCAACACCTGCCAGTACACCGGTCTCCTTGAAGGTGCCGTTATGGTTGTTCTTGAAGAGCAGGCTTGGCGTCGAATCATCCGCGATGTAAATATCCGGCCAGCCGTCGTTGTCATAATCGGCGACGCAGGGGGTGAAGCCGTAGCTAGTCTCAGGGTCCAGAATACCGGCGGACTGCGAAACGTCTGTGAATGTTCCGTCGCCGTTATTGCGGTAGAGAATGTTTTTGGTTCCTTTTAGACCGGGCACTCCAGAGAGCACCGGGGACTGCAAACCAACCAAAGCCGGATTCGCATCGTAGAGAACGAGGCCTGATTGGTACGCTAAATAGTTTGCGACGAAAAGATCGAGGTGCCCGTCGCGATCGTAATCAAGAAATGCAGCGCCTGAATTCCAATGATCTTCCTGCTCAAGCAAGCCGGCTTCACGCGTGACGTCCGTAAATGTGCCATTTCCATTGTTGTGGTACAAGATGTTCTTTCCATAATAGGTGACGAATAAATCCGGGAATCCATCATTGTCATAATCTCCCACGCAAACACCCTGACCCCAGCCGGATCGTAACAACCCCGCCATTTCCGTGACATCGGTGAATGTTCCGTCACGATTGTTGCGATACAGGCGGTTCGAAGGTTGGGCATCTTTGGGAAATCCGTTCAGGCCCGAGCTGTTCACAATGAATATGTCCAGCCAGCTGTCATTATCGTAATCAAACAGCGCAATACCGCCGCCGGTTGTGGAGAGGAGAAAATCTTTGCTGTCGTGTCCCAGAATAATCGTCTTGGAGTTCAGCCCAGCATCCTTCGCCACATCGATGTAATGCGGAAAATAGTCGCCTTGGCTTGGAGCGAGTTTTCTGATTGAGAACTGCGGCAGGGAGAAGACAGAACCAACCCCCGCTTGGAACAGGGCCTTGAGCCACTTCCGACGATTCACGGCACCCTAGTATACGTGATGTATGAGTGAATTACAGCAGGTGGTTCTCGGGAAGTTGGTCCTCTCGGGCGTGACAACGTGCGGCACGCTCGCACTCCAAAACCGTGTCGCCTGCAGTCAGTTAACCAACCTGCGTTTGAAGGCAACGTGATGACACGAAGGGCAATTCGGAGCCGGCATTTTGCCGATTCTTGTTCAGAGAAATTAGCCCGTTATTGGGGCGGCAACGAGGATGTTGTTCTCGTTCTCGTTAGGCGGCTACTTTCAGTCCGACTGCAATAACGAGGTTGTCCAAGGCGGTTACGACCTGTTGGTACAAGCGATCAAGTTGGCTGAGGTGCTCCGTCGCGAAGTGGCGATCTGCAGGATAGGGGTGGAGAAGTCCAGCGGTTAGGGGCGCATAAATTTTTTCGAACAGTTTGAGGAATACCAGGCAGATCCGATAGCCATTGGGCAGTAGCCGATAGCGCCGTGAATGTGGCAGCTTCTAAACCAAGCCCTTGGCTCGCAGCTTGGATAGTTCGTAACGTACCGATGCCAAGGAGTATTGCGCAGGAGCAACGTCGAGCGCTTCTGCCGCCTGCGCGTGGATTTCCTTGGTCGTGGAGGTATCACTGGCGGCAACGTGGGAGAACCGAACTAAGCTATGCATCAGTGCCAATTGCCGGGGGTGATCAAGTTTTAGGCCGGGGATCCGCTTCCCGTTGGCCAGTACGGTTGGCTCGCCCAACTTTCTGAGTTCACCTCGATCCAGAAATGTCTCCAAGATGTCCTGCTGCACGTTCTGATAGCGTTCCGTGATGGCCTGCAATTTTTCGCGAAGGGGAGCAAGATTTTCTACTGACTTATTGATGCCATAGTCCTCTTTTACATTGTTGGTGGCAGTCTCGAATCGCAGGATATCGTGATCACGCACATAATGCTTGGCAAAACCATTCTTGTAATAACTGCGCATGACCGGATTCCCCAAATGCAGGTCTTCGATCTCGGTTTGCAATTTGCCGCGGTAACGGCGGGTAATTTTGCGGCCAAAGATCACGGTCAGTTTGTTGGGTTTGCCAAGATCACGATTGTTATCCAGCAATCGTTCTCCTAGTTCATCCAAGGCTGCGCGGCGGCGAAAGATCAGGTTGTCACAATATTCTACTTGGGCGAAGAACAAGCGATGCCAGCAGCTGCCTTCGCGCCGCTCTTGAGCCGTGAAGAAAGGGACGAACTGTCTTACCGATTTGTTTCCACAGGTGATCACATCTCGGCCGAGAGCGAGTCCGCCAATTGCTGCAGCACCTCGGGATTCTGACATCGGCGGAATGCGTTTTGTGTTTGGTTAAAGCGGATTCCTGCTCCTTGTAGCCGCTGGGCAAGCCAGGAGTGCTGATTCAAGCAGAGGCGACCGAGAAGGGGAAATAGGGGCACACCCGCACAAACATCGGTCCCCACTGGGCATCGCGCAAATAGAAATTGTATTGATCGACCCAGCGCTGCTTGGTTTCCAAGTGCCACTTGTTTTTTTGCTTATCTCCAATAGCGGTCATGATCCCCGCGGGTTCACGCGCCTTCAGAATCACTACCACTTGGTCGGGCTGGGCTCGTTGCAAGTAGGGTTGACGAAGGCGTCACGACGATCTGCCTTGATGTCCTGGATGATCTCCAGCGGTTAGCACGAACGACTACGCCATCCTTGGTCAAGGTATCCCGCTTTTCATCTTTGATCGATGGGTGTGGCGTCACATTGTTTGACAAGGCGTTCGAACTGGATTTGGTAGGTATCGCATTCTTCCGAACTGAGTTGATTGTTGTTTCTTCAAATAAGTTCCAAAAGATCGGTATGCGCCTTGGGCCCGGAAAGGACAAATGTGATGTTTGGTCGAGTGATGGTAACGCCAATTCTCGAGGTCGGAGCAGGTGCCGATCTCGAAGCTGCAATCACTTTACTTCTGCGCGCGGCCGAGCAGACCGAGATCGTTCCCTGGATCGAATTTCTGACGACAGTTTTGCTGTTCTTGTTGGTGCCGGGGGATGCGGAATCCGGGGCGGTCTACGTCCTGGACCGCAAGAAGGGCGCCTGGTACTGCGTGGATTTTGATGATGAGCAATTCGGCGGCTATAGCGTGAGCCAACTCGAACAACTCCTCAAGGAATGCCAGTTCCTCGATCTCGTTGAACGGCCCGGCTTTGGCGAGCAGGACTGCGCTGGCGGGTGGAGCCGCGCCAGCCGCCGGAGGTGCACGTTTGACAGAAGAAATATTCCGGGTTACCTACCAACAGCCACACCGCGCGGAGGTGCGGCGGAAAAGAAATGCGGAGCAGTTTCGGTATGTCCACGAAGGAGGTGGTGAAACGTGACCGGCTTATTCAAGGCGACGCCGGAAGTGGTTGACGATTACCTCAAATTCTTTGTTAACCGGCGGGCGTACACGATGCAATCCCTGCGGCCGCATTCCGAGAGCGGGCGGCACTATTATTTCCGCCCGACCAAGAAAGATACAGGGGCACCGCTTGAGCTGACGAAAGAGACCATCCGGCGGCATCTCGAGGGTGAGATCACGATTGGTTTGTATGCGATAAATCCCTC
>Ga0126373_10004463_pt1 | contig 10696 bp, 8 predicted proteins | sample PanSoiMetPlot_11_FD_92545 | JGI IMG/M metagenome (GOLD analysis project Ga0126373, IMG submission 92545) | Tropical forest soil microbial communities from Panama - MetaG Plot_11 | ecosystem: Environmental > Terrestrial > Soil > Tropical forest > Bulk soil | place: Panama | collected 2016-02-17
CTGCTTTCCCTGGGCGCGCTGGATTTCGGAATGGTTGTGGATGGCGCAGTGGTGATGGTGGAAAACATCGTGCGGCACTTGAAGCAGGACGAGATTCCCCGCACGCCGGTCGAAAAAATCCTTGCCGCTGCGCACGAGGTGCAAAGGCCGGTTTTCTACGCGATCGCGATCATCATCACGGCTTATCTGCCCATCTTTACCTTGCAGAGAGTCGAGGGGAAGTTGTTTCGGCCGATGGCATGGACGGTTGCCTACGCGCTGCTCGGGGCTTTGATCTTCTCGATGCTGATCGCTCCGGCATTATCGAGCCTGGCGTTTCGCAAGGGCGTTACCGAGTGGCGGAACCCGGTACTGGAGTATTTGCGAGCCCGCTATCGGGAGGGGTTGAAATGGGCGATTGAGACCCGCCGGGTCACCGTGGGTATTGCGCTCGGCGTGGTATTGTTGGCGATTTTTCTTGCCTTCAGCGGTGTAATCGGTTCTGAATTCTTACCTCATTTGGATGAAGGTGCAATTTGGGTGCGCGGAACTCTCGCCCCCAGCACCGGACCGACCGAGAGCGCCCGCATTGCCGATCGGGCGCGGCAAGTACTTTGTTCTTTTCCCGAAGTTCCCCAAGTTGTCAACCAGATTGGTCGTCCCGATGATGGAACCGACACCACCGGCTTCTTCGACACCGAATACTTTGTCGATCTGCTCCCCAAGGAGAAGTGGCGTCCCGTATTTCACCAGGATAAAGAGAGGCTGATCGCGGCTATGGACCGCGAACTCGAAAAAATCCCCGGGGTCATCTGGGGTTTTTCCCAACCAATCTCCGACAATCTGGAGGAAGCCGTAAGCGGCGTCAAGGGCGCACTGGCGGTAAAGATTTATGGCGATGATTTGAAAACCCTGGAGGGCAAAGCTGATGAAATTACCGATGCCATGAAGAACATCAGAGGAATCGAAGACTTGGGCGTGTTTCGTGTCATTGGTCAACCCAATCTCAATTTCGAAGTGGATCGCGAACAAGCCGCTCGTTACGGCATCAATGTTTCTGACGTGCAGGATGCAATTCAGACCGCGGTCGGAGGCAATGCGCTCAGTCAGGTGCTGATCGCGGAGCAGCGTTACGACCTGGTCCTGCGTTACCTGCCACAATACCGAGACACCAAAGAAGCCATCGAGCGTATCCGATTGTTGGCTCCGTCGGGCGAGAGAGTTTCTCTGGCTCAGCTTACGAGAGTGACGGTTACGGATGGGGGATCAGAGATCTACCGTGAGGCTAATTCCCGATACGTGGCTGTTAAATTCAGCGTTCGCGGCAGAGACTTGGGCAGCACGGTAGAAGAGGCGATCAGGAAAGTGGCAGCTCAAGTAAAACTGCCGACCGGATACACCATCGATTGGGCGGGTGAGTATGAAAGCCAGAAACGGTCGCAGAGACGGCTGGCGCTGGTTCTCCCCCTCACTATCCTCCTGATCTACATCATTCTGTACCTGATGTTCAATTCCACGAAGTGGGCGCTGCTCATTTTGACTAATATCGCCATGACGCCAATCGGAGGACTCCTCGCTCTCCTGGTTACGGGTACAAATTTCAGTGTCTCTTCGGGAGTCGGTTTTCTTGCTCTTTTTGGGGTTTCTGTCCAGACCGGTGTAATCATGGTGGAGTACATCAATCAGCTACGTGCGCGTGGATATTCCATCGAAGATGCAGCGATTGAGGGTGCGGTACTGAGACTGAGGCCAATCTTGATGACCATGCTGGTCGCGACCTTGGGTCTGCTGCCCGCGGCCATGTCTCACGGCATCGGATCGGATTCCCAGCGTCCGTTCGCCATTGTCATTGTCGGCGGCCTGCTTTCCGATCTGATCCTGAGCATCTTCTTGTTGCCGACGCTGTACGTTTGGTTCGCACGTCCGGAGGACGAGCTCCCGGCAGCAGAAGTAGAGGAGCCGGTGTAACCAGAGCGAGACTTGCGCAATAGGGAGGAAATGACGTGAACCAGGAAGAAGTATGCAACCTTATCAAGGCAGTCGGGATCATTCCGGCAATCCGGGTTTCATCGAGCGATGATGCCCATTTCGCCGTGGAAGCAGTGACCCGCGCCGGAATACCAATCGTCGAAATAACCATGACGTCTCCGGAAGCGGTTCAGATGATTTCGCATCTGGTTAAATTCCACCCAAAAGTCCTGGTAGGGGCCGGTACCGTTTTGACGGTTGAGACGGCTGAACAGTGCGTGGATGCCGGTGCAGGCTTCATCACAGCACCGGGATTCAATGCAAAAATCGTGGATTTCGTGGTGAAACACAATGTCGCAGTATTAGCCGGAGCGTTGACTCCCACCGAGGTTGTTGCAGCCTCAGAGGCCGGTTCGCATTTCGTCAAAGTGTTTCCTTGTGCGCCAGTCGGCGGCGACGTGTACATCAAGGCCCTCAATACAGCACTGCCACATATCCCACTGATAGCTGCCGGCGGCGTGAACCAACAGACGGCGCGTGGGTTCATCCTGGCGGGGGCATGTGCAATTGGAGTGGGCAAGGACCTGATTCCGCCTGAAGCTATCGAGCGACGCCAAGCCGACCGCATTCGAGAATTGGCACATCGCTTTATTGGTTTCGTAAGAGAAGCTCGCAACCTTCTGACCGCGCGTAAGCAGAGCGTCATGACCCACAAAGCTATGGAACAGTGCGAGAAGGAAGCGGCTACGCGAGCCGGGAAAAAAGGTTAGTGTCTTCTCCACAGTCCCCCGCGGATCGTCTGAACTGAGACACGATCTATCTCGAATATTCTGCAGTACGGAGCCGGTCCTCTCTTCGCGCCCGTTGCCGTACGATTCAGTTCACGCGGCCGCGACGCCATAAGCTCACAGCGCACGCAACCGGCCCTACGCGCAAACGAGCCGCTCCGAACCGGGCGCCCGCAGCCCTTCGTAAATGCACTGCTCCCCAATACCCTGGGTCGGGCTTGGCACATAGGCCTCTTAGGAATGGCGAGCTCTCACTGTTTGCGAATACAGCCCCTGTGTGAATTGTCAGTATTGTCTGCTCGCGAACGGTCCTATGTTCAACGTCGAAACGAGCGCTGGCCGCGATGGTAAGCGAGTAACGCTCCGGCCAGAGGTTCGGGAAGGAGATAGAACTTATGCGAGAGTTGACCTTACACAATCGGGGATTCCTCAGAAGCATGTCCTTTGCGCTGCTTTTGTTATCCGGCGTAATGGTGGCCGCCCAGGCACAGTCTACAGAGCCCGTCGAGGTAGAAGGCATTATCAAGGCACGAGACGGCGACACGATGATTTTGAAGACTTCACAGTCCTCCGATTTCAAAGTTCTGCTGACCGATGAAACCAAAGTTGGGCAAGTGCAAGGTTTGCTGCAGGCTCGCAGGAAAGACATGTCCATGGCGGCACTGATTCCGGGGCTCAAGGTCAAAGTAAAGGGAACGAACAATGACCTGCACGAGTTGGTGGCAGACTCGGTGGCATTCAAGGGCAATGATCTCGAGCAGGCGGAGACCATACAGGCCGGGTTGCATGAAACTCAAGCTCAGGGGCAGGAGAACAAAGCCGCCATTGAACAGCAGAACGCTACGATGCAGCAGCACCAGGAGCAGATCTCTGCAAACAAAGCAGCCATCAGCGAAGCCAGCGCACGTTTTGGCCAACTGGACGACTACTACATTCGCGATGAAGTCACCGTTTATTTCGAGAACGGAAAAGTCGATGTCGACCCGAAATATGTTCCCGAGTTGCTGAAACTGGCCGAGACCGCAAAGAGTATCAATGGCTACGTCATCGAAGTAAAAGGTTTTGCCTCTTCCACTGGTAGTGAAGAATTGAACCAGAAACTCAGCGAGGACCGAGCTGACAATGTGACCAACATTTTGGTTCAGCGAGGAGATGTTCCACTAACCCGGATGCTGGCTCCGGCAGCCATGGGGGAGAGCCGCCAAATCGAGACCGGCCAGCAGGAGACGGAGCAAGCCGAGAATCGTCGTGTAGTCGTGCGTGTCTTGCAAAACAAAGCCATCGCGGGTATGCGGTAGTGGACATTTCCGCGAGGTAAGAACTAAGAATGGACGCTTCGGAAAAGCGCCTGCGGTTGGTGCGCCTTTCACACCCACGCTTTTCTACTTCGAGTCTGCCCTCCGCCAAGAGCGCGTGTTGCCCCTGTCTCTGCACAACACGCGCCCTGCGTAGGGGTGTAGCATGTTTCCCCCTTCTCTCTAGCTATCCCCTTTTGGCGTTTGACGGGATAGTGTGTATGGGTTCGAGAGATGTACACACCTGTAGGGATCGGGGATCGGGTCGCTGAGCTGTGGGCCAATTACGACGGGATTAAAACGCTGTGAAGTCGGATCGCTTCTTGTGAAGAAGCTCTACCAGCGACAAATGACGTCGCACGACGTTCCCGAAGACGTATGTTTCCGCCAACTCCGAGAGTTCCCTGTCCAGCAGTTTACGCACTCTGGTAAAGCAGTTGGTCTCCTCCGGTGTCGTAGTCGGAATCAAGTTTAGGTCAGTCTGGACTGACTCGTCGAACGGCACAGCTTAGAACCTTGGGGGCGTCAATCCCGCGAAGCGTGCAGCGCCAATGTTTCCACTTGGCGCGTCCGCCCCTGGGGAGTAGGTCACCTGCCGTAAAGATCACGATTACACTCCCTTGAACATTACGCATCAGGTTCGGGTTGCGTTTCGACCTCTTAATCAGAATTTTTTTTTCCTGTAATACTCCGGTGGTCAAAACATACATAACATGCCGGGGCGCCCAGCTTCGTTGATTACACATTAGGAGACTGAAATGAGATTTCGCGAAAAGAGAAAAGGTTCAGGCGCCAATGGTTTGGCAAGTTGCCACCGCCATGCTCTTGCAATGGAAATCGCGGTACTCCTCGCCTTGTCGCTGACAACGCCCGCAAGTGCTGCCGCACGTTGCCAGCTCAACTCGCCGCGCGGGAAAGTCAGTCATGTGGTCACTATCATCTTCGACAATACACACTTCAAGCGCGACCCCTTACGCGACGGCACGACACCAGTACCTTCCGATCTGGAGCAGATGCCGCACCTCCTCCACTTCATCGAGAACAATGGCGTGCTTCTTTCCAATCATCACACCCCGCTGATCGCACACACCTCGGATGACATCATCACTATCCTCACCGGCGTCTATCCCGACCGCCACGGAATAGCGACGGCGGCCAACAGCTATCAGGAATATAAGGCGAATGGCAACACGCTATTCCAAAGCGGCTTCACCTATTGGATTGACTTGAGTGGCGACACCACCTACAACCTGCTCAGTGGCCCGGCGGACGTCAATCATCCGAACGGCGTCAACGCGCCAGCGCCATGGGTGCCTTTCACTCGTGCGGGCTGCGACGTCGGCGCAGCCGGTGCAGCGGACATGGAGATCGAGAACACCACAACCGACCTCAGTACCGTGTTCGGAGCGGGCTCGCCCCAAACCACGGATCCCAACCGGTTCGCTAATTATGAGGGTGTCGCGATCCATTGTGCGGCAAGCAGCACGCTTTGCTCAGCTGGAAATGGCGGCTTCCCCGACAAGCTGCCCTGGGAGCCGAATGCCGATGGCTCGGCGGCAACCACCGATCCTACAGGAACCTCCACCGCCTACGAGGGATATAACGCCCTTTTCGGCCACAAGTATGTCACCCAAGCCTTCCAGAATCTGGGTCTCAAGCTCGGTGGTAGTGTGCTGGACAAAAATGGAAATTTGGAGGACATCAACGGCAACACCATTGTCGATGACTTTAACGGCAATTTGACTCCGGGCTTCCCTGGCTTCAGCTTGCCGCCACAATATTCGCTGGGCTACACGGCGGATATGCTCGAAGCCGGCGTCCCGGTAGTCTATTCCTACATCATCACCCCGCACCGGCCGCTCCCGGTTAACCCCTATGGCTACGGCTTCCCCGCCGACCTCAACGACTACGGTCCGGGTCAGGCGGATTATGTCCAAACGCTGAAGCAGTATGACGACGCCTTCAACAAGTTCTTTACCCGTCTTGCTAAAGACGGGATCACCCCGGCGAACACGCTCTTCCTGATCATGGCCGAGGAGGGAGATCATGTGGTCGCGGCCGAACCCACCAACGCTCCCTGCGACGGAGTGACCACGCCATGCACCTATGGCAACACGTCTGGAAATGAGGTGGGCGAACTGCTCCTAAACTACAACGGCTTGCTCCAAGCCGAGACCGGCATCACCACCCCCGCGTCGGTGACCAATGATTCGGCACCCGACATCTACCTGACCGGCACCCTCGGTGTAAATGATCTGCGGGACATTGAGCGGGCATCCGGCACTTTACAAGTGACCAATCCCATCTCCGGAGTTACTGAAACAATCGCGCAAGCCATGGTGAACCCCGTTGAGTTCCAGCTGCTCCACATGCTAACCGCCGACCCTCTCCGTACTCCGAGCTTCACCATCTTTGCTAACCCCGACTATTTCGTGCAAACCTCGGCCAATTGCGGCAACAGCTCAACCCCAGAAACTTCGTGTGTTATCCAGCAGCCAGGCTTTGCCTGGAATCACGGTGACATGCAGCCGGAGATCACTAACACTTGGCTCGGTGCAGTGGGACCAGGAATCGATCAAGCGGGCGTGGACAGCACAACCTGGTCGGATCATACCGACGTCCGGCCGACGATGCTCACATTGCTGGGTCTCACCGACGATTACCCGCACGAAGGGCGCGCGCTAGTCGAGAAATTCAGCGGCTGGGCGCAGCCTCCGGCAGTCAAGCAGAGCGCGAACTTCGTCGCATTAGCGCAGGCACTGAAGCAGATCAATGCAGCGGTTGGGCCGTTTGGGCTTACAAGTATCCAGGCGTCCACCGTCGCTATGGAAGGTGGCAGCGACATAGACGACTCCGCCTACACCGGCATCGAAGGCCAGTTGTCTTCTTACGGCACCCAGCGCGATGCGCTGGTGGCGCAGATTCTGCCGTTACTCGAGAATGCCGAATTGAACGGAACACCGATTCCGGACAATACTGCACAAAACCTGATTCAGCAGGCACAAAACCTGCTGTCCAGTTTCCAAACCTACGTGAACGGTTTGTAACAATCGACGGTCGCAGGTGCAAGGAGCAAGACAATAGGGGCGCGATTCTTCTGCGCCCCTATTCTATTCGGCTTGCGGAAAGGTGGCACAGAGGTTCCCATCGAGATCAGTCTGAGTGCAATGGAGACCGACAAAGGCGTCCTGGTCACGCGTGCCATTCGCGACATAACTGACGCAACCTGCTCGAGGAGGCCCGGTTTCGGCTTGCCGCTATTGTTGAATGATCTGACGACGCAATCATGTGGTTCGATCGAGCTGTTTGAAACGGTTCGTGTTTCCAAAACGGGAAAGAGAGTCGACGTCTCCCTGACCATCTCCCCAATTAAGGACTCCACCGGCCAATAAGACCAATAGTGCACTCTTGGTTGCCCTCGAGCCTACCCAACAGCGCCCGCCTGAGATATGATCATTGCCCGTAGGAGTTCGAGATGGAGACTCTAACCAAGCAGAGCCTCTGGTCTTGGTTCGCTTGCTCGACCCTTTCATTTCTGCCAGGTCTCGTTGCACAACCGCTGCGAAGCGTCTGGACATCGACGAGGCCATTGCACAAAGCTAGATACGACTCTCCCGTCGCCTGTGCGATAGGCAAACTGGCCCAACTCCACGGCGTGGGTGCGATCCTCTACGTCCCTACCAACATTCAGAGATTAAGTTTTAGAAATCTGATGGAGCGTGTTTGCCTAGTATGACCGGTCAATTCAGCCTCGAGTTGCGCGACAGTCCGCGGATTTCCACCCCAAGTTCCAACATTCTTGAGCGCCCACAAACCCGGAGGTTGATGCTTGGCGCCGTCACGGCGCTGTATTTGATCTGCTGTTTCAGCCTGGCGTTCACTCGCTCACCCTGGTATGACGAAGGCTTCGTAGTTAACCCGAGTTATGCCTGGATTACGACCGGATATCCGGGGATGTCCATACTCGACGACAGCGGACCCTTCCTCCCCTTTCCGCAACGCATGAGCCTGAAGGGAATTCGTCGACATTTGTATGCCCAGATGCCGCTGCACACGGTCTTTCTCGCAGCCTGGTTCAAGCTCCTCGGGTTCGGGCTGGTCCGAGCGCGCTTATTCACCATTGGGTGCGGGCTGGTGGTTCTTTTCTGCTGGTATTCGATCGTGCGTCGGCTAACTATGGATGCGACCGTCGCAGTCGCGGCATTCGCTTTGACTGCGATGGACTACGGCTTCGTCCTGCGCACTTCCGAAGCCCGCATGGACGCGTTGAGTGCTGCGTTTGGATTTGGCGCGCTCGCCGTGTATCTCGCGTTGCGGGAGCACAGCTTTTCGCAGGCAATCGTCTGGTCACACACTTGCATTGCGGCCAGCGCGTTGACGCATCCGAACGGCGGGATGCTGGCGTTCGCCGGCCTGGCATTTCTGACGCTCTACTTCGACCGTCGCCGCATCCGGTTTTGCCATCTTGCGATCGCGGCGAGCCCCTATCTGGTGGCAGCAGCAGGCTGGGCTATTTACATCACGAGGGACGTAAACGCTTTCAAGTCTCAGTTTGTTCTCAATGCAATTCAGGGCGGACGCCTGCGAACGTTTGCTGCTCCCTTCGAGAACCTGCGGCGTGAAATTGTGGAACGCTACCTGGGTTCCCTGGGCGGAGCGGGAAGCTCCTCCGGTTTCAAAAGATTCAAACTGATCATTCCGATTTCCTATTTCGCAGGTCTCGCATCAGTGTCCTTGGTCCCGAACCTGCGTCGACGGAAGGGCTATCTCGTTCTGCTTGTCCTCGCCATCATTTACTTCTTTGTCCTCGCCTTTAGCGACGGCCGCAAGAGTCCGTGCTACACCGTTCACGTCATTCCTCTTTTCGCGACGCTGCTGGCGGTAAGTCTCGTCGCGCTTTGGCGAAAGGGTCAAGACTTTCGAGGTGCCGCCGCCGCCCTGGTTCTTCTGCTATGCTCGATTCACCTCGGAGGGGTATTTCTCGAGGCACGCGCGGACACCTATCACCGGAGCTACCTGCCGGCCATTCATTTCTTGCAGACTAATGCGAGCCCGGACCAATTAATCGTTGGCCCGGGTATACTCGGCTTCGGTCTGCGCTATCCGCCTAATCTCACCGATGACTTTCGCCTTGGGTACATCAGCGGGCAAACGCCCGAGTGGATTGTGGTAAATGACTGGTATGAGGAGTGGTTCCGGCTCATGAGGCTAGTGGAGCCCGATGCCTACCGGTTCGTGAGAAGACGGCTCCACGATGAGTACACGCTGGCATACGATCACGCCGGAATGACGATTTACCGCAAGCGATAAAGCTGAATCGTGACCGCCCGCCAGTCCCGTGACTTAGGTTTCGATCCTTTCCAGGACGGCCATTAAAGATGTGCCCAGCAGTTTTTGCGGAATCGTTTCGCATCCCCCGACAGCTCCGAGCAGGCCGTTCATCAGAGTCGACCGCGAGTCAAAACCAGACTGAATGATTGCCGCCTTGTCTTGTCTGCCCCAGAGCCAGAGTTTGCGCAGAACCAACGTGGGGATCAAGGGCAAACCCCAATAGGACCATGCTTGGACTCTTAGGTTGCTGCGCGCGGCCGTTTCGTACAACCTGGTAATCGAATATCGACGCACATGCCCTGCCGCCAGATCGTATGCAGAATACGCCCACTGCCCTGCCGGAACATTCAAAATGACCTTTCCCTTCGGTTCCAGATGGAAAAGAATTGCTTCCAGGAAGCGATCCTCCTCCGTTATATGTTCCAGCACGTCAAATAGAAAAATGAGCTCGAACTTAGATCGAAGAGTCAAGTTCTTCTGCAAGACGTCATAGCACGCAATCAAGCTGTGCCGACTGACGTTTTGCTTCAAGGCATATTCATTGAGGTCGAAACCAGTGACGTCCCGCCCGTAGGCATCCTCAATCTGCCTCTGAAGCAAGCCGTGGCCACAACCGATCTCCGCTATTTCTTTGGCCGAGGCAACCAAATCCCCGGCTAGTTTCTGTAAAACCTGCAACCTTCGCCTGACCCAGAAATGATCCGTAGAGGCAATTTCAAACCACTGATCCGCCATACTGACTTCCGCCGGGGGGGACAGGTATTCGATTTTACGTGGGGAGGAAATCCGGTTGGTACTGGCCGTCGACATAAATAGTGTCCGCCGAACATCCAAGAATGCTTTCTAACCACGCCCTGACCGCACAGAAGCTTCGAGCCGAACGGGGCGATTGCTCATCCCAAGAGCAGAAGCGAAAGCCATCAAAACCAGCAAACCAGGTGGATCTCAGCCGGTGGCAGCCAAAGAACTGGGGCGATCCAACCCTTCGGCATTGCGAATGGGTGTCACTCGGCCAGTGCGGCCCACCACCTTGGCGATTACGTAGTGGGGCCGGGCCTTGGTCTCCTCATAAACCCGCCCGAGGTACTCTCCAATGATTCCCAGAAAAAACAGATTCACGCCTGAAAGGAAGGTCATAACAACGATCGTCGCCGTGAATCCCTGGGGCGAGTGCAACCAGAATTTCACGTACAACGAATATAGGGTAAACAGGACCGACAAAAAAATGGCGCCCCCCCCCATAATCATGGCGGCTCGGAGCGGCACGATGGAAAAAGCAAAGATTCCATCGAACGCAAGCATCGACAGCTTTATAGGATTGTACTTTGAACGCCC
>Ga0126373_10004467_pt1 | contig 10695 bp, 10 predicted proteins | sample PanSoiMetPlot_11_FD_92545 | JGI IMG/M metagenome (GOLD analysis project Ga0126373, IMG submission 92545) | Tropical forest soil microbial communities from Panama - MetaG Plot_11 | ecosystem: Environmental > Terrestrial > Soil > Tropical forest > Bulk soil | place: Panama | collected 2016-02-17
CGTCGCGAGCTGGCTGACAACTTCCTTCTCCATCGCGGCGGTGGCCGGGCCCCCGTCGAGCGCGTGGTTGTTCGGGTTGATCAGCATGGTGGCGAGATAGCCGATGACGGCCGCCGGGTGTGGTGGCTTCAGCATCTGCCCGGCGTAGGCGGGGTGAAAGAAGGGGTAGTTGTCCGTCAGCCTGCCGGTGAACTCGTCAAACGCCGCGCAGAACCGTTCGTCGCTGACCGCGAGGGACGGATGCACGCCGTACGCGCCGAACGTGTGCTGCCAGCTGGCGATGGCGTCGGCGGCGCGGCCGAGCCAGTGATCGAGATCCATGAGCTACATCACTCGCGACCAGACGACTAGCGAACCACGCGGAACGCCAGCTTGCGGTTGCCACCTGACTGCCGGACAAGAGCGAACCACAGCGCCGCCACGCCATCCACGATGCTGGCCGCGCTGCCGTCGCCGACAAACGCCGGTTCCAGCCCCGTCACCGTGATCAGCTCCTCGACAGCCGTCCGGGCATCAGGATCCGCAGCGAAGAACAGGCACGCGCCCGCCGGCGGCGAAACGAAGTTCTCGTAACCCAAACTGTTGAATGCCCGGGCGTAGTGCGCGTTCGGCACGTTGGCGGTTACCGCAGCCCGGCAGTTCACCTCGGGCGCGCCGATGTTATTGGTGGCGTCGATGATGATCTTGCCATCAAGGGCGTCGGAATTCGCGCTGACCACATCGGCTGCGACCTTGCCCGGCACAGCCAGGAGGACGACATCTGCGTCGATGAGCGCATCGGCGATCGGGACGACCGGCGCGCCGCCGGGACCGTCTCCGGACGCTGTCCGGCCGCCAAAGAAGACGTCATGACCAGCTGCGCGCCACTGTGCGCCGAGTGATCCGCCGATCTTGCCGGTACCGATCACTGCAATTCTCATGTGCCCATCCAACCTCCTTGATAGCCCGCTGGGATGCTAGATCCCTCGCGGCACCCAGCTGCCGCCGGGCCGACTGTAGGCCCGTGGTAGACAGACAGTCGTGAATGTAGGAGTGGTATTCCCGCAGACCGAGATTGGACCCGATCGCGGCGCCGTTCGCGCCTATGGCGAGCGGGTCGAGGACCTCGGGTTCACCCATATCGCCGCGTATGACCACGTTCTCGGCGCCGATCCGGCCGTGCATCAGCCGTGGACCGGGCCATACGACATCGATACGACGTTCCACGAGCCGCTCGTCATGTTCGGCTACCTGGCGGCCCTGACGTCGCTCGAGCTCGTCACCGGCATCATCATCCTCCCGCAGCGCCAGACAGCTCTGGTCGCAAAGCAGGCCGCCGAAGTCGACATACTGACCAACGGAAACTTCCGGCTCGGGATCGGCCTCGGCTGGAACGCAGTGGAGTACGAGGCGCTCGGCAAGAACTTCACCGACCGGGGTCAGCGGGTGACGGAGCAGGTCGTGCTGCTGCGCCAGCTCTGGACGCAGCGGTCGGTGACGTTCGACGGCGAGCATGAGACCGTGACCGCTGCTGGCCTGGCACCGCTCCCGGTCCAGCGACCGATCCCCGTATGGTTCGGTGGCCAGTCTCGTCCGGCCTATGCCCGCATCGGTCAGCTCGCCGACGGCTGGTTCCCGCAGGTGCCGCCAGACGGACGGCTCGATGAGGCCAAGGCCATCGTTGACCAGGCCGCACTCGACGCGGGTCGCGACCCAGCGGCGATCGGCATGGAGGGCCGGGTCAGCTGGACGGACGCCGGTGCCGACAAGCTGATCGACCACGTCGGCCGCTGGCGCGCTGTCGGTGCTTCGCACTTGTCGGTCAACACGATGGGGGCCGGGCTCGGCGGCGTCGACGGGCACCTTGCGGCACTGGCCCAGGCCGCGGACGCGCTCGGCCTCGTCGGCCGGTCCCGCTAACCAACGACGTGGTTGCGCGGCCACTGTCGCTAGAGGAGCGGTAGAGCCCCAACCACGTCGTTGTGACTGCCCCAGCGCCCTGGCAGAGGGCGTCAGCCGCCGAAGAACCGACGCGGATTGTCGACCATCATCGTGTTGATCTGCTCGTCAGTGACGCCCCGCGACCGCAGTGCCGGCAGTACGTCATCAAACAGGTGCTCGTAGTGCCAGTTGGGCAGGAAAACGGGCAGCATTTCCGCTGGACCCCAGTCGATGTAGCAGTTCGCGTCGTGGGACAGGACCATGCTGCCCGCATATCCGCGCTCGCACATCGCCACGACTGTCGCCACGCGGTCCTCGCCCGGCAGGAACATGTCCAGCCCGAACCTGTCCATCCCGAGCAGGCAGCCGGCATCGGCCATCTCGCACAAGTAGTCCAGGTCCGTGGTGTCGCCGCTGTGGCCGAGCACGACCTTGGTCAGGTCGGCGCCCTCTTCCCGAAGCACCCGGACGACTTCCCGCCCGGTGCCGGATTGCGGATGCGTGTGCACGGTGATGGGCGCGCCGGTCTCAACATGCGCACGGCTGACCGCTCGCATCACCCGCTCGACGCCGGGCGTCAGGCCCTGGTGCTCGATGGCGCACTTCAGGAACGCCGCCTTCACGCCCGTGTCCGCGATGCCGTCGGTCAGGTCACCGACGAACATCGAGACCATCGGGTCAACGCCGTCATCGCCAGGGAGCCGGTACATGAAGTAGTACGGCACATCGTCGTAGGTGTACAGGCCAGTCGCGACGACGATGTTGAGGTCGGTACCGTCCGCGACCCGCTTAATTCGCCTGATGTCACGCCCGAGACCCACGACTGTCGGGTCGACGATGGTCTGACAACCGCGCCCGGCCAGGGAATTGAGCTTGATGATGGCGTCGTCGACGCGGTCATCCTCGGAAAAGTCGGCTGGGTAGTTCTGGCTGATTTCCACATTCAGGATGAAGACGTGCTCATGCATCAGCGTGAGGCCCAGCGAATCGACGTCGACGGGGCCCCGTACAGTCTCGACCACTGCCATGACAGCACCGTAGCGTGGAGGGCGTACCGACCGGTAGGTAGCATTGGCCGGACTCGTCCGGAGTTTGCAGGAGGCGGCAGATGGAATTTGCGTTTGACGCGCGCACCGAAGAGCTACGCGATCAGCTCCAGGCCTTCATCAACGAGCACATCCTCCCGGCCGAGCCGATTTTCGAAGAGCAAGCGGCAAAGCTGGCCACCGAGGGCCGAGGCTGGGAACGGCCGCCGATCATGGACGACCTCAAGGCCAAGGCGCGCAAACGCGGCCTGTGGAACCTCTTCCTCGCCCATCACCCGGAGGGGGCCGGCCTGACGAACCTCCAGTACGCTCCGCTGGCCGAACTGAGCGGGCGCTCGTTCCTCACCCCAGAAGCACTCAACTGCGCCGCCCCGGACACCGGGAACATGGAAGTGCTCGCCGAGTTCGGCACGAAGGAGCAGCAGGACCGGTGGCTGCGCCCGTTGCTGGACGGCGAGATCCGCTCGGCCTTCTGCATGACCGAGCCCGACGTAGCTTCCTCAGACGCCACGAACATCGCCACGAGCATTGAGCGGGACGGCGACGTCTACGTGATCAACGGCCGTAAGTGGTGGTCATCGGGCGCGATGGATCCGCGTTGCCAGATCTTGATCGTGATGGGCAAGACCAACCCGGCAGCAGACCGGCACCATCAGCAGTCGCAGGTCCTAGTGCCGAGGAACACGCCCGGTGTCGACATCCAGCGCGGCATGCACGTCTTCGGCTACACCGACGGCACCCATGGCGGCCACGCGGAGATCGTATTCACCAACGTCCGCGTCCCGGTCGAGAACGTCATCTCCGGCGAGGGCGAGGGCTTCGCGATCGCCCAGGCCAGGCTCGGGCCGGGCCGGATCCACCATTGCATGCGTCAGATCGGCGCCGCCGAGCGGGCCCTGGAGCTGATGTGCCGCCGCGTCACCGAGCGCGTGGCCTGGGGCAGGCCGCTTGCCGACCAGGGCGTCATCCAGGACTGGATCGCCGAGGCGCGGGTGCGGATCGAGGCGGCCCGGTTGCTGGTCCTGAAGACCGCCTGGCTGATGGACACCGTAGGGAACAAAGGTGCGCACACCGAGATCCAGGCCATCAAGATCCTGGTGCCGCAGACGACCGAGTGGATCCTGGACAAGGCAATACAGTCGCACGGCGCCGGGGGAGTGAGCCAGGACTTCCCGCTGGCCGCATTGTGGGCGCACGCCCGCACGCTGCGGCTGGCGGACGGCCCGGACGAGGTGCACAAGCGGTCCATGGCGCAGCGGGAGCTCAAGAAGTACCGGTAAGCCCTGGCGGAGCGCGCCGCCGCGTGAAGTAGGAAACGAACTGCCACCGGCACCCGCTCGGGATGCCAGGCGGGATTACCCGGGGACCCAGTCCCCTTCGAGGAGGAGGGCAACACATGTCTGAGGCGAGCCAGCGAGTGGCCGTGGTAACCGGCGGCGCACGCGGCATCGGCGCGGGAACGGCCAAGCGCCTGGCCGCTGACGGCCTCGCCGTCGCAGTTCTCGACCTGAAGGAGGGCGACTGCGGCGGAACTGTCGATGCGATCTTGGCGGCCGGCGGCCGGGCCCTCCCCGTCGGTGCTGACGTCAGCGATGCCGACCAGGTGCAAGCCGCTGTCGACAAGATTGCCGCCGAGCTAGGCCCGCCCGCCGTCCTGATCAACAACGCGGGCGTCATCCGGGACAACATGCTGTACAAGATGACACTTGACGACTGGGATACCGTGCTCGGCATTCACCTGCGCGGCTCGTTCCTGATGAGCAGGGCATGCCAGAAGTACATGGTCGACCAGCGGTTCGGCCGGATCGTTAACTTGTCATCGAGCTCGGCGCTCGGCAATCGCGGCCAGGCGAATTACTCGTCAGCCAAGGCGGGCCTGCAGGGCTTCACCAAGACGCTCGCCATCGAGCTTGGTCAGTTCGGCATCACGGCGAACGCCGTCGCCCCAGGGTTCATCGCGACCGACATGACGGCAGCGACGGCCGCCAGGCTGGGTATCGGCTTTGAGGACTTCCAGAAGGCGGCTGCCGCTGGCATTCCAGTCCGGCGCGTCGGCACGCCCGACGACGTAGCGCACGTGATCTCGTTCTTGGTGAGCGACGGCGCGGGCTTCGTGTCGGGGCAGGTCATCTATGTGGCGGGCGGCCCCCTGTGCTGACAAGTAGAGGGAACGGGGCCGTGGTAGACGCCGCCGTTCTCAAGTCTCAGGTGAGCGAGTTCCTCGCAACGCACGACCCCGCGACCAGCGATCCGATTGAGTTCCTGCGTGCGCGTTTCGACGCCGGCCTTGCCTGGGTGCATTACCCAACCGGGCTCGGGGGACAGGGACTACCCCGTTCCCTGCAGACGGTTGTTGATCGCGAGTTTCTGGCGGCCAACGCACCGACGAATCACCCTGAACGCAACGGCATCGGACTTGGTATGGCCGCGCCGACGATACTGGCGCACGGGACGGCGGAGCAGAAGCAGCGCTGGTTGCGGCCGCTGTTTACCGGTGAGGAGATCTGGTGCCAGCTTTTCAGCGAGCCGGGCGCCGGGTCTGATTTGGCTGGGCTCGCGACGCGGGCGGTTCGCGACGGTGACGTGTGGACTGTAAATGGCCAGAAAGTGTGGACATCGGTCGCTCACATCGCGCAGCGCGCGCTGCTCGTCGCCCGGACGAACCCTGACGCGCCGAAGCACGAGGGCCTGACGTACTTCGCGCTGGACATGACGCAACCCGGCGTCGAGGTCCGGCCGTTGCGGCAGATCAGCGGTGAGGCTGAGTTCAACGAGGTGTTCATCACCGACGCCAGGGTTCCCGATGCCGACCGGATCGGCGGGGTGGGGCAGGGGTGGACGGTATCCATGGCGACCCTGATGAACGAGCGGGTCTCGATCGGCGGCGGTGCCATGCCGCGCGAGGGCGGCATGATCGCCTCCGTCGCGCGCACCTGGCGGGACAGGCCTGAACTGCGCACGCCCGGTTTGCACGACCGGGTGCTCCGCCTTTGGGCGGACGCCGAGGTGGCTCGGATCGCGGCCACTAGGTTGCGGCAGCAACTCGCCGCTGGACAGCCGGGTCCGGAGGGATCGGCGGCCAAGCTTGTCTTCGCGCGGCTGAATCAGGAGATCTCCGAGTTCGAGGTCGAGCTTGCCGGAGCCGAAGGGCTGCGCTACGACGACTGGACAATGCGCCGCCCGGAAGGCGCGAACTTCTTTGGCCGCATCCCAGGGTTCAGGTTCCTGCGCGCCAAGGGCAACTCGATCGAAGGCGGCACTTCGGAGATCCTCCGCAACATCGTCGCCGAGCGTGTGCTCGGCCTGCCGAAGGAAGCCAGGGCTGACACCGGCCCGTGGAAGGATCTGCCAAGGTGAGCGGGCGGAGTGAGGCAACCGTGACACATGTGCCGACGCGGGACCGCCAGCTGGACCTGCTCTACAGCGAGACCGAGACCGAACTGCGCGCCGCCGTCCGGGAAGTACTGGCCGACAATGCTGGCTGGCGAGATGTGCTCGCCAGGACCGAGACGGCGGAGACGTACGACACGCGGTTGTGGCACACGCTAGCGGCCGAGGTCGGCGTCGCCGGGCTGTTGATACCCGAGTCCCTGGGCGGTGCTGGGGCGAGCTACCGGGAGGCCGCAGTCGTCGCCGAGGAGATCGGCCGGTCGGTCGCGCCTGTCCCGTTCCTCGGCAGCGCGGTCGTGGCGACGACCGCACTGCTGTCGGCGGCGGACACCGAGCTGCTGACCGAGCTCGCATCCGGCTCTGTCACCGCGGCGCTGGCAGTGCCATTTGCGACGGCTCCCGGAAAGGTTCCCGCCCCGACCATCAGGATCGAAGGTACGCAGCCAAAGGACCCCGCGGGCACCTACCGTCTCAGCGGCCAGGTGCTGGGAGTAGCCGACGCGCTGCCAGCTGACGTGCTCCTCGTTCCGGCTGATGGCGTGCCCTACGGCCTTTACGCGGTGCGCGTCACGGACGCTGGCGTCGGCACGGCGCCGGTGGTGTCCCTGGACCAGACGCGCCAGCTCTGCGACCTGACGCTGGCCGGCGCCCGGGCCAGGCGAGTGGCCTCGGGCGCGGTCGCCGAAGCCGCGTTGGGCGCCGCTGTTCTGGCCGGTGCTGGTGTGCTGGCCTGCGAGCAGTTCGGCCTCGCAGAGCGCGCTCTTGAGATAACCGTCGCCTACGTTCAGGAGCGGCGGCAGTTCGCTCGCCCGATCGGCGGTTTCCAGGCGATCAAGCATCGGCTAGCCGATCTCTGGGTCGCCGTCACCTTGGCGCGCGCCGCGGCCCGGTCCGCGGCTAACGGCCTCGTGAACGATAACGGGACCGAAACCGAGCTAGCAGTGGCGCTTGCGAAGGCGGCATGCTCCGACACTGCGCTCAAGGCCGCGCAGGAGATGATCCAGCTGCACGGCGGCATCGGGTTTACGTGGGAGCACCCAGCGCACCTGTTCCTCAAGCGAGCCAAGGCGGACTCGATAGGCTTCGGCACCGCTGATGCGCACCGGGCGTCACTGGCGAGGCTCGTGAACTTGCCCCCGCCGCCCGCTGGATAGGCGATAGCCGCCAAGAAACTCGCGGCCACCGCTTGACCTTGACCCCGGGTCAAGGTTCGAGCATGGGTCGCATGAAAGCACTAACGAAGCAAGCGAGCCCGCCGCCGCCCACGCCGGCAGGCGCGATCACCGCCCGGGGCTTGCGCAAGGCCTACGGCGGCAAAGTCGTACTCGACGGCGTGGATCTGACCATTGGCGAAGGCGAGGTCTTTGCCCTGCTCGGGCCCAACGGCGCGGGCAAGACCACCACGGTGCACATCCTGAGCACCCTTATCCCGGCCGACGGCGGCACCGCAGCAATCCTGGGTCACGACGTACGCGCCCAGGCGGACGCTGTCCGCGCGGTCATCGGCGTCACCGGCCAGTTCGCCGCGGTCGACAATTTGCTCACGGGCGAAGAAAACCTCCTGCTCATGGGTCGCTTGCTGCACTTGCCAATGGCCGAGCGACGGGCCAGGGCCGCCAACCTGCTTGAACGGTTCGACTTGGTCGAGGCGGCCGGGCAGCTCCCCTCGACATACTCCGGCGGCATGACGCGCCGCCTGGATATCGCCATGACGCTGATGGGCCGCCCGCGCCTGATCTTCCTCGATGAGCCCACGACCGGCCTAGACCCACGCAGTCGGCACACGATGTGGGACGTCATCCGCGACCTGTCGGCGGACGGCGTCACCATCCTGCTAACCACTCAGTACCTGGAAGAAGCCGACCAGCTCGCGGACCGGATCGCGGTCCTTGATCACGGCCGCATCGTGGCTGAGGGTACGCCCGAGGAGCTCAAACAGCGCATTCCCGGAGCGCACATCCGGCTGCAGTTCGCCGATGCCGCCGCACTCAACGCGGCCGCGCTGGCGCTGGCCGAGGCCAGCCGCGACGACGGCGACCTAGCCCTGCGTATCCCGAACGACGGCGGCATCCGCTCGTTGCGCGAAGTCCTCGCCCGCCTGGGTGACGACGTTGCCGTTGCGGACTTGTCGATTCACACGCCGGACCTCGAGGACGTGTTCTTCGCGCTGACCGGCGGCCCAGCACAGGGGGAAAGCCAGTGAGCACGCTGACCGTATCCGCCCAGGACTCCGCCACGATGCTTGAGCGCGAGCTCAAGCACACCAGGAGATATCCGTTGCTGCTCGTCGGCTCGATCCTCGTGCCGGTCGTGTTCTTGCTCTTGTTCGTCTACATCCTCGGTGGTCCGATCGGTCATGGGCTCGGCCACGTGGCACGCGGCTCCTACGTGAACTTCCTGACGCCCGGCATCCTGATGATGACAGTGGCCGCCGGCACGTCCAGCACGGCGATCAGCGCGTGCCTGGACATGACGGGGGGCATCATCAACCGGTTGCGCACCATGGCCGTGACCCGCGGCGCAATGCAGACCGGCCACGTCGGCGCGAACGTGCTACGTGCTCTCGTCACCACCGCAGTAGTCACTGGGGTTGCGCTCCTGGTTGGCTTCCGTCCGCAAGCCTCCGTCCTCGGCTGGCTGGCGGTGACTGGCATCCTCGCGGCGTTCTCGTTCGCGCTGGCCTGGCTGTCGGTCGCCATCGGCCTGTTCGCCAAGACCGTCGCGGGCGCGAACAGCCTGACTCTGCCGCTTCAGTTCCTGCTGCCGTTCCTGTCCAGTGCTTTCGTGCCGGCGGACTCGATGCCGGCTGGGGTGCGCTGGTTTTCTGGGCATCAGCCGTTCACGCCGGTGGTCGACAGCCTCCGCGGCCTACTGGCTGGCGCTCCCATCGGTAACACCGCGTACGTTGCGCTGGCCTGGTGCGCGGCGATCGCGCTGGCGGGTTACCTGTGGGCGCGAGCCGGCTTCCGCCGCGGGACCCGGTGACATGATGAAGGTGTTAGGCGGCGAGCTAGCTGAGAGGAGGCCCGAGTACATGATCACCATCGGCCAGGTCGCCGCCTACGCGGGCGTGACAATCAAGGCTGTCCGCCATTACCACGAGCGTGGCCTGCTGGCGGAGCCACCGCGCGATGCATCGGGTTACCGGCGGTACAACGCCGGACACGCCATTGAGCTCGTCAAGATCAGGACGCTCGCCGAAGCCGGCGTGCCGCTTTCCCGAGTCAAGGAACTACTAGCCGCAGATCCCGGGCAATTTGCCGCCGCGATCGCGAACATCGACCGTGACCTTGAGCATCGCGCCATAGAGCTCACGCGTGCCCGGGAACGGATCGCCGAGCTCAGCGCCGGCGACGCGTTGTTCGTATCGGCTGAGGTAGCCGGGTACCTCGAACAGCTACATGAGCTCGGGGTGACCGACCGCACGGTGCACATGGAGCGTGACATCTGGATCCTGCTGCAGTCGGTGTCGCCGAGGGAGGCTGCCATCTGGTTTGCCGACAAAATGGACGCAATGCGCGATCCAGAGTTCCGCGCCTTGTACCTGGAATACGACGCCGCTTATGACTGGTCTCCGGACGATCCTCGCCTCGAGACCCTCGTGCTTCGCTCGGCGCGCTGGATGGCCCAGCGCGCTACTGGGCAACGGCGCGAGGAGCGGCCGATGCCGGACCCAGCGATCACCCAGCTTGTCATTACCTCCGTCGGCGTGTCTTCGCCCGCCTGGGATCGCATGTCAGAGATCGGTCAGGAGCGCATGGCGGCGAGCGGCTTAGCTCCGGATCGGCAAAAACATGCCGCGAGTCGTGCCTGAGCTGCTCGGACGCGCCTGAGGCGGCTTGGCACATTCCCGAAGTTAACCGGGAAAATGTGACTCAGATGGCGTAACGTGGTCGCTTCCGGGCTGCGCCTAGCGTTGCGCGGCTCCCAGGCATCGGGGGAGATCCTCAGGATTCGGTTATGGCAGAGACGCAAGCAGAGGCGGGCTGGCACCAGGCCGGGAGCGGACCAGGCGACGAAGGTTTCATCGCCGCCGAGCGGCCTGCGCCGCCGCAACCGTCTCAGCCTGCGCCGGCAGCCGCACCGCAGCCGATGCCGTCTGTGCAGTTCGGCGCGGTGCCAGGACCAACACCGGCGGTGGGCGGCCGACCGCCGACCGGTGCCATCCATCACATTGAGCTGTGGGTCCCGAATCTGGACCGGGCGATCGTGAGCTGGGGTTGGCTGCTAACGTCGCTCGGCTACCGCATGTTCCAGGACTGGCCCGGCGGCCGGAGCTGGCAGGCCGGTCATGCCTACATCGTGGTCGAGCAGTCGCCTGCGCGCACGGCCAGCCGTC
>Ga0126373_10004469_pt1 | contig 10691 bp, 9 predicted proteins | sample PanSoiMetPlot_11_FD_92545 | JGI IMG/M metagenome (GOLD analysis project Ga0126373, IMG submission 92545) | Tropical forest soil microbial communities from Panama - MetaG Plot_11 | ecosystem: Environmental > Terrestrial > Soil > Tropical forest > Bulk soil | place: Panama | collected 2016-02-17
CAGCTCGACCAGGTCTCGCTGCGCTTGAATCAACGTCCAAGAAAAACCTTAGGCTTCGAGACTCCGGCGAGTAGACTCCAAGCCAGTGTTGCGTCGACCATCTGAGCCGGCACCGGTAATCGGTAAGTTCCCCGTGCCAAAATCAACTAGGCGGTAAGCTCGTAAATCGTCCAATTGACCTGAAGTTGGTGTTGACGTGTCGCAGAAAACGGTGGGATTCGAAAACGATTTGAAACACGCGAATATGGACTATTATGCTTTATAAACGTCCCGAGTTGCTGGAGGTGTCGCGATGAGAGTCCCTTCAGGTTCAATCCCCCTGCTTTGGAAACAGTCAAGCCGAATCGTTTGTTGCGCGCTCCTGTCATGCTCTGCAACTGCCATGGGTCAGGAAATCCGTTCCAGCTCACCTGCATCTGGCGCGCTGGAACAGGAAGCCTTGAAAGTTTTAAATGATTCTGACTGGGCCCACACGGTGACGCCAATAATTCAGGATGCCCCGTGCAGCTGGCAGAACGCCGCCTTCCCGGGCCTCTATCCGGAGGAAAAGGCTCTGGCACTCGACGCGGGTGCTCCTTTGGCCCCTAGGGATGTCGTTAAGCAAGACGGTTCTGAGTATCTCATCCGGTTCCAGTCGGCAAAGCCAGTGCAGGCGGCCATCCAGCAACTGATTGCTATTGGAGAGAAATGGTCTGCTTATGGTGAACACAAATGGCTCGCGAGCGCAACCGACGGTCCAACGGATTTAGCGAACCTGCGGTACAACGTCATGGACATGATCACAATCGCTGTAATCTTAAAGCACCCAGGTCCGGACAGTACCAGCTTTTTTGATTACGGTTTCAAGGACAATGGGCGCCCTTCAGAAACCTTCCGAGTGTGGCCCTGCGCAGGCTTGCGGACGGACAACGGTCAAGTATTTGCTCGCGTCGTACCAGAAATCGACCCTCTCACTGGCATCAAAGAATTGCAGTTGTCGTTTCCAAGATTGATCGATGATGGAAAGCCGCTAATCTCAAAGGCACGCGAGAAAGTAGTGTTTCGCCTAATTGTGAATCAAAGAGTCTTGGAGACAAGCTTTTTCATAAACGCCGGCGACGTACTGGATGGGTCAGAAGGAGTGTTGTACTTGCCGTCCGCTTTTACGGATTCAAAAGAGATAGCCCAACAATAGCTGAACAAAGGAACCCGGTACTTGGTCAGCGCCTGTGAAGTCCGGTAACCGGACAAGTGGGTGCTAGGTCTCACCTCCGGGGCTCAGATCGCGAATTCTCACACATTAATTATTGCCCCCGCCTTGCTTCTCGGCCTCAGGTGGAACCATTCTCCACTTACCGCGCCGAATTGGAATCGAGCGTTGGATGACCATGGCCTCTATTTCATCGTGAGGATAGTATCTAGGGGCAGGCGGCGCTTTCGTGACTTGGTCGATTTCGGCGATGATTTTGGCGTCTGCTTCTTTCGACCGTGGCTCCTTCGGTTGAGCCGCTGTTTCCCGCCACCCTGGGCGCATCAACTTGTCCCACAGCTTAGAAATCAGGAAATCTCCCTCGGTCGGTGGATAGTGAGCGAATGACATGACACCTCGCTGCTTTACTTCATCCGGTAATTGATCGTAATACTCATCTAGTCTTCGCAGGTCCGATTTCAGTTCGTCGCCATGTAGAAAGACCTGACTCTCATTCAAGAATAATGGGGCTGTTCTCTGGTGGAGTTTGTCACGGGAGGTGAACACCATGCAAAAAGGGAGGTAATAGAGGTAGGACATATCGATTCTATTCGTAGGGCGCTCGCGGCCAATAAGATCAGCGCCAAGAGCGATTGTGAAGAATAGGTCAACTAACAGGATGTGTGCCGTGTATGGTGCGTAAGCCGTGATCGGGGGCTTGCCGTGGGCATCCCATCGCCGGAACGCACCGTTGGATTCGAGAGACTGAAGGTAAGTCGCGACGTATCTGGCTCCCGGCTTGGCGAGCATGCTTGCGGCTAGGTCTTTGGCTTCCACCAAGTCCTTCGGCCGCTGGGTACTACGGATAATCTCGCGGCCTATGCCGAAAAGTTGTTCAAGGTCGATTCGCGTGATTGCTTGTCGCCAGTCCTTTGCGAACTGTCTCTCGGTCTCAAGAAACTGACGCTCCTGCCATCGACTAAGCGCGGCCTGTTCTGGTGAATTGTCGAAGACTACGGCGCGCTTGCCGTCGCGAGTGCGAACACTACGTCCGCCTTCAATAACCGGGGAGTGCCGCATCTCGACCTTATTACCGAAAAGCTCAGCGATGGAGAGGCGGTGGTGATGCACATTTACGCCGCCACCCAAAGGCGACTTGTCGGCTAGATTGCCAACAACCTGCTCGGGAGTGAGTCCCTTTTGAACCTCTTTTTCAAGATCGGCCAGCACCTCAACGAAAAAGAGCGGCGTAATTGACGGAAGATAGAAGGCGTCAAACCAGACTGATTCATCTATCGTCAGACTCTGCAAGACGGATTTGTCAAATAGCGTAGTTGGGCCGACACCAGGCATTAGATAACTATAATCATAACTCTATAGTTTAGTATCCTCCCAGACGGCTTCTAGAAAAACCCGCCAGCGAAAAGGAAATCGCAGAGCATTTGTGGGTGGAAGTTGAGCACATGGACTTACAAAGCTCTGACCAGCATCGGGTTGGCAGTCTGTTGGAGAAAGAATCTCTAACCGTGTTCTGCGCATTGCTTGGTTACACCGTTTTGCTCAAAGGCACGGCGTAAGTCCTTCAAAAATCGTGCACGCTGTTCTTTGAGGTTGGCCGGATTGTGTTTGGCTCCGCACGGACAGTATTCGTCAAAAAAGTAGGCCAAAGCTTCTGGCGTTAACACCTTGAGTCCAAAGTCCCACAGAATTGCGAACATGTTGGAATGCTCTAAGTCTCCTTTGAATGGCTTCGGTTTTCTGCGGTCGTAATACAGCTCTGCGTAGCTGTCTATTGTTCGCGAGGTTCTCTTCACTGCCTCACTACTTTGTTCTTCTTGGTCTTTCCACAATGGAATTTTGTGGCGTTCCCAATGGAGAAATTCTAGGATTCCGAGTCCCGTTGTCTTTTCGTTTTCTCTTGCGGTGAAAATCACGTCCGTTGAGAATGTACCGGGGGGCGGTTGGATAGGGCCTGAATACCTCTGATCAATTTCTGCCAACCGTATTTCTAAACGTTGGCTTATTTCAGTCACAAGTTCAGGGACCGGATTTGGTCCAAGCGATTTCAATCCATCGACAGATTCTTTCCAAGCTGTTGCTATCGCGATGGTCGCCGGATGACACTTGTCCTTGATTTCGTTCTCAAGGCGTTTTTTCTTTTTTTCCTCTTTTCGGTTGATTGGCTCGCCACTTCGGACGAGAGCATCGCCTCTTCTCATATTTGAGAAAGTTGCATTCTCTCCCCTCGGAAGTCAAGCCGGGCTCCACCTGATTTAAGTGGGGGTATAAAAAACAATTTCATACCCCCTTCTAAATGGCAGTGGTGTTGGTCGATTCTTCTTGGGCTGTGGCGAAACATCGTCTATCGAAGACTGACCAGGCACGAGGCCTACGCAAAGCCCTGAGGTCGAAGAAAACTCCACCTTGGCTCAAACCGGCAATTCGTCGCTATCTGCAGAAGTTGGAAGGGGCGCCGCGAGTGTGAAAGGGAACGGGGCCGAGGCAGCGAAGCCTTCACTCTAGGACGCTAGCCCGGCCCCGGAAAAAACATGCAAAAGCAGTATCCGCGAAAATATTCTAAGAAGTCAACACGCACATCCCAAGTACGAACACCCCATCCTTTCGCGAACCCGTTCTCCGAAAAGTGGATTAAATCCATGAGCGAAGCGAAGCGGCGCGGCCTTGTTGCTCCGCAACGCGCAAGCGGTCCCCGGAGCTGGAAAAGTGGCGTGGAACGCGAAGCACGTGCGTTTCTCGAATCTCACGGACTTCTGCTAGGAGTTATCTGCGAAACATGCGGCTACGTCGCAGGCACGAATGATGATTGCGAAAAGTGTGTGAAACCACCTCGTCCCGCTGTCGAGGATTTCTATCCAGGGTTGCCTTGGCCACCGCCGAAGCCAGGCGTCTCGATTCCTGTTTGCGAATCTCCGGCTGCAATGTACTCGGTTTACTTCGGCGTGAGCGAATGGCATCTCGCCTCGCCTTTGCCGTGGCTTTTTTTCCGTCCGATGCGCCGTGAGCGCGGGCGTACGTTCGACACACTGGCTGGTGATTTGGAGAAGTTGACGCTTTTTCGTGCGCTCAATGGCGACGCTCGCCGCGATGCTGAGCGGATCTTTCAGCGCATGGTCACCAATCTCCGCGGGTTGGCCGCCCGGGAAAAGGCGTGTGGAGGACGCACGCCTTGATTCCGCGCGATAGCGAGAATTGCTGTTGCCGGAAGTGCTGCCTTACGCGTGCCGTTGAGGAAAGTGAGGTCTGCAAAATGATGAGGGTGATTTCTTCGCCTCGCCCTTGGCTTGATGCGCGCGAGGTAAAAAGCCGAGCAGATTTTCGTGCTATCGCATCTCGCTACATGCGGTTGCGACGCTCGGGTCGACAATATGTCGGCCGTTGCCCTTTCCATTCGGAACGTCATCCATCTTGCTATATCGAGCCAGAGCAAAAAATGTGGAAGTGTTTTGGCTGTCAGCGGGGCGGGGACTTGTTCGATTTTGTCATGCTTGCTGAGGATTGCACTTTCCGTGAAGCACTTTGGGTCGTCGCAGATTCTTCTTCGGGGGTAGCTCGCGAGAGTGGGCCGCGAAGCGGCCCACTCGGAGCGAGCGTAGGGGCTGCCCCTGGCCCTGCGAAGCAGGGCGCTCCGTCTAGTCAGTTAACCCACGAGTCACGCGCCCGAATCATTGCCGCCCTAGAAGCAACGGATCGACGGCTTCGCGCAATCGCGGCCACAAATCGCGCGGCCTCGGCGGCACTGGCGACAGCATGTGAGCCGGAGCGGGGCGAGCCGTTGTTTTTACTTGAGATAGCAGGGTAACTGTTTCGGATGCATCACTATTCCCGTCCAGTTTGCATGGATTCGTGGAATCTCAACCATCCGGAAGAGTTCTAACGTCAGGCTTTCGAGTTAGCGGCGACGAACAGGCATCGCGTAGCAGCGCAATACTCGATGGGCAGAAGCTTACGGAGGCAATTGCATGACTGAGATAGAAAAACTCCGGGCGTGGGTTGCGAAGCAGTTGATTGTTGCTATTGGGCCGCCTTGTGCGTGTGCAGATTGCATCAGGAGAAGAACGGAAGTGGGCCCGGTAGCCACGTGTGCCACATCGGCGGCGCCAACGGCCCGCGAGACGAAAAGATTTGGCAAGAAAGATGCTTTTTAACTAGTACGCAACCAATAACTTTTGCGGGAGATGCCACGCCCCCGCGCGGGACGAGCGTGGCTCGGGGCGGCGATATAAGCAGGATCGCGGAGGGATGCGTGGCGACCTTTGAAGTCACACTGCCGTCTTTCGTTTCGCCTTTTCCGCACTATGTTCCTGCGGATGATTCCGACGCCGTCATCTATCTCAGTTCAACGCGCAAGGCGAAGCTGAAAGAAAAATACGGTTGGGGAGCTGGCCTTCCGAAATTGCCGCGCGAGACTTGCCCCACTGAGCAACTGGCACGGGCCGATGCATTACGCGCCGTCGCTCTCGAACAGAGAGCCGCTCGAGCCGAGATTTGCTCTCGCGTGGGAGAGCTGTTCGAGTGTCCGGAGTGTTTCCGTCCATTCAAAGCGACGTGGGGATGCTGGCTCCGCTCTTGCCCAAACTGCGCCAAGAAGATTTACAACCGCGCGTACGCGGAGCTTCTCCCTCTAGATAAAGAGATCCCGGCGGCGTTGCGCTCATTGCCGGGTTGGGGCTGGAAAATTCTCGATTTCACTTTTCGGCATGATGGCGATTTTTCGTCGCGTGAGGAGATGCGGGAGATGCGGCGCGTTGTTAACCGCGTCACAAATCGTACGGTCCAGGAGAAGTGTCGCGAGATGTATACGGCCAGAAAAGGTTGTCGGATTCGCTACGGAGAGGATGGTTTGCCTCTGATGTGCGATGGCTGGCCGTACGTGAGCGCGCCGGATGGCTCTGCGCGGGTACTGGTGGGCTGGACCGTGGTACGTCCCGGCAAGGTTGGGAAATACCCTACCTGTGTTGGCTGCGGATCGCGGGTCAAGAAAATCAAAGGTGAGAGAACGCGGCTCTGTCCCAACTGTGGGCCGCAGGAGTGGCCAGATTGGGAAAATCGGCTAGTCGACACTCGGTGCTGGAGGTTGCGTTTCGGGATTGTTCATATTCCTGTGTCGGAGTTCGGCATCTCGAAGGAGACCGGGTCTCCTAATTTTAACTATCACTTTCACGGCTGCTACTTCGGGCCGTTCTTAGAACAAGCGCGTCTCGTTGAAATTCTCCGTGAGGAATCGCGTAAGGCCTTCGGAGTCGAAAGTCGCGGCGTCTTTATCGGGAAAGCACGACGCGGCTACCGTTCGGCTTTAGCGCATGCTTTGAAGTACGCGGGGCTGAAGATGCCCGCGAGTACGCCGGAAGGACTGGCTCTATACGAAAGAGTCTTGGTTGGTGTTCGCCGCTATGCGGTGCGCGGTTTTTTGCAGGGGGTTCCTCTTGAGCAAGAGAAGCGTGGTGCGCCGAAATGTCCGAGTTGTAAATCGAAACCGGAACTGAAAAGGGTTTCGGGCCTTGGTGTCGTCCCCCTGCTTGAGATTCAGGACGTTCCGTTTTTGCCAAACGATGAGCCGGACTATGCGGATGAGTACCGCGATGATGAGTTTTGTTTTTTCGAGCCGGAAGAGATGGCGTCTCATGCGCCGCGCGCGCCATGCTGAAACGTCCGTCACATTTCGCAGGTGGCGCGCTCCCGGACACGGGCAGCGACGGCGAAGTGTCGGTGGGGACGCCAGATTCGCTCTCAGATGCCCGAAAAACCGTGTCAGGACGCTCCCAGGTAGACGATACCCGCATCCTTGACGTTCCTGGTTGTGGGAAATCGGTCGATTCTGAGGCTTCTACCATAACTAACTGTGTTACGCTCCCAGCGCAAGGGAAACGAATCAGCGGGCCAGGGGTGAACATGGCTCGCCGACGTTACCAGAAAGGAAGTATTCGCCGTAGAGGTAAGGCGTGGACGCTCCGTTGGCGGGAAGATGTCACGCTCGCTGACGGAACCACGAGACGGGAACAGCGAACAACGTTGCTCGGCACGGTCGAAGAGTTCAGGACAAAGCGATTGGTGGAGCGGGAAGCGGCGGCTTACCTTGCCCGCGTCAATCGAGTCGACTACCGGCCGGTGAAGCGGACAACGTTCCGTGAGTTCGGTGAGCATTGGGAGAGACAGGTGATCGAATTGCTGAAGCCTTCGACGGCCAAAGTGATGAAGTCTCACTTGTGTTTCCATCTTGTCCCGGAGTTCGGCCGCATCAGGCTGGATGAGATCGGGCAAGAACAGGTGCAGGCGTTCGTTGGCAAGTTGGCGAAAGAGCGGAGCAGACATACGATCCTGAATATCCTTGGTACTCTCGCCTCAGTGCTCAAGATGGCGCGAACGTGGGGCTATTCAGTGGCAGGATTCAAGCAGAGTGATCTTGTCATTCCGCGCTCGAAACCTTCCAAGCCGGGACGTTTCTTCACGGTGGAACAGATGCGGGCAATACTCGCACTTGCGTCTGAGCCGTGGCACACCATCTTCACGCTTGCTGCCATGACGGGACTCAGGCCGGGCGAAGTCCTCGGGCTCTCGATTGACGATCTGGACTTCGAGCAGCGGCTGATTTTTGTTCGGCGCTCAGCTTGGTACAGGCATCTTATCTTGCCGAAGAGCACGCGCAGTGTGGCAACGGTGCCGATGCCTGGACCGTTGGTTGAAGTGCTGACAAACTTCCTCGCGTCGTGGCGTCCGAACGAGAAGCGCCTGCTGTTCTCGAATCGCCGGGGGAATCCATACAGCGAGAACAAGGTTGTACAGAAGAGGCTCTGGCCAATTCTGGACGCCCTTTCGATTCCGCGTTGTGGGATGCACGCCTTCCGGCACTCGCATGGAAGCTTGCTGCACTCGAGCGGGGCGTCGTTGAAAGTCGCTCAAACACAGTTGCGCCACGCGGATGCCAGCACAACGTCACGCTACTACCTACACGTAGTCGGTTCAGAACAGCGCGACGCTGCAGAAAAAGTAGCCCAATTGTTGTGCACAGATGTGGCCAAGCCGGAGAGGAAGTCGATGCATGTCAACTAGTTGCATGGTAGGGGCGGTGGGGATCGAACCCACGACCTTCGGCTTAAAAGGCCGCTGCTCTACCACTGAGCTACGCCCCTAAACTGCTTATTGCACAACGATTTGCGAGGCAGCCGCTGCCTGGCCCGTTTGCCCGGTGTCATTTGTAGGGTCACTTGGTTCAAGCAAAGACAACACCGCATGCAACTTGTTCGGACCTAGACGTGCGTACCGCCTAGTCATCGATCGCTAAACTCTTGTGGCCTCGAAGATCGGCAATATCCTCGAGCGGCGTTCCTTTCATTCGCAGCCGGCTTGCAAATGTAATACGCAAGTCGTGCCAATGAAAATTCTTTATTATTCGCATCTACTATAGCATCATCAAACCAGTGGCGTCCGTTCTTAGCGGATCGCCAGTCTTCTTCGATTTGAAGCCGCTCAAATACCACCTTGAGCGCGGCGATAGCTGCAACGTTTAACGGCACGTGCAGCGCCTCTACATTCTTGATTTCTTTATCGGAATGTGAAGCTCTCGGGATTTCCAGTCTACCATGTCCCACCTTAGGGCGTATTGGCTGCCCTTCCGCAGGCCGGTGTTAATGGCTACGTCGAGTTCTGGGAAGTGCGCCGGCCATTTCTTTGCAATAATGTAGCGTAGTTTCTTTTCCTCTTCCTCGGTCAAGAACCGAACGCGGCCGTTGTCCTTGAAACGATGCGGTACCGAACGTGCTGGATTCGTCGTGACTTTTCGATTCAAAATTCCCAAGCGATAGCTCAGGGATATCAGAGAGCGGTAGTGGTTGAACGTCGAGGCTGCCCATTCTTCCTCATCTGCGACGTCCGCTAGTCTTTTGTCAATTTCCTTCGGAGCCAACTCTTCCGCGGGATAGAAACCGAACCAGTTCTTCAGGCGTGTTATACGAGGCAGCCCTCGCCTTGAAAGTCCGTCGTATGCGAAATGCGAATGGCCGAAAGACCGCAAGCGTCGCCATTCCAACCACACGAATTGCAGCTTACTTGGAAGATCCGAGCACGAGTCTGCTCCTCAGACTCGATGCCTTCGCTCGGACAAAGTTGATACAGGAAAAACTAAGTACGCACCCTTGGGTCTTTCCGCTGTCCATAGAAAACTCCGGTCGGCGCGGGGACAGGCGCTTTTGATTCGCACTATACCCTTACAAACGAATTGCGCAAGGCAAGGTTTGTTGCGGCTCAATGAATTTTCGGTTGAGCTCGTACCGCTTACTGTTTTTGGCGCACGGCTGACAACATGTTTTGAACGCTCCTCGCAAGCTCGACGACTTCCCCTTCGCCCCGAATGTCGAATTCGATTTCGTAGTTCCCCGCCGTCGCTTGATCCACTGCCTCCTTCAAGCTGATCAGCGGTTTCACCACTTGACGGGGCAAGACAAAACTCACCCAAACGCTAAAGAGCAGGGTAAGAAATGAAACAATACCCAGCGCCCACTCCGCTTGGAGGAGCAGACGGCGCGCCTCAGAACGGTCGTTTTCAACGCGGTGCCAGTTTTGCTTTTCAATTTCGGAGGCTAGCTGCAAAAGTTTCTGGCTCGAGGCTTGCAAGTCCTCCGTGACCTGGCGCAACGTCGGGTTGTCTTGTTGCACGGTCGCGGAAATTTGTGTGTCGAATGAGTCGACCCGTTTGCGGAGATCTTCAACCAACTGCGCGCGCTTTCTATATCTTGACGTTCTCAATAGTTCATTGAGATCCAGTTCGTAGGCCCGCACCACTGCCTGAATGCGGTCGGAAGGCCCTCCGTCTGGTTGTTGCATGAGGGCGACAGCAGCCGCGAACTGCTTTTCGTACAGATTCAACTCCGCTTCCGCCATCGCCGCTGCTCTCTGATTGGTTTGTCCCAGCTGGCGAATCTCATCCAGGATTTCCCTTACTCTGCCAATCGCTTCGTGATTTGCCTCAAGGTGGGACGCATCCCGCAACAACAAGTAATTGCGCTCCGCCCGGCGTGCTTCAAGCATCTCGATGGAGATCTGTTGTGCGTACGTAGCGGCTGGCGCGTCCACGTTGACGATCTGATCCACGATGAAGCCCATTTTGAAGAGGTAGTACACGGCCAGGAAGATAACTGGCGCGAGAATGAGTCTAGCGATTGCTAGACTGTAAGCTACCCTGCGCCGCAAAGAACTGCCAGGGGCGAGGATCTGGAACGATTTTCGAATTGCAAATTTCATGGCTCCGACTCCCGCGAGGATGATTGATCCTGGCCGAGTGATTGTATGCCAACGGAGAAGCTCTACGATTTGGTTGGGCGAGTTGGCCAATTCACGGCCGTTTCAAGAAGCTAACTCCACCGGCTGCTACTCGTCTAAATCTTGAGATCCATGTCCAATACAAACGAAACCCTGCTCGACGCCAGTTCACGCTTGGTGTTCATGCTAGTAAGCCGAAAGACTCAACCTGGGAACTCTCAGCCGCAATCTACAACACAAGATCGGTAAA
>Ga0126373_10004471_pt1 | contig 10689 bp, 8 predicted proteins | sample PanSoiMetPlot_11_FD_92545 | JGI IMG/M metagenome (GOLD analysis project Ga0126373, IMG submission 92545) | Tropical forest soil microbial communities from Panama - MetaG Plot_11 | ecosystem: Environmental > Terrestrial > Soil > Tropical forest > Bulk soil | place: Panama | collected 2016-02-17
CAGGCCATCGCCAACGTGCTCGGCAATGCGGCGAAGTACACGGACACTGGCGGTCAGGTCTTCCTGAGCGCGGGCGTCCGCGGCCGGAACGTCGAAATAAGCATTCGGGACAACGGCATCGGTATTCGCCCGGAGATGTTGCCGCACGTCTTCGAGCTCTTCACGCAGCTCGATCGCGATGACGGCCGGACGCAGGGCGGCCTCGGTATCGGGCTCGCGCTGGTACAGCGGCTGGTGCAGATGCACGGCGGCGAAGTCTCGGCGACGAGCGAAGGCCCGGGCACCGGGAGCCAGTTCGTGATCCGGCTGCCGCTGATGCTCGAGCAAGGGATGCCCGTCGAAGCGCCGCCGGATGCAATCGTGGAGGCGCTACCGTCCGGGACCGAGATGGCTGCCGTTGTGGCGCCGCTCGTCACCGCGAGTGCCGCGCGCATGGCCCGCAGAATCCTCATCGCGGACGACAACAACGACGCGCTGGAGAGCCTGGCGACGCTGCTCGAGCTCAGCGGGCACGAGGTCTACACCGCGACCAACGGCGGCACCGCTCTGCAATGTGCCGAGCGCCATCTGCCCGAGGTGGCGCTGCTCGACATCGGCATGCCGATGCTGGACGGCTACGAGGTAGCGAAGCGCATCCGTGCGCAGCCCTGGGGGCAGCGGATCACGCTGGTCGCGCTGACCGGCTGGGGCCAGGATTCCGACCGCCGGCGCTCGCGCGAGGCCGGATTCGACTCCCACCTGGTGAAGCCGCTCGACCTCGAGACACTCACCGATCTCCTGGCCCGGCTGCCGGCCACCTCGCCGCGCAGCCGACCGTCGGTGAACGGCGGCTCGGCCCCGCTCGGCGCCAAGTCCTCGGCCAGGTGAGCGGGCAGGGCGCGGCCGGTCCGATTGTCCCCCGGCCGCCGCCCGTGTAATCTTGCCCGCCCTCGCGGGCCGAGGTGCGGCGGTTCAGACCGCCTCTTTTCCAAGCGGCGTCCCCGTCGTCTAGAGGCCCAGGACATCGCCCTTTCACGGCGGTAACACGGGTTCGAATCCCGTCGGGGACGCCAATAGAATCAAGTGCTTATAAGAGTCATCCCATCGACAAGGCGGGCGTCGGTAAGTTTTCGATAAGTTTCTGCGCCGGGGAACTGCAGACGCGCAAGGCCCGCAAGACCCTGCCCAAGCCGCGGAACTCTCGCCGCCGCCGCGGTGCTAACTGGCCGCTCTCTTTCGCGACCAGGTGATTCCTGCGCTCCCGCGGAAATCCAGGCGCGAATCGACGAAGACGAATATCTCGCGATGAAAAGGTGCGGCTGCTCGAATCTCCCGAGCGTTGCCTCGCGAGTAACAGCGGCGTGGTTGATCCCAACGAAATCATCAAGAGCATGCTGCTGCCTTTCGGCAGCGCTGTCGAGCGGGCCCGTCCTGCGGCCCGTTTACACTCCAACATTTTGACAGAATCCGGCTTTCGTTCGGCGTTTGGCCAGGATCGGAGCGAAAAGATCAACAGATAGTTGACTTAAGTGTTTGCAATAAGTTCGGATTTTACCGAATACATCACGATTCCGATGCAGTGCGCCATTTCGCGACACATTCTGTCGAGACAGGGAGTGACGCGCGCCCAAACATTATGCCCGCGTTGACTAGCCGCCGGGAGGTGTCATGAGGCGCGAATTCAGACGGGCGCTCGGTCGCAAACGAGGCCTGGTCGAACGGAGCTCGGGAGCGCGAGCGCTCGAAGCCGTGTGGGCGTCGTGCACCTCGCGAGGAATCTCCATCTTCGGGAGGGCTCGCTGGTATCGGCGTGCCGCCATCGCCGGCGCGAAGGGCTCGAGGATCGCAAGGTCTTCTTGGAGTGAGCACCGATGTCAGCGCATCTGGATAGTTCTGGGCGTCCTCGGTTGCTTCTTCGCGACGCAAGCGTGGGCGCAAGACACCTACCGGTCGGAGATGAGAGGCCTCGATGAACAGGTCCAGGACGTCAAGTCGGACGTACTGAACATCTCCACGGAGCTCACCCAACTCGAGGAGAAGCTGCTCTATCCGTCCGATACGCAGCTCTCGGTGTTCGTGCGTCTCGCCAAGGGCGACGCGCTGCGCCTGGACGCCGTGCAGATACAGATCGATGGCAAGCTCGCGGCAGACTACATCTACAGCTACAAGGAGCTCGAGGCGCTGCAGAAGGGGGGCGTGCAGCGGATTTACGTGGGCAACGTCCCGACCGGCGAGCACCAGATCGAGATCTCGATGTCCGGTAAGCTCGCGAGCGGCAAGGATTACAGCCGTACGGACAGCTTCGCCTTCACGAAGGCGGTCCGGCCGAAGCTGCTGGGGGTGACGCTTGCGGGTCCGGCCTCCGGTCAACCGAGCATCCACATCGGCGACTGGTGAGCCATGCGTAGCGCTCGGCACGTCTGGGTTGGATTCGCATTCGCCGCGGCGGCGTTTGTGCAACCTGCCGCCGCCGGCGAGGTGCGCGACCTCTACTTCGGTGAGGCGCTGTACCAGGCGTATCAGGGTCACTTTTTCGAGGCTTTGGCCAGGGTCGATGCCGAGCTCGCCCAGCACCGTCGCCTCGATGAGCCGCAGCTCGATTCCCTGCAGCCGTACATCCACCAGGCGGACTTCTCGGTGGGCGATTTCGAGCTCGACTACCGGATGCACGACCGCGCTGGAGATGTGATCAGAGCCGTGCTCGAGACGAACGTGGACGAGGGCGTGCGCAACGAGGCGGCGTATCGGCTCGCGCGGATCTATTTCCAGGAAGACAGGCCCGCCGAGGCGCTGAAGGCGTTGGAGCAGATCCACGGCAAGGTGCCGCCATCGATCGAAGGCGACCTCGAGCTGCTGCGCGGCAACGTCTACATGGCACTCGGCCGGCCCGCCGATGCCGTCCCCATCCTCCAGGGATCGCGGAAGGCGCCGAGCGTGAGGGGCTTCGCGGACTACAACCTCGGCATTGCCCTGCTGCAGTCGGGCCGGCAGGAAGACGGACTGCGAGAGCTGGATGAGGCGGGTCAACTGCGGGGTGGCGACCCTGCGGGCATCGCCATCACCGACAAGGCGAACATGCTGCGCGGCACGCTCCTCATGCGTTCCGCGGAATTCGATCGCGCGCAGCAATCGTTCGATCGCGTTCAGCTTCAGGGACCGTATTCGAATCAGGCGCTGCTCGAGGCCGGCTGGGCCTACGCCTCCTCGAAGAGCTACGCGAGAGCGGTGGTCCCATGGGGCATTCTCGCGCAGCGTGATGCAACCGATCCCTCCGTGCAGCAAGCCGAGCTCGCGTTGCCATATGCCTACGCGCAGCTGCACGTGTACGGCCGCGCGGCTCTCCTGTATGGGCAGGCGCTCGTCTCCTACGACCAACAGCTGGCGAAGGTGAACGCCTCGATCCGCAGCATCAGGGCGGGAGAATTCCTGAAGGCGCTCGTGCGCGAAGAAATCAAGCACGACAGATTGTGGGTGGTTCGCCTGCGCAAGCTGCCGGATACGCCGGAGACCTTCTACCTCACCGACCTCATGGCTTCCGAGGAGTTCCAGACGGCGCTCGCGAACTACCTCGACCTGGAGGACCTGCGCCGCAAGCTCACGGCATGGCAGGGAAACTTCGATGCCTTTCAGGATCTCATCCGCCTGCGGCGCGCGAACTATGAGCCGCTGCTGCCACGGATCGATGCCCGATTCCGGGAGCTCGATTCCGAGGTCCGCCTGCAAACCGAGCAGCGGGACAATCTCGACAAGCGACTGCATGCGATTCTGATTGCGCCTCGGCCGGAGCTGCTGGCCACGGCGGACGAGCGGATCGCGCTCACCAGGATTCATGAGCTCGAGGGCGCGCTGCAGACACGGAACGATCCGCAAGCGGCCGCCCTGCGCGAGCGCATCGGACATCTGCAAGGCGTCCTGACATGGAGGCTCTACACCGAGTACCCGGAGCGGCTCACGCAGGCTCACGAGCACCTGCGCGAGTTGAATCAGGCGGTCGAGGTCATGAACGCCAGATACGAGGCGTTCGTGCGAGCGAGGCAGGCTGCCGTGCACAGCTACTTGGGATACGACGAGTCCCTGGAGGGCCTGCGCACGCGCGTGGGCGATGCGCTCGAGCGCGTGAACACGCTCATGGCGCGGCAAGGTAATCTCATCGAGCAGGTGGCGATCGAAGTGCTAGAGGAGCGGGGCAAGCACCTCGAGGCGTTTGAGACCCAGGCCCGCTACGCGGTCGCGGACAGCTACGACCGTGCGATCAAAGCGCAGAGCGTTGGAGGACGGTGATCATGAAGCGCCGTCTGCTCCCTTCGACCGTGACACTCGCTCTGGCGCTCTGCGCCTGTGCCGAAAGGTCGGACAGGGGCACTCTGGCGAGTCTGCATCGGATACCGGCGGATACCCGGGAAGAGCGGGTCCAGCAGGGCCTCGACAAAGCGATGCAGAGCTATGGGGCATTTCTCGAGAAGGCCCCGCAGAGCACATTGGCGCCGGAAGCGATGCGCCGGCTCGCAGATCTCAAGATCGAGAAAGAGTACGGGATTCTCGGCGACGGCAAGCCCAGGGAAATGCCGGCCTCCAAGTCCGCCGACCGGACGGGCACTGCGGCGCAGCTGCCGCAACCGGCGCCAATCGGGAAGGTCGATGCTCTCGCGGCGCGGCAGACCCGGCCGCAGGCAGTCGCACAAAACCCATGGTCGCCGGCATCCGAGCAGGAGCTGGAGGCTCGCGCGAGCGCGCCGCAGCCGATCACTCACGCGGGCGCCGGGGCGCCACTGCCTTTGCCGGGCGGCCGCAATCCCGATCTCGAGCGGGCCGGACCGCTCGAGGCGATCAGGATCTATGACGAGCTGCTCGCGAAATATCCCGCTTACCCATACGCCGACCAGGTGCTCTACCAGAAGGCCAGGGCGTACGACGAGATGGGCGAGACCGATGAGTCCATGAAGGTAATGGCGCAGTTGCTCCAGGCGTATCCGCGCTCGCAGTTCGCGGACGAGATCGAGTTCCGCAGGGCCGAGCATTTCTTCGCGAGGCATCAGTATCGCGACGCGGAAGGCGCCTACTCCGCGATTGCGACCATGGGGCCAGGCTCGGAGTATTACGAGCTCGCACTCTACAAGCTCGGTTGGACGTACTACAAGGAGGCGCTGTACCAGGAGGCGCTGCACGAGTACTTCGCGCTGCTCGACTACAAGGTAGGCAAGGGCTACGACTTCGATGCGAAACACCCGCCGGCGGAGGCGCGCCGCGTGGAGGACACGTTCCAGGCAGTGAGCCTGAGCTTCTCGAACCTCGGCGGTCCCGATGTCATCGCCCAGTATTTCGCCTCGAGCGGACACCGCGGGTACGAAGACCGCGTGTATCGGTACCTGGGGGAGTTCTATCTCGCGAAGCTCCGCTATCACGATGCCGCGGCGGTCTACGACTCGTTCGTCGCGCAGTACCCGTTCCACCGCGCCTCGCCGCATTTCGGCATGCGCGTGGTGCAGATCTACGAGGCGGGCGGATTCCCGGACCTGGTGCTCGAGGCCAAGAAGGACTTCGCCACTCGCTACGGCCTGCGTAGCGACTACTGGCATCATTTCGACGTCAGCAAGTCGCCGGACGTGCTCGCATACCTGAAGACGAATCTGACGGACCTCGCTCACTACTATCACGCGCAGTACCAGAATCCGAAGTTGGCCGCCGGCAAGGCCGAGAATTTCGCCGAGGCGACACGCTGGTATGGCGAGTACCTGAGCTCGTTCCACTCGGACCCTCAGGCTCCGGGAATCAACTATCAGCTCGCGGATCTCCTGCGTGAGAACCACGACTACGCGGGGGCGGCTACGGAGTACGAGCGCACGGCCTACGGCTATCCGCTGCACGCCAAGGCGGCCGCGGCCGGATATGAGGCTGTCTATGCTCACCGCGAATACCTCAAGGTGGTGAGCGCGCCGGCGCAAGAAGCCGCCAGGCGTGACACGGTCGCAAGCTCGCTCAAGTTCGCCGACACGTTTCCACATGACCCGCACGCGGCCGTCGTGCTGGGCGCCGCGGCCGAAGACCTTTACGAGATGAAGGACTACGCGCTCGCGCGCACCTCCGCCAGGAAGCTCATCGATCAGTTCCCGAGCGCCGAGGCGTCCGTGCGGAGGGATGCCTGGCTGGTGGTCGCTCACTCCTCGTTCGAGCTCGCTCAGTATGAGGACGCCGAGCAGGGATTCGCTCGCGTGCTCGAAGCGACTGCCCCGACCGATCCGGCCCGTCCGGCGCTCGTCGACAACCTTGCGGCGTCGATCTACCAGCAAGGAGCGCAGGCGAGGGCGAAGGGCGACTATCGTGGCGCGGCGGCCGACTTCCTGCGCGTCCAGCAGGCAGCCCCGACCTCGAAGATCTGTGCAGCGGCGGAGTACGATGCGGGCGCAGCGCTCATCAAGCTCAAGGATTGGACGGGCGCCGCCAAGGTGCTCACGGATTTCCGCCGCGAGTACCCCGACAACAAGCTCCACAAGGACGCGACCGAGCAGCTCGCCTTCGTGTATCGCCAGGCCGGTCAGCTGTCGCAGGCGGCGGGTGAGTACGAGCGGGTCGCGGTGGAGGCCGACGCTCCCAGGCTGCGCGCCGAGGCGTTACTGGCGGCGGGCGATCTTTATGAGCAGTCGAAAGACTCTGCCCACGCGCTCGCGGTCTATTCGCGATACGTCACGCAATTCCCCGAGCCGATTCCGGCCGCCGAGGAGGCGCGCTACAGGATCGCCCAGATCTATCTGGGCAACAACGACGAGGCCCAGTATGAGCAGGAGCTGAAGGAGCTCGTTCAAGTCGATGCCTCCGCCGGCCCGGAGCGGACCGATCGGACGCGGACGCTCGCCGCGCGGGCGGCGCTCACTCTGACGGGAAAGACGTACGAGCAGTTCGCCGCCATCAAGCTCGTGCAGCCCTTTGCGCAGACGCTCGCGCAGAAGCAGCGGGAAATGAACGCAACACTCGAGGCGTTCGGCGGCCTCACCGCTTATGGGGTGCCCGACGTGACTGCGGCGGCCACGTACTATATTGCCGAGACCTACGCCAATTTCGGCCGCTCGCTGGTCGAGTCACAGAGGCCCGCCGCTTTGAGCGGAGCGGCGCTCGAAAGCTACGATCGCCAGCTCGCGCAGCAGGCCGTTCCCTTCACCCGGAAAGCGATCAGCATCCATCAGAAGAACCTCGAGCTGATGGCCGGCGGCGTGTACAACTCGTGGATCGGGAAGAGCCTGGATCGGCTCGCGGCGCTCGAGCCGGAACGCTATGCCAGAGCGGAGATCAGCAGCGGATTCCTCGACTCGATGGACCGGTACGTGTACCAGGTGCCGGCGCTGCCCGCCGCCGGGGTTGCCGTCAGTACCGCGGCACCTCACGGTAACGCCGCGACGCTGGCCCAGACGCCGCCCGTGCCGCGGCCTCACGAGGGAGGAACCCAGTGATTCGCGGCGCTGAAATGGCATCTCTCCGAGAGAAGGCGCGGCTGGTCATGGCGCTCGCCGTCGGGCTGACATTGGTTGGCTGCGCGGGTACGCCGCCCGTCAAGCACGGTCCCGCGCCGATCGTCGCGCAGCAACAGGACGGCGGTTTCACCATTGCCGAAGACGCTCGGGCCGGAGCGGATGTCAGGGCGGACTTCGAGAGCGCCGTGAAGCTGCTCGAGGCGAAGCAATACGACCAGGGAATCGGGCTGCTGCTCAAAGCGACGCAGAAGGCGCCGAACCTGGTGGCGGCCCACGTCGATCTCGGCATTGCCTATGAGAGATCGGGGGACCTCGAGAAGGCGCAGGCAAGCCTCGAGCGCGCGCTCGCGCTCGATCCGCGCCACGTGGTGGCCTACAACGAGCTCGGCATGGTGTTGCGCCGCGAGGGCCGGTTTACCGATGCCCGCGCCGAGTACGGGAAGGCGCTCGCGCTCGCCCCGGACTTCCATTACGCGAGGCTCAATCTCGCCATTCTGTGCGACCTCTATCTCGCGGATTCCAAGTGCGCTCTCGAGAACTACCTGGCGTACCAGCGGCTGGTCCCGGGTGACAGACAGGCCGCCGCGTGGATCAACGAGCTGCGCAGCCGCGCCGGTCAATAGGAGACATCCATGTTCCGCACTCTCATGACCTCGGTTGCACTCGTGGCGGTGGTCGCCGCGGCCGCCGCGGCTGCCGCCGATGAGGTCACCACGAGCGGCACCCATGCACACGTCGTGGCGGCGATCGCGACGAAACCGAAGGCTCCGGCCGATGCACGCAAGACGCCGAGTGCCGAAGCGCGGACGAGCAAAGCTGCGCAGAGCGGCAAGCATCCGCAGACGAGCGAGGACTCTCAGGTGGCCAGCGGGAAGACAAGCAAGGACGACAGCCAACCTGCCGCAGACGTGAAGATGTCCGGCATGTCGATCCTGGGCAACGAGGATGCGCCGAAGTCGCTGGTGATCGTGCCGTGGAAGAGCGCTCGGATCGGCAAGATGCAGGGCATGTCGATGATGCTCGACGATTCCGTGCAGCCCGTGGACAAGGACGTGTTCATGCGGGAGCTCGCCTACTATCGCATCAGAGCGGGTGCGCAATGATCATCGAGACCACTTCTCAAAACTTCATCATCACATCGAGGATCCAATCGTGAACATGTTCTACATGGTCGTGAGATTCTTCGTTCAGGGCGGTGCCTTCATGATTCCGATCCTGCTGGTCGCCGCCGTCGCGGCAGCCATCGCGATCGAGCGCTACGTCACGCTCACGAGGCTCGCCGTTCTCAACCGCAGCCTCTGGAAGCAAGTCGAGCCGCTGATCACCAGCGGCGACTTCGACAAGGCGCGGGAAATGACGCGTGAGGAGGACACCGCCATGTCGCGGCTGCTGAGCACGGGTCTGTCGCTGCAGGGCGCCGTGCGACGCCGGGACGACGTGGAGAAGGCAATGGAGGAGCGGATGATGGAGATCATTCCGCAGGTCGAGAAGCGAACGCATTACCTGGCGACATTCGCGAATCTCGCGACTCTTCTCGGCCTGCTGGGCACCGTCAGCGGCCTGATTCACGCCTTCTCCGCGGTCGCCGCGGTGAATCCGGCGGAGAAGGCCAATCTGCTGGCGGCGAGCATCTCCGAGGCGATGAACTGCACCGCGTTCGGACTGGTCACGGCCGTGCCGATCCTCTTCGCCCACGCCGTCCTGCAGACGAAGGCCGCGACATTGATCGCGAGCTTCGAGACCGCCAGCGTGAAGTTCCTGAACGTACTGACCAAGCATGCGCGGTCACAGGGCTACCCGGAGCTCGCCCGGGCGGCGGCCGCATAGGATCCGTGCATGTACCCGAAATACAACCTCAAGGCGCGCAAGCCCGCGGAGCTCCTGCTCGTGCCGATGATCGACATCTTCACGGTGCTGGTGACGTTCCTGCTGATGACCGCGGTGTTTTCGCGACTCGCCATCGTGCAGCTGGACCTGCCGAGCGCGGCGGCCAGCAGGCCCAGCGAACCGACTTTCAGGCTGGAGGTGATCGTCCGTAAGGACGGGCTCGAGCTGACCGACGGGCGCGCGGCGATCGCCTCGCTCCCCAAGGTGAACGGCGAGTACGACCTCGCGGCACTGTCGAAGGCTGCTCTCGCGCTCAAGCGGGAGCACCCGCAAGCGGAGAATGCCTCGGTACTGTTGGAGCCGGCGGTCCCGTACGACGCCCTCATCCAGGTGACGGACGCGATCCGAAGCACCACGGTGCCGATAACGGAGGCGGCAAGCCAGGCAACCGCCACCCCCGCCACCGTGGCGGATGCAACTCATTCGCCGGCCGGGGGACAAGTGGCTGGCGGCCCGCAAACCACGCGGCTCGACCTGTTTCCCAAGATCGCGGTGGGAGACGCGCCGTGAGAAAGCGAGGACTGTCATGAGCTTCCTGAGGCGCTTGCGCCGCATACACGTGGGCGAGCGGGCGCAGGCCCAGCTCAATCTCATTCCAATGATCGACATCCTGTCCGTACTGGTCTCGTTTCTGCTCGTCTATTCAACCGACGTCGAGGTGGTGCAGAACGCCAAGGGCGTGGCGATTCCGCAGTCCACGGCGGAGGTGAAGCCGAGACAGTCGGTCGTGGTGATGATCACGAAGGATCAGCTGTTCGTGCAGGGCGAGCTCGTTGCGAGCGTGGCCGACATCCGCAATTCCCCCGGAACGCTGCTCGAGCCGCTGCAGAAGGTGCTCGAGCGGCCCTCCGTGACGGGTGAAGACGTGGTGCAGAGCGCGGCATCGCGGGAAGTCACCGTGATGGCCGACAAGTCCTTGCCGTACGAAGTGGTCAAGAAGGTGATGGCAACCTGCACGGCCGCGTCATTCGGCAGCATCTCTCTCGCTGTCGTCGAGAAGGAGAGCCCAGTTTCCGCAGGCGCCGTGCAATCGGATTGAAGAGCCCGTTACGTGCCTGTTTACTCAGATCAGGTAACCCGATGGAAGCCGTAGACTCCTTAGACACATCCGCGCCAGGCCAGCACGCACCGCCCGCAGCATCCGATGACTCGCGGGCCCTGCAGATGCACCTTGCGCAGGCGCGCGAGAGGCTCGATGCGCTGCTCGCCGACCTGCGCGCCGTCGACTCGGAGCTCGAGCGGCTCGCTTCTCCGAGGAAGCAACACGGCCTGCTCCAGGAGGCGTGCAATGCGCTCGATGAGCTTCGCGCCAACGATGGGGCGCAACTCTTCTGGGACGACGCCGCAGGGGCGCAAGGCG
>Ga0126373_10004473_pt1 | contig 10687 bp, 9 predicted proteins | sample PanSoiMetPlot_11_FD_92545 | JGI IMG/M metagenome (GOLD analysis project Ga0126373, IMG submission 92545) | Tropical forest soil microbial communities from Panama - MetaG Plot_11 | ecosystem: Environmental > Terrestrial > Soil > Tropical forest > Bulk soil | place: Panama | collected 2016-02-17
ACAAACAGGTACCTGGAACGAGTTCGCCCCCAGGATTGGAATGGTCTGGAACATTTTCGGCGACAATAAGACTGTCCTAAGAATGTCATGGGGGCGATTTAATCACGCGATCGGACGATTATGCAGGCGTCTACAATCAAGACGCCACCACTACAACAACTTATCACTGGAATGCGCCAGTGGGATCGACCGTTTTTACGCCTGGCCAAACAAATCTTTCCCTTAACGGACCCGATTTTGTCAGTATCAGGGGCGCTTCGAATCAGTTGCTGAACCTGAATTTCAAGGATCCTCACACAAACGAAGCAGTGGCAGCAGTGGAACGCGAGATCCGCCCCGGGTTCTCGGTTCGGATGGATTTCACTTGGATCAACGAAGTAAACCTAACGCCTTATCCTACGGGCGGCAGCTACAACATCCTTCGCCCATACAGCGTCTATACGGTGCCTTTTCAGGTGAGCATCCCAACGGCATCCTCGACGGGCCCGTATACGGCAAACGCACCTGGGAGTCTTGGTGATATCACCCTTTATGGCTTCCCGTCACAATATAATGGTGCGGCTTTTGTTCAGAACGAGTATCTGAATTATCCGAAGAGTTCCTGGCCCATCAATAAAGTTATTGACGTCATCGTGACGAAAACGTTTTGCCGGTAAATGGGGTGTGGCAGCGTCTTTTAGTGGAATCCGGGACCACGCGCCGGTTCCTAATACCGGCTCATTCGGAACATTGTTGTATCTGATACCGCCAGAATCCCAATCAGACTTTCTTTAATGAGGACACTACTTGGAGTTGGCAGGGTAAGGCCACAGCCTATTACAACCTACCTTGGAAGATTGTCACATCGACCACGCTCGAGGCCTACAATGGCTTGTATGGTCAGCGCTTAGTCAATTACACAGCGGCCAACTCAGGGATCGCGTCAACTTTGGGTACGGTTCCGGTCGAATCTTCTGGCGCCGAATCGGGACCAGCGCGAATCGTCTGGAACATTCAAGCAGGAAGAGAGTTCTTGTTTAAAGAAAAATTCCGTTTGAAGCCCTATGTGAGCATCCTGAATCTGTTGAATCGCGCTGACCAGTGGGCCGTCAGCTTCGCAACTGGTCCAACATTCCTCGTTCCGTCAGTTATCGACACGCCGCGCATCGCACGGTTCGGCGCAGTATTCAATTTCTGAGCGCGAAGCCCATTACTACGTCTAACAGCTCGCACGCGCAATACTTGAGTCCTTCAGATCGTTGCGGAAGTTGTTGACTAATGTCAATCTGATGAACGACGATTCAAAGCAGCGTGCACGGCTCGATCCCCGGTTCGAAGCAGCAGGCGCAGACGTTCACTCTCGCGGGCGAATATCCAAACTGAGCAATTCCCAGTGGCGCCGCGGCTGAATCAACTCGACTTCAGCTTCTCGAGGACTTTCAGGTTCCGCGAGAAATGGAATCTCATACCCATCGCCAACATTTACAACATTCTCAACTCGAATGCGGTGATTACGCCGACCGCGTGGTCAGTGTCGTCCACCACTCTTCCGTTTCTTACCAGCAGCCAGTGCTCCAGCGCGGGGAGTCCGACCGCGTGCGGGATCGGCGGTCCGATAACGATGTTCACGACTTCGCGCATCCTGCGCCTTTCCCTGCAGTTCACGTTTCTGACGCTAGTTTTAGGCGATCACAGATCGGATACCTAAAACGGACGCCAGAGCGGGTTGCATTCAGCTTGTGGACCTTGTCTGGGCGCGGGCGGCGGAGGTGCGGCGCGCGGATCATTAGTCACGCCGACGCCTTCGTAAGTTCCCAACTCGCTTCGCCGATCGTTGAGAGGATCGCTGGGAGCGACCGTAAGTGACACCGGCTTCGTTAGTGACCGTGACCGGCTGCGCATTACGTTTTTCAGGCAAGGCCGCAGCGACTCGTCGTTTGCATGCAGCCCAGGCGATGCCCAAAGGGGCAGATGGATGGCCAAACAATCCGGGTACAATGGGGAGTCGATACCGGGAATTCGATCGACTGGCTGGCGAGGTCTTAATGGTGCGATCAAGTTCCATCGCCTGGATCGTGAAGCCGTGGCTGGTGGTAGCCGTCAGCCAGGTTTATTCACAGCCGAAACCCTCAACTGAGTTCGAAGTCGCTTCGGTTCGCCCGAATATGGCTGATGATCGCATCGTTACCATCAACGTTGGTCCAGGCGGCAGATTCACCGCCAGAGGCTACACGTTAGTGCTTCTCTTACAGCGTGCCTATGGTGTGATGGACTGGAACGTCACCGGCGGACCCGCTTGGATTCGCAGCGATCGCTTCGACGTTTCTGCCAAAGCGAACGTCTCAGGCAATCTGACCGAGCATGAGTTGCAGCCGATGCTCCGACGACTGCTCGCCGAACGGTTCAGGCTAAAGGTCCACCATGCGTCGGAACAAACGCCTGGCTACGCTTTGGTGGTGGCCAGAGACGGTCCAAAAATCAAGGCTGCCGCTGATCCCCTGCCCAGTGGCGAAGAGCGCCAGGATGAGTTCCGTATGAACTTCAATGGGCTCAATGGACCCGCAATCTCAATGCCGACTCTGGCCCGTTTTGTAGCGGGTAAGCTGGGAGTCGTCGCGGTAGACGATACCGGGCTGAAGGGTCTCTATGATGTCAAGGCCGAATGGAAGTTTGATCCCGAACAATCCACCAGCCGTCGACCCGAAGAGGACCTTCGCGAAGCTTGGCGCTTCACCGTGTTCAATGCCCTTCAGAATCAGCTTGGGTTGAAACTGGTCGCCAAGAAGATTACGATCCAAACGATCGTGGTCGACCACGCGGAGAAGGCAGTAGCGTCTGAGAACTAACTCTATCAGAATGTTTCCTGCCCGGGAAAGGGCGCGTCGGAGTTTCGCCGCGACCTACATGCTCTTTCTGCTCACTCTGCCGGCCAACGCCTACTCGGTACTGACCCATGAAGCCATAATCGATTCGCTGTGGCTTGATACTATACGTCCGCTTCTGATGGCGCGTTTCCCTCGGGCAACTTCCGATCAGATCAACGAGGCCCACGGCTACGCCTACGGCGGCTGCATCATTCAGGATCTCGGCTACTATCCGTTCGGCAGCCATTTCTTCAGCGATCTGACGCATTACGTGCGTAGCGCCAATTTTGTCCAGGCGCTGGTTGAGGAATCACAAGACTTGGACGAATATGCGTTTGCACTCGGCGCGGTGGCGCACTATGGAGACGATGTCGAGGGCCATTCGCTCGCAATCAATCGGGCGGTGCCGTTGCTCTATCCGAATCTCCGCAAGAAATTTGGCAGCGAAGTCACTTACGCTGATAATCCAACCGCGCACCTAAAGACGGAGTTCGGCTTCGATGTCTTTCAAGTAGCGCGTGGCAACTACGCGCCGCAGTCGTATCACGATTTTATCGGCTTCCGCGTTTCCAAAAATGCTCTTGACCGAGCCTTCCAGAAGACCTATGGCTTGACGCTCAAGGATGTATTTCGCAACTTGGACCTCGCTCTGGGCAGTTACCGGTTCTCTGTGAGCAAGTTGCTCCCTACCGCCACCCGGGCCGCCTGGGACCTAAAAAGTAAAGAAGTAATGCAGCAACAGCCAAGGGTCACTAAGCGCGAGTTTAGCTATAACATCAACCGTTCTAGCTTTGAAAAAGAATGGGGTACGATGTATCAACGTCCCGGCTTCGGTGCCCGGATCATCGCGTTCTTCTTCCGTTTCCTGCCTAAGTTCGGACCGTTCCAGGGCTTTGCCTTCAAGGTCCCCACTCCGCAAACCGAAAAGATGTTTGAAGATAGCTTTGACGCTGCGGTCCGGCAGGACCACCAATCGTTCGGCGACATCTCGAAGCAAAGTTTCAGAATCGCAAATCGCGATCTGGACACCGGAAAGCCGGTAAGCCCCGGCGAATATACGCTCACGGACAAAACTTACGACGCGCTCCTTAGGAAGGTTGCCGAAAAGAGGTTCGAAGGTGTCAGCCCCGAACTGCGCGAGGACATTCTTGGTTTTTACGCCCGAATGAAAATGCCGGACGCCCACGGAATCACTGCGCAACTAGATGCGCTGAAGGCGGTACAGTAGTTCCCGGATAGAAGCGCCCAGCGAGCCCGATTGAGTTTGTCGACGGCAGAAGGCGGCATCTAGGTGATGGAGCTAGGTCTAGCCGATCAGGAAGCGCCAAGTCCTGTATTAGGGGCCACTTGTACAAAGGCGGATTAGGCGTGACAGGGCCCCAAGTCCTTAGGGTTGATCGGCAGTGCTCCGGCGAGAGAGTTTAGAGTTGCGGTAGACAGGTAACCGCCGGAGCATTGCCGATAACACGACTTGAACGAAGCCGGGACGTAATTTATGGGGATTGAATGAATGGTATGCCCAGCGGATTCGAGAAGTGGAGGGTCTTTGGGGGCGCAGGGTCTTTCATGCCGAGCGTCCATGATAACCCCCGGCTCGGTGGTTCGGATATTTTGACTCTACGACCACCCGCGATAAGGACCTGCCATCGTTAAGCAATGTCGCGGTATGACATTCTCGCTCCACGGCTAGGCTGTGCGATGCAGCGCCTACTGTAGTTAAACCGCTTTTCGCCCCCAAACCTGCGACATCCGAGGCATGAGTACTAGGATATCGGGATTGTCGGAGGCACTTTGCATCTGGTCTAGAATTTGTTCAAGCTCGCTCCGGGTCAGAACACCAGCACTAATCAACCCCTCGCCGGCTTCTTCAATCGACCATTTCAAGAAAACGCGCTCTCTGCCCCGTGAATACGCGGGTTGGTAAATAGCGACCTCGATATCCTTAAAATCAACGCGCTTGACAAGGTGATAAAGATCGCGGCCGAGCCGATAGTCGACACCCTTTTTCGGGCCGAGGCGGTCAAACAACGCACCAAAATGATCCAAAGCTGATGACGGCGCGCTTCCTCCTGAACGAAGGTCTCCATCTTCCACGAAGATTATCCCGCCGGGTTTCAGAACTCGCTTCATCTCCCGGAGGCACGTCAGGGGATCCGGAAGATGAATGAGCAGGAAGCGACAATAGACAAGATCAAACATGTTGTCCGATAGTCTCGTGTCACACGCGTCCGCTTTCCAGAATAAGACATTGGACACCCCGCATCCCGCGCACAGTTTCCCGGCCTCTACCAACTGCAGTTCATGAACATCGATCCCCGTCGCGCTCCCAATAGGACCAACCATTTCGGCCAAATTGCGCGTCATCGCGCCGACGCCGCAACCAAAATCGGCAACGTGCATACCCGGTTTCAAGCCGGCCTTCAGCAGTCCGGGCCTTCCCGCAGGCGCGTAAATACTGTCAAGCATCAAAAGCCGCCCGACAGCTCCAGCGCCCGTGGCGAGAACGTAGTCGCTAGAATTCACAGTGTGATCTGAAACCATTGAATTTGTAGTCATGTTCCTCGTCCGTGTTTCTTCTCGGTCCAGGCCGGCGCGGACCTGTTTCCAGGTGAACCGGTCCAGCGCTCTTTAAATGCAGCGGTTGCTTATCCCTCAATTACTCCTGCGAAAAATCGGGTAGCTTTGTTCAGGTCCTGTCTATTGGCCCGTGAACAACTCGCAAGAAACGTTGGGATGCCAGTTCAAAAATGCACCGTTTGGGTTCTGCTTCCGCCCAAATAGCAGCGTGTAGGCAGAGAGCGATCTTTGTGAACATCCCGACACTAAAGGGGCGTTCCATTCGAAAATGCGCATTTGTTGCAACTTCTGGACGGCTTGAAGCATTACTCTAAGAAGCAGCTCTTGCGCTCAGGGGGTGAGGGCGAGATCCGTCACTTAGGTGTACTGAAAAGAAAGAGATATTCGCACCAGATGAGTGCGAAAGGGGAGATCCTAACTTTGAAGACGCGCATCGAAGAGGTCTTTCACGCAGTTGCGGACTTCTCCTGTGAGGCGCGCAGAAATTATTTCGCCGAGCATAATATCGACAATAATACGCGCGAAGAAGTAGAAGCGCTGCTCGCGTTTGATGAGACGCGTATGTCCGCGCTGGATATGGACATTGCAGGTGAAGCCAGCCGCGCGTTGGAGCGGCTCGGGGCGCGTGGTGCTCGCTTCGGCGCCTATGAAATAAAGGACTTGCTGGGCCGCGGCGGAATGGGCTCGGTTTATTCGGCCGATCGCGTGGATGGCGAGATCTCGCACCGTGTCGCGGTGAAGCTTCTCCACTCGGGTGGCGAGGACCCGCACTTGCGCCGGCGGTTCTCTGCTGAACGCCAGATTCTGGCCGCGCTGTCGCATCCTAATATCGCTCGACTGCTCGACGCAGGCCATCGTGAAGGGCAGCCTTATTTCGTGATGGAGCACGTCGAAGGCAAGCCCCTTGACGTCTACACCGGCGAATCGAGTATACGGCAAAAGATCAAGATCTTCTTAAAAGTCTGCGCGGCGGTCGCCTATCTCCACCAGAACCTGGTAGTCCATCGCGATCTGAAGCCGCAGAACATTCTGGTGACGAAAGACGGAGAGCCCAAGCTGCTCGATTTTGGGATTGCGAAAATCCTTGAAGATACAGGCGATTCGACATTGACGGGTTGGCTAATGTTGACGCCGCATTACGCGAGTCCCGAACAAGTGATGGGAACTCCTGTCACCACCGCAACTGACATTTATTCGTTGGGCGCCGTCCTCTATAAGCTACTCACGGGCGATGCGCCCCACCGGTTTCCGAATAACTCGGTGGAAGCGATCGTTTCGACGATTTGTAAGGAGAATATTACACGGCCCTCCAAACTCGCGCCCGCAGTAAAGCGTGATCTCGAAACCATCGTAATGAAGGCTTTGCGCCACAAACCGGAGGAGCGTTACACATCTGTAGAGCAATTCGCTGAAGACCTCGAGAATTTTCTCGAGTCGCGACCAGTTCGGGCACGCAAAGGCGGCGCCTTGTATCGAGCTCGAAAGTTCCTAGGGCGCTTCTGGATTCCCGTGACGGCATCCGCGCTTGCGATTGTCAGTTTGGCGGCGGGCCTCACTTTTGTCAATCACGAGCGGGCGTTGGCGCAGCGGCGATTTGAGGAAGTGCGGCAACTGGCAAACAGGCTGTTCGATGTCGACCTTGAAGCGCGCAAAGTTCCCGGAAATACGAAAGTCCGGCAGGCCATTGTCGACACGTCGCTCGATTATTTGCGGCGCCTAGGTAGAGATTTACAGAACGACCCAGATCTTCAACTCGAATTGGGCAATGCCTACATGCGGGTAGCGCGCGTGCAGGGTGTGCCAATCTCGCCGAATCTCGGCCAAATGGATCAGGCCGAGCAGAATCTTCGCCTTGCTGAGGAGCTGGTCTTCGCTGTACACAAGGCTCGGCCAGCGAATCGAACGGCTCTGTTTCGGGCCGCTCAGATCGCTCACGATCGAATGCTGCTGGCTAGGTTCAACAGCCGGGATAGCGACGCCCTGGATTTCGCGCGGCGCTCAGCGGACTGGCTTCGAAAATTCGATGCGGGTCCCAGCGATAAACCAGAAGCGCCCGCGATATTGGTCACGTACCTGAACGTCGCCCACCAGCACATGCTCGGCCAGCAGTTCAGTGAGTCGCTTCGGCTCTGTGAAGAGGCAACGGAACTCGCGCGCGCGTATAAGAGCCCACTTTATCTTGGGACGTTTCGCTGGACTTCTGGCGAAGTTTACCGGCGCCAGGGCGATCTCAACCGGGCGCTCAAGGAAACGGAACAATCAGTAGCAGCGCTCGAACCCGCTTTGGAAAAGAAAGACCAAAACGCGATGTTGAACCTGGCACTTGCGCTGACATACAAAGGCCGCATTCTCGGTGAAGCCGACGCTATCAGCATGGGCCGATCCCAGGAAGCGCTCGCTGCCTTGCAGCGCGCCTTCGACATCGCGGATGGGTTCGTTCATCAGGATCCGAACGATCAATCGTCCAGAGGCCGTGTTGCCATGGCCGGAAACAGCATCGGGGCTATTCTGCGCCGCTCGAATCCGCAGAAATCGCTCCAGGTTTACGAGCATGTGCTAACTCACATGGAGCAGATCCAAAACAACCCGAGCTTCCGTCGATTCGAAGTGACGGCGCTCGTGGGTTCGAGCAATGCGCTCCTCGAACTAGGCCGGAAGCAAGATGCCCAGCAGCGCCTGAACGACGCACTCGAACGCCTAAACCGGATCGGCGCGTATCCGGCAGATAAACTTAAGCCCGGTTCGGAGACTGCTGAAGCGCTCACTGCACGGGCCCGGTTTGAGGTTGTGACCGGGAACTATTCGCAAGCGATTACCGATGCGACGAAGTTGATGAATGGACTGCTCGCTTGGCCGGCGGACGCCGAAAATAGTCTGGCGGACGCAGTCGATATCTCGCGTGCGTACGGGCTGCTGGCCGATGTGCAGCGGCGCGCTGGCCACTCTACTCCCGCCACCGAATGGGAAGGGCGCCGCCGTCGGCTGTGGCAGAAATGGGACGCGAAGCTTCCGTCTAGTCCTTTTATTCAGCAGCAGATCGAAGCCGCGCGAAATTTACCTCCGGATTCCGCAAAGTTAGGTGAGAGATGACATCACAGCTTACGAGCCTGCTTCAGCGCCTGGAATCAGGCGATCGCCGCGCGATCGACGAAGTGATTCCGCTAGTTTATGGCGAACTTAAGAAACTTGCGCGAGCCCATCTACGCCTCGAGGCGAGCGCAGTTCCGCTCGAAACGACCGCTCTGGTGCACGAAGCTTTTCTTAGGCTGGCCAAAGGCAGGCATCCACAATATGCAAGTCGCGCGCACTTTTACGGGATCGCATCGCGCCTCCTGCGTCAGGTACTCGTGGACTCAGCGCGATCGCGAGCTGCTGAGAAGCGCGGACCCGGGCTCGAACTTCACATCTCGGATCTCCGCGATTCGCCGAGCGAGCCGAATCGACCTCTTTTGGCGCTCGATGATGCATTATGCGCACTAGAAAAGTTCGACGCGCGGAAAGCGCAACTGATAGAAATGCGCTATTTCGGCGGCATGACCGCGGAAGAAACCGCAGCTGCCCTATCAGAATCGGTCCACGTCGTACGCCGGCAACTTCGTTTGGCAGAGTCATGGCTTCGGAAGGAAATGATGGGCAAGAATTCAGCGGCATGGAACACTTGGAGCCCAAAACCGTGATCGCGTGTAGCGGCGATTAATTCGCCGCCACCCGCTGGTTTTGTTGTTGTTCGCGTTTTGAAGCGCCGGAAAACGCCGGGATGATCATCGGAACCTCCTCCCGGTACTTCTGGTAAACATCGCCGTGCACCGCGACCAGGTCGTTTTCTTCAAATCGGATCGCCACGAGAATGTAAGCAGTAGTCATGATCGCGAAGAACACATGCGCGATGGTCATCACCGGCGCTGACCAAAACGTCAGGAGCCAGCCGACGTAAAGCGGGTGCCGAACGTAGCGGTAAAAGAACGGAGTCCCAAATTCGAGATGCGTATATTTTCGGCCAATAAGGTACAACCAGACCTGACGCAGTCCGAAGAGATCGAAATGATTGATCAAGAACGTACTCAACAATACGATACTCAACCCCGCAACATATAAACCGAAGACCACTGCCTCACCCACGCCGCTGTCGATTTTCCAGATGACACTTCCGATGGGCTCCCAGGCATAGAACATCAGCAACAATGCGAGGCTCGAAAACAGCACGTAAGTACTGCGCTCTGCCGGCTCTGGAATGATTGCGCTCCACCGTTTCTTGAACCAGGGCCTTGCCATCACACTGTGCTGGATCGCAAACAGCGCAAGTACGACGCCGTCAATTGCTAACGCTGCCATCTTAGAGCCTTGTGGCCCTGAGTCGATCGATTTCGGCACACCAAAGTTGCCGAGAAATCCAATCGCGTATAACAAGCTAACCAGGAAGACAACGTAGCACACGATGCCGTAAACAAACACTGCAATTCTTTTCATCTCTAGCCTCCTTTGAGAGTTCGTTAAGTTCTCTCTACTTAAGACCTGCGAATAAATTCTGAAACTTGTGGTCCGAACGCTGGAATCATTGGCAACTTGGACTATAACGTGGCTCTGACATCAAGGAAGTCGATTCCGGCATCTGGCTCGTCAGCTTTATGCAGTATCATCTCGGTTATATCGATCTGGAGGAGAAAACTCTGCAGCCACTTGACAACCCTTTCGGCAAGTGTCACCCATCCCTTAGGAACAATCTGTTACCTATGTCTCCGGCCTGGACAAAAAAGTGTTGGCTCGCCGAGCGGAACTCCAAGTTCTTGGCGCTGCTCTGGCTGTCACGGGAATCAGCTTCATTTTGGCGCCAAGATTGGCTCTGACGGAAGGCGTCGTCAGTGCTTGCGTGATCGGTGACACCCTTGCAGTCTGAGCGGCGATGGTGGCCAGCAGAAGGTCAGGTACTACTCATGGGTTGAAAATTCTCCGCCAGCGTCTAGGCTAGAATGCTCCTAATCCTCGTGCAGATGGTTGGCGCACGCGCCCCCGGCGGCGGGGAAGTATGTCTGAATGTGAGGCCAACTCCACCATCGCGGTCTACATCTGAAGCGAGAAGTGAACTTCCGGATGCAGGCCTTGTTATTCAGAAGCATGGTGACATGAACCGAACATTTTGAATTACCTTGTTGCTCCGGAGTAGTGAGCACTACAAAGGCTTGTCATCATTCGCATCGTTAAGATCGTCGCCAGCAAGAAATTGCCAAGTAGTTGAACGAGGGAAGGGAGCGGAACTCAGTCACGCTAGT